>Ga0326735_1000098_pt1 | contig 18226 bp, 15 predicted proteins | sample 37_GP2_1092_FD_207945 | JGI IMG/M metagenome (GOLD analysis project Ga0326735, IMG submission 207945) | Glacier ice microbial communities from Ngari, Tibet, China - 37_GP2_109.2 | ecosystem: Environmental > Aquatic > Freshwater > Ice > Glacier | place: China: Ngari, Tibet | collected 2018-07-31
ATCAGACCCGGCGTTGCTTCCAGCAATTCGCCAGGCCGGTACACGGTGCGCGCTTCGAGCTGCTTTTGGGAGACCACGCCGGTGCTGGCGGTGTCGGCCACACCAAGCCCGGTTGGCCGCGAACCCTCCACCACGACGGTGGCCACGGGCGTGGCGGGATCCTGCGCCAGGACAGGTGTACTGAACAAACAGGCAAGCGCAATGGCCAGTGGCGTGCGTGCTGCGCAGCAATGCATACGGAATCCAATCATGATGTGCATACGACAAATTCGAAAATATCATACAGTTTTACGTTGCCCGCACGATAACGGATTCACTTATTTACAGGATCGAATTTATAGGCAAGTAATGGGTAGAAAGGCGAGAGCGCCCTGACGCTGCAAACAAGTTATAACCGCGGCAACTGTCGGCAGCCGGATTGGCCGCGTTTTTATTTGAATGCGAATGAGAGTGATTCTTATCTACATATTAAGCAGCCTTGGCTATACTGAGTTGCATATCTTTCAACCATTCAATAAAACCCCAGGGAGCGCATCTTGAAGCATCAGCCGGCACGTCAGCCAAAAAGCCTTCGCAGCACCAACGCCACAGCGTCAAATTCGATGCGCAAGACCAGCCTGGCGATGGGTATTTCGGGCGCGATGCTGATGCCGTGGGTGGCAATCGCCCAAAGCGCGCCAAGCGGGCCGGCCGCACCAGGGCGCCGCCTCAATCCCAGGTCCAGTCGATGGGTCAAGTGCTCATCTACGGTAAAGCGCTCGATCCGAACCCGAACGCCGAAGTGGGCGCACCGTACAAGGCAAAGACCTCGGGCGACGCGCGCCATACGCGCCCGCTGGCCGAAACGCCACAGACCATCGCCGTCATCACCAAGGCGGCGATCGACGACTCCGGCCTGACGGACCTGAAACAGATCCTCGGCGCACAGCCCGGGATCACGCTTGGCACGGGCGAAAACGGTAACGCCTTCGGCGACCGCTACATCATCCGTGGCCAGGAAGCGCGCAGCGACGTGTTCGTCGACGGCCTGCGCGATCCGGGCATGACGACGCGCGAGAGCTTCGCCATCGAGCAGCTTGAAATTTCGAAAGGCCCCAATTCTAGCTTCGCCGGACGCGGCACCGCCGGCGGCGCGATCAACGCGATCACCAAGCAGGCCACGCTCGACAAGGATTTCTCGCGGGCTTCAGTCGGCTTTGGCACCGACCAGCACAAGCGCTTCTCGGCCGACGTCAACAAGGGCTTCGGCGACCATTTCGCGGTGCGCGCCAACCTGCTGCACAGCATTGAGAACGTACCGGAGCGCGCGCCGGCCGATCGCAGCCGCAAGGGCATTGCGATGTCGGGCCTGTGGGAAGCGGACCGCGACCTGTCCGTCACGCTCGACTATTACGGTCTGCGTACCAAGGACAATTCGCCAGACCTGGGCTACTACCTGGTCGGCGTCGCGCCAAACCGGGTGCCGGCCAAAAATGTGCCGGTCTACGCCCAGGCCGGCGACTTCCTCGCCTCCGGCGTCGACACCCTGACCGCGCGCGTCAACTGGAACATCGCGCCGGCCCTGACCTTGACCAGCCTGACCCGCTACGGCAAGTCCGCCAATGCGTACGTCACCACCGGCGCCAACAGCGCGACCCGCGTCAACAACGTGACCGGCCTGGCCTACACCAACGTCGCGCTCGATGGCGGCCACACCGGCTGGCAGGACGTCGACTATTTCGCCCACCAGAGCAACCTGCGCTGGGACAAGCAGCTGATGGGCGTAAAGCACGAATTCATTTTCGGCGCGAAGTATGCCCACCATCAGGTCGTTTCCGGTAACTACGCAATCACCAACAGCGGCGCCTTCAACTGCAAGAGCACGACCGGCGTCGGCGCCAACAACGGCTTCTGCTTTGCCGACGGCAATGGCACGCCGGTGGCCAATTTGCGGACGCTGGCCGGGCGTAGCACCACGCGGCTAGGCTGGAACCAGGACTGGCAGGTCAAGACGCTTGCGCTTACCGCCATGGATACGGTCGACCTGACCGAGCGCCTGACAGCGTTCGCCGGCCTGCGCGCCGATCATTTCGACCTGTCGCTGGTACGCCGCAACAACCTCACCGCCGCCATCGCCGGCGATTACGGTTACAAGGACACGCTGGTGAACGGCCACTTCGGCCTGTCCTACAAGGTGCTGCCCAAGCTGATCGTGTACGGCAGCGCGGCCAGCGCCCAGGACATCAATGGCGGCGAAGCTGACTCCGGCACCAACAGCGGCTACGGCGGCGCGGTGTTGTACGGCAACTCGATCGCCGGCGCCAAGCCTGAAACCTCGATCAACCTCGAACTGGGCGCCAAGTGGAACCTGTTCGACGACAAGCTGCTGGCGACCGCGGCGGTTTTCCAGACCAGGAAATCGGACGTCATGGAAGGCGCCAACTACAACACGGCAGGCACTTTCAATACCGGCAAGAACCGCGTACGCGGCGTCGAATTCGGCGTCAGCGGCGACGTCACCGAGAAGCTGTCGGCGCAGGCCGGCGCGGCGTTCCTCAACTCGCAGGTACTCGATTCGTTCACTCCTGCCAATATCGGCCGGCCAGTGGCCAACTTCGCCGAAAGGTCGCTCTCGGCCCAGCTCAAGTACCAGCTGACGAATACGTTTTCGTTCGGCGCTGCGGCGCGCCACGAAAGCGACCGCTGCGGCGGCCAGGCCGACACCGCCGCCGTCTACACGCTGACCGGCGACTGCGCACAACCGATGCCGTCCTTTTCGGTGTTCGACGTGTTTGCCGCCTACCGGTTTTCCAGGAAGCTCGATCTGCGCCTGAACGTGCTCAACGTCGGCAACAAGGACTTCTTTACGGCGGTCTACCGCTCCGGCGCCTTCCTGTACAAGGGCGACGCGCGCGCGGTGCGGCTTACGTTCAACTACGAAATTTGACGACCTCAACGGCAAAACATTTCCCCGCCATGAACCCCGCCACCGCCAGCTTTCAAGCGCCCCTCGGCCAGATACCGCCGCAGATAGGCTGCGCCCGGGATTACGAGGTGCTGGCGCGCCGCTTCATGGCGCCACCCAGTTACGAATACGTCGCCGGTGGCAGCGGCACGGACCTCACCGTGGCCGCCAACCTGTCCGCTTTCACGCGATGGGCTCTATACCCGCGCCTGCTGCGCGACGTCGGCGCCGGCCATACGGCGGTCACCATCAACGGCGAACGCTTTGCCCATCCAATTTTTTTGGCGCCGGTCGCCTTCCAGAAGCTGGCCCATGCGGGCGGCGAGATCGACACAGCGCGCGCCGCCCACGCCACCGATACCTGCCTGGTCGCCAGCACGCTGTCGTCGTGCCCGCTGGAAGACGTAGCGCGCGTGGCCGGGCCGCATCGCTGGTTCCAACTGTATTTTCAGGCGCGCCGCGAAGACACGCTCGACCTGCTCGAACGCGCCGCGCAAGAGGGCTACGGCGCCATCGTGGTGACGCTCGACGCGACCATCCAGGCCGCCAGCCTGCGCGCGCTGCGGGCCGGTTTTCGCATGCCGGCCGATTGCGCCGCGGCCAACCTGCGCGGCCATCCGCCCGCCCCCACAGTGGAACTGAAAGCCGGTGACAGCCGTATCTTCCAGGGTGTAATGGCGTCTGGCCAGGCGCCGACCTGGCGCGACCTCGCGTGGCTCCTGGGCGAGACAACGCTGCCGGTATGGGTCAAGGGCGTGCTGCATCCGCATGATGCCTGCGCATTGGCGGCGGCGGGAGTGGCCGGCCTGGTGGTGTCGAACCATGGTGGGCGCGGCCTCGACGGCGCGATCGCCAGCCTGGACGCACTGCCGGCGATCCGCGCCGCCCTCGAGCCGGGCTTCCCCTTGCTGCTCGACGGCGGCATCCGGTCCGGCGCGGATGTCTTTAAGGCGCTGGCGCTGGGCGCCGATGCGGTCATGATCGGGCGCCTGCAAATGTATGCGCTCAGCGTGGCCGGCGCGCTCGGCGTCGCCCACATGCTGACGTTGCTGCGCGAAGAACTGGAAGTGTGCATGGCACTGACCGGCTGCGCCACCGTAGCCGACGTCAGGCCCGACGCGCTGGCGCGTATTGTTTCAATCGCAGCAGAAAAATAAGCAAGGACAATGACCCCATGCTGATCATCATCGACAAGGTATTGAGCGGCGACGAAGTGCGCCAGTTTCGCGCCCGCCTGGACGGCGCTGCATGGGACAAGGGCGTTGCCAGCGCCGGCTCGCTGGCACGCACCGTCAAGCACAACGAGCAGCTTGACGACAGCCATGAAATTGCCGTCAGCCTGGGCCAGCACCTGCTGCGCCGGCTCGGCAACTATCCGCTGTTCGTTTCGGCCGCCTTGCCACGTAAAATCTATCCGCCCAAATTCAACCGCTACGCCGCCGGCGCAGAGTACGGCACCCATGTCGACAGCGCCGTGATGCACGTTCCCGGCACCGGCGCCAGCCTGCGCACCGACCTGGCCGCCACCGTGTTTTTGGCCGGGCCGGACGAATACGAGGGCGGCGAACTTGAAATCGACGGCCAGTTCGGCGTGCAGACGGTCAAGCTGGCTGCCGGCGCCATGGTGCTGTACCCGGCGTCGAGCCTGCACCGGGTGACGCCGGTGACGCGCGGCGCCAGGGTCGCATCGTTCTTCTGGATCGAAAGCCTGGTCGGCGACGAGGCTGCGCGCAGCTTGCTGTTCGACCTCGACCAGACTATCCAGTCGCTGACCCCGGCGCTGGCGGCGGACCGCGAAAACTTGCTCAGACTGACCGGCATTTACCATAACCTGTTGCGCCGTTGGGCGATCACCTGAGTTTCAACCGGCGTACGCTGTAAAGCTGGCCCGGGTGCTGCTGATATTGATCGCGCTGCACGTCGACGATGAGCGTTCAATGACGTCGCAAGCGTTTGCGGCGGGCCACAGCGTATCATGGGGGCGCTCAACGAATCGCACATCGGGAAATTCACCATGACCACACTTGAAGTCGACGTCGACGTCGACGTCGCCGTCATCGGCGCTGGCACCGCCGGCCTGGCCGCCTACCGCGCCGCCGTGGCGCAAGGCAAGCGCGCGCTGCTGATCGAAGGCGGGCCGTACGGCACCACCTGCGCCCGCGTTGGCTGCATGCCGAGCAAATTGCTGATCGCCGCTGCCGAGGCCGCCCACATGCTGCAGGCGGCGCCTGGCTTCGGCGTGCATCCGGGCGTCATCCGCATCGACGGCCGCGCGGTGATGGCGCGGGTGCAGCGCGAGCGCGACCGTTTCGTCGGCTTCGTGCTCGACAGCGTCAACGGCATCCCCGAGCGCGACAAGCTGCGCGGCCATGCCCGTTTTACGGGCCCGCAGACGCTGGTAGTAGAGGGTGAGCACGACACGCACACCACCGTCAACGCCTCGCGCATCGTGATCGCCACCGGTTCGACCCCGATCAAAGTGCCGATGCTGGTCAACGGCGGGCCGGGCGTCATCACCAGCGGCGACGTCTTCGAACTGACTGATTTGCCCGGCTCGATGGCGGTGATCGGCACCGGCGTGATCGGCCTCGAACTGGGCCAGGCCATGGCCCGGCTCGGGGTGCGCGTCAGTATCTTCGCCCGCGGCGGCACTGTCGCCCAGATCAGCGATCCGGAAGTGCTGCACGTGGCCAGCAAAGCCCTGGGGGCCGACCTCGACATCCGTTTCCAGAACCTGATCGTCGATGCCGTGCCGGACGGCGCCGGCGTGAGGCTGACCACCCGCGACGCCGCCGGCTTTGAGCAAATCGAACGCTTCGACTACGTGCTGCAGGCGGCCGGCCGCGTGGCAAACGTGGGCGGCATCGGCATCGAGCACACCGGCCTGGTGCTGGACGGTGCCGGCATCCCGCTGTTCGACCGCACGACGATGCAGTGCGGCGCCAGCCACATCTTCATTGCCGGCGACGCCGACAACGAGCGCACGGTACTGCCGGAGGCGGCCGACGAGGGCCGGATCGCCGGCGACAACGCCGGCCGCTATCCCGACGTGCGCCCGGGCCTGCGCCGCACGCCGCTGATAATTGCTTTTACCGAGCCGCAAATCGCCACCCTCGGCGCCAGCTACCGGCAACTGTGCGCCGAGGGCAGGCCCAAGTTTGCGGTCGGCACGGTGTCGTTCGAAAACCAGGGCCGCAGCCGGGTGATGCTGCAAAACCAAGGCATGCTGCGGGTCTATGCCGAGTACGGCAGCGGCCGCTTTTTGGGCGCCGAAATGATCGGCCCGCGCGCCGAACACATAGGCCACCTGCTGGCGTGGGCCTGCCAGGCGCGGATGACGGTCGACCAGATGCTCGACATGCCGTTTTATCACCCCGTGGTGGAGGAGGGCGCGCGCACGGCGCTGCGCGCGCTGCACGCCGAACTGACCAGGGACGCCGCCGGTTTCGTGCCGGCCGGCGACGAGCCGGGCGAGTAGTCGTTAATTAATTCAGCTATTTAATTCAGGTAGCCGGCATCGAGCCGGCCCTCGGCCGCCAATTCGCGCAAGATGCGGATGGTGTCGATGTCCGCCTCCTGGTAGGCCGACTTCTTGAACTCGTCGTACATGGCGTTGGCCGCATCGGTGGCGGCGTCGTGGCCGTCGTCGTAGCGAAAGCGCACGAACAGCAGGTGTTCATCGGGCGCCTCGATCGTCACCGACAGGCTCGAGGCGCTGATGTCGCCTTGCTGGTGGACGTCGTAGCGCACTTCGCGCAGCGGCGTCAGGATCACGCGGTCGTCGATGCGCAGCTCGCCGAAGCGGCGGTTGCGGCGAAAGCCTTCGCTGTTGCGTTCGGTGATGGTGCATTCGTCAAGGTGGGGCACGAACAGCTTGGGCGACTGTGCGTGCAGTACCAGCCCGTGCCACAGCTGCTCGCGGCTCAACGGGTCGATGAGCGGGTTGAGCGGGTCGTTAATTTCAATCAGGTGTTCAAATTTCATGGTGCAAGGTCTCAAGATTGGGTGCCAAGGCAGGGTGCAAAGGCGCGCGCGGCGCCTGACAGCCGAATGGTAACCCATGCCGGTTTCGCCAGCCGCCACTGAAACGACGCCGTCGCAGAACCGCGAGGGCAGGAAAGACCGTCTCGATGCGCAGATCCGCCTGTTTGACAGCCTGTGCGCCACGGCCGCCGCGGCCGCGCGGCAATAATATCTTGTAGAACTTACAAAATGGTAACAAGTTCCTGATTGCAACCTACGGCCTGATGTCCGACACTTGCAACATCGACATTCTTGGTAATCATCATGCAAACTCAGCGCGTTACCTCTCAGCTCCCGGGCATCGTAACGGCGAGGAATTGGCTGCTCGAACACGTGCCCCTGACCGACTCGATGGCTGGTTATGAGCTGTTCCTCAAGCTTGCCAACGACTGTCGCGAGGGCCGGGAAATTCCCCTCGGCGCGCTGCTGGCCGGCATGCCCCATCCGGAACCGGTATTGCTGGATGAGGTCGGCAAAATGGAAGCGGCCGGCTTGCTGACCCGTCCGGCCACCAGGGCGGGGACCATCGCCTATGTACCGACTCCACAGTTCCTTGCGCTGCTACGGCAATTCAGCGCCCAGTTCGGCAGCCAGTCCATCTTGCGCGATCAGCAGTTGCTGGTAGTCGCCCAGGACGGCCCCATGCACGACTTCGCCGTCACCCTGTACGATAATTTCTACGACCTCGGCTGGCTCTACTTGCACAACTTCGGCACCGCCTGTTTCCTGCTATCCTCGCTCGTCGCGCGCGTCGCCACTGCGCACGGCTACCGTGCCCGCATCGAGTCGTGCGACGTCGAGATCGCGAAAGGACAGGGGCGTTATCTGCTGGGTGCGCAAGGCCATGCAAAAGCCGGCCAGATCGACGGCCACACGGTATGCATCCTGGAGGAGTGCATGCTGGTCGACTTTGGCCTGGGCAACGTGCGGCGCAACTACCGATGCGATTTTCCCTGGGCGCTGGCCTGCGGCTACCAGCCGGAGGCGGCCATGCTGGGCGGAATCGCGCTGGCCAGCGGCGAGACTGTCATCTGGAAAAACGATTGGCAGTCGCCTGGCGCCGAGGCCAAACTGGTGCGCGACGCGCCCCACCTCGATACGCTGTACCAGCAGTACCACGCCAGGTTTGGCTAAATACCCACCCGGGATACATTGTGGTTATGGCGAAATCGCCAGCAGGGCAGGGGCATAAGGGGTGGCGCCGTCGTACCGGCGACGCCCGAAGAGTTACAATGGTGGGCTGTTTTCCCGAAAGAATTTTCCTGATGTCCACCGCCCCCAAGTTCGGCCTCAACGTCCCCCAGAGCGAAGCGGTGATCTACCTCGACGGCCCGTGCCTGGTGCTGGCCGGCGCCGGATCCGGCAAGACGCGCGTGATCACCCAGAAGATCGCCCACCTGATCGAGGACCGCGGCTACGATCCGCGCACCATCGCCGCGCTGACTTTTACCAACAAGGCCGCGCTGGAGATGCAGGAGCGCATCGCCAAGCTGCTCAAGCAGCCGAAACAGGCCAAGCAGCTGACGGTGTCGACGTTTCACTCGCTGGGCGTGCGGATTTTGCGCCAGGAAGCGAACGGCGTCGGGCTGAAAGACAAGTTTTCGATCATGGACAGCGACGACTGCTTCGGCCTGGTGCAAGACCTGGCGATCACCACCGACAAGCAGCTGATCCGCCGCATCCAGAACGCGATCTCGCTGTGGAAGAACGGGCTGATCGACCCGGAAGACGCGATCCGCAACGCCGTCGATGAGGACGAGGCGCAGGCGGCGCGGGTGTTTCGCAGCTACGTGGCGACCTTGTCGGCCTACCAGGCGGTCGACTTCGACGACCTGATCCGCCTGCCGGTCGAGCTGTTTCGCAACAGCGAGGCGATCCGCGACAAGTGGCAGCGCCGCCTGCGCTACCTGCTGATGGACGAGTATCAGGACACCAATACCTGCCAGTACGAGCTGGTCAAGCTGCTCGTCACCGGCATCAACAAGAAGCCGATGTTTACGGCGGTGGGCGACGACGACCAGGCGATCTACGCCTGGCGCGGCGCCTCGGTCGAAAATTTGCTGACCCTGCAGACCGATTTCCCCGACCTGCGGGTCATCAAACTGGAACAGAATTACCGCTCGACGACGCGCATTTTGCAGTCGGCCAACGCGGTCATTTCGAACAATCCGAAGATGTTCGAAAAATCGCTGTGGTCCGAACATGGCCTGGGCGAGCCGATCCGCGTGCTCGGCATGCAAAACGACGACCAGGAAGCCGAGCAGGTGGCGATCATGATCTCGGCCGACCGTTTTCAGCGCAAGAACAAGTGGTCCGATTACGCCATTTTGTACCGCGGCAACCACCAGGCCCGCGTCATCGAGCAGTCGCTGCGCAAGGAGCGCATTCCGTACACGATTTCCGGCGGCCAGAGTTTTTTCGACAAGGCCGAAATAAAAGACATCATCAGCTACCTGCGCCTGGTCGCCAACGAGAACGACGACCCGGCGTTCATTCGCGCCGTCACCACGCCCAAGCGCGGCGTCGGCATGGCGACGCTGGAAGTGCTGGGCGCGCTGTCGAAGCAGTGGAATTGTTCGCTGTTCGCGGCGGTGTTCAAGGGCGGCCTGGAGGCCAAGCTGGCCGACCGCCAGTTGCTGCCGTTGCGTGAATTCTGCAATTTCATCAACAACCTCGAGTCGCGCGCCAGCCGTCCCGGCCCGGCCGGCAGCGGCGAGAACGCCGCCGCCGTGCTCGACGACATGATGAAGGAAATCTGTTACGAATCGTATTTGTACGACAGCTTCGACGACCGCGCCGCGCAAGGTAAATGGAGCAACGTGCTCGAGTTCACCAACTGGCTCAAGGAGCGCGGCTGCGGCGGCAAGGACAAGTCGGGAGAAGAAAAAAACCTGCTCGAACTGACGCAGATGGTTGCCTTGATGACGATGTTGGAAGGCAAGGACGAGGAACCCGACGCGGTGCGCATGTCGACCTTGCACGCTTCGAAGGGACTGGAGTTTCCGCACGTGTTTCTGGTCGGCGTCGAAGAAGGGATTTTGCCGCACAAGGGCGACCCGGATGCGTCGGTCGAAACCATCGGCGCGCGCGTGCAGGAAGAGCGGCGCCTGATGTACGTCGGCATTACGCGGGCCCAGCGCACCTTGCACATCACCTGGTGCAAGCAGCGCAAGCGCGCGGGCGAACAGATCCATTGCGACCCGTCGCGCTTTATCAAGGAAATGGCGCTCGACGTCGGCGATGCGGTGCCGACCGAAGCAGAAAAGATCTCGCCGAAGGACCGGCTGGCCAGCTTGAAGGCGTTGCTGGCGACGCCCAAGCCGGCAGCGTGACGGTTATGGCGGGTTAGAAATAAATTTTCAGCGGCGAATGCCGTAGGCGTCATGGTGACCACGCCGCAGGTGCGGCTCGAACAACACGCGCAAGGCGATCGAGCGTGCGATGGCGTTGTTGTCGAGGTATTCGGCAGCTGCAGGCGTGCCCAGCATCGCCTGCAGGATGATGCCGACCTCGATTTTTTGGGCCGTCAGCGTGTCCGGCCGGCCGGTTGCCCGCAAGGTGGGCGGCGCGGGCGTGTTTTCGCCATGGGCTTCAGTGGCCGGCGGGTCGATCGAATTGGTAGAAAAAGTTTCCATGCGTACATGTTGCACGGGAAATCTTACATGGTCGTTACGTTAGCGCTCATTTTCGTGCAACAATTTTAAGCGCGCCGGCGGGTGGCATAATGGCGGTTTTGCATCAGGGGCATGCCGTGAGTATTGAAGAACATGTTGAAAACCGCGTTGAAGATCGATTCGTCGATATCGAAATCAAGCTGGCCCACCAGGAAGACACGGTCGAGCAGCTGAACCAGGTGGTGTACGCGCAAAGCCGCCGGATCGACCAGCTCGCAGCGATGGTCGGCCAACTTGCCGAACACATCCGCAACAACGCCCAGTCCGGTCCGAACCTGGGCGCGGGCGGCGAAAAACCACCTCATTATTGAGCGGGCTCTGGCGGCGAAAGGCTGGTTGACGATGGCAATGCGCGACAGCGAAGAAAGCGCCATCGTTCACCTGGTCGGCGACGACGGCGCGCATGCCGGCAGTACCATCGGCGCTCTCGACCACATCGCGTTTGGCGCCAGCGGCATTGGCGAACTGCACGCGCGCCTGGAGCACTCCGGGATTGCGTTCCGTGAGCGCACGGTAGCGGACACCGGGGTGCACCAGGTGTTTGTAAAAGATCCCGATGGCGTGACGATCGAACTCAATTATGCCAATGCTGCCGACGTCGGCGTCTGCAATTTTTCACTGACCGACAAAGAGTCGGTCGAAGGCGTGTTTAGCGCCGCGCGCCCCTGCCTGCGCCGGGCAGGGCGCTGATCTTGCAGACGGTTCACCCGCTGGCCGCATCGACCGACGCGCCGCCGTGGTATTTCCGCACCTTGGAGAGCTGGGTGCGCTTGTACGCGAGCAGCGGACTGCGCATCGAGGACCTTGTACGGCGTCGATCGCGCCGTGACGACCGCAGTCGACCCTGATATGATCGTGCGCTCAACTGTTGCCGCTTACCCAGCGCCAGCTTTTCCCAAGCACCCGTGAAAGATGCCATGACTCGTCCACACCTGCTGATCGTTGCCGCCAGCCTCGCCCTGATCCAACCGTCGTTCGCCGCACCCGTTGCGCCTGCCGCTGCTTCAGCTGCCGCGCTGGAGGCGTCGAACCCGTTCGCCAAAGTCAGTACACTGCCGTTCCGCTATCCCGCCTTCGACAAGATCAAAGACGCGCATTTCCTGCCGGCCTACGCCGCCGGCATGCGCGCGCAGCTGCGCGAGATCGACGGCATCGCCAACAACCCGAAGCCGGCCAGTTTTGAGAACACGGTGGTGGCGATGGAGCGCTCCGGCCAGCTGCTCACGCGGGTGTCGGCCACGTTTTCGAATTTGCAGGGCGCCAACACCAACGACACGTTAGATGCGATCGACCGCGAAATGTCGCCCAAGCTGGCGGCGCACAACGACACCATCTTTCTCAATCCGAAGCTGTACGCGCGCGTCAAATCGCTCTACAACAAGCGCGCCAGCCTGGGCCTCGACGCCGAGTCGGCCTATCTGCTGTTTCGCTACAACGAGGACTTCGTGCGCGCCGGCGCCAAGCTGTCGGCGCCCGACAAGGAAAAGTTAAAAGCATTCAACGGCGAAATCGCCACCTTGCAAACCACCTTTACCCAGAACGTGCTGAAGGAAATCAACGCGTCGGCACTGGTGGTCGATACGCGCACGGAGCTGGCCGGCATGTCGGAGGCGGCCATCGAGGCGGCGGCGGCCGAAGCGAAAAAGCGCGGCAAGGACGGCAAGTTTGTCGTCGCGCTCGGCAACACCACCGGCCAGGCGCCGCTGGCCGTATTGACCAACCGCGCCGTGCGCCAGCGCCTGATGGCGGCGTCACTGGCGCGCGGCAGCCATGGCGGCGAGTTCGACAACCGCACAGTCGTGCCCCGCCTGGCCAAGCTGCGCGCTGAACGCGCCGCGCTGCTCGGCTATCCGACGTATGCGGCCTACTCGCTGGAAAACCAGACCGCGAAAGACCCGGCCGCCGCCAACAAGCTGCTGGCCGAACTGGCCAAGCCGGCCGTGGCCAACGCGCGCAAGGAAGCGGCCGAAATCCAGAAGCTGATCGACGCTGACAAAGGCGGCTTCCAGGTGACGGCGGCCGACTGGGATTTTTACTCCGGCAAGGTGCGCGCCAAGCAGTTCAATTTCGACGAGAGCCAGTTGAAGCCATATTTTGAGCTGGACAACGTGCTGACCAACGGCGTGTTCTTTGCCGCCGGCAAGCTGTACGGCCTGACGTTCAAAGAGCGCAAGGATTTGCCGGTGTACAACCCGGACGTGCGCACCTTCGACGTGTTCGACGCCAACGGCAAGCAGTTGGCCATTTTTATTGCCGACATGTACGCGCGCAGCAACAAGAACGGCGGCGCGTGGATGAACGAATACGTCTCGCAGTCCGCACTGATGGGCACGCGCTCGGTGGTCGCCAACCACCTGAATATCCCGAAGCCGCCGGCGGGCGAACCGACCCTGCTTACCTACGATGAAGTCAAAACCACGTTCCACGAATTCGGCCACGCGTTGCATGGCATGTTTTCGAACGTGAAGTACCCGCGCTTCTCCGGCACCAACGTGCCACGCGACTTCGTCGAGTATCCATCGCAAGTAAACGAGATGTGGGCGGTGTGGCCAGAAGTGCTGGCCAATTACGCCAAACATTACAAGACCGGCGCGCCGATGCCGAAGGAATTGCTCGACAAGGTACTGGCGGCGAAGAAATTCAACCAGGGTTACATGACCACCGAATATCTCGCCGCGTCGCTGCTCGACCAGCGCTGGCACCAGCTGACGCCGGCCCAGGTGCCAACCGACGTGCTCGCTTTTGAAGCGAATGCCCTGAAGGAGGCCGGCGTCGACTTCGCCCCGGTGCCGCCGCGCTATCGCACGACGTATTTTTCGCACAGTTTTTCGGGCGGCTATTCGGCCGGATATTACGCCTACCTGTGGGCCGAGAAACTCGACGCCGACACGGTCGAATGGTTCAAGGAAAACGGCGGCCTGCAGCGCAAGAACGGCGATTATTTCCGCAAGACGCTGCTCTCGCGTGGCGGTACGGTCGATGCGATGGACATGTTCCACAACTTCCGCGGGCGCGATGCGAAGATCGCGCCGCTGCTCGAGCGCCGCGGCTTGACGGCCAACTAAGCGCCACAAATTATCGGTATTCCAACAATTAAAATTATAAAACCATGATCCGCCCACAAATCTTGCTGATCGTCTCAGCACTCGCAATGCCGCTCGCCTTTGCTGCCCCCATTGCCGGGTTCGACGCTGCCAATCCGTTTGCCAAATCGAGCGCATTGCCATTCCAGTACCCCGCCTTCGACAAGATCAACAACGAAGATTTTGCGCCCGCCTACTTTGAGGGCATGCGTGCGCAAGCGGCGGAAATCAACACGATCGCCAACAACCCGAAACCGGCCACGTTCGACAACACGATCGTGGCAATGGAACGCTCGGGCCGGCTGCTGGCGCGTGTTTCCAGTGTGTTCGGCAACTTGTCCGGCGCCAATACCAACGAGACGCTGCAGGCGCTCGACCGCGACCTGGCGCCGAAACTGGCCGCCCACAGCGACGCCATCCGCCTGAACCCGAAACTGTTCGCGCGCATCAAGATGCTGCACGACAAGCGCGCCAAGCTGGGCCTGGACGCCGAATCGGCTTACCTGCTGGAACGCTACAACACCGATTTCGTGCGCGCCGGCGCGCGCCTGTCGGCGTTTGATAAGGACAAGCTGAAAGCGTATAACGCCGAACTGGCGAGCCTGCAGACCACCTTCAGCCAAAACGTGCTGAAGGAATCGAACGCCTCGGCGCTGGTGGTCGACACGCGCGTGGAACTGGCCGGCATGTCCGACAAGGCGATCGACGCCGCCGCCTCTGAGGCGAACAAGCGCGGCTTGGCCGGCAAGTTCGTGGTGCCGGTCGTCAACACCAGCGGCCAGGCATCGCTTGCCGTGCTGACGGACCGCAGCACCCGCTTGCGCCTGCTCGAAGCATCGCTCGGCCGCGGCAGCCGGGGCGGCGATTTCGACAACCGCGCCATCATCGTCAAGCTGGCCCTGCTACGTGCCCAGCGCGCCGCCCTGCTTGGCTACCCGAGCCATGCCGCCTACATGCTGGAAGACCAGACCGCGCGCGACACCGGCGCCGTCAACAAGCTGCTGGGCGAATTCGCCAAGCCAGCGGTCGCCAACGCGCGCAAGGAAGCGGCCGAGATCCAGACCATGATCGATGCCGACAAGGGCGGCTTCCAGGTCGGCGCCCACGACTGGTCGTTTTACAGCGACAAGGTGCGCGCGGCGCGCTTCGCTTTCGACGAAGCGCAGCTGCGCCCTTATTTCGAGCTCAACAGCGTGCTGACCAACGGCGTGTTTTTCGCCGCCGGCAAGCTGTACGGCCTGTCGTTCAAGGAACGCCGCGATCTGCCTGTGTACGATCCCGACGTGCGCACCTTCGACGTGTTCGACGCCAACGGCAAACAACTGGCGATCTTCATCGCCGACTTTTATGCGCGCGGCAACAAGCGCGGTGGCGCATGGATGAACGCCTATGTCGGCCAGTCGCGCCTGATGGGCACGCAGCCGGTGATCGGCAACCACCTGAACATTCCCAAGCCGGGCGCGGGCGAGCCGACGTTGCTGACGTACGATGAGCTGCGCACGCTGTTCCACGAATTTGGCCACGCGCTGCACGGCATGTTCTCCGACGTGAAATATCCGCGCTTCTCCGGCACCCGGGTGCCGCGCGATTTTGTCGAGTTCCCATCGCAGGTGAACGAAATGTGGGCGGTGTGGCCTGAAGTGCTGAACAACTACGCTAGGCATTACCAGACCGGCGCGCCAATGCCACAGGAGCTGCTCGACAAGGTGCTGGCCGCCAAAAAATTCAACGAAGGCTACCGCACCACCGAGTACCTGGCCGCGTCGATTCTCGACCAGCGCTGGCACCAGGTCGGCGTCAGCCAGGTGCCGACCGATGTGCTCGCGTTCGAAGCGGCCGCGCTGAAGGAGGCCGGCGTCGATTTCGCGCCGGTGCCGACGCGCTACCGCAGCACCTATTTTTCGCACGTGTTTTCGGGCGGCTACTCGGCCGGCTACTATGGCTACCTGTGGGCCGAGAAGCTCGACGCCGATACGGTCGAGTGGTTCAAGGAAAACGGCGGTCTCACGCGCAAGAACGGCGACCGCTTCCGTAAAATGCTGCTCTCGCGCGGCGGCACGATGGATGCGATGGACATGTTCCGCGCGTTCCGCGGGCGCGACGCCAAGATCGAGCCGCTGCTGGAAAAGCGCGGGTTGACGGCGCAGTAGGGGCTGGTCTACAAAATGGGATCCCCGCGTGCGCGAGGATGACGGCTCAAAAACCGTCGTCCTCGCATGCGCGGGGAATGGCGGCTCAAAAACCGTCGTCCTCGCATGCGCGAAAATGACGGCTCAAAAACCGTCGTCCTCGCGTGCGCCAGGATGACGGCTCAAAAACCGTCGCCCTCGCGTGCGCGAGAATGACGGCTCAAAAACCGTCGCCCTCGCGTGCGCGAGAATGACGGCTCAAAAACCGTCGTCCTCGCGTGCGCCAGGATGACGGCTCAAAAACCGTCGTCCCGGCGTGCGCCAAGATGACGGCTCAAAAACCGTCGTCCCGGCGTGCGCGAGGATGACGGCTCAAAAACCGTCGTCCTCGCATGCGCGGGAATGACGGCTCAAAAACCGTCGTCCTCGCATGCGCTAAGATGACGGCTCAAAAACCGTCGTCCTCGCATGCGCGAGAATGACGGCTCAAAAACCGTCGTCCTCGCATGCGCGATAATGACGGCTCAAAAACCGTCGTCTTCGCATGTGCGAGAATGACGGCTCAAAAACCGTCGCCTCCGCATGCGCGAGGATGACGGCTCAAAAATCGTCGTCCTCGCGCATGCGGGGACCCAAGTTCAGCATGCGTTTTCCACCGCACGCTACGTTTCCACCGGTGCGCTTGTACATCCAGACTGCACCGTATGGGTATATACTTTCCCACAACAACCACAGGAATCCCTGCTGCAATGAGTGACCAGGATTTACACGGCATCACCCTAGAATCCATCCTGACCCGGCTGGTCGATCACTACGGCTGGGACCAGCTGGCCAAGCGAATCGACATCAACTGTTTCACCAGCGACCCGAGCATCAAATCGAGCCTGAAGTTCCTGCGCAAGACGCCATGGGCGCGCATTAAGGTGGAAGCGTTGTATTTGCAGACCCAGTTCACCCAATAAAGCGAGAACTAGCATGTTGAACGAGAACGCATCGAACCTGAAGCAGCATTTGAAGACCTTGCATGCCGACTTGGCCAGCACGGGCGAGGTGGACGGCGAGTTGACGGACCTGTTGCGCCAGCTCGACAGCGACATCAAGACCTTGCTCGAGCGCCGTCAGCAGGATGATGCCGGCCAGGCCGGCACAGTTGGCACAGTCAGCACCGCCAGTACCGAGGGCGGCGAGGGCGCCGAAAGCACCACCTACGGCCTGGCCGAACGCTCGCAGGAAATCACCGCCAAGTTTGCCGCCAGACACCCGCGCCTGGAACCGGCCCTGCGCGAACTGGGCACGATGCTCGCCAACATGGGCATATAGCGACTCGGCGTCGCCGTCAGACCTGAACAAGTTATTGATATTTAAGCAGTTTTTAGTTCTTCGGGGGCAACGGAAACGACCGGCCGACAAGCTGGCGGCAGCGTTTTCCGGTACAATGCTGCCCAATGAGCTCCCCAATCAACCTGTTTGCGACCGTCCCGAAGCGCTCTAGCCGCGCTGCCGTTGCCCCTTTCCTGCCGATGTCGCGCGCCGAGATGGACGTGCTCGGCTGGGATGCGTGCGATGTCATCCTCGTCACCGGCGACGCCTATATCGACCATCCGAGCTTTGGCATGGCGCTGGTCGGCCGTCTGCTCGAAGCGCAAGGTTTTCGGGTCGGCATCATCGCCCAGCCGGACTGGCTGTCGGCCGAGCCGTTCCGCGCCCTCGGCAAGCCAACGCTGTATTTCGGCGTTACCGCTGGCAACATGGATTCGATGGTCAACCGCTATACGGCCGACCGCAAGATCCGCTCCGACGACGCCTACACGCCCAATGGCGAGCCGAACAAGCGGCCCGACCGCACCGTGACGGTGTACGCCCAGCGCGCGCGCGAAGCGTATCCGGATGTGCCGGTCATCATCGGCTCGATCGAAGCGTCGCTGCGCCGCATCGCCCATTACGATTACTGGTCGGACAAGGTGCGCCGCTCGGTGCTGCCGGACTCGAAGGCCGATCTGCTGCTGTTCGGTAACGCCGAACGTGCACTGGTCGACCTGACGAACCGCTTGGCCGCCGGTGAAAACATCAGGGATATCCGGGATTTGCGCGGCACCGCCTTCATGGCCCCAAGCGGCTGGCTGCCTGCCGACGACTGGACGGTGGCGAACTCGACCCGGGTGGATGTGCCCGGCAAGGTCGACGCCCATCCCGATCCGTACGCAATGGCGCAGGAAGACAAATCCGCCTGCGCCACCGACAACAACGCCGCCGCGCCGGAAGTGGTGAAGCCGATCCGCATCATGTCACGCGAAGAGCGCCTCGCGCTGGCGAAGGAAATACACAACAAGACCGTGGTGCGGCTGCCGGCCTACGACGTCGTCAAGGACGACC
>Ga0326735_1000099_pt1 | contig 18111 bp, 13 predicted proteins | sample 37_GP2_1092_FD_207945 | JGI IMG/M metagenome (GOLD analysis project Ga0326735, IMG submission 207945) | Glacier ice microbial communities from Ngari, Tibet, China - 37_GP2_109.2 | ecosystem: Environmental > Aquatic > Freshwater > Ice > Glacier | place: China: Ngari, Tibet | collected 2018-07-31
TGTCGCTACTTCCGGCGGCCATACGACGGCCGGCTTGCCGTCTTGCATTTGCAGAGTGTAGGCGCCGTTGTTCGGTGCGAAACCACGCTCGTCGAAGGTGATATCGCCCGCGGGTGATTTGAACGTGCCTTTGTATAGCGCTTCACGCACTTTTTCGCGGTCGACCGCGCCTGCCTTCTCGATTGCCTGCACCATGGTCAGATAAGAAGCCAGACGACCGAGCGTAAAAATGTAGTCGAACATGTCGATATTCGAGCGCGCCAGAACCGTGTCGACCAATTCCGCATACGAACCCTTGAGACCCGGGTACCAGGAAAGTTCGCCGGTCATGCCCTCGAGATCCTTGCCGACCTGCCGCGACAGGGAACCGGTCAACATGGCGTGATGAACATCCATCGCGCGAACTTTCAGCTGACGCATCTGCTGCACCAGCGGCACCGAGGCGCCGTCAAACGAGCTGATGTAAATGACGTCCGGCTTGGCGGCGCGAATCTTGGAAATCAGGCCGGTGAAGTCTTTTAGCTCAGTCGGAAAAGTTTCGAGGGCCACCACCTTGATGCCCTGCTCTTCGGCTTTCTTGGACCAGAATTCGGTAATCGCTTTCATCACCGGATTGTCCTGGGTGACGAAGTAAATTGTTTGCGGCTTGGGGTTCATCTTCGACAGCATGTCAAAGTAGCGCTCGGACCAACGCGGCACAACAGGGTACGGCGTACCCCAGAAATACTTCAGGCCACGATCATAGAACGCCGGCGTCGCAATGTTAGCTGCGACCATCGGGATCTTGTTTTTTTCAGCGATCGGTGGCACCGGGCCGCCTAGCGAAGACCAGTCTGGTCCGACAAAGAAATCGACTTTATCAACTGTAGCCATTCTCTCGAACAGCGAAACCGCGGTCGAAGGAACGCTCTGATCGTCGTAAATCACAAATTTGATAGGCAGTTTCTTGTTGCATGACCTGACCATGACACCGCCGGTCTTATTGATTTCTTCCGCAAACACTTCAGACATTTTGCGCCAGCGGTCCGCCAGTGTCGAAAACGGACCAGACTCTGAAATCGTCGTGCCAAGCAGGATCGGGTCATCGCAGGAGCCGACTTTAGCGATCGCCTGGCTGGACGCGAACGCTATAGAGCTGATGAGGGCGGCGCCGACAAATTTTTTCCAACAGATGTTCATGCTTTCTCCTTAGTTATTTTTAGAGCGGGACTTCGAGGTCAGCCGCTGCAATTGAGTAGTACTTCGACGAATTCCTGCTTGTGCCCAAGCCTAGCGGGCAAATGCCAAATACTTCTTATCCGGCAATCTCAGGATTTACCCAGGAGTCTTTTTTCCAATGCCTGCTGGCCTTGCTTAAGCGTGTACCTGCCTCAGCAAGACGTTCGATAACGCTATGTATCAGGCAGAGGTCTTTTAAAACCACTCAACCTGTTACCAGCGCAAGATTCACCCGCTATCTGACTGCGATCATGACCAATTGCGAGAACGATTATTACCGGTCTCGCCGGTCGGAAAATCTGGGGGAAGAAGGCGGCGGCGCCAAGCCCGAAGAGCGTCACGCTGAGTTGTTGAGAAAATTCCTGGTGCAGACACTGCAAGTCAAGAACCTGGCCGCAATTGGATACCCTGGCGGAAATGATGGCGTCGTATTCGGATCAGCCCGGCTGGTATGACATCTGCTCCAACGCCACCGACGACGCCCTGACCCTGCGCGAGAATTTCTTCAACAGCCTTGATCGACTTGATGTTCCCTCGCAGGTGCTGGACCCGCGCCTCAATCGCATCGCTGTCGGCAAAAATACCGGGTTTCATCGGCATGCGCACGATGCGGTGATGCATTTGCCCGAAGGCGAAGCGAATGTGCTGATCAAGGAATTGACGCTATCGCTGAAGAAGGGCGACACCGTACTGGTGCCGCGCTGGTGTGATCACCAGACCTTTCACCGGCACCCAGGAGCTGAAATTTCTGGCGGTAACCGACTATAAGCTCACGCGCCAATTTCCGGGCAATAACGAAGAAAGTTACCGGGCCAGGAAGATCGTTTCCAAATACTCGCTGGTGGAATGAGGGATTCCTTCAAGCGTCAGAAATACCGGCGGCCTGGCTCTTGCAGGCGCCAGCATCTTTCCAACACGAGATGTTGGCGCCTGCGTCTTTGCTACTGGATGTTTAAACGATCTTCACGTAGCTGAACACTGATCCCCATCCGGACCATGGCTTAAATCGCTTTCATTCGCACATCCACCACGGCGCAACGTCCGCCACGCACCGCCACCATCGCCTGTTTCAGTGCCGCGGGCAATGCATCCGCCTGCGCTACCGTGAATGCCAGCGCCCCGCCTGCGGCCTCGGCAATTTTTGCAAAATCCGCTGAAGGGCTCAAGCTGACGCAGTCGCCCAGCGTCTCGGCGCCGCCATTCGGATACAGGCGCTTGAAATTCTCCTGCGTCGCATTCCAGCCCTGGTTATTGAACACGATGGTCAGGAACGGTGCGTTATAGCGGCGTGCACTCCAGTACACCGATGAAGGATTACTGAGAAAGAATGCGCCGTCGCCGGTGAAGTACACCACGTCGCGATCCGGTGCGGCGAGCTTGGTGCCCAACGCAGCACCGCCGCCCCAGCCAAGCGAACTGCCGCCGCTGCCGAAGAAGGTGCCTGGCTTGTTACGCGCCAGGTTATCGAAGATCGAGGCGCCGCTGGTGACGGACTCGTTCACCAGGATCGTGTCGTCGTTGACTTCCGCGCGCAGGCAGTTCGTGACCCAGCCCGGTGTGATGACATTGTCGGCCGGCGCCTTGCGTTTCTTTTCCAGCGCGGTCTGCAGGTCGTCACGTTTTTTGCCGACAGTCGCCAGGCGCTGCGCGTGACGCGCCTGATCCATGGGCGCCGCCCCATCCAGATAGTCATTCATCTGCCCCAAGGCCACGGCCGCATCGGCCTTGTAAAAGCGATCCGACGGCATGTACCACAGCGGAATCGTGTCCTTCAGTGGATCGACGTCGATGTAGAACACCCTGGCGTCCGCCTTTGGAATCTCTTTACTCGATGGCATCCAAGGCACGTCACAGTCGATCACCACGATGACATCGGCAGCGACCACATGCGGCGCAGCCAGGTAGCCGAGGTGCAGCGGATGGTCAGCCGGGAAATTCACATGCGTCGGACGCTCCTCCGCGACAGGAATCGCCAGCCGTTCGCAGAAGCGCACCAGCTGCGCAACGCAGGCTGTATTGCGCCCCGCGAAGGATGTCACGATCACGGGATTCTGCGCGTTCTGCAGCGCTTCAATGATTTCTGCGACGCCGGCCGGCGGCAGACCTGCCGGTGCGATCGGTCGCCACTTCTGCAGCGGCAGCGGCGTGGCGACTGCGTCATCGGCCAGCACTTCGCGCGCGCCGGTCAGGTAGACCGGACCCTTGGGATCGCTCTCGGCGATCTGAATCGCGCGGTGCACCAGCTGCTTGACGTTCTTGCCGGTGCGGATGCTGTAATCCCATTTAACGTACTGGCGCACGATGCCGCCCTGGTCCGAGACATCCTGCAGATAGGTGGCCGAACGATTACGGCTGCCCGGCAGTTCGCCTTCAATCGTGTAAGGCGTGAGACCCGCGAATACGAACACAGGCACGCGGCCATGCAGCGCATTGCTGATGCCGCCGCCCAGATTCTGCGTGCCGACGTCGACATGCACGAACACCGCCTGCGCGCGACCGCTGACTTGCGCGTAACCGTGCGCGGCCGCCATCGCCGCGCCTTCATGCGGGCACAGCACGACCTTCGGCAGCGGTGTGCCATTGTCGGCGGCCTTGGCCATGGTTTCGATGATGTCGGCATGATCACTGCCGAGATTGCCGAAGATATAGGAAACGCCGGCTTCGTACAGGCCGGACATAAGTGCATCGGAGGCGGTGTAGCGGGTTGCCGGCTTGTCCATCTTATGTGCTTCCTTTTACGTGCGTGAGATTCTTCTTGTTCAAGCTGATCGCATGGTGCTCGATGAATTCGGCCATCCCGATATGGGTGCGGCTGCGTCCGATGCCGCTTTGCTTCATGCCGCCAAACGGCATGTGACGATCACCGAGAGCAGTGCGCGCATGACTGTTGACGAAGGTAACGCCGGCTTGAATATGCCGCGCCATCTTCAGGCCGCGATCGAAATCGCCAGTCCAGACTGAAGACGCCAGTCCATGCTCGGTGCTGTTAGCCATCTGTAGCACTTCCTGCTCGGTACGATAAGGGATCAGCGGAATAATCGGGCCGAACTGCTCTGACACGACCACTTCCGCAGTCGGCGCCACACGGCTGATGACTGCCGGGCGCAAGTAATAGCCATCATTCCAGGTATCGGCATCGACTTTGTGGCCGAGTTCGCGCACGTCGCCACCAGCTGCGCGGGTACGCTCCATCAAACCCTGGATATAAGTGAACTGGTTCTTGTTATTGACTGGCGCCAGCGTCGAGCGCGGATCGAGTCCGTAACCAACCTGGAACTGATCGACTGCTGCGCACAGGCTGTCATAAAAACGATCGTGCATGGCTTCAGGCACATAAATGCGCTTGACCGCATAGCAGACCTGGCCCGAGCGCGGAAAAATCCGCGTGACCAGTTCCGCCACGACTTCATCCGGATTCGCATCGTCGAGCACGATGGCCGGATCGTTACCGCCCAGTTCCAGCGCAATGTTCTTGACCGTGCTGGCAGCAGCAGCCATGACTGCCTTGCCGGTGGCGATACTGCCGGTGAACGAGACCTTGCCGACCAATGGATGGCGGGTCAGGGCCGGACCGGATTCGCCGTCGCCGTTGATGACATTGATTAGCCCCGGCGGAAAGAACCCGGCCAGCATCTGCAGGGCCTGGGTCAGCGCGACCGGCGCGAAAGGCGATGGCTTGATCACCAGCGCATTGCCGCACACCAGAGCCGGCCCGACTTTGCCCATCGCCAGTCCGATGGGCGCATTCCACGGAATGATCGCCGCGATCACGCCGATCGGTGTTTTTTCGATGCGGATCAGTGAGTCGCCGTCTTCATGGATTTCTGCTTCCAGAAACGCTTCGCTGATTGCCACGGCTTCGCGGATCGCCTGCACGCCATTGGCAACGTCGCGCTTGGTTTCGGCCAGCAGCATGCCCTGCTCGCGCGCCAGCGTGGTGCCCAGATCGTTCGCCATCTCCTTGAGCGCTGCGGCCGCTTCCAGCAAACGCCGGCCACGCTCGGCCACCGGCACTTCGCGCCAGATCAGCGAGGCCGCATGTGCGCCCCTGACTGCAGCGTCGACGTCGCGTGCCGTGGCAGTCGCGACCAGCGCCACGACCTCGGCGAACTTGCCCGGATCACGCACTTCAAAATAATGTTCAGCCGGCTCGGTCTTCAAATTGATCAGCAGGTCGAGCTTGATGGGAGGAGCGCTTTGCATGGTGGAGTCTCGTTATAAGTGTTAAGGATGCTTAACGACGCCAGATGACGTCGTCGGATAATTGGTCGACGCGCGAGCAGCCGACATATGACATGGTGCGGCGCATTTCCGCTTTCAGAATGCTAAGCGCCTTCGATGCGCCCGGTTCGCCGCCGGCGCCTACGCCATACAGCGTGGCCCGCCCCGTGAGCACGCCTTTCGCGCCAAGTGCGAGGCATTTTACGATATCGCTGCCGCGCCGAATGCCCGAATCAACCAGCACGGTCGTCCGGTCGCCGACTGCGGCTGCGATACCGGGCAAGACTTCCAGCGTCGACGGCGCGCTGTCCATACTGCGCCCGCCATGATTCGACACGATGATGCCGTCCACGCCGCGCGCAGCAGCCTGCTGCGCATCGTCGACGCGCATGATGCCCTTGATGATGAGTTTGCCCGGCCAGATTTCGCGCAGGCGATCGACGTCGTCCCAGCCGAGCTTGTCGGCCTGCAGCGGCTTGGCGACGGTGGCCTTGCCGGTGAATTTATGCTGGTACTTTTCGGGGAAATTAACGTGGCGCGGCATCCCGGTCGTCATCATGTAACGGGCCAGCACAGTAGCTACCCATTCGGGATGCAGCATGGCGTCAATGGCGCTGCGGGCGTTCAGCTTGTACGGCATGCTGAAGCCATTGCGCGCATCGTGTTCCCGGTTCGGCTTGTGTGGAATGTCGACCGTCCAGATCAGCGTCTCGAAGCCCGCGCGCGCAGCACGGCGCACCAGTTCATACGAGAGTTCCTTCTCGCGCCACATGTAGAGCTGGAACCAGAGTGTGCCGCCGGCCTGCTCGGCTACCTTTTCCATCGATGTATTCGAGCCGGTCGCCAGCGTAAACGGCACACCGGCCTTGGCTGCTGCGCGCGCGAGTTCGAGTTCGCCCTGATACCAGCACATGCCAGCCACGCCGGTCGGCGCAATAATCAGCGGCATGGCCGCGTCGTGGCCGAACAGCGTAGTCTCGGTACGCACGTCGGACACATCGGTCAGCACCCGATGCAGCAATTTGGTGTTATCCAGCGCGGCACGGTTGTTGTCGACTGCCAGCTGGTCTTCCGTGCCTTTGTCGACGTACTGAAACACGCCCTTGGGCAGGCGCCGCTGCGCGGCTTCACGCAGGTCGGCAATATTGAAACAACGATCCAGATTAGCCACGAAACTCCGATCAGGTCATTTGATGAACGTCGAGCGGCGCGTTCAGTTTCACGCCGTCCGGGAGAATGCCGCGACCGCGATAACCTTCGCGCTGCGCAGTCGGGATCGGACGATTTTCCGGATCCGACAGCCACAGGCGCAGCAGGTGACGCTTGCGCTCGGCCTCTGGCCAGTCCTCGTAGTCGCGCCGCGTATGCAGGGCGACGTAATTGTTCAGGAACTGCACATCGCCGCGCTGGAACGGAATGTCGGTCAGGCTTTCTTCGCAAATCTGGCGATACATCTCGATCGCTTCATGCTGCTGCGGCGTCAGCGGAGGCACGCCGGGCAAACCCTGCGCCTTGTCGATCGATGCGCCGGCGCCGGTCGCACTGAAATATCCATCCGCGAACGAAAAGAGAGGTTGCCTGGTCCACGGCTCCTGCCCCGGATTGAACTCGCCCTTGCGCGAGCGGTAGAAGTCTTCGGTCAGCACCTTCACCAGATCCGGCCGGCGCTCAAGCATCAGGTTGTAAATCGCCACCGAGCTGGCGACGCAGCTGGCGCCCCCGCTCATCGAAGTCTGCAGGCACAGCAGGCCGACATAATCGCAGGGATCGGCGTGGCATTTCATCTCGGCCCTGGTCAGATAGCCGCGTGTATTCGCATCCGAATAATCGCCGCCCAGGTCCTTGACGTGACCGAGCAGATGGCCACTCATGTTCTGCGACATCGGCTTGCCGAGCGTGGTGCCGAGTCCGAGGTACGCGATGGCCACGCCTTCACGGTCCAGTCGATCGACCGGAAAATTACGCAGCATGACGATGCCGCGGCCATTGCGCAGCTCCTGGTGGACATCGCGCATCACTTCACGGAACGGTCCCTCGAGCGTGAAATTGTCCTTGCTGACGAGGTCGGCCGTGAAGCCATTGGCGCGCAGGCGATCAGTCGCGTCGACCAGCGCGTCGGCATCCGATTCGCTGATCTGGTAGCACCAGTTCTTGACGTCGCCCAGCGAATTCGGCTTCCAGTCTGCCGGGTCGATCACAGGAGCCATCGGCTGGGCGGGAACGCGCTTCGCGTTCGGGAAGGTCCTGAAATCTGTCATGGATGCCTCGTATGGCGGTTCGGTGGAGTGAGGGCATTGTAGGGTGAGGCCCCCGCGCTCGCCATCGCAATTCGATTGATAAAGCATCGAATTAATTTATCGGACTTCGTTTCGACTACAGTTTCATTTCGCTGGCGACCTGCTGGATTTCGGCCATCAGCACGGCGGCGGCGGGCGATGGATGGCCTTTTGCGCGTTGCGTCAGGGCGATCACCCGCGCGCCTTTCTCGAAATCGAAGTCGAGCATCTGCAGCAGGCCGAGCTTGCGTTCCAGCGCCAGCTGCTGCGGCGAGATCGCGGTGATCAGGTCGCTGTTGAGCAGCATGCCGCGCAGGACCGACAGATCGCTGGTCTCGATCCTGCTGTTCGGTAGGGCGCCGCTCATGTGCGAGAAGGCCGCGTCGAACAGTTCGCGGGTCGGCGTACGCCGCGCCGGCAGTATCCACTCAGCCTGCATCAGATGCTGCAGCGTGACTTTTTTTAGCCTGGTCAGAGGATGGCCGGCGCGCACGAACACTGCCATGCGGTCGGTCATCAGCGGTGTATCGACCATCCCGGGCGTTGCATATCCTGGCCGCAGCGTGCACAACACCAGGTCCAGGTCGCCCGAGCGCAGCCCTGCCGCCAGATCTTCCGTGCGCCCTTCCGCCGTCGCGATACGCACGCCCGGATGCTGCTGCAAGACTCGCGTGATCGCAGTCGGCAAAATCACTGTGCGGCTGAGTGGATGCGCGCCAACCGTGACCAGCCCTTCGGTCTTGCCATGCAGCGCAGCGATATCCCCCTCAACGTGGCGTAATTCGGCCAGCGCCAGCTTGGTGCGTAACACCAGGATTTCGCCGGCTTCGTTAAGCAGCATGCCCTTCGCGCTGCGGTTGAACAGCGGAATCCCGATACTGGCTTCGAGTTCGGTAATCGCCGCGCTGACAGCCGGCTGCGTCAATCCGAGCTGGTTCGCCACGGTCGGCATGTGATGGGTATCGCCCAGCGCGACAAAGATCAGCAGCCGGTCCTTGTTAAAGGCCATGTCGAACACCGGCGCTCCGAGGAAGCCGCCGGCCTTGCGTATGCGCGCCGCCAGCTCATCGCGCGCCTGGCTGAATTCCTGTGCCGCGCGGCGCGCGCGATACAGCAGCGCCTGGCCAAAAATCGTCGGCAGCATGCCTTTTGGTTTGCGCTCGAACAGGTCCACTCCGAGCGCGACTTCGAGCTCGCGGATCGAGCGCGAGATGGCGGACGCCGCGCGGTACAGGGTTTGGGCCGCCTTGCTGATGCTGCCCGTTTCCGCGACGATGACGAAGGCGCGAAGGTGACGCAGATTAATGCTCATGGGCGGCGGGCTTGGTTAGTTCAGACAGCGGATCATTCTGTCGGGGGTGGTGCGAGATGCGCTGGCGCTGGTTTGATAACTGCGGCAATATCTTCCCGGCATCATGCCGCAAAGCCCTTTGATTCGCTACCCGATCAGCAAATTCGATGGAGTTTTAAAGCGATTGGGCGGCCTTGGCGCCGAAAACCGTTGAGAATCGTGTGCATAACTAATTTAATATCTGGAGACCCATCTTGAAATTCCTTAGTCATAAGCCAACTCTGGCCACACTGACCATCACGGTCGCTGGCATGCTCATGGCCGGCAGCGTCGCGGCGCAAACGCCGGTGCAGAACGTAATCAATTACAAGGGCGCCGATCGCCAGCAAAAGCTGATCGCCGCGGCACAGAAGGAAGGCACGCTGTCGCTGTACACATCGATCAGCAACGCCATTGTGTTAAAGCTGATGAGCGAGTTCAAAGCCAAGTATGGAATCGAGGTCAAGTTGTATCGTGCCGGTGACGGCATCGTGCTCCAGCGGGTCATGGCCGAGCGCACTGCGAACCGTCCGGTAGTCGACGTTCTCAACATCGGCTCGATTGAAATGGAGATGGCGCATCGCGAAAAACTGCTCGAGTCGTACAAGACGCCGCTGCACGACGCACTGATCAAGGACGCAGTGGGTTCGAACAGCGAATATGTCGCGACCTTCGTCAATCCGATGGTGCAGGCCTACAACACGAATAGCGTCAAGAAGGAAGACGTGCCGAAGTCCTACCAGGACCTGCTCGATCCGAAGTGGAAAGGCAAGCTCGGCATCGAATCGACCGATGAGGAATGGTTCAACGTCCTGGTCACGCACATGGGCGAAGAAAAGGGCCTGAAGTATTTCCGCGACCTGATGAACACCAACAAGCCGACCGTACGCACCGGCCATTCACTGCTCGGCAATCTGGTCGCCAGCGGCGAAGTCCCGCTCGGCATGACGGTGTATGCGCATACCGTGCTGTCCGCGAAAAAGAAAGGTGCGCCGATCGACTACACCCTGCTCGAGCCAGTGATTGGCGTGTCGTTCAGCGTGGGCCTGGCCAAACAAGCCCCGCACCCGAACGCTGCGCTGCTGTTCTATGAATTCATGCTGACTGACGGTCAAAAGGTTTTCGCCGACAATGACTACACGCCTACCATGAAGACCCTCGATCACCCGTTCAAGAACGTGAATTACCTGATCAGTAACCAGCCGAAGTTCCTCGACCAATATGCGAAGTGGGAAAAGCTGTACGAAGAAATCGTGGTGAAGCAGAAGTGATGTAAGACTGGGGGGAAGTCGGCACGGTTTGCCGTTTCCCCCGCCATGGAATCAACTGTTTTTTACGCGTGCCTCCGGCCAGCAGGCCATCCAGATGAGCGCCAGCAGCCCCAGCTGCAAGATCAATCTCCCTGCCAGAAGCGACTCCGCGACGTTTGAAAACAGCTGCGGGTTCAGCCACATGTAGATGTTGGCTGGCGTGACCGCGATGGTCAGCAGGATCAGTCCGACGCCAGCCCATTTGCGGGTTGGGCGGTATAGCAAACCCAGCGCTCCCAGTATTTCGAGAAATCCAGTTATATAAACTGCTTCAAGCCGGAACGGCAAGCTGGGCGGGATGATTTTGAGGAAAAATTCTGGCGCGATGAAGTGGCCCAAGCCGCCGACGATGAACCAGATGACGACGATGGCTAGAGCGATTTTTTTGTAGGGCATGGGAATTGATTTGGAGCGGGCGTGGAACGACGCAAGCCAGCTTAACAATGTGTTGATCTGTCAAATAAAAGGAGCACGACCGCGGCCAGGCGCAGCACCAATAACAAAGCGGCCGGAACTTCCCGGCCGCGCAATTCATCGACGTAAACTGACTTACGGATTGATCTTCTAATCCGTTACCCTTTCCCACCCCCGCCGCACGGCAGCCTTGAAGTCATTCCAGCCCGAATTTGGATTGTTGCGCTCCCAGTCAGACCTTGCGTTAGTCTCGACATCATCCCAACTCTGGCCCTGGTAGCGCTGATCACTCGCCAGCGACGAGCCGTATTGATAGGCCGGCAGGTAGTCATCATACGAACGCCCACTCTGGCTGTAGGTCGAACCAAAGTGCATACGAAAATGCTCATCATCATCATTCTGGCCGGACATTTTCTGTACGTCGACTTGCGTCTTGCGCAGGGTATCGTCGATATGCTGGGTACGCTGCGTAGTTTCCTTGCCGACGACGACTTCCTCGACCACCCGCGCGTTCTTTTGCACGACTGCCTCTTCCGCATTTTCACGAATTTCGAACGAACCTTCCTTCATGGCCGCAAGGTCTGCTGCAGTGGCCGGCTGGTCGACCGGGCGCCGTTCGATGTTGACATGTTCTTCGCGCAGCTGCACGGTTTCGTGGACAGGCTGGTCGACCACGCGTTGATAAACCCGCGCACCGCCGCGTTGTACTTCGCGTTTGCCGACTTGCAGGCGCTCTTCCATGACTGGAATGCGCTGCTGTGCATCCGACGAAGAGAGCTGCTGAGTGCCCGACGAATCAAGCTGCTGCGCACCGGATGAAGAGAGCTGCTGCGCGTCGGAAGGGGAACGCTGCTGCGGGTCGGAGGAAGATCGCTGCATGCTGCCCGAACTGGAACCCTGCAGCATATCGCCACGCAGCGCAGCACTGCCGGACCCTGCACCCATGCCGCCGCTCATGCTGCTAGTGCTGCTCGTGCCGATGGTTGACGACTCATTGCGCATGGCGCCCTGACCAGACCATCCACCGCTCTGCCATTGCGATACGCGATCCTCGATATCGATCGGGCTGTTACGCTCGATGGCGCTGGTGATTTTCTCAAGCTGACTGTCATCCGCCACCTCGACCGTCAGCACATAGCTGCCGCGTCGCACTGCTTCGGAATACAGCTTGGCATCGTTACGGTCGCCATCTCCAAACAGCGATGAAAAGAAATTGCTGATCCCACTGCCAAATGAATCATCGTCGTCACGTCGTGTTGTCATGCTGGAGTCCGAGGACGACATCGGCGGTTTGTCAGCAGCATCCTGATCCTTCTGCTTGAGCTGCACTTTATCGGCCGATAGGCCGGCAGCGATGACATCGTCACGCGCCTGCTCCGCTTCGGAAAATTCGTCGAAAATTGCGACTACGGTATGTTGCATGGTGCATCTCCTTTGATGGCGGCCGGCACTAATCGGCCTCTTGGTGGATAGTAAAACCGGCTCGCGGCCGGTCGCAGTTTCGGTATCGCTCTCACGCCTCGCTGCTATCGCCAAAGCGCTTCACGACGACATCCTCGGACTTCAGCATGACGGTCTCGGCGCGCCGCTCTTCCCGGACCTTTTTTGTAATACGAATCTCTTCTTTTATGCGCATGCGTTTTTCAAGCACAAGCACCTCTTCGAGCACCGGAATAACGAATGCGTCGCCTTCGTAGCGGCTGACCGGGACTGCATCCGGATCGACAAGCCGGTCGACCGGTAAATGCGTCACTTCGATCTCGTCGTGCAGTAACAGCTCATCGATACGGAATGGATATTCGGAAACGGTCTTGTCGATATGCACTCCGCGGCCAGTATCGACCGTCCGTTTTCCAACGGACAATTCTTCGCGTAGCACCGGAATAACCAGTTCCTTTGCAGTGCTCTCTGCGTTCGGCAAATCCCTCTTTGATGGCTGCATGTTATTGCTCACGTACACCCCTTTCCCCGATTTACGAATTGAAATTCGGTAGCTAAGGTATGGAGTTAACGCCAACGCAATTGTTCCCGGCGCTGATGGGGTTTACGCAATTAAAATTGGGCGTGCGTGATTCGTCCAAGTACCGTCGTGCCATCCGGGGCGCCGGCGCCTGGTCAAATCCCCTATCTGACGAACTGCGGCGGGCCCTGGCAACTGCGCGGAACAGGTCGCCCACACTTGGTCCGCGCGCATCACGCATCGGCTGAGCCGTTTTTCTGCAGCCACTTCAGGAGTTGCGCGAACACCGATCCGGGAATCATGTGTTTCTCTTAATGCCCATCGCATCGCTACGTATGCGGAAGGATTTACAACTGCAGTAATTAGGTAGATGCTGCGTGGAAACTGTTACGCAAGCTAAGGGCTGTAGATGGAAAACTCTGCAAATTACACGCCGCAATCCGTGATTACGACGGGAATGTTTAATTTTGACGCATTCGGCATTACCAATTTCAAACTTGTAGGAACTGTGCGCGTGTCAGTCTCGGACAGTTTTAACGCCGGCGATTCCGCGCGCGGCAGTTCAAAGCTTTTTAGCCAGCTTTCGACGCCTGGAAGTGGAGAAGTAGAGTGGACCACAAGCCAGCTCAACAATATCCGGGGAGTGCTCACGACGTATCAGAATTTCGCCAATATCCCGTTCCAATGGACGAATGATTTCGATACATTTACCAGCGGCCTGGATACAACCGTGAATCCGGCCGACGTAGGCGCTGCAGATATCAGTGACATCAATATATCCCTGATAAACCGCTCCGATAGCCGCTGGGCAGGAATCTCCGGCGCGTCGTTGGATTCAATCTTCGGTTACGTCGGCGGGAGGGAGGACATCGTCATCAACGGCTACTGGTTCGGCGCCTCTACATCCTTCGCCCCGAACACCCCGATTAACCAAATCTTGATGCACGAGTTTGGCCATTCATTGGGACTGTCGCATCCACACTCAAGTTTCGACTACGTGAATTTTCGTCCGAGCGTAATTACCAATGACTTTTCAGCCATTCAGTTCGCGGGGTTCCAGCAACTTGGATTTCGTATCGATTCGGCGTTTGATCTGGCCAAAGAGTACTTCACGATTATGTCGTACGACGATCAGCCATCATTCGGTACTACAACCGGAGTACGGCAGCAAGCCATCACGCCAATGATTCTCGACGTTATCGCGCTTCAGGAGGCTTACGGAGAGGGTAGCGGAACGTCAGGCATGGGTAATGACACGATAACTCCTGGTGTTGATGCATATCGCACCTACTTTGACAAAGGTGGTATCGACACGGTGGATTTGTCTCACTATACCGCCGGTGCTTATTTTGCAATGGGCGCCGACATTATTGGAGTCGCGCATAAAGTTGGTGTCAGCATGAGCGTCAAGGATGCCGTGTCAACAATCCTTGACGGTAATGACCCGCAACACCTTCGATGGTATCTGGGAGGGTTTGAAAACGCGAAAGGTTCGTCTGCAGCAGACCTAATCGTTGGCAACTCCCTGGCCAACCGAATCGACGGAGGGAACGGAGATGACATCCTTCACGGAGGATTATTCGAAGTCGACTCCGGCAATGACACAATCAACGGCGGCCTGGGGAATGATGTCATCAATGGATATGATGGCAACGACTTGCTGAGCGGCGAAGACGGCGACGATGCAATCAGCGGCGGTGCCGGGAGCGACACGATTGCCGGAGGAAGCGGGATCGATACTGTCATTTTCAGCAGTAAAGTCTCCGATTATATTATTGCCAAATCGGGTGCCACCTACACCGTGCGCCCAAGGAGCAATATTGATGGAAGCGATCTGCTCACCGACGTTGAATCGTTAACATTTTCAGATCGGACGGTCAATCTCCTGATCCAGCAGGTCGCCGCAAATACGCCCCAAAAAACAGTTGATCAGGTGATTGAACTGTACCTGGCCTTTTTCAATCGCATACCGGATGCGGACGGCCTGCTCTACTGGATTCAGCAATCCAACGCAGGGCAAACCATCAGCAAGATCGCGGAATCGTTTTACGCAGCAGGAGTTAACACTTCAAACCTGACCGGCTTTTCGGGAACCATGACCAACAGCGATTTCGTCAATGTCATTTACAAAAACCTGTTGGGTCGAAAGGATGGGGCGGAGCCGGCAGGCCTGGCATATTGGACCGGCGAACTCGGCAACGGCCATTCAACGAGGGCCTCCGTGGTTTCGGCAATACTCGATTCGGCACATACGCATAAAGGCAGTGCAGTATATGGATACGTGGCTGACCTGCTCGACAATAAGGTGGCAGTTTCAAAAACCGCGGCTGTCCAGTTTGGCCTGGGATTCGGCTCAGCCGAGGCTTCGATTAATCAAGGCATGGCGGTCTCTGCGGCGATAACGCCTTACAGCACAGCTGTAGCGTTGACCTTATTGGGAGTTTCCCCAGGCGATTTGCATTTGACGTGACAATCGCAAGTAGAGCATATCGTTTTGAAAGCTTGTTGAGCCCTCGTCCGCATAACTAGCAAGACGTGACTCCACAGGGGGTGCCGCCGAGCCTGGGCAATTGCTCTCTGTGCTCCTGAATCACGTTTCCGGATGAGACTTCCGATTGATGAACCAATGAAAAAGACCATGATCAAAATAAACGCTTTCATTGCAATATTGGCGCTGACGTTCGGACCCCTGGCCGCGGATTCCGCCCTGGCTCAGACCAGTCCTGCCGCAGCCTACCCGAACAAACCAATTCGGCTGATCGTACCTTTCACGCCGGGCGGCTCCACCGATATTCTGGCGCGCGCCATCGGCCTCGAACTTACCAAAGCCTGGGGTCAGCCCGTGGTCATCGAAAACGTTCCCGGCGCCGGCGGTTCGATCGGTGCGGACAAGGTGGCCAAGGCCAGCCCCGATGGCTACACCCTGCTCATGGGTCACATCGGTACTCTGGCAGTGAATCCCAGCCTATACCCAAAACTTCCCTATAACGCCGTAAAGGATTTTGCGCCCGTGGCCTGGGTCGCGCGCGTTCCGAATGTGCTGGTGGTACATCCCTCGGTGCAGGCCGCTTCCGTCAAGGAACTGGTGGCGCTGGCCAAGTCCCGCCCCGGCAAGCTTAACTATGGTTCGGGTGGCAACGGCAGTGCGGCGAATCTGGCGACCGAGTATTTCAAGGTTCAGACCGGCACATCGCTGCTGCACATCCCGTATCGGGGAACAGCCCCTGCCGTAACCGACTTGCTAGGCGGACAGATTCAGGTGCTGTTTACCGGAGCGCCGGCGGTTCTGGGTGCGATCAAAAATGGCCAGCTGCGTCCGCTCGCGGTTTCTTCGCCCAAACGCATCGACATATTGCCGAATGTGCCGACAGTCGCCGAAGCTGGTTACAAGGATTTCGAGGCTGACCAATGGTATGGCGTGGTGGCACCGGCCGGAACACCGGCTGACATCGTCACCAAGCTGAACGTTCAGATCAATCAGTCACTCAGCTCGAATGAACTCAAGACCCGGCTTAACAACGAAGGCGCAATCGCAACGCCCGACACGCCGGAAGCTTTTGGCCGACTGATCGTGGGAGAGATCGCGCGCTGGAAACCCGTGATTCAATCACCTGGCCGGGTCAAGGCGGACTAACTCGTCCGGCCGGTATTGAAGTGCGGCTGGCGGTATTGATTTTGTACGGCTCGACGCCCCCGTCGGTATGGTGTGTGGGAACCGCCCGGGGCACATGACTTTGATGCGTCAGATGAGCAGCAGGCTCGGGCCCGTCTGTTCATGAGCGCCGCGGCCGGCCCGCGTGCTACCTCCGGTCAGGACCGCGGGAACTTCGCAATCAGGCGGTCGGCATAGTCCTGCCAGCGTGCGTCCTGGCCGAGACCCGCAAACAGATCAGCCTGAGCTTGATCCGCAACCCACTGCTGCTTGTCGGCGATGGCTGCACTCATGAAGGGTTCAAAGCCGGCCTCCCTGACGGTATTGGCCGCTTCACGCATTTCCTCAGCGCGGCGCTTGCCATGTTGTACAACGCGGCTGAAAAAATATCCGCCCTGTGCGTCCCAGTCTATGCTCGGAAAGGTTTCAACCAGCGTCGGGAGAACCTGATCCTCGACCCCGTAAGCGCGCGCCGTGGCATAGCTTTCGATAACCAGCGCCTCCAACCCCTTGATCATTACGCTGCGACACATCTTGACGGCGCTGGCTACACCCACCTGCTCTGACACCACCTTCACATCCATACCCCAGGACGTGAGCAGGCCCGCCAGTTCAGCCGCACGCCTGCCGCCCAGTAGCATGGGAACGCGGATGCCATACGGCGGCACCGAGGTCATCACGCCAGCTTCGACATAATGAGAGCCGCTGGCCTCGATCAGGCGCGCTGCCTCGCGTTTGGTGCCCGGCGAAGCCGAGTTTGGGTCCAGAAACACCGACCCGGGCCGGAGGTGGGCGGCCGCCCCCTCGGCCACGGCCAGGGTATTCGAAGCGGTTACAGCGGAAATGACCAGGTCGGCGCCGCCGCATAATTGTTCCAGGGACGTGCAGGCCTGCACCCCCGCTCTGTCTGCATGCGCTAACTGCTCTTCGCGCTGGTCCGGACAATCAAATTTCAGATCCCAGACCAAAATGGCCGAAGCTTTGTCCTTCAAGCCTGCCGCCAATATCTTGCCGACCTCGCCATAGCCGATAAATCCTATCCGATCAAATTTCATTTATTTCTCCAGATTCAGTGCTAAGGAATTGTGGACCGCTTCGCTCCAATTGGTTCGGGAGGTGCTGCGTCGCGCTAACGAAGGAAATTAAATTGGCTGTCTTTAGCTGATGCGTACTGAGGCAAGAGGCAAGAGGCAAGAACAAAGTCAGCGCCGACAGCGGCAACGCGACGAAACCATGATGTCTGTAAAAGGCAGCGGCAGGCTCATCTTTTGCGTCAACGATTAAAGCACAGGCAGCGATTTGCGCCCTTGCAGGGCGAAGCAATGCATCAGCCAGCATCGCGCCGCCCAGACCTTGTCCTTTGTAGGCTTCGTCAACTGCCAGCCGTCCCATGCGCACTGCAGGGACCGACGGGTATCGCGGCAGCTTCTTCAGGATTTCAGCAGGGAGGTCGGCAAGGAAGACGCTTGTCGACGCCAATGTATAGAAACCAGCGATACGCTCCTCAACATCAAGCGCCACAAAACAAGCAGTAACCCGACGCCGCATGTCTTGCGTGACCTGCCGCTGGAAATAGGTGTCCAAGGGCAGGGAGCCAGAGCAAAGGGGGGGTCAGTTCTGGACAATCGTCAACAAGGTTTTCCACACGTCGAAAGGAGCTTTTTTTGACTGCACTGTATATGCATTTACGGAAGCTCAGCTTGAGGTCGTCAGTCGAATGGTTCGGCATG
>Ga0326735_1000100_pt1 | contig 18048 bp, 16 predicted proteins | sample 37_GP2_1092_FD_207945 | JGI IMG/M metagenome (GOLD analysis project Ga0326735, IMG submission 207945) | Glacier ice microbial communities from Ngari, Tibet, China - 37_GP2_109.2 | ecosystem: Environmental > Aquatic > Freshwater > Ice > Glacier | place: China: Ngari, Tibet | collected 2018-07-31
GCCCATGATGCCGTCGCCCAGAAAGCCGGCCGCGCGGGCTTCCTCAAGCGCTTCTTCAAAGCGCTCGTAGTCGGCCCAAATCTCGCCGTGGATATAGTTGTAGCCGACCGTGATGCCCATCGCGAACGCGCCGATGGCCATGCCTTCGATCAGCGCATGCGGATTGTAGCGAATGATGTCGCGGTCCTTGAACGTGCCCGGCTCGCCTTCGTCGGTATTGCAGACCAGGTACTTCTGACCCGGGAATTGGCGCGGCATGAAGCTCCACTTCAGCCCGGTCGGAAAACCTGCGCCGCCACGGCCGCGCAGTGATGAGGCCTTCAATTCAGCGATCACCTGCTCCTGCGTGATGCCGTCACGAAGAATCTTCTTCAGCGATTCGTAACCGCCGCGCTTGACGTAGTCGTCCAGATGCCAGTTCTTGCCATCCAGGCCGGCCAGGATCAGCGGTTTGATGTGTCGATCGTGCAGGCTGGTCATTTGCTCAGCTCCTCGACCAGGGTGTCGATCTTTTGATCGGACATCAACCCGCACAGGCGCTTGTTATTCACCAGCAGGACCGGCGCATCGCCGCAAGCGCCCATGCATTCGCCTTCCACCAGCGTGAACTGGCCATCGGCCGAAGTCTCGCGATAATCAATGCCGAGCTTTTGCTTGAGATAGTGCGCCGCCTTTTCGCCACCAGAGAGTGCGCACGGCAGATTGGTGCAGATCGAGATCTTGAATTTGCCGACCGGCGTGGTGTGGTACATGTTGTAGAAGGTCGCGACTTCCTGCACGGCGATGGCCGGCATGCCGAGATAATCGGCCACTTCCTGCTGCACTTCAGGCGACAGCCAGCGGGTTTCGTCCTGGGCGATGGCGAGCGCCGCCATCACGGCGGACTGCTTCTGGTCAGCCGGGAATTTCGCGACCTCGCGGTCGATTCTTTTATACGCTTGTTCGGATAACAGCATTATCTGTGCCTCAAATATTGACACTAGCGGTCAATCTCGCCAAAAACGATATCTTGTGTGCCGATGATGGTGACTGCATCGGCGATCATGTGGCCCCTGGCCATTTCATCCAGTCCCTGCAGGTGCGGAAAGCCCGGCGCACGGATCTTCAAACGGTAAGGCTTGTTCGCGCCATCCGACACGATGTAAATGCCGAACTCGCCCTTCGGATGCTCGATCGCGGCATACGCTTCGCCGGCTGGCACGCGGATCCCTTCGCTGAACAATTTGAAGTGATGGATCAACTCTTCCATGTTCGACTTCATGTCGACGCGCGACGGCGGGGCGACTTTGTGATTGCTTGTGATGACCGGTCCGGGATTCACGCGCAGCCAGGCGATACACTGCTTGATGATGTGGTTCGACTGGCGCATTTCTTCCACGCGCACCAGGTAGCGGTCGTAGCAATCGCCATTCGTGCCGACCGGGATGTCGAAGTCGAGCAGGTCGTACACTTCATACGGCTGCTTCTTACGCAGATCCCATTCGATGCCCGAGCCGCGCAGCATGGGGCCGGTAAAGCCCATCGCCTTGGCGCGCTCCGGCGAGACGACGCCGATGCCGACCAGGCGTTGCTTCCAGATGCGGTTATCGGTCAGCAGGGTTTCGTATTCATCGACATAACCGGGAAAACGATTCGTGAAGTCTTCGATGAAGTCCAGCACCGAGCCTTCGCGGTTTTCATTCAGGCGTTTGATGGCCTTGGCGTTGCGGATCAGCGAAGCCTTGTGCTTGGGCATAGCATCTGGCAGATCGCGGTACACGCCGCCCGGACGGTAGTAGGCCGCATGCAGGCGCGCGCCCGAGACTGCTTCGTACACGTCCATCAAGTCTTCGCGTTCGCGGAAGGCGTACAGGAACACCGCCATTGCGCCCACGTCAAGCGCATGCGCGCCCAGCCACAGCAGGTGATTCAGCAAACGGGTGATCTCGTCGAACATGACGCGAATGTACTGCGCGCGGATCGGCACCTCGAGCTGCAGCAGCTTCTCGATGGTCATCACGTAAGCATGCTCGTTGCACATCATCGACACATAATCGAGCCGGTCCATGTAAGGCACCGACTGCAGATAGGTCTTTTGCTCGGCCAGCTTCTCGGTCGCGCGATGCAGCAGGCCGATATGCGGATCGGCGCGCTGGATCACTTCACCGTCGAGCTCGAGCACCAGGCGCAGCACGCCGTGCGCGGCCGGATGTTGCGGACCGAAGTTCAAAGTGTAGTTCTTGATTTCAGCCATTACTTGACTCCAAATGGCGAGACGCCGTACTTATCTTCACGAATCACGCGCGGGGTGATTTCGCGCGGCTCAATCGTGACTGGCTGGTAGATCACGCGCTTCTGTTCCGGGTCATAGCGCATTTCGACATAGCCCGACACCGGGAAATCCTTGCGGAACGGATGGCCAATGAAGCCGTAGTCAGTCAGGATGCGACGCAGGTCGTTATGGCCATCGAACAGGATGCCGAAGAAATCAAACGCCTCGCGTTCGTACCAGTTCGCGCTCGGCCAGATATCGATCAGCGATGCGACCACAGGCAGGTCGTCGTCTTCAGCAAATACGCGTACACGAATGCGCCAGTTATGTTCCATCGAAATCAGATGCGAAACGACAGCGAAGCGCTGGCCTTCCCAGGCGCCGTCGCCGTAGGTCGAATAATCGACACCGCACAGGTCGAGCAATTCCTCGAAGCGCAGGTCGGCATGGTCGCGCAGCACGCGCATGACTGACAGGTAGTTTGCTGACTTCACGACGACGGTGATTTCGCCGAGCGCGACAGTCAGACTGTGCAGGTCGTCACCGAGCGCATGGCGCGTTGCAGCTTCCAGGCTTTCAAGTTTGGTGGTCATAGGTATGGGTTCTCAGCGCGCAATGGTGTTGGTACGCTTGATCTTGTTCTGCAGCTGCATGATCCCGTACAGCAGCGCCTCGGCCGTCGGCGGACAGCCCGGCACGTAGACATCGACTGGCACGATGCGGTCACAGCCACGCACCACGGAATACGAATAATGATAGTAGCCGCCGCCATTCGCGCACGAGCCCATGGAAATCACCCAGCGCGGCTCGGCCATCTGGTCGTACACCTTGCGCAGAGCCGGCGCCATCTTGTTGCACAGCGTGCCGGCTACGATCATTACGTCGGACTGGCGCGGCGATGGGCGGAACACGATGCCGAAGCGGTCCAGGTCGTAACGCGACGCGCCGGCATGCATCATTTCGACGGCACAGCAGGCCAGGCCGAACGTCATGGGCCACATCGAACCGGTGCGGGTCCAGTTGATCACTGAATCCAGCGTGGTGGTGACAAAGCCTTCGTTTAATACGCCTTCAATTGACATGACTCATTCCCAATCAAGGGCACCTTTCTTCCAGATATACCAAAACCCGACGATGAATTCGGCGATGAACACGAGCATCACGACGAAGCCCATCCAGCCGATATCGCGCATGGCGACGCCCCATGGGAAGAAAAATGCCGTTTCCAGATCGAACAAAATAAACAGGATGGCGACGAGGTAGTAACGCACGTCAAACTTCATGCGCGCATCTTCAAACGCTTCGAAGCCACATTCGTAGGGAGAATTTTTTGCGGTATCCGGCTTGTACGGCGCGAGCACCCGGCCGAGCAGCTGGGGCACTACACCGACGCCGATACCGACCAGAATAAAGAGTAATACGGGGAAGTAATTTTCGAGGTTCACGGGTTCACATGTGGATCAGAAGTTGATGACAATGGAATGGATGAATCGTTCACTGCATTACATGCCGCGCCAAGACCCGCGCATGCACAATGACTCAAATTCACTCAAATCCACCTTCCTCGACAAAAAGCCAGCTCGGGATATTCCTTTGCTGGCTTTTTATTGTCTGGTGCCGACGGCGAGACTCGAACTCGCACAGCTTTCGCCACTACCCCCTCAAGATAGCGTGTCTACCAATTTCACCACGTCGGCTTAAGCACTCTATTTTAACCTGCTTGCCTCCTTTGTTCAACGCACAATTGAGGTCGAGAAATGCGTATCACAAAGAAATTTTACTTATTTCGGGATCTGACCTGACTGGCCCGTTGCATTGCCGCCTGCAGGGACCGGCGCCGTATTCGCTGCTGGCGCTGGAGTCGTTGCCGGCGCTGCTGGTACAGGCAGGGTGCCACCTGTAGACGCTGCGCCCGGCACGGCCGGAGCGACCAGCGGGGCCGCAGGCAGCTTGTCCATCACGCCGCCTGTGGAAGCGGTGCGATTGCTGCCGAAATAGGCCAGCGCCAGCGTGGTGATGAAAAATACGACAGCCGCAACGCCAGTTAACTTCGACAGGAAATTCGATGAGCCGGTCGCGCCGAACAGGCTGCCTGACGCACCCGAACCGAAGGCCGCGCCCATGTCCGCGCCTTTGCCATGCTGTAGCAGCACCAGGCCGATGATGGTCAGCGCAGTCAGCACCTGGATTACGACGATGATGGTCAACATTGTGTTCATTAAGTTAATTCCAGTTTCAATACGTTCTTCGGTAACTGCGTTTATTTTGCTGCGGCGATAATTGCCAGGAAATCCGAGGCCTTCAGTGCCGCACCGCCGATCAGTCCGCCATCGATATCCGGCTGTGCCATCAATTCCGCGGCGTTCTCGGGTTTCATGCTGCCGCCGTACAGTATCCGGACTTTCTCACCCTGCTCCGCATTTCGTGCCGTGAGCATTTTGCGTAGCTGTGCATGAACGTCCTGAGCCATCGCCGGCGTGGCGGTCTTGCCGGTTCCGATCGCCCAGACCGGTTCATAAGCAACGACGAGATGTTCAACTTGAGCAGCATCGATTACTGCCAGCACTGCATCGAGCTGCGCAGCAACGACAGCCTCGGTATTACCTGCCTCGCGCTGCGCCAGCGTTTCACCAACACATACGATAGGCGTCATCCCTGCCTGTAACGCACGCAGCGTTTTTTGCGCCACCACCGCACTGTCTTCGGCATGATAGCTGCGCCGCTCGGAATGCCCAACAATAACGAAACTGCATCCGAATTCCAGTAGCATCGCCGCTGAAACTTCGCCCGTGTATGCGCCATCCTCATGCGCTGAAACGTCCTGCGCGCCGAGCACGACCGGGCCTGACGTCAGAGCTGCCTGACCCTGCGCCAGATAGGGCGCAGGCACACATACAGCAATATCGCAGTCGACTTTTGCCGGGAGCGCAGCATTCACCGACGCCAGCAATGCAGAATTTACAGCCAGGCTGCCATTCATTTTCCAGTTACCGGCGACTAGTTTACGGCGCATGTGTGTCCTTGATCCAATTAACCCGCTATTCTAGCCCGCCGAGGCAACTACGGTCAAACCATGGTCGCTGATATCGGGCAAATAGAATGGGCATTCCAAGCTCGGCACCATGTTTTTTTGTTCGCTGTTCTTCGCAGCCACTTTCAAGAAAAAATAAAAGAGGATTACAAATAAATCTGCAATCCTCTTTTTTAATTCACCTCTGCATCAAGCCTCATGCAGGGCGAGCGCCAAGGTAATACTGGCTCTGCGGTAGCGGAAGGGAGTTCCGGTAGCCTTGCAAAAATGGCCGCCAGGAAGTCGACAGATGACTATACCGACGGCAAATTAAATACCAGATAGCTTGATCGTCGAACCGACTACAGCACAGTCAGCATGATTTTACCGATGTGCTGGCTACTTTCCATCAGCGCATGCGCTTCAGCTGCCTGCCCCAGCGGAAAGGTCCGGTAAATGACGGGCTTGACCTTGCCGGCTTCGAGCAATGGCCAGACATGGGCACGTAACTTTGCCACGATCGCCGCCTTGAAATCGATCGAGCGCGGGCGCAAGGTCGAGCCTGTCACTGTAAGACGCCGGCGCAGTAATTGGCCAAGGTCGAGGTCAGCCTTTGATCCGCCGATCAGGGCGATCACGGCAAGACGCCCATCATCAGCGAGGCAATTGATTTCACGTGGCAGATAATCGCCGGCGACCATGTCGAGGATCACATCGACGCCCTTGCCGTTCGTGGCTGCCTTGACGACGGCGGCAAAATCTTCAGTACGGTAATTGATGCCGCGTTCCGCGCCGAGGGCTTCGCAAACCCGCGCTTTTTCTTCGGAACCTGCGGTCGCGAAGACGCGATGGCCCAGGGCCGCAGCGATCTGGATTGCGGCAACGCCGATTCCGGACGTGCCGCCTTGCACAAGCAAGGTTTCATTGCCGGTCAAATGCGCACGATCGAAGACATTGCTCCACACAGTAAAAAATGTCTCAGGCAATGCTGCTGCCTCCAGTGCGGTGAAGCCGGCTGGCACGGGGAGGCACTGCGCCGCCGGCGCCGTACAGTATTCCGCATACCCGCCGCCTTGCACGAGCGCGCACACCATGTCGCCGATTTTAAAACCCGTCGCCGCGCAATCGCCATCAATGATTTCACCCGCCACTTCCAGGCCAGGTAAATCCGATGCGCCCGGCGGCACTGGATAATTTCCGGTTCGTTGCAAGACGTCGGGGCGATTCACGCCGGCGGCATGCACCTTGATCAGGACTTCGCCGGCTTTCGGCACCGGACGCGGCCGGTCGCACAGTTGAAGGACGTCCGGCGGGCCTGGCTGGGTGATCTGGATGGCGCGCATGGGTAGGTGCTCCGCTGTGAAGGAAGGACGCATTGTACGTCACACGTGCGAATGTTTTCGAGCACGTCAAGTGGCCACGGCAGACAAAAACACGCGCTTTCAACATCAGTTCAAGCGAGTTCGTCGACCGGCCGTCGCCCATTGTAGGTCGCAATAAATTACGACGTCTTTGATGTCTTGACGATCTTGTTCAGGGCAAAAAACGTCGCAATTCATTACGACGGGGGCGCCGAGCCCTACGAAGCTCGAATTCCGAGAGTCAAAACGGCGTAATTCGGTGCACAAGCTGACATAAAAAAGCCGCCCGGCGCATGACACGCCGGGCGGCTTTTCTTACAGCTGAATTAAGACAAATTACTGCGCAGCTGGCTCAGCCGCGTCATCTGCCATCGCCGCCTTCATCGACAGCTTGAGACGACCACGGTCATCAGTCTCCAGGACCTTGACGCGAACCTGCTGGCCTTCTTTCAGGTAATCGGCCACGGCGTTCACACGCTCATTGGCGATCTGGCTGATGTGCAGCAGACCATCCTTGCCCGGCATGACTTGCACGATCGCGCCGAAGTCCAGCAGCTTTAACACCACGCCATCGTAAGTCTTGCCAACTTCAACCGAAGCAGTCAATTCCTCGATACGGCGCTTGGCTTCCTGACCTGCAGCCGCGTCGACCGACGCGATCGTGACCAAGCCTTCATCACTGATGTCGATCTGCGTACCGGTCTCTTCGGTCAGCGCGCGAATCACGGCGCCGCCCTTGCCGATCACGTCACGGATTTTTTCCGGATTGATCTTGATGGTGATCAGGCGCGGCGCGAAGTCCGACAGCTCGGTCTTCACGTGCGGCATGGCTTCCTGCATCTTGGCCAGGATATGCTGGCGGCCTTCTTTGGCCTGAGCCAAAGCGACCTGCATGATTTCCTTGGTGATGCCCTGGATCTTGATGTCCATCTGCAGCGCAGTGATACCGTTCGAAGTACCCGCTACCTTGAAGTCCATGTCGCCCAGGTGATCTTCGTCGCCCAGGATGTCGGACAGGACTGCAAAACGTCCGCCTTCCTTGATCAGGCCCATGGCGATACCCGCGACATGCGATTTCATCGGCACGCCGGCATCCATCAGCGCCAGCGAACCGCCGCAGACCGAGGCCATTGACGAAGAACCGTTCGATTCAGTGATTTCCGATACCAGACGCACCGAATAGCTGAACTCGTCGGCTGGCGGCAGGGCTGCCAGCAGCGCGCGCTTGGCCAGACGGCCGTGGCCGATTTCGCGGCGCTTCGGCGTACCAACGCGGCCGGTTTCGCCGGTGGCAAACGGCGGCATATTGTAGTGCAGCATGAAGCGGTCGCTGTACTCGCCCATCAGTGCGTCGATCTTTTGCTCGTCACGGGCAGTGCCCAGAGTCGCTACGACCAGGGCCTGCGTTTCACCGCGGGTGAACAGCGCCGAGCCATGAGTACGCGGCAGCACGCTGGTGCGAATCGAGATCGGGCGTACTGTGCGCGTATCGCGGCCGTCGATGCGTGGCTCGCCTTCGAGGATTTGCGAACGGACGATCTTGCCTTCCAGGTCGAACAGGACGGACATGACTTCACCACCGTCGGGCGCAGTGCCGCCGGCGCTGACTGCTTCAGCGCCCAGAGCGGCGATCACGCTGGCATAGGTTTCCTTCAGCTTGCCGGTACGGGCTTGCTTGTCCTTGGTTTGGTACGCGAGGCGCAGCTGGGCTTCGCCGAGTTCGGCGGCCCGGGCGATCAGGGGCTGGTTCTTGGCCGGAGCGCTCCATTCGATTTCTGGCTTGCCGCCGTCGCGCACCAGTTCGTGGATCGCATCGATGACTGCCTTCATTTCGGTGTGGCCGAACACGACTGCGCCGAGCATGATTTCTTCGGACAGTTCGCGCGCTTCGGATTCAACCATCAATACGGCGACTTCAGTGCCGGCGACGACCAGGTCCATCTGCGAGGATTTCAACTGCGTGGTGGTCGGGTTCAGCACATATTCGCCGTTGATGTAGCCAACGCGCGCAGCGCCCATCGGACCGTCAAACGGGATGCCGGCGACCGACAATGCGGCGGATGCGCCGATCATGGCGGCGATGTCCGGATCGATTTCAGGATTGACCGACATGACGTGCAGGATGACCTGGACTTCGTTCAGGTAACCTTCGGGGAACAGCGGACGAATCGGGCGATCGATCAAACGCGAAGTCAGCGTTTCTTTCTCGGACGGACGACCTTCGCGCTTGAAGAAGCCGCCGGGGATACGGCCTGCTGCGTAAGTCTTTTCAACATAGTCGACGGTCAGGGGGAAGAAATCCTGGCCTGGCTTGGGGTCCTTGCGAGCGACGACGGTCGCAAGCACGACGGTATCTTCAATTGACACCAGCACGGCGCCGGATGCCTGACGCGCGATTTCGCCGGTCTCGAGGGTGACTTGATGCTGGCCGTACTGGAAGGTCTTGGTTACTTTATTGAACACGGTGTTTCCTTTCATTTTGCCGACAGATTTTCAGGCGCTGTCGTTCACCTCACCACAGATGCCGACCATGATTCGGGCCGCGCACCTCACTGTTTTTGGATCAAATCGACCCGGTAAAAGTTACTTCACTTCAATTACAAACTACCAAAAACAAAATGCCCGCGTCAGTAAGCTGACGCAGGCATTCAGGGGCGCATTGCCGGATGGGCCAATGCTGGTTATTTACGCAGACCGAGTTTTTCGATCAGTGAGCGGTAGCGCGTTGCATCTTTGCCTTTAAGGTAAGATAAAAGGCTCTTGCGACGATTAACCATCATGATCAGGCCGCGGCGCGAATGGTGATCCTTGGCGTGGGCCTTGAAATGGCCGTTGAGTTCGTTGATACGGGCTGTCAGCAGTGCGACTTGCACTTCCGGTGAACCGGTGTCGTTCTGGCCGCGAGCGTTGTCCGCGATGATGGCGGCCTTATTGATATTTTCTACAGTCATGGGGATTACCTTTCACATGCGGTACGCGGAGTCATCACTTGAAACCCCGCCGACCGTGATTACATAAAGAATTGAAGTCCGCCTGAAACAGGCAGACGCGCAGTATAGCGGAATACAGGGAGTATTCAAAATAATACTTGGCCCAGCCAACCATCAAGGAACACCATGAAAACCTCCATCGCCTCAGCCGCGCTGCTGTGTCTGCTGGCCGCTGGCTGCACCACGGTCCCCTTACAGCCAGGCGAGCCTGAATCATCGGTCATCACCAAACTCGGCCGGCCTACCCATACTTATCGGGATGGCAATAGCCAGCTACTCGAATACATGCGCGGACCGGCCGGGCAGCAGACCTGGATGGCGCGCATCGGCCCGGACGGCAAGCTCAACAGTTATCGGCAGGTTCTGACTGTTGAAAATTTTGCCACCATCAAGGTAGATATCGCTACCAAAGACGATGTGCTGCGCACCATAGGCGCGCCTGGCAGCACATCATTCCTCCCGCTGCGTAACCTGGAAGTCTGGTCTTACGCTTACAAGGAAGCCGAGGTCTGGAATTCGCTGATGCATGTTCATATTGACAGAAGCGGCATCGTGCGCCAAATGATGAACGGGCCGGATCCTGCGTACGATCCGGATAACAGGATGGGATTTGGGATGATGATGCGTCGTTGATTTTGGCCAGGAAGTACGTACAGAGCGCCGCATCCGTGCGGCGTTTTCTTGCCAGCTTGCGTTTTTCGGACGCTGCCGAAAAAGCCGGTAGTGCAGCCGGTGCAGATCCCTGTTCGTTAATCGTTTGAAGCATAAAAAATGCCGCTTTGACGCGGCATTTTTTTGCAGTCGGGAGAGTTACAGCTGCGGATTCACCCGATCCATCTTCGAATGCAGCTTGTTCAAGGCCGATAAATACGCCTTGGCCGACGCCACCACGATATCCGGATCAGACCCAACGCCGTTCACGATGCGTCCGGCCTTCGATAGCCGCATGGTCACCTCGCCCTGCGATTGGGTCCCGGTGGTAATCGCATTTACCGAAAACAGCAGCAGCTCCGCCCCACTCTGCGTCTTCGACTCGATCGCATTGACAGTCGCATCCACCGGACCATTGCCCTGCCCTGCGCAAGTCGATTCCTTGCCATCGATCGAAAACACCACATTCGCCGTCGGCTTCTCACCGGTCTCGGAATGCTGCGACAGCGAGACAAAGCGATAGAACTCATTGTCATGCGAATGCTGCTCGTCGCTCACCAGCGAGAGGATATCTTCATCGAAGATATCGACCTTGCGATCCGCCAATTCCTTGAACCGTGCAAACGCGGCGTTCACTTCGGTCTCGGAATCCAGCGAGATGCCCAATTCGTCCAGGCGCGCCTTGAAGGCATTGCGACCAGACAGCTTGCCCAGCACGATCTTGTTTGCGGTCCAGCCGACATCTTCTGCACGCATGATCTCGTAGGTATCGCGCGCCTTCAGCACGCCGTCCTGGTGAATGCCAGAGGCGTGCGCAAACGCATTCGCGCCGACCACGGCCTTGTTTGGCTGCACCGCGAAGCCGGTAATCTGCGACACCATCTTCGAGGTCGCGACGATCTGCGACACATCAATCCCTAGCTGCAGATCGAAATAATCCTTGCGCGTGCGCAGCGCCATGACCACTTCCTCAAGAGCGGTATTGCCGGCGCGTTCGCCGAGGCCGTTGATGGTGCATTCGATCTGGCGCGCGCCGCCTATCATCACGCCGGCCAGCGAATTCGCCACTGCCATGCCGAGGTCATTATGGCAGTGAACCGACCAGACGGCCTTGTCCGAATTCGGAACGCGTTCGCGCAGCGTACGCAGCATGGTGCCGTATAACTCGGGCACGCCGTAGCCGACTGTATCGGCAAAATTGATGGTGGTGGCACCTTCCTTGATGACCGCCTCGACCACGCGGCAGAGGAAATCCATATCCGAGCGGCTGCCGTCTTCCGGGCTGAATTCAACGTCATCAGTAAAGTTACGCGCGAAACGCACGGCCTGCTTGGCCTGCTCAAACACCTGGTCCGGCGTCATGCGCAGCTTCTTTTCCATGTGCAGCGCGGAAGTGGCGATAAAGGTATGGATGCGTTTGCGCGCAGCCGGCGCCAGCGCTTCGGCGGCGCGTGAAATGTCGCGATCATTCGCGCGCGACAGCGAGCAGACGATCGATTCCTTAATGACGCCCGAGATCGCCTTGATCGATTCGAAGTCGCCCGGCGACGCGGCGGCAAAGCCTGCTTCAATGACGTCGACTTTCAGGCGCTCGAGCTGCTTGGCGATGCGCAGCTTTTCGTCCTTGGTCATCGACGCACCCGGGGATTGTTCACCGTCACGCAGCGTGGTATCGAAAATAATCAGTTTGTCAGTCATGCGGTGCTCCTAAATTAGTTCGCTCAGTCCTTGTCGTCGTTCGATTCCGGCACGGTTTGGATAATGCTGACCGGCTTGCCCTTCAACAGGCGCCAGAAATACACGCCATAGCCAGACAGGCCATACGCGACGAACACACCGAACAGCCATTTCGGCGGATCGCTGGACACAGCGGCGAAGGCCAGCGCGATCAGGAAGATCACGATGAACGGCACCGACTTGCGGAAATTCACATCCTTGAAGCTGTAGAACGGCACATTTGTCACCATCGTCAGGCCGGCGTATAGCGTAACCGACCAGGCCAGCCAGCGCAGGTCCGCGCCGGCGTAGCGCAGGTCATCCATCAGCCACACCAGACCGGCGACCATGGCCGCTGCAGCCGGGCTGGGCAAACCCTGGAAAAAACGTTTGTCGACCACCGCAATGTTGGTATTGAAGCGCGCCAGCCGCAGCGCTGCACCAGCGCAATACACAAAGGCCGTCAGCATGCCGAGCTTGCCCATGCCGCGCAGCGACCATTCGTAGATGACCAGCGCCGGCGCTACGCCGAACGACACCATGTCGGACAAACTGTCGTACTGCGCGCCAAATTCACTCTGCGTATTCGTGAGACGTGCAACGCGGCCATCGATTGCATCCAGCACCATCGCGGCAAATATCGAGATTGCCGCCTGGTCGAACTTCTCGTTCATCGCCATCACGATGGCGTAAAAGCCGCAAAACAGCGCGGCCGTCGTGAAGGCGTTCGGCAGCAGAAAAATGCCGCGACGGCGGCGAATCGGCTGCATCCCCAACGCATCGTCCGCATGCTGCGGATGCGCGAAGCTCTTCAGCGAGCGGCGCATCCGCGGGATCAGCGGAACCTTGCTCTTGATCTTGCGGCGATTAAAACTCGGCATGCAGTTTCCGTTTCAGGTCGCGGTGATAGGAAAAATCAGAATTCGGCGAGGATGGTTTCTGTCGCCGACACCTTGTCGCCTACTGCGACCTTTGGTGTCGCAGTCAGCGGCAGATACACGTCGACACGGGAGCCGAAGCGAATAAAGCCGTAACGCTGTCCGCGCGTAAGTTTGTCACCCGCATGCACGTAGCACAGGATGCGCCGCGCGATCAGGCCGGCTACCTGCACGCAGGTCACGGTCTGGCCGTTGGCGGCAGTAATGACCAGCGCATTGCGCTCGTTCTCGGTCGAGGCCTTGTCGAGATCGGCATTGACGAATTTCCCGGGAAAATAATTCACTTTCTCGATCGATCCATCGACCGGCGAGCGGTTCGAGTGGACGTTGAATACATTCATGAACACGCTGATCTTCAGGGCTTCACGACCGGCGTAAGGGTCCATGGTTTTTTCGACCACCACGATGCGCCCGTCGGCCGGCGACAGCACGGCATTCGGATTTTGCGGAATCGTGCGGGCCGGATCGCGGAAGAATTGCAGGATGAAGATGAAGATGATCCAGAACGGAATCGACCAGGCTCCAAAAAAATAATCCGCAAGAGCGGCCACGACGAAAGCGATCGCCAGGAACGGCCAGCCTTCGCGGGCAATGATAGGGTGCGGGTAGTTATTCAACGTGTCTCCGGGAAGTTCGATACAGGTGATAGATGGCGAAGCGGTATGTTACTTCGCCGGTAAAAGCGTCGCTATTCTAGTCGAGGCAGGTCGAAATGTAACCCCCGCGTGGCTACGGCCGCGCTATTTGAACCTGACCTTGGACACGACGCGCATCGACAGCGTGGTCTCGCCCGGCTCAAAACTGGGTTCTTCGACCGGCGCTGCCTGCGTGCTCATGGCCGAGCGCAAGGCCGACTTCTGCATCATCCCTTCCGCCTGAGCATACGCGCCAGAGGCTTCAAAATCGATCGTCTCGATCATCATGTCGGCCGGCGCGCGCCCCATGGTTTTAGCGATGACCGCCAGACGCTCGGTCAAGTCCTGGTAAGTCGCTTCGATTCGCTTCTGATCGAGCCGCTTGCGGGTAGCCGCGGACAAGCCAAATTGTAGTCCATTCAGCGCCAGAACAGGCTGCACCGCGGCGATGGTTTTTGGCAGCGACGCCAGATTGGCGGTGCTCATGTCGAGATATTGGCCGACGCGCCAGCCGATCGCCTGGCGCGGCTTGTTGGCCGACCGGGGCTGTTCTGGCCGAACCGGCTCGTCCGCGTAAACCGCATAAGTGTAATAGCCACGCGTCTGAAAGACGGCCTGCGGATCGGCGCGTTTGACGATGTCGACGCCCTGCTTCATCTTTGCATTCACGCGCGAAACGGCGCTGGCCTTGTCCTTGTCCTGCTCTTCTATCATCAGCGTGATGCGCGCTTCATCATTGGGATGCGTGACATCACCGAATCCCGGCACGATCAATAGTGCGCCTGCGGTACCCATCGCGCCCTGCGCGTGTGCCAGTAGCGATGCCATCGATAAAACAATAACGGAAAAAAAATGACGCTTCATGGGTCTTCTCCACTCAAAAAAGGCCAACACAGTGTAGCCCGCTCTGGTTTTATTTTTCGGATATCTCAAGGCTGATTACAAACGGACACCACGTTAACGGCGCAGTCCGGCCACGCAAAACAAGCTGTGGCACTTTCCAGGATGTAATTTTCCCGTAACAAAAAGCACGTAAAACCCAACTTGGCATTTTGATTTCGCATTGCATCACGAAACGGGTGGCATCACCTCATGAGCCACAAATTCAACCTTGGTTATAACCCTTCCATTCCCTAAAAAAACATGAATTTTCCGCAAACACGCATCGCCCTGGCCGTACTCGCGCTCGCCTCGACAGCGTCATCATTGCAGGCGCAGGAAGCCGTCATCGTCACCGGCATTGCCGGCAGCCTGGAAAGCGCGCTGAGCCAGAAAAAGCGTGCTACCAATTTCATCGAAGTGATTACCGCTGAAGACATCGGCAAATTTCCCGACCTGAACTTGTCCGAAGCTTTGCAGCGGGTGTCAGGCGTCACGCTCGAGCGCAATAACGTCGGTGACGGTTCGGCTATCAATTTGCGCGGTCTGGGGCCGCAATTCACGAAGGTGACGGTCAATGGCATGGAAGGCGTCTCGTCCGGGACCGATAGCAATTTCGGCAACTCGAACGGCAGCCGTGGATTCAATTTCGAAATTCTGCCGGCGGAATTGTTCAGCAATGTGGTGATCAACAAAACTGTCGATGCAGCACAGGTAGAAGGCGGTCTGGCCGGTGTCGTTGAGTTGCAGACACAGCGTCCGCTGGATCAGAAAGGATTCAGTTTCGTCGGTTCGACCAAAGCAAACTACAGCGACAAATCCGGTCAAACGGATCCCCGCACCACGCTTGCGATCAGCAATAACTGGGACCGCGTGTTCGGCCTGTCCGGAACCCTGACCGGCGCCAACACGCGCTATCGCTCGGACTCGTCACAGGGCGGCAGCTATCGCCCGTTCGCCGCGGTCAATTCCGGCACCCGCGCCAGCGATGAAGTGCGGGCCGCCGATATTGCCAACGGTCCGCGCTATATCTCGTACGATGACCAGCGCAAAACACTCGGTGCAACGGCCACCGCGCAATGGCGCCCTACACGCGAACTCGAAGTCATTGCGGATGTCTTGTACGGCAAACTTTCAAGCGATCGCAACATCACGCGTGACGATGCGGCGACCGAAAGCGGCCTGAACAGACCTTTGAGCGCGACCATCGCCAACGGCCTGATTACCTCCGGCCAGTTCACCGGCGTGCAGCAGCGGGTGGGCACGAATTATCTGACCACCGAAGAAGCCCTGCGCCAGCTGACACTGCAGGCCACCTGGCGTCCGGACCCGTCATGGACCATCAAGCCCTTCCTCGGCACTGCCCAGCGCAAGGCAGACCGGACCTGGAATTTGTATTCGTTCCGACTGGCGCGCAATGGCATATTTGACCCGGGGGTGGTGTCATACAATTTGCGTGGCGACCATCTCGATTTCAGTTCCACCGCGACCGATTTTTCGACCAATCCAAGCGACTTCCTGTTCAATGTCTTTGTGATCCGCCCGTCCACCGACACCGACAAGGAACGCACCGGAAAACTGGATTTTGAAAAGCAGTTTGATGCCAATTCGACGCTCTCCGCAGTGAAATTCGGCCTGCGTACCTCGCTCCATGAAAAAGACACCGTTCTCAGCCAATGGCGTCTGAACCGCGGCGCCGGCGTCGCGTCAACCACGCCGCCATCACTCGGCAGCGTATTTGGCAATGTCAGTTTCAACGTCGATGGCAGCGGGCAGGCAACCCCGAAGAGTCTGCTGATCGTCGATCCGGCGAAAGTCAACAGCGTGTTCCTGCCCGGCGGCGTGCCGGTAGCCGGCACCGTTCGGGCCGACCTGACCGGCTATGGCGCGCAGCAGAGCTACACCATCAAGGAAGAAACACAAAATGCCTACGTCTCGGGCAATTTCGAGATTCGCGGCGCCATGATCGACGCGGGCGTTCGCTACGTCCGCACCCAACAGAACTCCAGTGGCTTCAAGGTAGAAAACGCAAATTTGCCGACCCAGCGGATTGCACCAGTCAGCTTTTCGAATACCTACAACATGTTCCTGCCGAGCGCCAATTTGCGCTACGAACTAGCTCCTGCCCTGCTGCTGCGGAGCGCCGCTTCGCGTACGCTGACGCGTCCCGACCTGAACCAGCTGGCGCCGTCAGAGACGGTGGCGGGTATCGATGAAAGCGGCGGTAAAGGTTCACGCGGCAATCCGTCGCTGCAGCCCTACACTTCCAACAATTTCGATATCGGCATCGAGTGGTATCCGCAAAAGGCAGCATTGCTGGGCCTGACGCTGTTTAGAAAGGACATCAGTGGCTTCATCGATACCACCACGTTCACCCAGATCAGGAGCTACCCGCGCCAGTCAGACGGCGCGATCGTTTCGGGACCGATCTTGTTTACGCAGCCGGTCAATGGCGTCAGCGCCAAGGTCAACGGCGCTGAATTCAGCGCGCAGTCGCGCTTTACCTTCCTGCCAGAAGGCTGGACGCGCAACTTGGGCGGGATTTTCAACTACACCTACACTGCCAGTTCGGCTAACTTTGCGGTCGCCAATGACGTGCGCAGCAGTGGCTTGCCTGGCCTGTCGAAAAACAGCTACAACGCGTCGCTGTACTACGACGACGGCAAATTCGACGGACGGATCTCCTACGCCTGGCGCAGCAAGTATCTGGCCAACTTCAGCGATGACTTTGGCGTACCCCGCTTCCGCGAGGCGTATGGCCAGGTGGACCTGACAGCCAGCTACAAGATCACCCGGAACTGGACCGTGCAGCTCGACGTGCTGAATCTGACCAAGTCGCAGTTCATCGACAAGTCCTCCGGAAAAGGCTATCCGTACGGCGCGATCGATCTGGACCGTCGCATCCTGCTCGGTCTGCGCTACGCCTACTGACCCCAGGCACAGGGAAAGACCGAGCTCCATCAGGCGGTTTTTCCCTGCCATTTTTTGGAACAAGATTTGATATTTTTATGCGCCTCACCATGACCCATTTGTTCGCCGCGCTGCTGATCGGCTGCCTCGGCTGCGCCGACTTGCAGGCCGCCACGCCAGATAATTTCGACCTGCTTGGGCTGACTGGAAACGCCGTCTCGCTGCCGCTCGGCCATTCGAACTTGCGCCAGACCGTGGTCCGTACATCGATCGCGCCGGGCGTGACACACTATCGCATTGAGCGTGGCACGCCGAATTCGATTGTTACCTGGACCCTGAGTAGCGAGCTGGCAGAAAGCGAGGCCGCGGTGAGCGCATTGAAAAGCTGTTTTTTGCAGGCCGGGATCGCCGGCGGGGTACGAGAATTTCACCTTTCTGCAGCTGACCGAAAGCCGACCTGGATCGTCTCCGGCGGCGAATTTTCCGCGCACGACGCAGCGTTGCGCAAGTCAACCGCCATAGCCGACTGCCGGCTGTACCCGCAGCGCAATGCCGAAAGCGACATGAACGGGGATGGTCCGTGGGTACTCGATATCGTCGCCATCGATCCGACGGCGAGCTCCGGTCAGTTGACCGCGGTGATGGCGTCTTCGGGACAACGCACGTCGACCTCGGAGCTCAGCCGCGCTGCCGACAGTCTGATCGGA
>Ga0326735_1000101_pt1 | contig 17977 bp, 15 predicted proteins | sample 37_GP2_1092_FD_207945 | JGI IMG/M metagenome (GOLD analysis project Ga0326735, IMG submission 207945) | Glacier ice microbial communities from Ngari, Tibet, China - 37_GP2_109.2 | ecosystem: Environmental > Aquatic > Freshwater > Ice > Glacier | place: China: Ngari, Tibet | collected 2018-07-31
CTCCGGCGACGCCATCTCGGTGTACTCCGACAAGGACGAGCGCTTGCTGGTCGACATCGAAAAGCTGATCAAGCAGGACATCGCGCGCGGCGAGCTGGTGGGCTTTGCGCCGTCGCCATCGTATTCCTCGTCATCTTCGGCGCCACGCGCGCCGCGCGAGGGCGCCGGCATGCCGGCGGAGCGCCGCACGCGCCGCCCTGAAGGCGACAGCGCGAGCGCGCCACGCCTGCCGGAACGCGCGCCGCGCAGCAGCTCGGCGCCGCCGCTGCGCCGCGACCGGGTCGATCCGTGGTTTTTGAAGCCGTATGAGCCGGCGGTTGCGCCGACTGCTGTCGCACCTGCTGCGAGCGCAACGTCGGCCAAGCCAGGCAAGCAAAAACTGGCAGCGCTGCTGGGTGGTTTTTCAAAGCAATAGGGCCGCTAAGGCCGCTTGAACCCGCCATCTGGCGCAGCAATCCGCCGCTGGCACCTTGGTTGTAATGTAAAAACATCATAATCTGGAAGGCGCGCTGGTTCGCCATGCACGCCATCTTGAGCAGCAGGCGCTTGATCACCAATGGGCCACTTGTCCACTTACGAGGGATTTTGCAGCGCCGATAGGTGAGGTTGTGCCAGTCTGTGCGTGCAGGCTGTCGAGCCACTTAGCGCAGGCCGCTTTTGCCGACTGCACAGGCGACGGGCGTGGCGTTTGCCACCCCATGTAAAAGGAGTCGGCGCCTGATTCCATCCTTTCGCCGTCGCTTCCAGGGCATCAATGATTTGTTCCGGTGTTTGCGGATACTGTCCTGCCAACGCCCGGTTGACGATAATGCGTTGAATGGACTCGGCCATGTTCAGCCAAGATCCGCTCAATGGCGTGTACAAAGGCATGACGCCGTGAGCAAATCACTATCGATGTCGTCAGGTGGCCTGTCAGGTTATCCCACACCAACAGCGGTAACACTCTTGGCTTGCAGTTCGCCGCTACGCGGACAAAACACGGTGAGCATTTTGGCGATGCCGTTACGCACATATTCATGCGGCGAGCGACGGGCGATCAGCGTGCAATATGATCGCAGCGCAAACACAGCACATTGTATGGGCCGAAATGCCATTACTTGAATATCCAATATTTGCCGAGCAGAAAGCCGTTGACAGCGACAAGCGGCAGCGACACCAGCTTGCCTGCCAGCGATGCTGTCTCGATGGGCAACGGTAGCCAGTGCACAGCCACGGCGACAATGACCATGGTCAGAACGTAATTAAGTCCGACGACACACATGTAGCGGGCAAAATTGAACGATGTGGCGGACGTCCGGAAGGTCAGCTTGGCATGGTAGCTGTAATTGAGCAGCAGGCCACTGGCGAAGCCAGCCGTGATGGCAAGCTGGTAGGCGATACCGGCGCCAATCAGCAATTGCATGGTGCCGATATCGATCACGGCAGAAAGTATTCCGCCCGCGAGGAACACCAGGAATTGCATGCGGCGTGCCAGCAGCTTAAGCATGAGGGCAACGCCAAGCGCAAAGCGGCAAGGGGATGTTCTGGTTCATGGGCAGTGGGACGCCGGTGATGCTGCGCTGATTCGGATGCGAGCGCATCCGTGCAGAGCGGCGCGCCCCGGCAAAACGATGGCGCACGGCGATGACCTATTCATTGCTCTTGAATGTCAGCGAATTGAGCATCAGGCCGAGCGTCCGGCTGTCGTCGGACTGGCCGAGCGACTGCGGCGAAGTGGGCTGCGGCACGTCGATCGTGATCGTCCTGGCGCGGCCGTCGGTTTTGAAGTCTAGCGTCGTGACCGATGCCGCCTGGCCCAGCGTCATGCTGGCGGCCGCATCGCCGATGCGTACCGTAAACGGCGAGCCGACGTTGGGCCCGAAAGCGGCGGCGCGCAGTGTCAGCGTCAAGTCCTTAGGCAGCGGCTGCAAGGTATAGAAAACGACCTGTTTCGCATCCGACCAGCGGCCGTTCGGTTCCTGCCCTGACAATCCCTCGACCCGTGCGATGAGGCCGGCCGGCAGTGCCGCATTCATCATGACGGTCTGCTTGCCGTGGGTGAAGTCATCTCGACCGAGTTCGATCAAGGTATATTGCTCCGCCCGGGCAACCACGGACAGGTGATCCGGAATGGGATGGGTATCGACGACCAGCACCCACCTTCTGCCCGCCGGCAACTGGTCCGTGCTGATCGGGGCACGGTAGGGCACTTCGATAAAATCCGCGCCTTTGGCGTCGATGTGGAACAGGGCCCGCATCAGTTGGGCAACATTCGAGCCCATCACCGTAAGCTGGTTGCGTTCGTCCGCTGGAATGCGGTCGCGGGCAAACTTTCCCGCGGTATCAAAGTACGATTCATCGGCCAGGTAATGCATGCCGGCGCCCAGGCGCGACTCCGACACCAGCACGGTAGCGGGGATGAAAACAAACAGGAACAGCGCGGCGCCGCGCTGGCCGTTACGAGCCCACAGCACCAGCATGAGTAACCCGAATCCGACGGCGGTATACAGTGTCCAGGGATGGTTCGCAATCGCGAATATTTCCGGCGCATCGACCAGTAGCAGCCGGTATAGCGGCAGCTTGACGGTGGCCATCAACAGAACCGCAGCCGCGGCCGCGGCTAGCATCCACGGCAATGCCCGATGCCCGGCAGAGCGCGCTTCGCCGAGCGCGCTGGCCGCGCCGATCAGCAGCAAGGGAAACGCAAAGTCGTAATAGCGCAGGTGCAGGCGCAAGGCTTCTGCAGGGTCCGCTGCGGCGATCGACGCCGTGTAGAGCACTGACAGTCCGAGCGCCGACCCCAGCATCAGGAAGGTGTACACCTGCAGCCGGAGACTGCGTGCGTCCACATTGCGATCGATGAGCGCTACCAGCAAGGAGTGTACAAGAATAACGAGCGGGACCGCATACAGGATGGCAACGGCCATTGCATGGCCACGGCCATTGACCCACGCCTTGGTCAGCAGCAGCAGGCGGTCCGGCGTGGCGGACGCGGTCGATCCATAAAAGCTGCCGAACAGGCTCAGGCCGGCTTTGCCCACCAGCAGGTAACTGATGCCGAATTTGGCCAACAGCATGGTGGCGGCGGCGATCAGGACAATCAAGGCGCTGTGCGGAAAGGAATGCGACCGTCGCTTGTCGCTCGCTTGAACGAAAGCAAGGTAAATGCAGAGGGCAGGGAGCAGAAACACGGCGTGCACTTTCACTAGGCTGAGCACGCCCAGCATGGCGCCCGCCACTGCAGCGTGGAGGCGGCGGTTAGTGTACGCTTGGGTCAGCACGTACCAGCTCAGCAAGCAGAAGCCGAAATAGTATATGGCCTCAGGCATGAAGAATGCGGTGTAGCTGCCCATTGGCAGCAGTGCGCTGAGGATGGCGACCCAAGCTGCCAACCCTTTGCTGGTGAAGCTGCAGGCACTCAGGTAAATGAACGGTGCTGCTGCAACAAATGCGATGGCGTTGGCGATGCGGGCGCAATCAAGGAAACCGGTTCCGCATACTTTGGTGGCACCCATAATCCAGAGATACAGATATGAGGGCAGGATCGATTCGGCAAGCGGCAACAGGCGAGCGAATTTGCTGTAATACCATTCATCGGCAAAGACCGACGGATTCCAACCGAAACTGCGCTGGATCAGGTACGCCAAGATCAACAGCAGGATCAGCAGCATGCCGGCTTCCAGTCGAGATAGTGAAAACGACAATTTTTTTGTATTCATGGGCTTGAGGACGACTCCGATCGATGGCGCCAACGTAAGTCGTTGGGCAAAAATATTAATATGGCCCTTATTGCGCCGTGGGCCGCCGGCATGGCCGACCCCGCCGTGGATGGCGCTTCAGTTGCTCGGCATGGAAAGGCGCCGGGCAGGGTGGATTGCCCGCCGCGGCACTGAGGCAATATCGTAGGCCAAAAATGCGAGGATCAGCTGCGCGCCCATCAGCACTGGTAGCGCAGCCATCATAACCACGCCGGCCGGCGTTTCGATACCGGCTTGGGCCGAATGGATCCGCGCCGCAATACCGTAGATTGTGCCGAAACCGAGCAGACCGAGGCCAAGCGGCAGTTCCAGCGACGCCAGTGACATGTTGCGCAGGTAATAGTTGTAAAACAGGCGCTTGAGAAAATTGCGCACGTGCTTAAACGCGAATTCGCTGATGATCCTGGTGATTTTCAGGTTACTGACTTCATCGCCGTAGACCGCATCCATCGCCACGTCGACCACGCGCGCATGCAAGGTGTTCAGGCGGAACAGCATGTCGGTTTCAAAGAAATAGCGCTTGCTGATCTTATCGAACGACAGGATGCGCGCAACGTTGGCATGAATCGCAGTGAAGCCGTTGGTCGGGTCGTAGATATCCCAGTAGCCGGATGAAACCTTGGTTATCAGCGACAGCACCGCATTGCCGAACAAGCGTAGTGGCGGCATCGACCTGATCTGTTCCAAGTCGAAGAAGCGGTTGCCTTTCGCATAGTCGGCTTCGCCCGAGAGGATCGGCGCGACGAACCAGGGAATCAGGCTGGCATCCATTTGTCCGTCGCCATCGACCTTGACGATGACGGTTGCGCCGGCAGCGATCGCTGCGCTGTAGCCGGTCATCACGGCGCCGCCGACACCTTGGTTAACCGCATGGTCGAGCACGCTCACGCGCGGGTCGGTACAGTGTTCGCGCACGTAGGCACCCGAGCCGTCGGGGCACTTGTCGTCGATGACGAAAATCAGGCCAACCTCGCTGCCAATGCCCGCAATGACGCCGAGGATGTGGCGGGTCACCTTGTAGCTCGGGATAACGACAGCGATTAGATTTGGAACAAGCATGGGATGGGGCTGCATGGTGGTGGATGGCGTCATGGAGTGCGGCGTTGGCAGAGACTGAGTAGGGGGCGTGCCTGAGTCAGTCCGGGTTGCTGTTGTTAAACAGCGCCAGCGGCCCCAGCGTATGCGCGCCGCCGAGCATGTCCGAACTGCCGCCCCAGCTGCCCAGGGTGCGCGCCAGGGCGTTCATTGCCTGCTGCACCGGCCGCGCGCGGGCGGCGTCGGCACCCACGGCCACCAACTGCGCGGCGTACTTGTCGGCGCTGAACGTGGCTTGGGCCCAGCGCTGGCCGCGCTCGCCGAGCGTCGCGCGCAGCACTGGATCGGCATGCAACTGGGCAAGCGCGCGCTGCAGCGCGCCGACCTCATCCTCCGGGTTAATCTTGATCACGCAGTCGTCCGGAATCTCGCTGTAGAAATTTGTATCGGTTACGATGACCGGCTTGCCGTACAACAGCGCCTCGATCGCTGAGGCCGAAGCGGCCTCCAGACTGGGCAGCCGCAGGCAGATGACGACGTCAGCCTCGTCAAGAGCCCTGATCAGCGTCGGGGCTTCCACTTGGTCCGAAATGAGCAGGTTCACCTGACTGTTGCGCGCCAGCGTGGACAGGGCCACCACGACAGCCGGTGCGATCGCCCCGACCAGGCGGTAAACGGTCATGGCACGCAGCGTCTCGCTGCCGCCGATCGCGCGGATCACACTGGCCACCCGCTTGTTGGGATTGACGTGACCGACTGTCAGCACGCGCAGCATGTCGTCCCGGCTTGCGGCGTGGCGTACTGGTGCAGCCGGCGCTGAGTAAGGCAGTGCCACTACCCGTACCGGGCCAGGACAGGCGTCCATCACGCGTGCGATACCCCAGCTGCTGTGGGTGATGACGGCGCTTCCCATTGCGCAGATCCATTCGGTCATCGGGGCGCTGCGATGGGTTTCTTCGATAAACGATTCGGAGTCGGGATGCTGGAAGAAACTGGCAGCGGCGTTGGGGCCATACCACTTTTCCAAGATCGTGCAGGCTTCTTCACGGCGGTGTTGAGCCCAGCCGCAAAACAGGTGGCCGACAAAATAATCGTGCAGGCAAATGATGCCGGGCGCCTCGTTCAGCCATTCGAGGCAGCCTTGATGCAACTGATAATTGTCCCCGATCTGGTGCACCACCAGGTCGGCAGCGGCCAGCAATCCGCGAACCCGCGCCACCTCAGTCCACGCAACAAGTTCTGCGCCGAAGTCGTGTGTTGTTTCATGCAGCATCTGCTCGGTTTCGGCGCGCACGATCGATATCGTGTGCCCGGCAGCCTGTAATGCCGCGGTCAACAGGCAGGCCATGCGGCCGATCGCCGACACCTGCACTGCTGGAGTGAACATGACAATTTTCATCGCAACAGCCTTTCCACCGTCGCCGGCCAGTTGATTCCCAAATGCAGCCACAGCGCGCGTGCTGCCTGGCCGTAGTCGGCCGTCTTGCGCGGCTGCGCAAACACGGCGCTCATTGCATCGGCCAGCGCTTTGGCGTCCGGTTCGACCACCCAGCCGGTCTCGTGCTGTTTGACCAGGCCCAGGATGCCACCGCTGTCGCTGGTGGTAATTAGTGCCTTGCCGGCCAGCGCCGCTTCCATCGTCACATAGCCCAACGAATCTTCGTCGAATGGCAGATAGGCGACCGCAGCGGCGCCACGCACATATTCGGCGTACGTTTCACGCGGCAGGAAGCGCAGATCGAGCCTGACGCGATCGCCCAAGTCGGCACGTTCGACCGCCGCTTGCAGTTCGGCGGCATCGCCCGGCGAATCCGGCGGGCCGGCAATCAGCAATCTGGTGTTCGGGCCAGCATGGCGCATCGCTTCTACCAGCAATGCCTGGCGTTTCATATTGTTGATCCTGCCGCCAGCGAAAATATAGTCGCCCATCTGGCCGCCAGCGAACAGGGCGGGATCGTTAACTGGCGGCAGCAGCACCTCGGCGTCGAAGCCGTTGTACTTGACCAGGCGCTGGCGCGTGACTTCGGAATTTGTGAAAACGTGACGGCTTTCGCGCAAGCTCTCGTTGTCGGCATTCCGGATTACGTTGCGCAGTTGTTCGCCTTCTGCGCCAAATGGCAGGTTGGTATGGGCGCTATCAAACAGGTCATAGGCTTGGCGATACTGGTGCAGCAGCCAGAGGGTTTTTTTGGGGTGGCGGATCAGATAGGCGGGAAACTTCAGCGCCACAACGTGATCGACATTGATCAGCTCCATCGCGCGCACCATCAGCATCTGCGACGGAATGCGCGCGGCCGGTTCCCACTGAAAAGGCAGGCGAAGTACTTCTGCCTGATGGCCCGCGGCAATAATGTTTTTTTCCAGGTTGACAGCGAGCTCTTCGGCGCCGCCCCAGACGAACGGGGCCATGTTGTTGACGATCAAAACCTTCATGCCAGCAGCCTTTCGAGGACGTGCGACCAGGATATGTTGAGTTCGTCGAGGCGCGCGCGCGCGCGCGCGCCCATGGCGATCGTTGTGGCCCGCTCGCGGTACAGTTTGTCGAGCGCGGCAGCCAGCGCCGCGGGCGTCGGGTCCGCCACGTAGCCGTTAATGCCGTCGCTGACCAATTCCAGCACGCCGCCCGAATCGGTGGTCGTCAAGATGGCCTTTGATGCATGGCTTGCTTCCACGCTCGGATAGCCATAGGAATCCTCGTCCAGCGGCAGGTACGCCGCAGCCAGGCAATCGGCCAGGTAGTCGACCTTTTCTTCCTCGGTAACCCAGCGGTTTTCCATGCTGACGCGCTGTTGCAGTTTCAGGCGCGTGATCAGCTCGTTGAGTTCGTTCGGGTAATGGGGCCCGGCGCTCGAACCGCACAGGCGCACCCGCACCGGGGTTGTCGTCAGCGCCAGTGCTTCGATCAGCAGGTGCTGGCGTTTGTGGTGTTCGAGGCGGCATACGTAGACGATTTCATCGCTATGGCCGCGGCAGTGGAAGCGTTCGGCCTGGAACACCGGCGGGTAAAGCACTTCGCTGTCGACCTGGTTGTATTTCGATAGCCGCGCCGACACTACCCTTGAGTTGGTAAACACGTGCTTCGCCTCGCGCAGCGCAACATTGTCTGCCGCGACGAGCGCATCGCGGATGCCACGGTGCTTGGCGTCGTCCGGGAAGCCGCGATACGGGCTATCGTACAGGTCGTAGAACACGCGCACATGGTGGATGAACCACAAAATTTTGTGCGGATGCTGGATCAGGTGGCTCTGCGGGCGAAAGCAGATGACCCGGTCCGCGGCCGACAGATCAATCCAGCGAAACGCCGCCATCTGCTGGAACAGCAGGTCTGGCGAATCATTCTCCGGCAGGTAGATGCGCTCGACATGATGCCCCTCTTGCTCGAGCATTGTTTGCAGCCAGTCAACGATGTTTCTTGCGCCGCCGAACAAAAACGGTACGAAAGTCGAGCAAAGGGCGATTTTCATTGTGAAGCGAGGACTTTCTTGAGCGCATCGGCAACCCGCTGCACATCGTCGCGCGTCAGCTCCTGGTAGGTCGGCAGGTTGATGCCGCGCTGCGACCACAGGTCGCCGACCGGGTAGCTGCTCTCTTCAAAATACGGTGGCAGCACATGCATCGGGTAGAACACCGGCCGCGTCTCGATGTTCATTTTATCGAGCTGGCGCATGACGTCATCGCGCTTGTGCTGGTCGCCGTCGGTCAGGAAAATGTTGTACATCCAAAATACTTGCTTGGCCCAATCTGCCTGTTTTGGGAGCAGGATCTTTCCTTCCAGCGGGGCCAGCGCTGCATCGTACCAGCGTGCCAGCTGGTTACGGTCGGACAGCGCCTGGTCCACAGTTTCCATTTGCGCTACGCCGATAGCAGCCTGGATGTTGGTCATCCGGTAGTTGTAGCCGATAACAGGGAACCAGTAGCGGCGCTGCGGATCCATGCCTTGGCCACGAAACAGACGCAGCTTCGCTGCCAGCGCATCGTCGTCGGTGGTGACCATGCCACCTTCCCCGGTGGTCACGATCTTGTTGCCAAAAAACGAAAAAGTAGCGCAGGTACCGAGCGAGCCGACACGGCGGCCACGCACTTCAGCGCCATGCGCTTCGGCGGCGTCTTCGAGCACCCACAGGCCATGCTTGGCGGCGATCGCGTTGATTGCATCCATCTCGGCCGGGTGGCCGTACAGATGCACCGGGATGATGCCCTTGGTCTTCGCGGTGATTTTGCGCTCGATGTCGGCCGGGTCGATGTTCATCGTATCGGCCAATACGTCCACCAGCACCGGCGTCGCGCCGCAATAGCGCACCGCATTCGCGGTGGCGATGTAGGTTACGGTTGGAATGATCACTTCGTCGCCAGGCTGCAAGTCGAGCGCCACCAGCGCCAGATGCAGGGCGGTGGTGCCGTTGTTGGCGGCAATGGCGTGCTTGACGCCGCAGAACTTGGCAAACGTCTCTTCGAACATGCCAATGTATTTACCGTTCGACGAAATCCAGTTGGTATCGAGGCAGTCAAGCACATACTTGCGTTCGTTGCCCTGCAGTTTGGGCTGTGCTACCGAGATGCGGTTCATATTCATTCCCGTTATTAAGTGTCATTTGATTCGTTTGGCGGGCATGCCGACCGCGGTGGCGCCGTCGTCAATATTACTCACCACTACGGCGCCCGCGCCGATGGTCGCATTACTGCCAATTCGGACTTCTGGAATTACCTTGCAGCCAACCCCGAGGAAAGTGGCAGTACCCACGTGCACTTTCCCCGCCAGTGCGCTGTGCGGCGCGATGTGGGCACCAACATCGATGACACAATCATGGTCGATGCTCGCGCCAGTATTGATGATGACCAGGTCGCCAATGCTCGCTTCGGCATTGATGACGGCCCCGGCCATGATGGCGATGCCGGCCCCCAGCCTGGCACTGGAGGAGACGACTGCGCGCGGGCTGATCGCGTTGACCAGTTCAAACCCGAGTTCGGTTGCCATGTGTGCCAGTTTCATGCGCAGGCGATTCGGGCCGAGCGCGATGAAGGCCCGGTGGTAGCCTTCGGCGCGCAGTCGGCCGAGATGCTCGTCGCCGTACAGCACCGGTACGCCAACGCAGCTTGCCGGGCTGTCGAGTGTGCCGACGCAAAATGCGACCGCCTCGCCCATCGCGCGCAGCAGTTCTATGCACACTTTGGCGTGGCCGCCAGCGCCAACGACAACAATTTCCTGCCTCATGCAGCTTCTGCCTTGTTCCAGATCGCCGCGCCCGGACGCGCGAACAACAGGTTGATCGAATCGACCTTTGCCAGTTGAGCCAGGTTCCAGCGTTGCAGTGTGCCGGTGGATGGCTCGATGGCGCAGTATTCCAGTCCCAGGGCTTCGAATTGTGCCAGCCAGTGTCCGATGTCCTGCTGGCTGCGGGTCAGATGCGACAAGCCAAACTCGACAATGAGGCCGATCTCGGGATTGGCGGCAACCGTTGCGGCGGCGCCGCGCAGCACTTCCAGTTCGGCGCCCTCCGCATCGATCTTGATCAGCGTTACCTGCGCTTGCTGCCCGAGTACCTCGTCCAGGCGGACGGTGCAAACTGGCACCGGCGCTGCGTTGGCAGCGTCTTCCTTGGCCAGCGCATACAACGAATGATGGCCGCTGCTCTTGCCCAGATGCAGCGTCCGCTGGCCCGCGTCATCTGACACCGCGGCTTGGTGAATCTCCGTAATACCGGCATGGCCGTTGACGCGAACGGTTTCTTTGAGTAACTGGCAAGTGGCTTCGAACGGTTCGAACGCGACTATTCTTCCTCGTCCGCGCATGGCCGTGGCCGCCGCCAGCGTGTGGATTCCCAGGTTTGCGCCAACGTCCACGAACACCGCACCCGGCTCCAGCAGGCGCTGGATCAGCACGCGGGTACCGCGCTCCAGGTCTCCTGTATCGGCCAGGCAGGCAACGATCGACAGGTCGGATACAGGGCACAGGACATAACCGGCCTCCGTTTTGATCAGCAACCGGTCGGGGCCGCATGGAATGATGACTTGGCGCGCGGCCGCGTAGCCGTATTGTTCAAGAACGTCCAGGCGTGGCGCGATAACGGCGGTAATCGCGGCCGGAAGCGTCCCTTGCTGCAGGCTTGCGATCAGTGACAACCACCGTTGTTCGGCACGCGCCTCCATCGCCCCAATGTGCTGTTCGACCTGCGCTTGCAATGCCGCTACCGCTTGCTGCTGCGACGTGATGAGTTCATGGCGCAACATATCGTGCGACGCGCTGATCTGAGTGGAAATGTCCTCAAACAAGTGGCGCAGCCGTTCTTCATTGCGCGTTTCCCCCTGCTCGAGACGTTGTTGATCGGCCAGTCGCTGTTCCAGAATGCTCTGCTGCTGAGCGCCAAGCAGTTCCTGACGCAGCATTTCGCGGGAGGATTGGGTCTCGCGCAGCATGCCGGCCGAGACGCGTTCAATGGCGTGCTGGTGGGCAATGTGATAGCGCAGGAGGTCATGCTGGATTTCGGCCGCAAAATAGCGCCTGGTTCGGAACACGAGCGGGCTGAGAAAAGGCTTGATCAGGCCGAATGCTACTTTGGCCGGCCGGCGCAAAGCGCGCTTGATGATGTTGCGCCAGTTGAGTGCGGACGTAACCGAGGCGGCCGCAGCGTCGATCTCAACCGGCGCCGCCATCGATGGCGGTGCAACGCTAAACGGCGTCATGCTCTTGCCTGCAACCGCCAGCGCAACCCGCACATCAAGCCCAGTACGGTAGATCTTGTCCATTTACTCTCCGAAGTAAGCTGGAAGCACATCTTTTGGCGCGCCGTCCATGCGAATACCGCCGTGCTCGAGCCATAGCACGCGATTGCAAGTGTGCATGATCAGGTCACGGGCGTGACTGGCCAGCACCAGGATATTGGTCGACTGGACCATCTCGCGCATGCGCTGCTCGGCCTTGTGCTTGAAACCTTCGTCGCCAACCGCCAGCCACTCGTCCATCAGCAGGATCTCGGGACGCACGATGGTCGATACCGCGAATGCGAGGCGCAGGTGCATGCCGGTCGAATAGGTGCGCAGCGGCATGTCCGCAAAATCGCCCAGTTCGGAGAAGTCGATGATTTCTTCGATGCGCCGGCTCAGTTCGGCCTTGCTCATGCCGAGCAAGGCGCCACGCAGGAAAATGTTTTCGCGACCAGTGGCCTCCGGATCGATGCCAAGCGAGATGTCGATGAGCGAGCCAATGTCGCCCTTGATTTCAGCCGTTCCGCAGGTCGGCGTGTAGACGCCGCTGAGCAGGCGCAGTAGCGTGCTCTTGCCGGCGCCGTTGTGGCCCAGCAGGCCGACACGGTCGCCGTCGCGTAACGTGAAGCTCAGGTTTTCCAGTGCCCGGACCACGACCCGGCCATGCGGATCGGCTCCGAGCTGGCCGCCGGTGGCGACGCGGATCAGGCGCTTCTTCAGGGAGCGTCCGCTGGCGTTATAAATCGGAAAGTCAACCGATACGTTGTCAAATTTTATAGAGGCCATGGTCTTCTTTTTATTACAGCCAGAATGCGATGCGGGGCTTGTGGCGGCCATATATGATCACAGCCGCAAGCCAGCCGACAGCGGCCAACGCGAGCGTGGAGAGCCAGTTGGCCATCGTTGGCGCTTGGCCAAGCAAAGGGGCGCGCACGACTTCGATCAGGTGAAAGGTCGGATTCGAATCAAGCAGGTATACGGCAGCGCGCTCCGGCAGCAGTTTCGGCACCCACATGATCGGGGTCAGGTAAAACACCACTTGCAGCACGCTCGCGACGATCTGCGGGATGTCGCGGTAGCGCGCACACAGGATCGCCAGGATCAGCGCGATCCAGGACAAGTTCAGTACCAGCAGCAGCAGGCCTGGCACGGCCAGCAGGGCAATCCAGCCGAGTGATTTGCCGACGAACAGCATCACGATCGGAATGATCACCAGGTTGTGCGCGAGGATCAGCAGATTGCGCCAGACCAGGCGCATGATGTGCACGAACAACGGGATCGGTAACTGCTTGATGACCGCCTCGGCGGCGATGAAACCGGTGCTGCCTTCGGTGACGACGGACGCGATAAAGGCCCACAGCACCATGCCGATGGTCAGGAACGGCAGGTAGTCCTCCATGGGCGTGCTGAAGATCTGGCCGAACACGATACCGATGGTAGCGATCATCACGCCCATCGACAGCGTGATCCAGAACGGACCGAGGGCCGAGCGGCGATAGCGCTGGCGTACGTCCTGCCATCCGAGCATGCCCACTAACGGGTAGCGTTTGATTGCTCCGGCGATATCAGACAAGGCAATCATGGGGTAGCTACGGAGCATGGAAATACCGGATTGTCGAAGAAGGGAGAATTGTAGCAGACCTGACAAGTAATGCTCACACGCTCCAACCCCATGGCTTCGCTTGTTGTTGCCTTCAAATCCCTGGCAGGGTGCGGTGCCAGCGCTGCTGCAAAATGGTGTCGAGCAACTGTTCGGCGCTCTGCGCCCAGCTCAGCCACGGCATCGCACCAGACGGCGGGGCTTTACCGTTGCGGAATAGTTCGAGCCAATGATCGAGCGCTGCGGCCAGCTGTTGCGGCTGCTCGCCGTCGAAATAGTAGGCATGCTCGCCGCCGATCTCGCGAAACACCGTCAGGTTGCGTGCCACGATCGCCAACCCGTGCTGGGCCGATTCGATCAGCGGCAAACCAAAGCCTTCGCCCACCGAGGCCGCCAGCAGGCCGGACGCCGACGCGTACAGCTTGCCCAGCATTTCGTCGGAGGCGCCGGGCAGCCAGAAAAGGCGGCGGTGCAGCTCGGGATGGCGCGCCATCTGTCTGACCAGTCTGTCGACCAGCCAGCCCGCTTTGCCAACCAGCACCAGGTTGACATCGACCCCACGTGCCCACAGCAGTTCGAACGCGGCCAGCGCCTGGACGTGGCCCTTGCGCGGCTCCAGTGTGCCGACCATGAGCAGCGTCGGACGGGCGGCAACGGCATCCAGCACCTTGGCCGCATTGCCCGGCAAGCCGAAACTGGGCGCGCTCGACGCCAGATCCGCACCCATGTGGAAATAGCCAATTCGCAGCGGTGCCGCGGCCGGCGCGCGGTGCTGTACCAGCCAGTCGCACAGTTCGTCGGCCACCGCACGCGAGATGCAGACCAGCCCGTCGCCCAGTTCGGCAATCGCCCCAAGGTATTCGCGGAAGTAGCGGTCGGTGCCATACGGGAAAGCCTGCGGCATCAGCAAGGGCAGCAGGTCGTACACCACGAAATACACTGCGATGCCGTGGTGGCGCATGTCGGCCAGCAGCGCACGGTTCTGCATGGTGCAGTGGGCAACCAGGTCCAGGCCCAGGAAAATGTCGCCCGGGCGATGTTCGACCGGCAGGTCCTCGAGCAAGTCGTCACGCGCCAAGCTCGTCTCGCCCAGCATGTTGCAGGTGAAGCGGCGCGCATAGCGGTAGCGGCGCTCGCCGCCGTTGCCGTACACCGGTTCCACTCGAAAGCCGGGTGGCGGCGTCTTGATCAGGGCCAGCACGATGCTGCGCACCACGCGCTGGATGCCAGTCTTGAGGTCGCTTTCGGCGAGCGCGGATATGTCGACCAGCAGTTGGCGCGGCGCCTGCGAGGGCTGGTTGGCGGCAATTGCTTTGGCCACCTCCAGCAGCAGGGGGCTACGCGGATCGTGTGGCAGGCCGAGCGCACCGAGCGTGGCGGTCAGCGCACGATAGCGGGCACGCGGACTGTGCATGGAATAAGTTTCAATGGCCTCGAGCAAGGGTGGCAGGCTGGCGTCGTCGGTGCCGGCCAGCACGCGCCAGCGATCGCCGGCGGCGCCATACCAATGGCACCCTAGCTCGCGCATGGCCTCGCTGCGCACGACGACGCCGCAGGCTTGCTCCAGCAGCGGCCAGCCGGTCGGGAACTGGCGCAGCGCTTCGGCGTGGCCGCTGCGCTGGCGTGCCAGCAGGGCTTGGTAGCCATGCGACGCCAGCAAGGCAGCACCGAACGCGTTCGGGCCGGCGTCGTCGAACAGCTGGCCCAGGTGGACGTCGTCGAGCAGCACCAGGCCCGGATGGCGGGCGCACAGCGCGGGCATGAAGCTGCCTGCGGGGCGGTTGCCGACCTGGTACACAATGCGCGCGAAAGCGGCGCCGTGCTGTTCAAACCAGCAGCCGTCGCGCAGCGTGATGGCAGGCGCGCCGTCCGCCAAGGCATGCAGTTGTGCGCTTCCAATTAGCACGACGCGATAGTGGCGCGCCAGTTGCGCCACCAGCGCCATGTCCACCTCGCCGGGCGCGGCAACATACGCCAACGGCGGCAAGCCGTTCGGCAGCGGCGCGCTCCGGCTTGCCGGTATGGCTTGGGTGAACGTCTGCCACAGCGCGGCTGTGTCGTCGGTGTGGCCGACGGCGCGTGGCTTGGCGTCGTGCGGCGTGAGCGTGCCAAGCGTGCCAGGCTGCTCGATACCGTCGGGCCTGAATACCAGGTCGGGGTCAAGATTGGCGATGGCATTATCGCGGATGAGCACAATGGCGGCCGCCAGGCACGCGCTGCCGTCAGGCGCCGGCGTGTCATAGACGACGATCCGTTCGGCCGGCAGCCAGGGGGCAAAAGCGGCGCGCAAGGCCATCAGCTGCTGCGGAAACTGGTTGGAAAGCGCCACCAGGAGCGTGTTTTCGCCAGCAGTGCGGATCAGTTGCTGCACCAGCATCAGGGCGCCACCGGACGCGCCGCTGCCGGCCTGCTGGCAGGCATGCAGATCGATCACTAAACGCATCAGGCGGGACGATCGGTTGGGGTGGCGGCGCGGGCCAGGTCAAGCAGCGCCTGGCGGCTCGAGGCGGGCAGGTCCAGGTAGACCGCTGGTAGTGGCCCGGGCCAGACCGGCAAATGGATATCTGCTGCCGGACGCTGTCCGGCTCCGGTGGCGATCTGCGCCATGCGCTTGAGGATCGGAAAGCGCAGCAGCGCCGGAATCAGCAGCCTGCGCACAGCTTCGCTGTGCGCAGCGCGGCGCAACAGCGGCCGCACCAGTTTGCCAACCGCGCGCGGCAGCAGGTTGCGCGCGCTCACGCTGCGACAGCGGGCTGGGACGCCGCAGCCGGGTGCGCCGGCGCACAATGCGGACACGACACCCCATATACATACTGCGGCGCCAGTTGCTGGCGCGGCGTCACCACCGCGCGGCAGGCGAAGCACTGGGTGGTGGTCACCGCTTCAAGCTGCGCATTGAGCGCGGTGCGGTAGTCGAACACGAAGCAGTCGCCCGTGTAGTGCGCGCCGCCGACGTCCTCGAAATACTTCAGGATGCCGCCTTCCAGCTGGTACACGCTGTCGTAGCCGATGTTCTGCATGTGGATCGCCGCTTTCTCGCAGCGGATGCCGCCGGTGCAGAAGGTGACGACGGTCTTGTCGGCCAGCGCGTCCCTGTTGGCGGCGATCGCTGCCGGGAACTCGGTGAACCTGGCGATGCGGTAATCGATCGTGTTGTCGAAGGTGCCGACATCGACTTCGAACGCGTTGCGGGTATCGACCATCACGACCGGCTTGCCGTTGTCATCGTGACCCTGGTCGAGCCAGCGCTTGAGGGTGGCTGGCGCCACTGCCGGCGCGCGCCCCAGTTCCGGCTTGATCAGCGGCATGCGCATGGTGATGATCTCTTGCTTGATCTTCACCAGCATGCGCTTGTGCGACTGCTCTTGCGAGTAGCTTTCCTTGACCTCGATGTCGGCAAAGCGGGCGTCGCTGCGCAGCCAATTCAAAAAGCGGTCGATCCGGGCGCGCGGGCCTGACAGAAACAGGTTGATGCCTTCGGGCGTGAGCAGGATCGTGCCCTTCAGGCCCAGTTCCTTGCACAGGTCCTGGTACTGGGGACGCATTTCTTCGGTGTTGTCGAAGGTGACGAATTTATAAGCGGCGATGTTGACGTGCGCCGCCGCGGCGGCGATGGCTTGAGCCGCGGCGCAGGCTGCGTGGTCTGTAGTGGCTGGCATGGTTGGCTAACGTGAAATGCGGGACAGGCGCTATTATAAACTGCCGGGAATTAGACTTTGGTCGAGGTCAGGACAGGTGATGGTTCTTGAATCTGGTGCACGAAGCTCATCAAAGTGCCCTCGATTGCCCGGCCATGAATAGGTGCTCATGTCGCAACCGGGCCGGCACCTACCCCACTCACGCCTCGAACATCCAGCGCAGCGTGGCGGCCAGCGGCGTCGCTTCGAGCGGGCCGATCGCGCGCGCCAGCTTGTCGTTGTTGCCGGCCAGGGTCAGCACGTCGTTGGCGCGCACGAAGGCCGGGTTGACGGCAACCTCGATGCGGTAGCCGGCAATCTGCTCGACCATGCCGATCACCTCGGCAATCGAGTGCGACTGGCCCGAGCAGATGTTGAAGGCCTCGCCGGCGACGGCGGGACCGGCTGCCAGCAGCCGGCGGTAGGTGCTGGCCACTACCCGGACGTCGGAAAAATCGCGCGCGATGGCCAGGTTGCCCAGTTCGATTCCCGGTGCGCGGCGGCGAAAATGGGCGACGATCTTGGCGATGAGAAAATTTTCGGCCTGGCCGCGGCCGCTGTAATTGAAAGGCCGCGCGAGGATGACGGGCAGCTTGTCCATCCACAGCCGCGCCATGTATTCCATTGCCAGCTTCGACACCGCGTAGTCGTTGGCCGGCGCCGGCGCGACGTGCTCGTCGATGCGTGCGACGTTGGCGTTGCCGTAGATGTTTGCCGACGACGCCAGCAGCACCGCCGACGCCGTATGGCGCGCGCCGGCCAGCGCTTCGAGCAGGTTGCGGGTGCCGACGACGTTGACGCGGTACATCAGCGCGGCATCGGCATGGGCGACAAAGGCGATGCCGGCCAGGTGGACGACAACATCGGGCTGCACCTGCTCGATCACGGCGGCAACCGCGGCCCGCTCGCACAGGTCGACTTCGAACATGTCCGGCCCGCACGCAGCGCCCGGCAGCACGGTGCCGAACACGCGGTAGCCGGCCGCGGCCAGTTCGCGCGCGACATAGTAGCCGCTGAACCCGCGCAGGCCGGTGATGAATGCGCGCTTTCCCTGGCCTTCGCCATGCCCGACGGGCATTGCACCGGAAACGGTGCCGGGAGCGCTCATGTCAGAACGACACGCCGATTTTGTTGCGGCGCATGTCGGCCTCGACCATCATCGCGCACAGTTGCTCGAGCGTGGTGTCGGGCGACCAGCCCAGCACGCGCCTGGCCTTGGAAGCGTC
>Ga0326735_1000102_pt1 | contig 17853 bp, 14 predicted proteins | sample 37_GP2_1092_FD_207945 | JGI IMG/M metagenome (GOLD analysis project Ga0326735, IMG submission 207945) | Glacier ice microbial communities from Ngari, Tibet, China - 37_GP2_109.2 | ecosystem: Environmental > Aquatic > Freshwater > Ice > Glacier | place: China: Ngari, Tibet | collected 2018-07-31
GCCGCGAACTTACCACTCGAGAATTGATTTTAGGAAATGACACGCGATTTTTCCCGAGCGCTGTGGATACAGCAATTCAAATCTGGGCAAAACAACGTTTCTGTCGGATACTTCCGCCGGTCGGGCCGCCTGCAACGCACCGCGTTGGAGTGATCGGCCACCTACTTCTACACTCTTTTTTTACTGCGCCGCATGTCTGAAAATTCCCCCGCGAACGCCGCATCCAGGCCAATGTTTTACGATCCCACCGAACACCGCATCCGCAGCTTTGTGACCCGCGCCGGACGTTTGTCGACTGCGCAAGCGCGGGCGATTGAAACCCTTGCGCCGCAGTTCTGCATACCCTATGACAAAGCGCCGCTCGACCTGGAGACCGCGTTCGGCCGCACGGCCTCCACCATCTTCGAAATTGGCTTCGGCATGGGCGAAACTACCGCCGCCATCGCGAGCAGCATGCCGGACAAAAATTTCCTCGCCGTGGAAGTACATACGCCCGGTGTCGGCAGCCTGCTGAAGCAGATCGGCGAACAAGGTTTGACGAATTTGCGGCTGATGCAGCACGACGCGTTTGAAATCATCACGAACATGATTGCGCCGGACTCGCTGGCTGGCGTGCATGTATTTTTTCCCGACCCATGGCACAAGGCGCGCCACAATAAACGCCGCCTGATCCAGGGACCCATGGTCAGCCTGCTGGCTTCGCGCATTGCGCCGGGCGGCTATCTGCATTGCGCGACGGACTGGCAGGAATACGCCGAGCAGATGCTGGAGGTCTTGAGCGCGGAACCGACGCTGCAAAACAGCGCTGACGGATACGCGCCGCGGCCGGATTATCGGCCAGTCACGAAGTTCGAAAACCGTGGCTTGAAGCTGGGACATGGGGTGTGGGACCTGGTGTTCCTAAAGCGATAAGCTTGCCCAACATTAGCCTTGGGCGGATCGGTCTATTGCTCTGGCGGTGCTTCCGCCGATAAGTTTACCGAAGCGAGCGCTTGGCAGTTCCACCACCCTGTGGATCAGGTAGGCGAGCGCCGATACGGCCACTAATGTCAGCGCCAGCGCTACTGCGTAGTCGAGCCCATGGCGCATCATCCACTTCATGGCCACATAGCCGAACAGGCTGTGGATCAGATACAGCGGATAGCTGATGTCGGCGAAAAAATCCAGCAGGCGAATGCGTCTGAAATACCCGCGCGCGACATAGGCGACGGCGAACAGGCCGAGCGCAAAATAATAATTCTGGATGATCGCCACGGCTTCGACGTGGCGCGGGCCAAGGGTCCAGCTCAGGCCGAACAGTGCGGCCAGCAGCAAAATGCGCAAGCCTAACGCGGCAGTTGAGATTAGCCCGGACATATGCTGATAAAACAGGATGCCGATGCTCATGAACACGACAAAATTCAGTTCCACCAACACGGCTCCCAGCCCGCGCACCAGCACGCCCGGCGACGCATGTGTCAGCAGCAGCGTCACGCCGAGCACCAGCAAGGCGAACAGAAACAAGTGCATGAATCCGCGGCGAATTACCGCCGCGCCGCAGCAGGCCATCAACAGGTAAAACTTGATCTCGACGGCGAGGGTCCAGTTGACCAGATCGAGCGAAGGAATGCCGAGATTAGTGTGCAGCAGCAGGACATTGGCCAGCACCTCCTGCGCTGACCACACATACGGCGTGGCGTATAACTGCGCCGAAATCCATACCGTCAGACAGCTGATCGCAAAGCAAACAAGGTAGGTCGGGTAGAGGCGAAAAAAGCGCGCGACCAAGAAGCGCCGCGGCGACAGCTGCGTCAGGCTGAAGGGAATCACGAAGCCGCTGATGAGGAAGAATACCCCTACGCCAAACGGACCGAAGTTGAAGTTCCTGAAGTACAGGTAAGCAGTCCAGGGCGGCGGCAAGAAATCAAAATTCGGCGAAAACGTCCAGGCCGCGACCGCCTCCTGCATGCCGAAGTAAATCCCGAGATAGTGCGTGAACACGACGCAAAGCGCCGCGATGCCGCGCAGCTGGTTGGCAAAAATAATTTTCGGTGGAAGGGGCGTTATCACTTCGGCCCTACTTAGATCGCAGTGACCGGCCGCCCGTACGGTGGCGGCGTTGGTAGTTGTAATTCGACTCTGACCCTAATTAATTTCGGGTCATACGCAACATAGCACAGTGGGTCACTGCTGAGATTCGCCGTCAATCGAACTCTGCAATCAGCGCCACGATCTCTTCGCCATATGTTTCGAGCTTCTTCTCGCCGACGCCGGTAATCGTTCTCAGCTGCGCAAGCGAGCCCGGCCTGGCCTTGGCGATTTCGCGCATGGTCGCGTCGTGGAAGATCACGTACGCCGGCACATTGTGCTTGCGCGCTGTCTCCACGCGCCACCAGCGCAGCTTCTCGAACAGCGACAATTCTCCGCCGGACAGGTCGGTCTCGGCATAGCCCTTGGCCTTGGCCTTGCCTGTGCTGCTGCGACGCTGCTTGACCGGCTTCAGATACTGGCGCAGCTGCACCGACTGCGCGCCGCGCAGCACCGGCTTGGCCGCATCGGTCAACTTGAGCGCACTGTAGGCGTCATGGTCGACGATGACCAGGCCGAGCGCGATCACCTGGCGCAGCAGCGCGCGCCACTCGGCTTCGCCCTGCTCTGCGCCGATGCCGAAGGTCGATAGCTGGTCGTGCCGCCACTGCTTGATCTTGTCCGACTCGACGCCGCGCAGCACGTCGATCACATGCACGGCGCCGAAGCGCTGGTCGACGCGGTAGATGGTCGAGAGCAGTTTTTGCACCTGCACCGTGCCATCGTAGGACACCGGCGGCGACAGGCAGTTATCGCAATTGCCACAGGCGCCGGCCGCTTCGCCAAAGTATTCCAGCAAGCGCGCACGGCGGCAGCTGAGCGTCTCGCACAGGCCGAGCATGGCGTCGAGCTTGACGCCCAATACGCGCTTGAAGGTTTCGTCCGCTTCGGATTCATCGATCATGCGACGCTGCTGCACGACGTCCTGCAAGCCATACGACATCCAGGCATTTGACGGCAGGCCATCGCGCCCGGCGCGGCCGGTTTCCTGGTAATACCCTTCTATGCTTTTTGGCAGATCCAGATGCGCGACGAAGCGCACGTCGGGCTTGTCAATGCCCATGCCGAAGGCGATGGTGGCGACCATCACGATGGATTCTTCGCGCAAAAAGCGCGACTGGTTCGTGCTGCGCGTCTTGAAATCCATGCCGGCGTGGTAGGGCAACGCCGACACGCCGCTGGCGTTCAGGAAGTCGGCAGTCTCCTCGACTTTTTTACGCGACAGGCAATACACGATGCCCGCGTCTCCCGCATGTTCAGCGCGAATGAAGTCGAGCAACTGGCTGCGGCCATTGGCCTTTTCGACGATCTGGTAACGAATGTTCGGCCGGTCAAACGAAGAGACAAACTGCATCGCATCGTCGAGCTGCAGGCGGTGTGCGATTTCCTTGCGCGTCTGCTGGTCCGCCGTGGCGGTCAGGGCGATCCGCGGCACCTGCGGAAAGCGTTCGTGCAGCACCGACAGCTTGATGTATTCGGGCCGGAAGTCGTGCCCCCATTGCGACACGCAATGCGCTTCGTCGATGGCGAACAGGGCGATCTTCGAGGCTTCCAGCAAATCCAGGCAGCGTGGCGTCATCAGGCGTTCCGGCGCGACATACACCAGGTCCAGTCCGCCGGTGCGCACCAGGCGCTCGATGCGGTTCGATTCTTCGAAAGTCTGGGTCGAGTTAAGAAACGCTGCGCGCACGCCGACCTCGGCCAGCGCGTCGACCTGATCCTGCATCAGCGCGATCAGTGGCGACACGACCACGCCGACGCCGTCGCGCAGCAGCGCAGGAATTTGATAGCACAGCGATTTGCCGGCGCCGGTCGGCATCAGCACCAGCGCGTCGCCGCCTTGGGCAATATGCTCGACCACCGCCGCCTGGTGCCCGCGGAATGCAGGGTAGCCAAACACGGTCTGGAGTATGTCGAGCGCGCGGGCGCTGCTTTGTGTGTCAGTCATGGAAGCTAATTTTAGGCACGAAAGCGCGCTGGCGGATACTGGTCAGAATTGTCAGTCTGCCCAAGTGACCAAATTGAAGTAAGCCGTCAGCAGCACCACTGCGCCGAATACGATGCGATACCAGGCGAACGCGCTGAAATCATGCGTGCTGATATAGCGCAGCAGCCAGCGCACGCACAGGAAGGCGGAAACGAATGCGGCGACCGTACCAACCGTGAACATCGGCAAATCGGCGGTCGACAGCAGCGCACGGTCCTTGTACAGCGAGTACACGGTGGCCGCCAGCAGCGTTGGAATCGCCAGGAAAAAAGAAAACTCGGTAGCCGCCTTGCGCGACAGGCCGAACAGCATGCCGCCGATAATGGTGGCGCCGCTCCGGCTGGTGCCGGGAATCAGCGCGAAGGCCTGAGCGCAGCCGACCTTGAAGGCGTCCAGCGCGCTCATGTCGTCGACGGTATCGATACGCACGGCCCGCGGATTGGCCTTGTTGCGCCGCTCTACCCACAGAATGACGATGCCGCCGATGATGAAAGCCAGCGCCACCGGCACCGGCTTGAACAGCGCGCCCTTGATCATCTTGCCGAATACGAAACCGAGCAGCGCCGCAGGTAAAAAAGCGATCAGCAGGTTGAGGATGAATTTTTGCGCGCGCCTTTCGGTGAACATGCCGCCCAGGACGCTGGCAAGGCGCGCCCGGTATTCCCAGCACACCGCGAAGATCGCGCCAGCCTGGATGACGATTTCAAATAACTTGACCTTCTCGCCGGTGAAATTCAGCAGGCTGCCGGCCAGGATCAGGTGACCGGTCGAGGAGATCGGCAGGAATTCCGTCAAGCCTTCGACGATGCCCATGATCAGGGCTTTGACAAGCAGGAGTGGGTCCATGAATGCGGATGCGCGCTATCGAAACGTCAATAAAAAACCCGCGCGCAGAAGCCGCGGGTTATCTGGACCGCCCTTATTTGGCGGGCACAAAGGTTACCACGAGCGCGTCGGCGCGGGTGCTGATTTCGGGCGGCACGAAGCGCACGCCGGCTGAGGCTGAGGCTGAGGCTGGCATTATACGATTACGCGCACCGACCATTGACCGGCTGGCCGCACTGCTTGCACAGGCTACGCCGAGGCTCTACTATCTCGGCCATCGGCTGTGGCCGCTCCAACTATCTGAGGAATATCGATTCATGACACAGCTGTTCAAGCGCCATCCCTCCGCCATCCTGCTGATGGCGCAAATTCTCGGCGTCGTGCTGTATCCCTTCATCGAAACTTCGCCATACGGCCAGGCTGGCCTGAACATGTTCGGCCTCATCGTCCTTGGCATTACCATCAATATGGTCCGACGCACACCGGGTCAGGTCGGGATCAGCGCCGCGATCGCCGTGCCGGTAGTCGTCATGCTGTTTTTGCAAACCACTTCAGATTCGCCGCATTTGCTGCCGTGGACCTCGGCGCTCGAGGCGCTGTTTTATTTCTATGCCGCCGCCAGCCTGATTGCCTACATGATGGAGGACTACCATACCACCGTGGACGAACTGTTTGCTGCGGCCGCCACCTTCACCCTGCTGGTCTGGGGCTTTACCCATCTGTTCGTGTTGACCCAGGCCTTGCAGCCCGGAGCGTATGCGGAAATCGTCGCCGCGCCTGTCACGCGCAGCTGGTCCGAATTGAATCACCTGAGCTTCGCACTGCTGTCCGGCACCGGCATGGGCAATGTGATCGCGCACTCGGCGCATGCGCGCGCCCTGGCCAGCGTCGAGATGATGACCGGGCTGATGTACCTGGCCACCGTGGTGGCGCGGTTGATTGGCTTTACCATGCAGCCAAAAAAATAACCGGGCGGCGTTTGCCGCACCGCCTTCGCAGCATAATTCTCGCGGCAAATGCAGTTTGCATGCCAGTCGGTCGTGCGCCGTTTGATAGAATGCGTCTTTTACCAATGCCGTGGAAATCCAGAACATGAACCTCGAAAAAGCGCGCTTCAACATGATCGAACAGCAAATCCGTACCTGGGATGTGCTCGACCTGGATGTCCTGAATCTGCTGCAACTCGTCAAGCGCGAAGCCTTTGTGCCGGCTCCGTACAAGAGCCTGGCGTTTTTCGACACTGAAATCCCGCTCTCGGCCGAAGCCAGCATGTTCACGCCGAAGATGGAGGCGCGCCTGCTGCAGGAAGCGGCCATCAAGAAGCATGAAAACGTGCTCGAAGTCGGCACCGGCTCGGGCTATATGGCGGCGCTGATGGCGTACAAGGCGCGCCACGTCACCAGCGTGGAAATCGATCCGGCGCTGTGCGCCATGGCGCAAAAGAACCTGCAGGACTACGGCATCAGCAATGTCAGCGTCGAGACCGGCGATGCAGCCCGGGGCTGGAATGGCGAGGCGGCCTATGACGTGATCATGATTTCCGGCGCCCTGCCCTTGCTGCCGGACGCCTTCCTGAAGCAAGTCAAGATCGGCGGCCGCATCCTGGCGGTGATCGGCGAAGCACCGGTGATGAGCGCGCAATTGATTACCCGGGTATCTGAGACTGGCTACCATTCGGCAAAACTGTTCGAGACCTGCGCACGCACGCTGCAGCACGCACAGACCCCCAGTCACTTCAAGTTTTAAGGACCATCATGCAACAGATTAGCGCGCCGGAACTGGCTGCCTGGTTAGCGGACAGCGCCCGTGAGCAGCCGCTGCTGCTGGACGTGCGCGAGCCATGGGAATATCAGACCTGTAATATCACCGGTTCGCTGCCGATGCCGATGAATACCGTGCCGGCGCGCCAGCAGGAGCTGGATCCGGATGCGACCATCGTGTGCATTTGCCATCACGGCGGACGCAGCGCGCAGGTAGCGAGCTTTCTTGAACGGCAGGGGTTTGGCAAGACAATCAACCTGAGCGGAGGCGTTGCAGCATGGGCGCGGCAGGTCGATCCGGCCATGCCTACTTATTGATCGGAACGAATCGGGCGGACAGCCGGCAGCGATGCACCCGGACAGTCCCCCGAATCGGCAGTTCGTCGCATGAAATTCGACCGGCCTGAGGCGCCGATGCCACTATCGCCGCTTCAATCAGTTCCGCAGCACCGCAGCACCGCAGCACCGCAGCACCGCAGCACCGCAGCACCCAATTCCACACCAATAACGACCCCATTGGAGAATTCAATGCGTATTGCGACCCATGCGGCCACTCTTGCGACCCTGATCACGGGCGTATTCCTGTCGATGAGCGCGCACTCAACCGATCTTCTGCAGGTGTACCGCGAAGCGCTGGCCAATGACGCGCAGTTCGCCAGCGCACGGGCCAGCCTGAGCGCCGGCCAGGAACGGATCGTCCAGGGACGGGCCAACATCCTGCCGGTAATCGGCATCACCGGCAATGTCGGACGCACCTCGCAAGACCTTGAGCGCGGGCCGCTCGCGCAGAGTGGCAGCTGGAACGGCAATGGCTACACGATCTCGCTGTCGCAGCCTTTGCTGCGCTATGCAAACTGGGAGCTGTACCAGCAAGGCAAACTCGCTACTGCGCTCAGCCAGACCGTGTTCGAGCAGGCGCGGCAAGACGTCATGGTGCGCGTATCGCAGGCTTACTTCGATGTGCTGACCGCGCAGGACGCGCTGACCTCGGTGCAGGCGCAAAAGGTCGCGATTACCGAGCAGCTGGCTTTTGCCAAGCGCAATTTCGAAGTCGGCACCACCACCATCACGGATACCCACGAAGCCCAGGCGCGCTTTGACCTGTCGGTGGCGCAGGAATTCGCTGCGATCAATGATCTCGAGATCAAGCGCACCGCGCTTCAGCAGATCATTGGCACTTCGCCTGTCGCACTGCAAGGCCTGCGTCCCGGCGTGCGGCTGAATCCGCCGATGCCGGCACAGATCGAGAGCTGGGTCTCGAGCGCCGAGCGGCAGAATTACAATGTATTAAGCCAGGAATTCAACCTGGAGATCGCCAGGCGCGAGATCAAGCGCAATCGCGCCGGCCACCTGCCGACGCTGGATCTGGTTGCTTCGCGCAGCCACGTGTACGCGGGCGATTCGGTAGCCGGTGGCGGAATCTCGGCGACCAATACGAATAACATCGGCGTGCAGTATGCGATACCGCTGTTCGCCGGCTTCAGCGTGAACAGCCGCATACGCGAAGCGATCGCGCTGGAAGAAAAATCCCGCGCAGACCTGGAGAGCGTGCGCCGCAGCGCGGCCCAGTCGGCGCGCCAGTCTTATTTTGGCGTGAACAACGGCCTGGCGCAGATCCGGGCGCTCGAAGCGGCGGAGATTTCCAGCACGTCGGCGCTGGAATCGAACCGCCTTGGCTACGAGGTGGGCGTGCGCATCAACATCGACGTGCTGAACGCGCAGCAGCAGCTATTTTCGACCCGCCGCGACCTGGCTCGCGCGCGTTACGATACGGTGATGAATGGCTTGCGCCTGAAAGCTGCCGCCGGCACGCTGACCGAGCAAGATCTGGCCGTGGTCAATTCGCTACTGGAAAATTCGCAGCCTTTGGGCTCCCTGCCGGCACAGGCTTTCCCGATTCGATAATGGGAGCGACCTGCAGCGCTGCGCCACGCTGTAAAACAATGCGTTTTACAATGGTCGCGGTCGTTTGTTTCCTAAGTAACTGCTAAGTGAAATCCTTTAGTATCTGGCGAGCGGCGATGTTGGCGCCGAGCACGGAAAAAAGGCCAAGGTTGCTTCATTCATTTCGCTTCCCCCCTCTCGCATCGGCCAGCACGCTTGCCCTTTGCATAATTGCCGCAGGCTGGTCACTGTCGGCCGGCGCCGCGCAAGCGTCGCAGCGCAAACCGTCCAAGCAACTCGACCTCTCCAGTAATTTCCACGCCCTTGCCGAGCAGCACCCATGGCGCTGCTCGGCGGAGCAGCAACGCGTCTTGCCCGTCACGGGATGGATCGCGGCGCCTGCCGAATGCGCCTGGCAAAACCGCCTGCGCATGCAGTCATGGAGCGGACCCGATACGCGTGGAGCGGCTAGCTGTATCAGCGCCCAGGCTTCCTGGTGGAACTGGATGCAGGCAAAGACCGGCGCGCCTTCCGTCCAGCCGCTGGTCTGGCGTAGCGCGTGGCAGTCGCAGGGCATGCGCGATGACAGCGGGGCGGAAAAACGGTTCGTCCTGATCCGGCGGCTGCCGCAAGGAGCCTGGAGTGCCACCGAGTGGCGCTGGTCGCCGTCACCGCGCGAGGCCACCAAAGCCTGGCAGGAGAAGCGGTGGAACGCGCTTGCAGCGAGCGTGGCGCAACACACGCAGACGCCCACTGCCGCTGGCGCGAGCGAAACCCGGCTGATGCACGATGTATTGGAGTCCAATCTCGGAACCCGTCCGGCCGAACGGATAGCCGACGTCCTGACCTGGCAAACCGACGGGCACTGCCTGAAGGCGGACTTGACCAGTCCTGGTCCGCAACAGTTACAGCTGTCTTATTCGGCCGAGGACAGCCGCCTTGAGCAGCGCGCGGCGATGCAGCTGCAATTGGCCAGACGCACTCCGAAGGCAAGCTGGCTTTCACCATTTAATCTCGTTCCGGCTTCGCGTCAGGCACGCGGTGGCGCGAAATTCTATGCCGTTTGGATCGAAGGCAATGTAATGAAGGGGCAATTATGGATACCCACCAGGGGAAATGGCCCGTTGATGCGCGTGCGCATCGCCTCCGAACTCGCGTCAGTTCCCGTCGATCTGGCAAAAAACCCGGCACTGCAACGCTCCCGGCAGGTAATCGAACGCGAACTATTCGCGCTGGCGGAACGATGGGCCTCTGCTTATGAGTGACGAAGTCGCTGATCTGCCCTTGTGGCTACTTTCCCCGCTGGCGATCGTAGGCGCCGGACTGCTGCTGTCCCAGGTTATCGGCGTACTGCTGAAGGCGCGCGGCTGGCCCAAACTCTATGGCGCGGTAATAGCCGGGCTGATTCTTGGAATGAGCGGATTCGCGCTGATCGACGCTCCGCTGCTGATGCAGTTTCAGGAATTGTTTAATGCGGCCGCGGCGCTGGTCCTGTTTGAAGTCGGTCGCAAGATGGACCTGTCCTGGCTCTGGCGCAGTGGGCGTGAAGGCGCGGCATTACTGCTGGGCTGCCTGTTGCGCGGCGTCGGCACGCTGGCCGTGCTGGTCGCGTGCGGCCTCGGCTGGAGCGAGGCGGCCTTTATCGCCGCGATCATGATTGCCGTTAATCCGGTGGTGTTCACATCGATGGTCTCGGATTCGAATGCCAGTGGCGTGGCTACTTACGCCGGCGGCAATACAGTCGGCATCAGCCAGCTGGTGGCCTTGCTGGCTTTGTCAGCATCGGTAGCCTGGATGCGCAGTCACGGCGTCAACAGCGAATTGGGATTTAGTGGCGAACTGGTGCGCCAGGGAAGCAAGCTGGCGCTAGGCGCTGCGATTGCCCTGCTTTGCTATGGTCTGTATGCCCTGGCCAGCCGGATTTCCCGGGCCCAGGCCAGCTTACGCCCGGGTTTCCTGCTGGCCGCATTGATGATGGATCTCGGCTTGTGCTCGGTTACGTCGTCCAGCGCGCTGCTGTCGCTGCTGTTGATGGGGGTACTGCTGCGGAACGCCGAGACGCGCGAAAATGTCTTCCAGGCCCAGGTCAAGACTGCCCAGGACATTGGCTATGCGCTGTTGTTCATGATGTCGGCCGCGCTCGTGGAGCTGCAGCATCTGCTCAACTGGCTCCCGCTGCTGGCGGCCCTGCTGGTGTTTGCCGTGCGAATGGGACTCACGCGCGCTGCGCTCACGCCATCCGGCGCCTGGAGTCGGACCAAGAAAAATGCGATCGCCTTATCCCTCTGCTCGCTGGTCAGCTTCGGTTCCCTGGTGGTCGACAATTCAATGTCCGGCACTGGCTACATGAGTGATATTGCGGCCTCGGTCATGGCTGCCCTGCTGGCGATTAATGTACTGATCGCCCCCGGTCTGACCTGGTACGGCCTGAAGCTGGCTGGAGAAACACATGAAGGGAACGAGCATGGCTGACGCGTCCGCCGAACAACGGCGCTACGACGAAGCGCAGGCGCTGGCCGTGGCCGGCAAGGGGCCGGCGTTCCTGCCGGCGTTTTCGGCTTCACAGCTGGGCACGATCGGGATCGAACTGGAACTGATGGTGCTGGACCGCCTGACCTACGACCTGCTGCCGGCAGCGCCCGATATCCTGCGCCTGCTCGACCTGCAGCAAAAGAACTGGGTCGCGACGCCGGAAATCACGACCTCGATGCTGGAGGTCGCCACCTCCATCCTCAACGGTTACCTGCCGGCGGCGGCAGAAATCGAGGAAATCCGCGCCAGTGTCCAACGCGCCGCATTCAAGGTAGGCGCCGCCATTTCGGGCGGCGGCGCGCACCCGTTTCAGAAGTGGAACGAGCAGCGCATCTATCCGAAAGAGCGCTATCGCGAGTCGGCCAAGAAGTATGGCTACCTGGCCAAGATGTTTACCGTGTTCGGCATGCACGTGCATATCGGCATGCACGACGCCGACGAAGCGATCCGCGTGTGCGCTTGGCTGACCCAGCGCGCGCCGCTGTTCATTGCGCTTTCGGCCAATTCTCCCTGCTGGCAGGGCGAGGATTCGGGATTCTGCAGCGCGCGCAGCAATGTGGTGGGCGCGTTTCCGATGAGCGGAACCATGCCCTCGCATATCCGCACCTGGGACGATTTTGCGGCGCACTTCCGGCGCCTGGCCGGACACGGCATCGTCAACAGCATCAAGGATTTTTACTGGGATGTGCGGCCCAAGCCGGAATACGGCACGATTGAGTTACGCGTGCTCGATACGCCGCTGAATCCCGGCTATGCGGCGGCACTGGCATGCTATGCGCGCGAGCTGTGCATCGAATTTGCTGCGTCGCCAGGACACTGGCCGCGCGATGATTCAGCCGAACTGTATGCCTGGAATCGCTTCAACGCGGCCAAGGACGGCGTCCTGGCGGACTGGATCGACCCCTGCACCGGCGTCGCGCGCCCCGTCAGGCAAGTTGTGCTCGACGACCTCGAGCGGCTTGCTGCGCGTTCCGACGATCCCGGGTTTGGCCAGGCGTGCCGGCTGATCGAGGCGCTGATGCAGGACGGCGGCCAGGCCAGATGGCTGACCGCGCACATGGCCGCGGGCGCCGGCATGAATGACCTGTCGAGGGTGGCCAGCGAGATGTTCGCCCATCCGGTAACGGAGCAGGACAGCCGGCAAACTGCGGCAGGAGGAGGCCCGGCATGAGAGTACTGCTGGTGGAAGACGATCCCATGATAGGCAGCGTGGTGCAGCAGGAACTGCGTGACGCCAGTTACGCGGTCGACTGGGTGTGCGACGGCAGGGCCGCGCAGGCCTCGCTGGAAGCGCTGCACTATGAAATGGTTCTGCTCGACCTCGGGCTGCCCAAAATGGACGGCATGTCCCTGCTGCTCATGCTGCGCGCGGCGCGCAACGATGTTCCGGTGCTGGTCCTGACGGCGCGCGACTCCATTGAAGATCTGGTCGCCGGCCTTGACAGCGGCGCCGACGACTACCTGGCCAAGCCATTCGCCATAAGCGAGCTGTTGGCGCGCATGCGCGCGCTAACCCGGCGCAAGGACCGCGTCACCAACCTTGCCCTGTCGAATGGCGTGCTGACGCTGGATCCCGTCACGCACGAAGCCTTGGTCGCCGGCGTTGCGGTGCGCCTGACCGCGCGCGAATTTTCCCTGTTGCAGGCGCTGCTGGTCCGTCCCGGCGCCATCCTGTCACGCAGTGAACTGGAAAACCGCATCTACGGCTGGAACGAGGAAGTCGACAGCAATGCCGTCGAGTTCCTGATTCACTCACTGCGCAAAAAACTCGGCAGCGCGACCATTAAAAATGTCAGGGGCGTCGGATGGATGGTCGCAAAAGCCAGCTAGGAGCGTCGCTGCGTTTCACGCTCTCGCTATGGCTGTCGCTGGCGATCATCCTGATCGCGGCCGCTGCCGGGGTTTATTCGTTCGCCTCGGCGACCGACGAGGCGCATGCCATGCAGGACCATCAGCTGCGCCAGATCGCCTACCTGATCAGCCGGCTTGACGCCGTGCCGTCCTCGCCCGCGGCGCGCGAGCGCGCCGGCGACGGCGACTTCGATGCGCGCGTGGTGGTGCGTTTTCTCGCCACTGTTGGAGGTTTTATGGCGCCGAAACCTGCCAGGCCGCCAGAGTTCTCGCCTGCGCTGGGCGATGGCCTGCAGACGGTATCGGTCGGCCGCGAACAATGGCGGGTATTTGTCAAAACCAATGACCGGGGCGTACGGGTGGCAGTAGGCCAGCAGACTGTCGTGCGCGATGCCGCAGCGCGCGCCAGCGCAATCCGTACGCTCATGCCGCTCCTCTTTCTGGCGCCGGTGCTGGTGCTGCTGGTGGCAGTGCTGGTGCGGCAGATTTTTCAGCCCCTGAAAGTTCTGGCAGACGAATTGGGACGACGCCCGGAAGACGATCTGGGGCAATTGAATCCTGTCGGACTACCCTCGGAAGTATGGCCGTTTGTCGCGGAAATTAATCAGCTGCTGGCAAGGATAGGCCGATCAATGGCCTTGCAACGCCGGTTCATCGCCGATGCCGCTCACGAGCTGCGCTCGCCGATGACGGCGATGTCGCTGCAGGCGGAGCGGCTGGGCGCCACAGAGATGCCGGCAGAAGCCCGCAAACGCCTCGATGCGCTGTCTGCCGGACTAAACCGCACTCGCGTTCTGCTCGAACAAATGCTGACCCTGGCACGAACCCACGATGCCGGTCGCAACGTATCAGCAAACGTATCGCTCAAAAAAGCTATCTGCGAAGTCCTGGAAGACCTGGCGCCGCTGGCCGAGCAAAAAGGCATTGATCTCGGCGTAATTGACTGCGTCGACGCCAAGGTCGATGCGCCGCTGGTCGACTTGAAGATACTCATCAAGAACCTGGTCGATAACGCGATCCGCTATACCCCTGCCGGGGGACGGGTCGATATTACCGTTAGCGTCAGCAGCGGGCGTGTCACGCTGCAGGTCGACGATACCGGACCGGGAATTCCGCCCGAAGAGCGTGACCGCGTGTTCGACCCGTTTTACCGGGTTTTAGGCAACGGCGAAATGGGCTCCGGGCTCGGGCTGGCCATTACCAGCACGATCGCCGCCGGCATCGGCGCCCGCATTGCGCTGAGCGACGCCGGCGCGCACGGGCAGGGGCTGCGCGCACTGGTCACCTTCGGCGCTGACGAGGGTGGGCGCGGAAAATAAAAGCTTTCAAGCTTCATCATTTCTTTACATAAATTGCGCATAATCCGGTTGCTGACCAGCTTGCCGCCTGAACTGACAGCGCCTCCGTCCCATTATTGAAATACTCTTATGTCCCGCACAGCTTCCAAGTCGCCGCACCGGTTAATTCGTATTCTGGCAATTTCACCCCTGCTTCTGGCCGTGCTCGGCGCCTATGCGCCCGACGCCGTGGCGCAGGAAGCTCCTGAGACAGGTGATTCGGGCGAAGGCGGGCCGGGTGCGCGGCGTACTGCAGACCGCCTTCCCGAACGCCAGATGCCGACTCCCGAACGCAGGATGCCGACCGTGGAAGTCAGGGGCAGTGCGCAAACCTACGACGCACGCCGTTACGACACAGCGACCAAGATCGTCGTCACCGAAGAAGAAATCCTCAAGCACGGCGATTCCACGCTGGGCGACGTATTGAAGCGCCTGCCGGGCATCACCATCGGCGGCGTGCAGGGCCGCGACGGCGCGATCCGCATGCGCGGCCTGGGCAATGGTTATACGCAGATCCTGCTCAATGGCGAACCGAGCCCGCCGGGCTTCTCGCTCGATTCAGTTTCACCAGACATGATCGAACGCATCGAAATCATGCGCGCAGCGACGGCCGAATACAGCACTCAGGCAGTGGCCGGTTCGATCAATATCGTGCTCAAGCAGGCGGTCGATACCTCGCGGCGTGAAGTCAAGCTGGGTGTGCAGCATGATAACGGCAACTTCGGCGGCAGCGTCAACCTGCAGCTGGCGGATCGCAAGGGTCCGTTGTCGTATTCGCTGTCAGGCGGCGTCAATCGTGGCAATTACGAACGCTTGCCGACTATCGTCACCGATGCCGGCTTCGACCCGTCCGGCCTGCAAACACTGTTGCGCGTTACACCGCAAACCAGCCAGGGGCAGTTTCGCAGCCTGAACCTCGCCCCGCGGCTGAATCTTAACCTCGGCAAGAACGACACGCTCAGCTCGCAGAGCTTCGTGCACGTGACGCGCTTCGATGGCAATACCAGCGAACGCGTCAGCACCCTGATCGGGCAGCCGCCGACCTATGCGGCCACCGATACGGCCATCACGTCCGGTTCGAGCATGCTGCGCTCGGGCCTGAACTGGGTGCGCAAGACCGAGGGCGGCGGCAAGCTGGACATGAAAATCGGCGGAAATTATAACCACCGTGACAGCAACAGCGCGCTGGCGCTGCAAAACAGCAGCGGTATGAATACGCTGAACCGGCGCATCGATTCTTCAGCGAGCGACAAAGGCATCACCGGCAGCGGCAAATTTTCGACGCCGTTCGCGCAGGACCATGCGCTGGCGCTCGGCTGGGATGGCGGCATCAGCCAGCGCGACGATCAGCGCATCCAGCGCGAGACGTCGACCGTGCCTGGCCAGCGCATCGTCAATTCCGACGAAACCTTCCAGGCGACGGTCAAGCGCCTGGCAGTGTTTGCGCAGGATGAATGGAACATCACGCCGCGCTGGTCGGTGTATTACGGCTTGCGCTGGGAAGGACTCGACACCACGAGCGAAGGTAATTCCTACGCCCCCGTGCATAACACCTCGAGCGTGTGGAGCCCGGTGTTTCAGACGCTGTGGAAGCTGCCGGATACCAAGGCCGATCAGATTCGTTTCGGCGTAGCGCGCACCTACAAGGCGCCGACCACCAACAGTCTGATTCCGCGCCGCTTCACGTCAAACAATAACAGTCCCACCAGTCCGGATTCGCAAGGCAATCCGAACCTGAAACCCGAACTCGCCTGGGGCATGGACCTGGCCTACGAACACTTCCTGCCGGGCGGTGGATTGATGAGCGCCAGCACCTATGTGCGCCGCATCGAGGACATCACGCGCCGCACCGTGACGCTGGTCGATGGCCTGTGGGTCTCGATGCCGATCAACGATGGCGTGGCCACTACGCGCGGCATCGAACTTGAACTGAAGCTGCCGGTCCGCACTTTGCTCAAGACTGCGCCGGCGATTGATTTGCGCGTCAACCTGGCGCGCAATTGGTCGACCATCAGCAGCGTGCCGGGACCAAATAACCGTCTCGACCAGCAGACGCCGTTCAGCGGTAACGTCGGCTTCGACTACAAGCTGGACAAGATGCCGCTGACCATGGGCGGCAATTTCAGCTATCTCTCCGGCGGGCCGGTGCGTATTTCGGAAAACCAGTCGGCCTACCTGCCGACCAAGCGCGTGCTCGATTTGTTCGGCATCTGGAAATTCTCACCCAAGGTGCAGCTGCGCGTCTCGGTCTCGAATGCGCTGCATCAGGATAATCTGAGCGACCGCACATATGCCGACAGCAGCGGCACGCTGCAGGCCAGCACGCGGGTGCCGACTACGGCAGTGGTGCGCGGGCTGATGGAAGTGAAGTTCTGAGGCTGACGCAGCCGAAGTTATCAAGCCTCGCGACCACGTAGGGATGTAATCCGGGCTTCAGTGACCTGCGTGAGATCGCGATGGCGATGCCGCCGGTCGCGCGCGCCATCCACCGCGCATGGCTGGCCCGGTGCCGTTCGCGCACGTCGGCCAGTGTTAGTATGAACACGATTTTTTCGGGCGAGCTTCTGCTCCTCCCAGCATTTTTTCCATTCCCTTATTTCGTTAAGGATGTCACTCGCAATGCGCCATGACTCCGCTTTACCCTTTTCCCGGCTCCGCGCCACGTTCGCCTGGTTAACATTGAGCGCCCTGCTCGCGGCCTGCGGCGCGAAAGAGGCTGCGCCTCCCGCTGCTGCTGCGCCGCCACCGCCTGAAGTAGGCGTGATCACCACGACCGTGCAGGCAGTCGCCTTGCAGACCGAGCTGCCGGGCCGTATCGAGCCGGTGCGCGTGGCGCAGGTACGGGCGCGCGTGAACGGCGTGGTGCAGCAGCGCCTGTTCCGCGAAGGCAGTGAAGTCAAGGCCGGCCAGCCGCTGTTCCAAATCGACGCGTCGCCGTATCAGGCCATCCTGGACAGTGCGCAAGCGTCGATGGGCAAGGCCCAGGCAAACTTGACCCAGGCCAGTTCGCAAGCCGAGCGTTACAAGCCGCTGGTGGAGGCCAACGCGGTCAGCAAACAGGAATACGTGAATGTCATCGCTGCACAGAAGCAGGCTGAAGCGGAGGTCGCTGCAGCGCGCGCCGCGATCAGGACGGCCAGCATCAATGTCAACTATGCGCGCGTGGTCGCGCCGATTTCCGGCCGCATCGGCCGTGCGCTGGTGACCGAGGGCGCGCTGGTCAGCCAGACCGAAGCGACCCAGCTGGCCGTGATCCAGCAGATTAACAAGGTGTATGTCAACTTCACGCAGTCAGCCAATGAATTGCAGGCGTTGCGCCGCACATTCGGCGCGCAGTCGCGCACTGGCGGCGACACAGTCGTGCCAGTGACGGTGCTGACCGACGACGGCACGGAGCTGCCGAACAAGGGCCGCCTGCTGTTCTCGGACCTGAGCGTTGATCCAACTTCTGGCCAGGTCACTCTGCGCGCGGAAATGTCGAATGAAGATGGCGCCCTGCTGCCCGGCCAGTATGTGCGCGTGCGCCTGTCGCAGGCCAGCGTGCCGGCCGGGATCCTGCTGCCGCAACAGGCTGTTACCCGCGGCACGCGCGGCGATACGGTGCTGGTGG
>Ga0326735_1000103_pt1 | contig 17833 bp, 18 predicted proteins | sample 37_GP2_1092_FD_207945 | JGI IMG/M metagenome (GOLD analysis project Ga0326735, IMG submission 207945) | Glacier ice microbial communities from Ngari, Tibet, China - 37_GP2_109.2 | ecosystem: Environmental > Aquatic > Freshwater > Ice > Glacier | place: China: Ngari, Tibet | collected 2018-07-31
CAACTATTTTTTGGTGGCCCAGGGCGCAATCGAATTGTCGACACGAGGATTTTCAATTCTGATCCTGATCTTTATTCTCATCGCGCGCCTTGCCGGGAGCGCCACTTCATTTTAAATCAGGGACTCTTCCGGCGGGAGCTTGCACTCGAACCAAGGACTTTTACTTTGGCATGAGGACCGTGTCGATCACATGGATCACACCATTGTCGGCAGCGATATCGGTTTTGGTTACTTGGGCTTTGTCGACCATGACTTTCTTTGCCTTCACGCTCACGGTGAGGTCGCTGCCTTGCACCGACTTGACGGCGCCCGGCTTGACATCAGCTGCCATTACCTTGCCCGACACCACATGGTATGTCAGCACTTTGGTCAGCGCAGCTTTATCCTTGAGCAAGGCATCGAGCTTCGCTTTTGGGATCTTTGCGAATGCTGCGTCAGTCGGCGCAAACACCGTGAATGGGCCGGGGCCCTTGAGCGTATCCACCAGGCCAGCGGCCTCGATGGCCGTCACCAGGGTTTTGAACGAACCTGCTGCCTTCGCGGTATCGACGATATCTGCCGCTTGCGTTGCGCCGAATGCCAGAGACATGGAGATTGCCATCAGAATTTTTTTCATTGGAAGTTCCCTTAGGGTAAAAACAGCCGTTGCAAAAGTGCGAAGGATAGGATTTCGGATAGTACAAGTACAAGGATGAGTGACCTGTCCGTTCCAATAAGCCATGGTACAAGGCGGTTCATGCTGGAAAGATGTACAGCATTTGAACCGGTATGTGTTTTTATTATGCGCTAAAAAATGCAGAGCACCATTGAATTTGCACTGAAATTTAAAAAATATCGGTTCAATAGCGGGTCATTTAAGGCGGGAAGTCGCGAACAGTTTAACAATTTTTTACGACATTGGTACCTGAAACAGGCTGGGCGCGAAAAATTCTCGCTGCTAAAAACAGAAACGCCACCCGAGGGCGGCGTTTAATTTTTTCCTGGTGACCCGGGGCGGCATTGACCCATCGACAAGGCAATGGGGTGCGTGGATAGTCGGGCGGCGTGAGGATTTTCTGCCGCGGCGACTCGCCTGACTGGTAGAGAAAGCAAAAAATGGTTACACGCTTGAGCGTGTAACCCTTTGATGATGCTGCAATTTCTTGGTGGCCCGGGGCGGAATCGAACCACCGACACAAGGATTTTCAATCTTAGGGTCGCCTCACCTACCACACCATCAGTTTGCCGGATCAAGGTTCTGCTACGGCTCGTCAGTTTCACATGGATCGTTACCGATACAATCCCATGCCAGAGCCGCTGGCGCATTGCACCGCAGTTCTGCCTGCCCATACCGTATTTCCAAAACAAACATCATGGTTGCTCAGACCGCGAAATCCGCACAATGGACCGGCTAAAGACCGGCCGGTTTCGGTGCGCTGGGGCGGGTGGAACGAGGTATCTCCCCGACGCGATGGTTTCGCCATCGCCCCATCCTTCGCCGAGATTCACAATAAATACCGGCGGAGGACAATCGACCGACGCTCCCTGTTCGCCAAACATCAAACGCTACGAACCTAGTTGGGACGGTGGGCGTGCTTGCGAGTTTCCTGTGTGCGTCTCGGTTGCGGTAGTTGTCGGTTTCGTCCACCAACTAGGGTAATTCATTGGTAGTACAAGGAGGCCCAGCACGACGAGCCAAAGTCCGGCAAAATACCAGATGCTTGAAAGATGCCACAGTGCTGAAACTCGCAAGGCATCGTTATGACTAATCATGGGATTGCCGCTCGCATCACAAAATTCCACTGCTGTACGTTGCTTGGCACGGAAATATTCATCATCAATTGGCTGATGGTTATGGCGACAATCAGCTTTAATAGCTTCGTACTCATCAGACATAGCTTGGGTATCAATCCAAGTCACAGGATTACCCGCAGCCATCGCGGCAATTTTGATGCCAATCTTCCGCTGCATGGCGTTCAGTTTTTCGGCATTTTGATGCAGTGCATCGGAGATTGAGCCGGCCCTTGCCCCCCATTCCACAAGACTGATAGTAAGCAAAAATACGCCCAGCGACGCCGAAAGGGCTGTGAAGTAGTTGTCTGCTTCTGACGACGGCGGCGCATACACACGCTGGATAAATGCGATTGCGACAGACATCGCTGACAAAAGCGCCAAGCTAATTGTGGCGAAAAACTCTCGACGGCCTAGACGCCTTGCCGCGTTATAGCGTGCACTGGAGGTTCGCCAAGCGTCAGTACGGAGTTTCGTGAGAAATGCAAGCATCGTTTGATCTTTATAAGTTGGGTGCGGGCCCTCCCTCGTGAATCAGGTCATATCCTCTTCTCAGGCAGCCTTTAGGGCCCCCGGGAAGGTGTCAACGGTCAAGTTGAGCCTTACTGCTGGCATGGTGCACTTCCGCTCTTCAAACGATTTGAGAGGTTTCGCGTTGCCGCGCAGGGAAGACCCGCAATATCTATTGTAAACAAGTCACCCGTAAACTGCACCCTCATCCGCAAGCATTGCCGCAAGATTGTGTTGGACATAGTTGTCAAAACGCGCGTCAATCTGCTCGTTGGTTAACAATTCTGCTTTACCTACCCGGCCACGACCGACCAGAAAGTTGAGTTTTTGCGCCTGCGTTACGATCTTATCGTAGTCTCTGACGTAGCCGCCGTTCGGATTAAATTTCATCTCCCAGTACGCGCGACTTAGGCTTCTTAGTCCTTCGGGCGCGACATTGCCAAACTCATCTAGCCGAGAGAACAGTCCACGAATCGAGTGGTCCAACTGATGAAGTAGGGAAAGGTCTGTGATTTGGCTGAAGTACGCAATCCAGCCATACCGTTTTTTTTCCTTGATGGCTCCGGTTATGCGCTCGTTCAGTTCCATCAGAAAAATTTCCACCAACCTCTCTTCATTGAGATACTTGAATTTATCGAGGCGGCGAGCCTTGTTGTGTTTGAAGTCGCTGAATTTCGCAGCAATCGACTGTATAAACCGTTCGACAGTCGAATCGCGAACGGTAATATTCTTCCCTTTAAAAACATATCCTAAATATCCAAAGGGCTCCGATAGTAGTTCAATCTGACTCTTCCCGGAACTTAATGGATGAAGGCCGAGCCCCCGCCGCTTTAGTCGCCCTCCCAGTGACTTAAATGCCGTATGCACTTGTTCCTGGCCTCCATACATCAGCACGTCGTCCACGTAACGGAAATAGGACACGTCGTACTTAGTCATGTCGTCATCGATGGGCTGCATATAGATGGACGCTAATATGTTGGATATGGCTAATCCTTGCGGTACGCCGGTTTTAGCTCGAAGGTCACCATGTCGCTTGCGCCGTGTGTTTTTGGGGACGGTCGGTGCGAGCAGAGCATGCTCAACTAGACTTAACGCTGGGTCGCATTGGATGCGCTTGCCGAGGAGCGACAGGAGGCGGGGGCGTTCAATAGAGTCATAAAATGTTTCGATATCTGTCGTGCAAACCCAAGTGTCGTCGATGCTCTTCAGCGCCAGGTCTTCTGAGATTCGCCGTACGTAGGTTGCAGCTACGTTTCGAGGCACGCGCTCCGGGTAGACAGCAGCCAGAAATCGATTTAGGTGAGACAGTACTATACGGTCTCGAATTGTCGGGATACCAATGACCCTTGGCGGCTTGGCCCGTCCTTTTGTCTTCAAGACTTCGAGATATGGAGCGAAGCGATACGTGCCATCGAGGCACTTTCGCGATGCGATAGTCAGTTCATCGGCCGCGCGCAAAGCAAATTGAAAACCATTAAGTCGATCTACACCTTTCCCGCTACTTGTTGCGAACTTGTCGACGAACGTACGTAACAGCGCATCAGGTGAGAAAAGCTGCTCGAATAATTCAGTGTCTGTAATTGCCTTGAGTGCCCAGCTTGCTAAAAGTTCTTCGAGCAGCATGGCGCACCTATGTGAGTGATTGAGTGATCAGCATACATCACTTCGGTAGCCCATCAAAACATCCGTAGAACATGGCTGAAACTGCCTCATTTTCTGATTGCTCGGCGAATACGGTGGAGGTTAGTTCGCCGAGTGATTGTCCAAATCGTCCAAACGTCCGTGCCCGTTTGTGTAGGGTGGCACCGCAAGAAGGCAGGGTGTTAAGTTGTTTTTCCTTGGTGCTCATGCAGGCGAGCCTTGTGGCGGCGAGCTACGTTGGCAAGATGTGCACAATAGTTTTCTCGCTTGAGCATTGATCGAGGAACGGCCCGAAGGAGCCGCCGACGCGATGGAGTTTCGGTCGATTGTCGATTCGGTCGATTTTTGCGCGCAAGAACAAAAAAATCGCGAGAGGGAGAGCGACGTGATGGCGGGCGTGCTATCGCGAGGAGGCCCCGCCTGCTTGGCGCGATGGCGCAAGACAGGCAGGGCCAAATGATTTCTATTTTGCTTGGCAAGGCGTGGGGCAGATGTCCTTCTTTGTCAGATTGTATTTGTCGATAAACGCACGTGCCCGGCCCGGAAGGGCGCGAGCTGGTGTCATATTGCTGCGGCGAGAACAGGGCCGACTGGTCAGGCTTACTTCTTGAAATTTTCCAGGCGCTTTACGGAAATGGTGCGGTTGCCCGAGTGCTGAAACGTGATGCTGACGCCACATGCGCGCAACGCAGGTTCCATTTTCTTCAGACGTTTACTCAGTGAATGCGGGGACATCGGCCAAGCCTTGTTTGAGACTTGGGCGTGCGTCGCAACTTCGCGCAGTGCGGCCAGCAGGTCCGTTGGCGTTTTGGTAAAGGTCACGCCGTCCGTTACTTCGGTGGTCACCAGCGTGCGTACAGCGGCTGCCAGCGGATCGTCGCCCAGCGAATTGAACATCTGTTGCTGCTGATTGTGGGCGTAGGCTTCTTTGAAGCTGTCCTTGGGCCAGTTCAAGGCGCGCTCGACCGCCATACCGAAACGGGCGAAGTCGGCCATGCGGTTTTCCGGCACTTCAGTCACATTGTCTAACTCGGCAAGTGTTTTGCTCAGCGTGTCCATCAGGCCTGCGAAGATGGCGTCAATGCTGGCGGCGAAGTTGTTGTTGAGGTCTTCTTCGGTCCTGCGCACCGTAATCGTCGGCAGCTCCATCAGCAGGCAACGACTGACGAGGTCGGGCTGGGATGCTACGTCGTCAATGCCGTTAAGAATGCACGGCTTGGTGACGTGGACCAGCGTTTCCTCACTGTTTGTGTACAGTGTCCGGGTGCGTGAGCCGCCGCCAGTTGCCAGTTGGCAAAGGGCGTCGGACATTTCCACCGAAAGGGTGCGGACGTTGTCAAATACCAGCAAATGAGAATTGGATGCGGTGATCATCAGGTCGCCGATGGCCCTGGGTAGCGCCTGAGTCGGCACGGAGCTTGGGTCGATCAGCAGGCGCAGGATGCGGCTGAACGTGGATTTGCTTGATCCGGCTGTGCCCAGGACGACCAAAATTACATACGGGCCGAGCGGGCGCAGCGAGTACAGGATGAACACGATAAGCAGCATCCAGTTGCCTTCCGTCCCGTAGTTGAGGAAGCCGCGCAGCAAGTCGAGGTTGCCAACGGCACCGACTGGGTCAGGTAGCGCCGTCATGCCCGCCGTGCGAATGAACAGGGGAGCCTCCGTCGCAAAATCATGATGGCGGTAGCCATTTTTGTCGACTTCGAGCACCGCGTTGCCCTGATCTTGCAGGTCCACGAAGATCTGACCTTTCGTACCCAAAGCGACACGATGATGGACCTCGTGTACCTCCAGAGGGGCGTCGTCGGCCTGATCCTGCAGTTCCTCGATCAGCTCGGCGATCATCTGCTTGGTAGCACGAATACCGAACTTATCGCGGATGATCTTCTTGATCTTGGTGCCGATGCGGACCGAGGTCAACGGCATGGTTTCGAGTACGTTGTTTGTCAGAATCGTGGCATGGACAGTGCCCGATTTATTTCGGGAAAGCGTGAGTTGGCTGTGGACGAAGGCGAACTTTCTTTGAAAGTCCTTTTCCTTATCCTTGGCCTTCTTGCTGAGCAGATTGTGCGTGTCGTCGTCGTCGGTGTCATCGACTACCTGTTCTGGCAATTTTTCTTGGTTAGTCATTGGTATTTTCTTCACGAATAAATGGCGGCCGTAGGTGGGTAGCACAAGCGCCATCTGCTATTGCTACCCGCGTCTATTACTGCGCTTGGATGTCGCTGGCGCGCGTTGCCGTGTTGAGGGCGACGAACTCGTCGTAGATCGCGCCGAGGGAGAACGCGTAGCTGGCAGGAAGTGCTTGGCCGTCATGACGCAGGAGTTGCGAGTCGTGGGTAGGCGTGCGAGGGTAATCAAAGCGGTGACGGGGATCGACTTGCTCTGGGTCGAACCGGTCGCCGACCGTTTCGCGCGTGAGCTTCGTCCAGATCAGCTCGTAGTCATGTTGGGTCACCGTGCTGTCGAGCAGGAGAACAACGCAGCACGTTGGCCGCGTTGGCGTATCTGCAATGGTTGGCCACGTCAGCCCCGCGAGGTCTTGTGCGACCAGCCAGCGGTATGCCTGATCGGCGCTTACGCCGTCGAGCGTGAAAGCGATCAGGTCGGCCCCGGTTTTCGTTTCGTCACCATTTTCTTGCTCGACGTAGCTCGGGCTCCAGGATGGCACGGCTTCGCCGAATTTTGGTGCGGGATGAAACGATTCTGCCTCGAAATCAATGGAGGCATCGAGGTAGCCTGCGCGATGTGTGGTCGTGGTGGGATGCAGATCAAGGGGGCCGTTCTTGCAGTGTGTCCAGGCGACGTTGCGATGCAAAGCTTTGGCGTGTTTACAGTGATTGGTCATAGTCATTTCCTAAGATGAACTGTTTAAAAATTAACAAATTCACGAAGGCTGATAGCGCGTGCCGATTCCGCACGCTTTATCTTTTTCGCGCTGCAGGCGCGTACGTTGCCGGGCTTTAGCCCAAACGAAGTAGGCGTAATCCGCTCGCCCTGCGGCCAATATTGGCGTGCGGCTTGAGTGGAGTGCAGTGGTCTTGGCTGAGTAGTGATCGATGACGCTGACGAAGCGGCATCCTGCCTGTATTGAGTGCACCGAAGATGCGTTTGTCGAGTCCGTAGACCCACGCCCGAGGGGCTGTATTTCAACCTGATAAGCTGGCGCTTATCTATCGGCTAGGCTCATGTGCCTGCTAACAGCGAGTGCGATCTTTTTTATTAAGATCAACTCGCATACCATGCTTGCGCTGTGGCCGGGTTCCGAATTGGAACGCAGTCAGGAGATGTCTTTGGTCAGATAATCGTCCAATCGTCCGATTGACCTCTTCCGGCATCCTGCCTGTTGTACTGTATCGCCAATTTGATGCTGGTAGTTGGACGATACGGTCACTTGTGCATCAATTGTAACGTGTATTTCTTTGTGGAATCAAGAAAAATCGCACGCCCATTTCTGGGGGTGCGTTTAGCTGGCTTGCCTTGCTTCAGGCGGGATGCGCAGCCTCAGCTTGATCAGCAGCTTCTTTGCTCGCCCGGCTGATGAGCGCCGAAACGGTTTCCGATGCGTCGCGCAAAGTTTTGTCGGAAAGGTGGCTGTAGCGCTGGCTGGTGGTGGGATTGCTATGACCAAGAGACTTCTGCACAACAAACAAACTAGCGCCGGAATTTACAAGTATTGAGGCGTGGGTATGTCTAAGGTCATGTAAACGAACGTTTCCATCAATTTTAGCATGTTTCAATAAACGAGTAAAGCACTTTCTCGGGTTATTAATCGGTTTATTTTCGCCGTCGTGGTGACCCGGGAAAACGAACTTGCTAACGCGATCAATACCGTTGAGCATTTCGATCGCTGCCGCGTTGAGCTGGACGTAGCGGGAACCTGTCTTGGAATCGGGCAGGAAGATTGTGCTCGATTCCAGTGAAACGTTGCCCCAAGTCAACTTTAGGATTTCCTCGCGACGGCAGCCAGTCAGCAAAAGCAGCTTCAGGGCATTAACCGCCACTTTGTTTTCCTCAGCTTCCATCGCCTGATACAACCTGCCGATTTCGTCGGGACTGAGGAAACGTTGCTTTTGGTTATCTTCTTTAAACTTTTTTACTCCTTTTGTGGGGGAACGTTCAAGGATGTCCCATTGAATCGCTACGTTGAACATCATTGACAAAAGAGCAAGATGACGGTTCGCGGTGGATTGCGACAATTTTTTCGAGATCATCATGTGATACGTCTGGATGTCGCGGGTGCTGATATCGCAAAGGCGGCGATCAGCGAAGTGATCATTCAGGTGCAGCCGCAGCTTGGATTCGTCGGCGTCTGCTGAGCGCTTGTAGCCTTGAACCAGCTTGAGGAAAGCGCGGGCATGCTCGCGGAAAGTGGGCATGCCCTTGATACGGTCCGTGGTGTCCTGCGGGTCGATGTTGACGTCGAGCTTCCCCTTGTTTTCCTGTACGCGCTGGCGGGCATCCAGGATAGTAGTTCCTGGATATCCGCCGATACGCATTGCGCGCTTCTTGCCACCGAACACGTAGCGGTGATAAAACACGATCTCTCTCGATTTTGATACCAAGGCCTTGAGGCCAGGGCTTTCCAGGTCGGAGTATTCGGTCGCCTTTGATGCCGAACTTGTCGGGCAGGGTGGGAGCGCGTCGAGTGAGCGGTTGGTGAAGCGGAATTTGCGCGTAACCATTTGGTTTTCCTGATGAGAAAGGCCACGCCACCGGCACGCCTGAAGTGCTCGCGCCGGTAGATAGGCCATACCCGTACGGAACCGCATGCACACCGTGCACGCGGCAGTACAGACTAAATTATTAAAGAGCTAACGACATGCGCGGTTGTAGCGTAAGCCGGTCTGGTGCTGCAATTACTGGGTGGGGGATTTTTTCTTCGATGCCTCTGACGAGGCCTCTAGCGACTTTTTGGTGGGTAATCGCGACCGACAACATTGAAGGAGTTGCTCCCTTGTTGCTAAATGGACAATTCCAATTCGCAACAGCACAGATTGTTCCACGTGCCAGCGTACCTTGTCAATTAATTTTTTCAAAAAGTCACGCGCTCCGACGCTCGTCTTTGAAATCCCAGGGTCTGGGCGCTTGCATACCGCTCACTACAGCATAGACCCTCGCGCTTGCTCGGTCCATGCTGTAGGCAGGGAGCACAGCGGCGCACCCGGCTGCGGCCTCCGGTCCATCTCCGGGGTTTTTAGCGGAAACTGACAGCCTTGCGCGGTCAGGGGAGTGATGGGGGCGGCCGGCGATACGGTCGCGTTAGTCATTTCGTGGCGGGGCGGCGATGGTGTCGCCGACGAATTCCGACAGCGCCCTGAATGCTACACCGTCCGAATTGTCCATTCGTCCAATGCCCAGCCGGGCTTCGCTTTGGAGGGTGAAGACGTTGGCACGTGCAGGCTGGACAGCCCGGTTCGCCTGAAAAGGTGAAGGAGGAAGTAGCGCGCGGATGGTTTGCTCAGTACTCGCTTGGCAGCAGAATACAGGTGGAGCTACGGTCATGCTCGCTGATGATCCATACCTTGTCCTTTTCGCCAAGGGTGTAGCTCGATAGGATGCGATTACCGAGCGTTACAGCGTCGTCGTTAGCGGCGCTGTCGTCGTCCGACACGTTGCCCCAATCGCCTTGCAGGTGGCGACCAAGCAGCAAAAGAGGGTTGATGCGGTAGCGTTCCAGCAAGCTCAGTGCGCCTGGAGTGGCTACCAAATCGCCGAGGGGGAATAATGGGGAGGTGGCGGAACGAGAAGTTGGTCGTTTGGACGGTTTGGTCATTAGGTTTCCTTTCATTTTCACGCCGTCAGCACCGGACCGGCGTCGTCGGGCCTGATGGTCAGTGTTGTTTATCTAGTAATAAAATCCGTAGTCCAATTCTTCATATCGCAGGATGTCGATGTAAATTCGCTGCGGGTCGGGCGCGAGCCTGATTTCGGATACACGGAGGAAGATGCGTTCGGCTCGCTGGCCGGTGATGTTGTAGGAACTTTCGGCGAGGAAGCCGCCGTTGGCCAGGCCCAGCAGGTCGTCATCGATAGGCAGCACGACTGCTACAAAATCATCGTCCGCAGCATCGGACAGCAACGCACCCAAACCGGCGATGGACACCACGACGCCTTCGGAAAGAAGGGCGTCGATCAGCGGGGTGCTGTTCCGCTTGCTGATCAGCTCTGGACTGGCTTCCAGCGCCGCAAGCGATACGTTGTACCTTTGAGCGGGGCATTGGTAGTACGCGGCGCAGTCCGCATTTGAGTTGATGAGCGAGCCTGACCAGTACGCGATGATGCTCTGGTAGTTGGCAGGCAAGTGCGGCGCGCGTTCGAATATGCAACCGCGAAGCTCAGTCGGAAAGCTCACTTCGGCAGCGCCGGCATTGAGCTGCAAGGCGATTTGTGCGCCGTCGGGCAGGACCGAAACGGACAGGCAGGAAAGGTCCTTGAGATAGTATCCTTCCCTGCGGGTCGGATCGGTTGCGGGATCGTCCGAAAGCGTGCATCGATCGTAATAATCGAGCGGCGTGATCAAGGTCATCGTGGCGAGGGACGCCGGGGTAACGTAAATGGTGGCGGGCATGTTGGGTTCCTTTATGCTGTGGTGAGATGGGAAAGTCAGTCGATCACGGTGTACCCCTTACGTCGTAGGCGTACCTCGTAGTGATGCTCGATTTGCGGCCGATTTTTTGCGAAGAGGGTCATGTCGCGCGTGCCCTGGACGCGGGTGGCGTGCTTCCTTCGGATCGCGTTGCAGATTGCGTCGAGGCTGAAGTTCGCATCGCAGAAGAGGTGGTGGTTAGATAGTGCGAGGCGGTCGATATCCAGCTGGTTATTCATGACGTAGCGCATCGCTTGCTCGTGCGAGCGAAGCAGTGCGAGGTGGATGATCTTGGCGTCTCCGCGCCCTGCCTTGCCGATGAAGTAGGGCGTGCGGGTAATGGTTGTGTTTACCCGCCTGAAGACAATTCCGAAACGTTCGGTCATGACCTCCATGACCTTGGCGTCGAGCACGATCACGTCCACGTCGCCCAAGGGCACTGTGGACGCCGAATCGATGATCCTCTTGAGCAGCCCCCCGTAGACGTATAGACCGTGGACGCCGATCATCCAGTGCAGCAGCCCTTGCGGGAGCCGCTCGGAATCGGCGAGCGTTTGGAGATGCAGTGCGCTGATCATGGGGTGACGCACCGTTATTAAGGATTTTTGGCGGGGATTCCGAGAGTTTTCTTGTGTTCCTTATGATCCGGTACGGCATTGCTTTCGGCCGGTTTTTCGCCGCCAATTTCGGCTGGCAGCTCGATGCGTGTGCCAGTCTCAGCGAGCATTGCCTTTTCCCATGCAGGCCAGTCGCCGGTCACGACATGCTGCGTCTGGGCCTTGGGTGCCGCCGCGAGCAAGCCGAGCGCGTGAAGCACGGCGGCCATGAAACCGGCATTGTTCGTCGATTTTGATAAAAAGACATCTTTAAGCACCTTTGATGCGAAGGGTACGCCTGCCTTGTATTTTTCCAGGCAAGTCACTACGGTCTGGAAGTGAACCCTTTCACGTGAGACGTAGCCGCCACCTTCGTTTCGCGTTACTGAAATAAGGAGACCACGGCGGTCGTTATCCGCGAGGACGTGATAATTCAGAATGCCAGCGCTGCGCTGACCCAGCTTCTTGGCCGTCCCTGCATTGAGGAGCCAGAATGGAGTGAGGGCGACTTCGGGAATCTCGCTTGTGGCGGCGGACGGTTGGACGATTTGGGACGATTTATTCGGGGAAATGTTTTTGCTCATTTTGTTCTCCAGTTGTTGGATGTAGTTCGGGCGAATAAGAAAAGGCCCATGACATGGCGATGTCATGGGCCTTTATGGTTACTGCGAGCGTGCTGCCGATATGGCGCCTTCAGCGGTGAGGCTTAGCGTTGCTGGTCGGTCAGCGCCGGTACTTGAGCGAGAAGGCCAGATCGAGGCTGCGAGGTAGCAATAATTGCTTGATGACTGTTGGTCCGGCGGTGCTGGTTCGCGTATTGAGAGAGCGGGTAGGGACGTTCTTGCTTGACCATTGCCAGGTCGGCTTTGCTGTAATGTTCATCATTGGGGAATTTCCTTCTCTGCGGCCTTGGGATGGCTTGGGTTTTGGTTGGGTTTAACCGTACTAATCATATATGCACGAAGTTGCGTTAGATTCGGTGGGTGTAGGCAACAAATCGCTACCGTTCGTGGCAGCTTTTGTAGGGAATTTGTGGAATAGGCTCAGTTGACCCGGTACGACTGGCATAGACCTACCCGAGTAAAAAAGCAAAAATTGTGCTGAACACGAAAGATTTTATGATAAAATTCCCATTACTAGAAACAAATGACGGGAATTTGTATGGTAAAGACGCCTGCGGCCAGCCTTAAAGAACTAGCAAAGCTAATCATTAGTCAGGTTCCCCGTGATCTGTTCATGGCCTGTGAGGACGCCTACTACGATGGAGACGGAAAGGGCCGCCTGCAAGCGTCCGCTTTTGCGAAGGGGCATCGGCCCTCAGCGGCTGGGCAAGTTAAGCACTTCTACATCAATGAGGCGTTCTACGAAGCATTGCAGGTCCACGGTGCAGATCCTACCCCGCTTCGAGGGACACGGTTGGTAGTCGGGCGTGTAGGTATGTTCAATCTTGTGCGGCTTAACGTACCTGGGCATAAGTGGGTGAATTTACGGCGCAGCGCCACACGAACCGCGCTGGCTGAGCTAAACGACCTTATCGAGCGTAAGTATGTGCAAGGCGATTTTTTCGCTGAGGCGAGCGAGCCTACCGGAGGTACGATATTCATCCTTGGTGTGATGGATGGCAGCGATGCGAACGGAGTTGCCCAGTTGACCCAAGTCATGCTCGCGCTACCGGCCCCTGATATGAAATCGTGGCTCTACATGAGCACAATCTCAGATTTTCTGACCCTTTACGACGAGGTCGATGCCGTTGTTCAAATCGACAACGCTCTGCCACAACTCAAGATACAACCGAAGAAGCAAACTGGAAATGACCAAGGGAATCAATGACCTTCAACCCGCACGTCTTGAACAGGCGCTTGCGGCCCGTGGCCTCACCAAAGGCCAATTAGCAACTCTGGTTGGCGTAGCAGCGCCAACCGTAACAAAGTGGTGCAAAGGTGACCAGGCTCCCGAGGCAAGCACATTTGATCGGCTTGCTTCGGTGCTAAACGTGCAACCGGAGTGGCTAACACGTCCCTCGCTGCCGCCCGTTTCCGCCCCACTCTATCGCAGTAATTCCTCTGCCCTAAAAGCCGCTCGCGCCAAGCTAGAGGCTCGCACTGAGTGGACGCAGGAAGTTGCATCTCTTCTCAGCGATTATGTGGACTACCCGAAGGTCAATCTGCCGAAACGAACGTTTCAAGACCCCGAGCAAATTAGTGATGCCGATATTGAAGCAGCAGCGGAGGAATGTCGTGCCCTCTGGCAGTTGGGCCGCGGCCCTATTCAGAACCTTGCCTTAGCAGCTGAAAGTGCGGGGATTATTGTCGTTCGTGAGGAAACAGAAATCTCGGCTATTGAAGGCCTTTCTAGCTGGAGTTGCCTTCTGGGCCGTCCTATCGTATTGCTCTCAGCCGACAAGGCCAATGCGTTTCGCAGCCGCTTCGACTTAGCTCATGAAATAGGGCACCTCATCCTACACAAGCATATACCGAGGGCTGATGAGCGCGACCGCTACAATCAAATGGAAAAACAAGCGCATAGATTTGCAGGTGCGCTCTTACTTCCAGCGGAGACCTTCGCGTGTGAAGTCCGCGTGCCGCCAAACTTGGATAACTTACTTACATTAAAGCAACGATGGGGTTCGTCTGTAGCGGCCATGATGATGCGAGTACATGCGCTAGGATTACTCAATGACGAAGAGAAACTCGCGCTTTTCAAGCGCCGCTCTGCCCGATGGGGCTCGAAGGCAGAACCTGGCGACGACAAGTGGGAGCCTGAAGTGCCACGGTTGCTGAGGCGTACGGTTGAGCTTTTAATAAGCGAAGGGATTTTGACTGCTGAACGCATCCCGCGTCATTTGGGCTTTTCTCCTCGCGACGTGGAGAGCCTTTGTAATTTGCGCGAAAACTACTTCGATACACCAGCTGAAGTGGTGGACCTAGCCACACTTCGCTTAGCTAGACCAATGGGACAAACTGTGCTGCCAAATGTCATTGGTTCGGGTTCAGTAGTGTCATTTTTGAAATTCAAAAAATGACCTTCTTAGCGTGGGCCTGGTTGTTAATCGTAAAGATAATTACATTTCGCTCGAACGAATTTTTTCAGAATAAATACATATTTCACAGGTTACAGATTAGCAATGAGAATCAATAAAAGTGCTACGGCTATTGGCGGAGCTGGAGAATCAAAAAAAGAGCGTTTGCCTACAAATACCTTAAGTCATCAACATCGAGTTCAAAGGTGGGCCAATTTCATTGCAGGTTATTCCGTCGAATTCGTGGAGCAGTGCCTGCTTGGAAGAGATAAGAACGAGGACGTCGTAATTGACCCATTTTTGGGATGTGGAACAACATTAGTCACAGCGAAAAATATGGGGTTCAGAGGAATTGGATTTGATCGACATCAAGTTTTTTTCAACTTGGCAAAAGCCAAACTCGGCAACTACTCTATTAATGATCTCGACCAAATTCGAAATAATTTAAATGATTCTAAGTATAGAGTGGAGTGGTCAGAGCACGCTTCAATATTTTTGAGAAAGATGTTCGAACAAAATGAGCTGGACGCTATAAATTTAGCTTCTGGTGCAGCAAGCCAGATGGAAGAAAGATTGAAGCCATTAGCGATAGCGTTTTTTCTCAAAGCTTGTGAAGCTTCGTGCGGAGGGCAGACAGATGGAATTTATAAAGCTCCAACTTCAATAAAAAAATCGATTCCATTTAAGAGAGCTATGAATGTTGCTTACGAACTTTTTAAAGAAGATATTGAAACTGAATGGTATTCTAATCATTGGGTAGACCAGCCCGAACCAATTTGTATAAATAAGTCATCTACAAATATCGATGAAATTGATTCCGGCACCGTAGGGATATGCATTACCTCGCCACCATATTTAAATAATTTTGATTACGCCGAAATGACTCGGATGCACCTCTATCTTTTGGGGTGGGTCGGATCGTGGGGTGAGATATCGACATCTGTCAGAAATGATCTAATTACCAACACTACGACGGCCCTGAAAGGTAAAAAAACAGAAGGGTACCAACTCTCCAGTCGGTCGGAGCTTCCTAAAACGTTGCTTGTAGAACTAGACGCAATCGTCATTGAACTTCAATGTGAGCGAAAAGTGAGAGCCGGTAAGAAAGAGTATGATTATTTGATTTACCCATACTATGCAGAAATAACAAGGGTGCTTGCTGGATTGTATCGGGTTATTAAGCCGGGTGGCGTCGTACATTGGGTCGTAGCTGATGCGGCATTATATGGGATTCATTTGAAAACGCATGTGCATACCTCAGAAATAATGAAAGATCTTGGATTTATTAATGTGACCATCGAATTTATTAGAAGACGCGGACACCGATGGATTTTGGATAAGCGAGATGGTGCGAAAGAGGGACTTGGTGAATATCACCTAACAGCTCACAAAGGAATGGAACACTAAATTGAAGACGATTTATCAATTCGCTCAAGTGGCAATGGATGACGAAATCGAAAAATATCTAAAACTCGTCGAGCTCTCCAGTGCATTTTCGAATATTAAAGAAGAACATTTATTAGATTTGGACACAGCTCTCTTATTTGCTGGCGGAATAGGATCAGCGATACCGAACGGTTGCACCAATGTCCCCGCATTTTTAATCGCTGAGTACACGCGAAAATCTGCTTTGGATTTTGATGTTGAAACTGCAGTTTGCATCGGCGTGTATGGAAGAATTCGACCATACGCGAAGGAGTTATTCGACGGAGCGTCTGACCTAACTGATGGATTTAAAATATTTGGTTCTGATAAAATTAAGGCGAGCCCACATTTTTTACCGGTTTTTCAAAATATCTTAAAATTTAGCAAGGCTCAACTTATTAAGAAAGTCGGGTCCGTATCGGATTTATCTATATCGGGTCCAGCATCGGTACGATTGGGAAATTTACTTTCCACATTAATTGAAGAGCGCGATTTCGATGAAAGAAACGTTCTTCAGAGAATGGAGGTTACGCTTGAGGGAATTGTGAGGGATTTGGTTGGTCGAGTTCTCTTGGAAGAAGTCGTGGCCCATGCCTTAGAAGACCATGGAGTAAATTTTCTTCGAGAGGACGAATATCCGTTTATTAGCGGTGCGGTTTACAACTTCAGAGCTGATTTCGTTTTACCTGATTCAATCAATCCAATAGCATTCATTGAGGTGCGAAAATCGTCTAGTAGACATGCTTCTTTGTACGCTAAAGATAAGATGTTCTCGGCGATAAATTGGAAGGGGAAACACAAAAATTTGATCGGCGTTGTCGTAGTCGAAGGTGAATGGACGCAGGCTACACTGCAAATAATGTCAACCGTGTTCGATTATGTAGTTCCGCTTTCAAAATCCAATGAATTGGCGAAAGTCTTAAAGAAAGCGCAAGATGGCGATCAGACGGTTCTTAAGTGGTTGATTGATTTTAGCATACGACCATCTCCTAAATTCGGAGGGTGAATGGCAATCCGATGTCGCGGAGCTAATTAGTAAATGCTGAAACCCGCCTCGCCGATAGGAATCCTCGCGAGGCCTTAGCCTCGTTGTTGGCGCGGAGACGGAAAGTGAGCTGAACAAATCGAACCTTCCATTGAGTTACATAACCTCTAAAATTGGCAGGAGCCGACAATGTCCTGTTCGCGAGATCGTTATGAATAGCTGCTATCACTGTGATAAGCCTGGTACTACAACTGAACACGTCCCTCCGCGTTGTTTCTTTAAGGAGAAGGGAAAGGGAATTTTCACTTTAATGACCGTGCCGTCTTGTGTACAACATAATACAAAGAAATCAAACTCCGATGAGTACTTAAAGTTCATTTTGACATCGACATCGAGTGGCGTGCATAGGGAGATAATTGATCGAACCGTGCGCGGTATCATTCGTCTAATGAAAAAAAGAAGCCGTAGTCTCGACCAGTATGGATTTTCTGAAGATACTGGGGAGTCGAATACTTACACAACAGATGGCACTACTCCCGTCGATGTGCAGTTAGTACAAGAAGCGTTAACAGCAATCGCAAGAGCTGTGTACTACTACGACAGCGGTATGTCGAAGAAAATGCCTTTAAAATTGAACGCGATGCCATTATTTCTGGGGCTTGAGCCTAACTGCCCGAGGGATTTTCGGGGAAAATTTTCCTTAATCGAATCGCTTATGAGGAAAGATTTGATTGAGCGTCCGATTCGAGGGGCTAACCAAGACGTTTTTGGATACCAAGTAATAGAAGAAGAAAATTTCGTTCTCATTAATATGATCTTTTATCGCCAGCAGTATGCTTGCGTGATTTCTCAACGATGACTAATTCGGTAGGAACTGCAGCAGTCTCCACCACGTCGGGTGGCGCATCCGCTTGCCTCTCGGCGCGATTTGGCCTGCAGCATTCGAATGCAACGCTCGACTTCGATACTTACGTCAACGCCGGTGATGGCCTGTCGGCCGCCATACTTGCTAAACTACGCGACTTAGAACTTAAAGCTCTACCTTCGCCTGAGTGATAGGTTTGTCTGCGAGCGGAATTACGGAAGATGACCTGATTTCATTGTTCCGGAGATAGACCGGAGCCGAGGACTACGGACTCCAGAAACGACAACGCCCACTGCATGAGTGGGCGTTGCGTGAACGATGTTCTTGGTGGCCCGGGGCGGAATCGAACCACCGACACAAGGATTTTCAATCCTCTGCTCTACCGACTGAGCTACCAGGCCAAGGAGGAGAATTATAGCAGGCCCCGAAA
>Ga0326735_1000104_pt1 | contig 17811 bp, 13 predicted proteins | sample 37_GP2_1092_FD_207945 | JGI IMG/M metagenome (GOLD analysis project Ga0326735, IMG submission 207945) | Glacier ice microbial communities from Ngari, Tibet, China - 37_GP2_109.2 | ecosystem: Environmental > Aquatic > Freshwater > Ice > Glacier | place: China: Ngari, Tibet | collected 2018-07-31
CCAAGCGCACATACCAGGGCCAGGCTTAACACCAACATTCGTTTCATCTTTTCTCCATTACTGCCCCGGCAACGCCACGGCGGGTGATTTTTGCCAACGCCTTGCCCTCGGGGCGACCGAATAATGGCGGCGCCTGTACGGTTGAGGTTGAGGTTGAGGTTGAGGTTGCGCCATAAAAGCTGCGTCGATAGTAAAGCAAGTTGGCGCTGCACTCATGTGTCTGTCAGCAATAGCCCTATTTTGCTGGTTCACAAGTGAACGTGGGGATAATCAGATGCAGACGCTTTTGCTCCATCGCTCCGGCACTGCTGGTCGGTTCATGCAACGTCATGGCGGCAGACCTGGCCGAGACCAGCCGCAAAGGCCTGAAACAGTCCCGGAGCTCAAACAATCCAAGCCGGCCATTCGGCAACTCCGGCGCCCGTATTGGTTTAAGCCCTCATGAATCTAAGCACCGTTTCCCAACCATGTCGTTCTCAGCCGGTGTCCCGGGCTATTCGGTCACCGGCATCCGGCGCACGCGCTCGCCTTGCTCGCGCACCGTTGCCAGCGCGGCGGCCAGCGCGGCCTGCACCCGCACGCTGTCAAGCTGGCCGGAGGCCAGCGCGTCGAGGCCGGCGGCCGGGCCGGCCAGGCCAAGCGTGACGCAGCCGGCATGCAGCCGCCCGAGGCGCGCGCGCAGGTCGGCACCAGCGTCGCCTGCGCTCCCGGCTGCCATTGCCGCACCGAATTCGGCCACGGCCGCTTCAAGTTGGGTTTCGAACCCGACCAGGTAGGCCAGCAGGCGCTCGCTGCCGATGCCGAGCCGCGCGATGGTGGCGAACGGGCTCTCGACGTCGTCCGCGCTGGCGGCCAGGCCGGCCATTTGGACGCGCACCATGTCGTGCTCGAACGGCTTGGCGAGGTAGCCGTCGGCGCCCAGGCTGTTCGCCGTCGCCATCGTCGCGTGGTCGCTGGCCGAGGACGCGAGTATGAAGTGCATGGAGTCGAACGCGCGGTCGGCCTTGACGCTCGCGAGCAGCTCCATGCCGGACCAGCGCGGCATGCGCAGGTCGCAAAAGAGAATTGCCGGACGCAATCCCTGCTGCAGCTGCTGCCACGCGTCCAGGCCGTCCTCGGCCTCGTAAATTTCATAGGCGCCGCAGCTGTCGACCAGGTGCATCAGCACCATGCGCGAGACAACGTCGTCGTCCACCACCAGAACCTTCATCGGCCGCCGTCCTTGTTCACCGTTGTTTACCGTTGCGCTCACTGATCGACCGTCACGCTGACGGCACGATTATACCAATTGCGTGCTTACGCCGGCGCCGCCTTCGAAGCCGGCCAGCAGGCGCTGCAGGCGCGGCATGGCCACCTCGACGCCCGACCACCGGCCCTGGTCGGCGGCCAGTTCGAGTTCGCCGCACAGCAGGTGCAGCTCGGTGGCGTCGAGGTAAGCCGCGCTGCCCCTGATCCCATGCAACAGCCGCCCAGCCGCTTCGCGGTCTTCGGCGGCGATCGCCGTTTCCAGCTCGGCGCGCCGGCGTGGCAGATCGGCGCCGAACGCGCTGCGCATGCGTGCCTTCAGGTCGGTGGTGCGGCGCCCGGCTTTGCGCGCCAGCGGGGTCGGGCCGGCGGCCACGCCGAACATCGCATCGAGTGCTGCGGCCGTCGGCGGCGGCGCGCCGTCCGGTAGCGGCACTGGCAGGGGCATCGACACCAACGCCACCCCGCGCCTTAGCTGGCGGTCGATGGCGCGGCAAAGTATCGCATGCAGCGCCGCTTCGTCAATTGGCTTGGTCAGGAAGTCGTCCATGCCGCAGGCCAGGTAACGCGCCCGGTCTTCGTCGCTGGCGTTGGCGGTCAGCGCGACGATCATCAGCTCACGGTCGAGCACGGGAGCGGCGGCCGGCCCGCCGGCGCGAATGATGCCGGTGGCGCCGGCGCCATCCAGCTCCGGCATGCGGCCGTCCATCAAAATCAGGTCGTAACGGGTGCGCGCGCATGCCGCCAGCGCCAGCAAACCATTTTCGGCGATGTCGACCTGGTGGCCCAGCTCCTGCAGCATCATGCGCACGATGATCTGGTTGGTCTGGAAATCTTCGGCGCACAGCACCCTCAGGCAGTGGCTGTGCGGCGAGCGCGTCACATGCAGCGCCGGCGGTGGCGCCACGCCCTCGAGCAACGGCAGCACGAACGAAAAGCAGCTGCCGGCGCCCTCGGTACTGTCGACGCTGATGGTGCCCTGCATCAGCTCGACCAGCTGGCGGCAAATCGCCAGCCCCAGCCCGGTGCCGCCGTAGCGGCGCGTGGTGGTGCTGTCGGCCTGCTCGAATTTCTGGAACAATCGGCCCAGCGCCTCGGGGGCGATGCCGATGCCGGTGTCGCGCACCGAGAAGCGGATCAGGTGTACGCCCGGCTTAAGCGGGTCGGGCTCGAGCGCTTCGACCCGCAGGCCGACGCTGCCCTGTTTGGTGAACTTGAAGGCGTTGCCGACCAAGTTGACCAGCACCTGGCGCAGCCGGGTCGGGTCGCCCACCACGAAACGCGGCAGGTTCGGCGCCAGGCCGATGTCGAAGTCGACGCTATGGGCGCCAGCCTGCTCCTCGAACAGGCTGGCGACGTTTTCCAGCGCGCCGGCGAGCGCGAAGTCGATGTTCTCGATGGTCAGCTTGCCGGCCTCGATCTTGGAAAAATCGAGCAGGTCGTTGATGATCGACAGCAGCGACTCGGCGTTGGCCTGGCCGCGCAAGATCTGCTCGCGGGTGCCGTCGCCCAGCCTGGCGTCGCGCAGCGCAAAGCCGAGCATGCCGATCACGCCGGCCAGCGGGGTGCGCATTTCGTGGCTCATGTTGGCCAAAAATTCGGACTTCTGGCGCGTCGCGTCTTCCGCCTTCTGCTTGGCCAGGCGCAGCCGCTCGTCATTGTCCTGTAAGGCGCGGTTGGCCAGCGCCAGTTCGTCGGTGTTCAAGCGCACCTGCTTTTCCATCTCTTCGAGCTGGCGGTAGGCGCGCGCGTTGTCGAGCGCCACCGCGGCATGCGCGGCCAGCGTCTGCAGCATGTCCAGGTGGACCCGGCGGTAGGCATTCTTGTCGACGCTTTGCACGCCGATCACCCCCATCACGCGTTCCTTGACGATCAGCGGCACGTACATGGTCGAGGCCACCACCGAGCCGCTGCTGCCGTCGACCCGCCGCAACGCCGCCAGCGGATCGGGGGTAGCGGCGCTGATGTAGTTGTCGTACTCGGCGTCGAGATCGTTGATGAACACCTCGCGCCGGTGAGTCAGGCACCATACTGCCAGCTGGTTCGGCTGGTTCACCGTGCGGCTGTAGCGCGGACTGCGCACGCCATGGTCGATGGCGAACGGGTACTCGATCACGTCGAGGTCCTCGCGGTAGATGCCGATGCCGAAAATACGCGCGTCCATCAACTGGTGCACGTGCAGGTAGACCGTTTCCATGATGGTTTCCATGTCCAGCGTGGCGGTCATTTCGCGGCCGATTTCGGACAGGATCGAGATGTTGCGGTGCGCCAGTTCGACATTTTCTTTTTGCAGCTCGACTTCCTCGGTCTGGCGCTCGGCGTCGAAGCGGCGCTGCTCGGCCTCCGCGCGCTGCAATTCGGCCTCGATGCGGCGCGATTCGAGTTCCAGCTTCTGGCTCTCGAGCATGCGGTTCTGCTGGCCGATTTCGGCGGTGCGCGCGCGTACCTGGTGCTCCAGCAGTTCCTTCTGGCGGCGCAGGCCGCGCACGCGAAAGCGGAACGCGCCGAACGCGCTGCCCAGCACCAGCAGCGCCACGCCGCCGCGCAACCACCAGGTCTTCCAGAACGGCGGCAGGATCGTGATCGCCAATGTTGCACCGGAAGCGCCCCAGACGCCATCCTTGTTGGCTGCCTTGACGCGAAAGGTGTACTTGCCCGGATCGAGATTGGTGTAGGTGGCAAAGCGCCTGGCAGCGTCGGTGACTACCCAGTTGGTGTCGAAGCCGACCAATTGGTAGGCAAACCGGTTACGCTGCGGCGCGGCGTAGTGCAAGGCCGAAAACTCGAGCGAAAACACCGAATCGCCGGCCGCCAGCGTGATCTCGGAAGCGTGTTCGATCGGTCCGGTGAGCAAACCCGGATGGACCTGCTCGATCGGCTTGTTAAACACCTGGAAGCCGGTGATCACGGCGCGCGGCGCGATCAGATTGTCGTTGATGGTGCGCGGGTTGAAGGCGGTGATGCCGTTGAAGCCGCCAAAATAGAGGGTGCCGTCGCGCCCCTTCAGCGCCGAGCCGTCGAAATAGGCGCCTTCGATGGTGCCGTCGCCGGCATTATAGACGCGCCACTTGCCGCTCGCCGGCGTAAAGCGCGATAGGCCGGTCGAGGAGCTGGTCCACAGGTTGCCGTCCTCGTCCTCCAGCATCGCCGCGACGCCGTCGTCGGCCAGCCCGTCGGCGGTGGTGTAGCGCTTGAAGCGCGCGCTGCCGTCGGGCGCGACGCTCATCTTGTTCAGGCCCATCGCGGTGCCGACCCAGATGTCGCCGCGCCGGTCTTCCATCAAATAATGGATCTCGTCGTGGCTGATGCTCGACGGGTCGGCCGGGTGGTGGCGATAATGACGGAATTTGCCGGTGGTGCGGTCCAGCAAATCGAGGCCGTTGAAGGTGCCGATCCACAGCCGGCCGCGCCGGTCCTCGAGAATCGGGCGCGTCACGTTGTCGGCCAGGCTGGCGCTGTCGGCCGGGTTATGGCGAAACGTTTGGACCGCACGCGTGGCCAGGTCGAGCCGGTGCAGGCCGCCGCGCGAAGAAATCCACAACACGTCGTCGCGGGCGACCAGCATGCCGCGGATGCTGTCGCTGTCCGGATCGCCGTTGGCCAGCGAAAACCGGTTGAAACGCCCGCTGGCCGGGTCGAAGCTGGTGACGCCGGCGCCCCCGCCGGCCCAGACAATGCCGCGGCGGTCGCGCGCCACCGCATTGACGAGCGCGTCGGCCAGGCTGTTCGGGTTGCCCGGCTGATGGCGCAGCACGCTTGCTACGCCGGTGGCCGGATCGAGCAGGTTCAGGCCGTCGCTGGTGCCAAGCCACAGCTTGCCGGTGCCGTCGTCGACGATGGCGCGCACTTTGTTGTTCGACAGCGAGGCCGGGCCGTCGGCCAGCTTGACGATGCGGGTAAAGCCGCCGCTGCCGAGGTCGACCCGGCTCACGCCGGCGTACCAGGTGCCGACCCAGAAGGTGCCGACGCGGTCGCGAAACAGCGACGAGACGCGGTTGTCGGCCAGGCTGCGGCTGTCGGCCGGCTGATGGCGGAAGTTGGCGAAGCGCCGCGCCTGCGGGTTCCAGCGATACAGGCCGTCGTCCTGGCTGCCGACCCACAAAGTGGTGTCGCTGTCCTGGAACAGCACGCTGATTTCACCGCGCGCGATGCCATCGCCCGGGCCCAGCAGGTGGCGATCGGCCGCGCCGGCGGCCAGCTTCCAGCTTTCGAGACCGGCCAGGCTGCCGATCCACAGCGTCTGGCTGGCGTCCACCAGCAGCGCGCGCACGGTGTTGTGCTTGGCGCCAGCGCCGGCCAGCGCGTGATGCTCGAAGGCGCTGGCGCCCGGCGCCATGCTGTCGAGGCCGAGCGCGGTGCCGACCCACAGGCGCCCGCTGGCGTCCAGCGCCAGCGCGTTGACCTGGTCGTTGGCCAGGCTCGACGCCTTGCCTGGCAAGTGATGCCAGACCTTGAAGACGCCTGTTTTCATGTCGAAATGCTGCAAGCCGTCGGCGGTGGCGATCCACAAGCCGTCCTTGCCGTCGCTTTCCATCGCGTGGATATGGCGGTTGCCGTTGCCGCGCTTGTCCGCATCGTTCGGCGTGTAATGAACGAAGGTGCGGGTGATCGGATCGAAGCGTTCGAGGCCGCCGTCGGTGCCGATCCAGAGCCGGCCGGCGCGGTCGACGTGCAGCACCCGCACCCAGTTGTTGATCATGCTGCGCGGGTTGCCGGGTTCATTGCGGTAAGTCGTCACGCGGTAACCGTCGAAGCGCGACAGGCCGGTCTGGCTGCCGAACCACATGAAGCCGTCGCCATCCTGCACCATCGACAGGATCGATTCCTGGGCCAGGCCATCGGCGACGCTGAGCTGCTCGAATTGCAGGCTGCGCGCCGGCTGCGCGGCGACGGCAGCAAAGCCGAAGCAGCACAGGAGCAGCAACAGGAGCAAGCGCCAACAGAGGCGGAAGCGGAAGCGGAGGTGGGGATGGAAAAACATAAGCATCATGGCGCTTTCAGGAGCCGAAAAAAGCCAGCACATCGGCCTTGCGGGCCTGGGTGTCGCGCACGCCAAGACTAATCAGTTCGCCAGTGTAACTCGATTCGAACAACAGATAGGAAGCCAGCGCCGAACCGCGCGCCTCGGTCGCGCCAATTCCCGACAGCAGCGCGCGCACCGGCGCCGGCAAACTGGCGATGTGGCGCGCGGCGATGTCGTCGAGCCGCTCGGACGGCGCGATCACCAGCAGCTCGATCGGCCGCAGCGCGGTCCCGGCGTGGTGCTCACGCGGCATCAGCGACAAGGTGGCGTTGATCCGGTTTAAGCGCTCGACGTCAACCGCCAGGCTATCGAGGAAGATCGAAGACATGGCGTGACCGGCGATTTGCGCCAGGCTCGGGTAGCGGGTCGTGCGTGGCGCTTGGCGCAGCGGCTCGTTCATGCGCCCGGCGCCGATGACCAGCACGCGGGTAGCGCCGAGATGGATCGCCGGCGAAATCGGCGCCAGCTGGCGCATCGAACCGTCGCCGCAATATTCGAGGTTGCCGCCGAGGTACAGCGGCACGGCCGGGAAGATGAACGGGATCGCCGACGACGCCAGCAGGTGCTCGACGCCGATCTGGTCGTACAGCGCGATGCGGTGCATGCGCACCCATCGCGCGATTTCAGCGGCGCTCTGGTAAAACGTGATGTGGTGGCCCAGCGTGTATGAGGAAGCGGTGACGGCGAGTGCGTGCAGCTTGCCGTCGGCCAGCGCGTCGTCGAGGCGCGGCAAGTCGAGCATGCGGTGCAGCAGGCCGGCCAGCGGGGTGTTGTCGAGCAGCGAGCTGGGCGGCGCCGCCCGCCATTTGCGCAGCAGCCAGCCGAACGACAGCAGCGACAGCCAGCGCGCGCCGGAGCGCAGCACGCCGATCGAATCGGCGCGGTAGACCTGGTCGACTGAGAAATTTTTCCAGACGTCGAGCAGCTTTTGCACGCCCTCGCCGAAATGATCGGCGCGACAAGCGAGCGCCGCCGCATTGATGGCGCCGGCGGACGTGCCGCAAATGATATCGAAAGGATTGCGTGCCGGCGACCAGCCCTGTTCGCGCAATATGTGCGAAATCGCCTGCAGCACCCCAACCTGGTAGGCCGCGCGCGCCCCGCCCCCGGACAGGATCAAGCCGGTTTTCTCATTTATTCCCATGAGCCAAGATTAGCAGGGAGAGAGTAATTCCAGCTAGTAAAAAATTACATATTCCGGTCGTCGGCGCGAACGAAGGGACCCCATTTTTCGAGCTCGTCGACGATGCGTGCGAATGGGGTCGCCGCATGCGCGCCAGGCTGAGCCTACATCGTTGAAACAGTCAATAACATCAGCGAACTGCACACGCGCGGGGACCCGATTTGCGTCAATTGCGCCATACCCAAAAGGCACCGGCGATGGCTGCGCAAGTATTTCAAAAATGTGGGCATTAGTCCAGGCATCCTCAATCACCCTTCGCCACACCTTCACGCCGCGGGTCCGCCCCGCCGAACCAGAAATCTGCGCCGTGGATCGACAAGCGCTGGATGCCGTGCAGCCCGGAGTTCTGCTCCGTCAGGCGCACCGTATGGCCGCGCGCCTTCAGGGCGTCGACCGTCGCCGGCGGAAAGCGCCGCTCTTCCAGTTCGGTCGGTCCGTTGCGGCTGCCGAAATTGGGCAGTGCGATTGCCTGCTGCACGTTCAAGCCCCAGTCGAGCGTGCCGACCAACACCTTGGCGACGTAGTTGATGATCGCCGGCCCGCCGGGCGAGCCGAGCGCCAGCACCAGCTTGCCGGTGGCCTTGTCGAACACGATGGTGGGCGACATCGCGCTGCGCGGGCGCTTGCCGGCCTGCACCCGGTTGGCGATCGGGCCGTCCTTGTCGCTTGAATCGAACGAGAAGTCGGTCAGCTGGTTGTTGAGGATGAAGCCGCCGACCATCTGGCGCGAGCCGAAGGCGTCTTCCACCGTGGTCGTCATCGACAGGCCGGCGCCGTGGCGGTCAACCACGGCCAGGTGCGAGGTGGACGGGTTGTCGATGGCGGTGTCACGGCCCCAGGCCACCTCGATGCCGAACGGGTGGCCCGGCTCGGCCACGCCGATCGATTTTTCGCCGATCAGGGCGGCGCGCCTGGCAAGGTAGTTTTTGTCGATCAGGCCAGGCACGCCGCGGCCCGGCAGCGGCACGAAATCGGTGTCGGCGGCGTAGCGGTTGCGGTCGGCGTAGGCCAGCCGCCCGGCTTCGGCAAACAGGTGGACGGCGTCGGCGCCGGGCACGCCATTGCCTGGCGCGTATTGGCGCATGTCGTGCGTTTCGAGGATGCCGAGCATCTGCGCCACCGCTATGCCGCCCGACGAAGGCGGCGGCATGCCGCACACGGTCCAGGCGCGGTAGTCGCTGCATACCGGCACCCGCAGCTTCGGCCGGTAGCCGGCGATGTCGAGCGCGGTGAGCTTACCCGGATTGGTCGGATGGTTGGCCACCTTGGCGGCGATGTCGCGCGCGATGTGGCCGGTATAGAAGGCGTCGGCGCCGCCGCGGGCGATCTCGCGCAGGGTACTGGCCAGCGCCGGGTTCTTGAGGATATGGCCGACCGGCCACGGCTTCATGCCGGCGTCATAAAAATACTTTGCCGCCACCGGGTCCTTGCGGATGTGCTGGTCCCACGTCAAGAGGCCATTCAAGCGCGGACTCACCGCGAAGCCCTGTTTGGCGAGCCGGATGGCCGGCTCGAACAGCGTCTTCCACGCCAGTTTGCCGTGCTGCCTATGCGCCATTTCGAGCATGCGCAGCACGCCGGGGGCGCCCACCGAACGGCCGCCGACGACGCCGGCCGCGCGCGCGAGCGGCGTGCCGTCGGGGTTTTTGAACAGGTGTTCGTCGGCCGCCATGGGTGCCGTTTCGCGGCCGTCGAAGGCTTGCACGCGCTTGCCGTCGTAGTACATCAGGAAGGCGCCGCCGCCGATGCCCGACGATTGCGGCTCGACCAGGCACAGCACGAGCTGGGTGGCGATGGCAGCGTCGATCGCGCTGCCGCCCCGTTTGAGCATCTGGTAGCCGGCGTCGACCGCCAGCGGATTGGCGGCGGCCACCATGTATTTTTTGGCGGCCCAACCGGGCTTGTCGTTATATCCGGTAGCCACCTCCGGCGCCTGCTGGGCCTGGGCCTGGACTTCCTGCGACAGCGCGGGAACAGCGGTGAATGCGCCCGTTAGCGCGGCGGCGAAGGCGAGCATCCTCAGTTTGATCATAATTCTCCAGCAGGGTGGCGACAAAACATGGCAAAAAATGTGACGATAAAAAAGGGCGCGCTACCGAAGCCGCGCGCCCGTGTGCCCGTGTACTGCGAACATCCTACCTTACATTGAGCGCTGCCTCACATCGAACTTACTTTGGCTGCATGCGGATGGCGCCGTCGAGGCGGATGGTTTCGCCGTTGAGCATGGTGTTTTCGATGATGGTGCGCGCCAGGTGGGCGTACTCGCTTGGCCGGCCCAGGCGCGATGGGAACGGCACCATCTTGCCGAGCGCATCGCGTACCTCGTCGGGCATACCCATCAGCATCGGCGTCTCGAAGATGCCGGGAGCGATCGTCATCACGCGGATGCCGCTGCGGGCCAGGTCGCGCGCCATCGGCAAGGTCAAACCGACCACCGCCGCTTTCGATGCACCATAGGCCGCCTGGCCGATCTGGCCATCGTAAGCCGCCACCGACGCGGTGTTGATGATGACGCCGCGCTCGCCCGAGTCGAGCGCGTCAAGCTTGCCCATGGCGTCGGCCGCCAGGCGCGCCATGTTGAACGTGCCGACCAGGTTGACGTTGACGGTGCGCTGGAACACGTCGAGCGGGTGCGGGCCGTCCTTGCCGACGGTTTTGACGGCCGGCGCCACGCCGGCGCAGTTGACCAGGCCACGCAGCGTGCCCATCGCCTGCGCCGCGGCGACCACGGCCAGGCCATCGGACTCGGACGTGACGTCGCACTTGAGGAAGCGGCCGTTCAGTTCCGCCGCCAGCGCGGTGCCGGCTTCGACCTGCACGTCGGCCAGCACCACCTTGCCGCCGGCAGCAACAATCATGCGCGCGGTGGCGGCGCCGAGGCCGGATGCACCGCCGGTGATAATGAAAACATTGTTTTGAATTTGCATGAATTTCCCCCCGAAGTCGTTTTGACGTTTACGTAAACGTCAACCTTCAGGATTGTAGCGAAGTTTTGCGTGGCGTAGCCGGAAACTGGTGATCAAAAGCACTGGGCATTGACCACGCCCTTGACGCACAGTTGGCCATTCGGACTGAGCAAGGTGTTGCCGCCGCCGTTACCGTTGTAGCGCGCGCCGCCGGTGTCGAAGCAGCCGCCGGGGCCGCAGCTGTTCATGCGCGCCGGCGGCTGCGGCGCTGCCGCGGGCGGACGCACCGTCAAGGTCGGCCGATACCCTTCGGTGACGATGCGCGGTGTCGGTTCGATCGCCTGCTGAACCGATCGGCGCTTGATCGGTTTGGGCACCGGCGGCGGCTTGACGCCCGCCTCCTTCGCCGTGGCCGGCGCCGGCGCTTGCGCCGCGGCCGGCCCGAGCGCCAGGGCCAGCACCGAGGCCAGCACCGACGCCAGTGCCGGCCCCCTGAAATCAGGTTTTGCGGTTTTCATGTTTCCGACATTACCACCGTTGCCGACACGCCGGCGCGCTATCACCAGGCGACAGCCGTCAGGCCACGGTCAGTATCGTGGAGTAGCATTGCTGGATATAGTATAGCTACGTCATATAGCTACATCACCAGCCAATTGAGGAAGCGACAACATGCAAACGGCGCACCAGATGTACCAAAACAAACGCAGGAGCGCCGATGAGGCGCTCGACCTGCTGCAAGACGGCGACATGATCATCGTGCCGACCGGCGTCGGCGAGCCGCCGGCGCTGCTCGCCGCGCTGTCCGGGCAGCGGCGCCGCTTTAACGACATCAAGGTGGCGCAGATCCTGGCGATGCGCAAATTCGCCTATTTCGACAGTGAGACGTCGCATCACGTGCGCCACGCCGCGCTGTTTTTGGGCGGCGCCTCGCGCGCGGCCGGCCAGGCGGGCTGGTGCGATTTTATTCCGAATTATTTTTCCGAGCTGCCGAGCATGATCGAGCGCGGCTTCATGCCGTCTGACGTCGTCTTCGCGATGGCCTCCAGCATGGACGAACAAGGCTATTTTGCCATCAGCCTCGGTACCGATTACACCATGGCGGCGATCGACAAGGCGCGCGTGGTGGTGCTGGAAGTGAACCCGAACGTGCCGTTCGCCCACGGCCAATGCCATGTCCACGTGTCGCAGGTGCACGCCATCATCGAAAGCGATGAACCGATCCTCGAAGTTGGCCTGCCGGCCATCGGGCCGGTGCAGGAAGCGATCGGCAAGTACGTGGCGGAAATGATCGACGACGGCTCGACCTTGCAGATCGGTTACGGCGGCATCCCGGACGCAGTGGTAATGCAGCTGACCGCCAAGCATGACCTCGGCATCCATACCGAGATGATCGGCGACGGCATATTGACCCTGGTCGAATGCGGCGCCGTCACCAACCGCAAGAAAACGCTACTACCCGGCAAAATGGTCGCCACCTTCGCCCTCGGTTCGCGCAAACTGTACCAGTTCATGCACCACAATCCGATCATCGAGATGCACCCGTCCAATTTCACCAACGACCCGTACAACGCGGCCCTGAACGACAAGCTGATGTCGATCAACGCCAGTTTGCAAGTGGACTTGCTCGGCCAGTGCGGCTCGGAAAGCATCGCCCACCTGCCCTACTCGGGCACCGGCGGCCAGGTCGATTTTGTGCGGGCGGCAAACCGTTCGCGCGGCGGTAAATCGTTCATCGTGCTGCCGTCGACCGCCAAGGACAACACGATCTCGCGCATCGTTCCCACGCTCACCCCCGGCACCCACGCCACCACCAGCAAGAACGACGTCAATTACGTCGTCACCGAATACGGCGTGGCCCAATTACGCGGCAAGTCGGCCAAGCAGCGGGCTCAGGCGCTGATCGCGATCGCCCATCCGGATTTCCGGGCAACGCTGCGCGAAGCGGCCAACAAGATGTGCGTATTCTGACGCAGTTCGAGCGCCGTCCACGACAGGCGCACCACGCCGGTGCTGTTCTTATGCCGATGGCGCACCGGTGTTGATTGCAGCCGTCAGCTGCTGGCGCAATTTCGGCGTGTCCTGGTGGCCATGCCTGGCCACGGCGTGCTGGAGCGCGACCGCCACCAACGCCTGCTCGCTGTCGGCGGCGATCGTCACGGTGCATCTGGACTCGCCCGGAATCTCGCGGCAATCGATATATTTACGTGTCATGATGGCCTGCAGATCGGCCGGTGCGGGATTACAGTACCGGCTGCGCCGGGCTAAGGTCACGCTAATGTCAAGCTAACGTCAAGGAGCGAAAAACATGCCAGCAATCGTTTCCATTCACCAAGACGATCACATGATCGGCAGCAGGGATGCCACCATCGTGCTGATCGAATACGGCGATTACCAATGTCCGTACTGCCGCCGGGCGCACGCCGCGGTCAAGCACTTGCAGCGCCGTTTGGGCAAACAATTGTTGTTTGCTTACCGGCATTTTCCGCTGACCAACATGCATCCGTACGCAGAAATGGCGGCCGAAGCGGCCGAGGCGGCCGGCGTGCAGGGCAGGTTCTGGGACATGCACGATGCGCTGTTCGCGTTGCAGCCGCAGTTCGGTCCGCACCTGGTCGCCGACCTGGCCGACCGGATGGAAATCGACCATGACCAGCTTCTCGATGACCTCAAGCGCCGCCGCTTCCAGCCGGTTGTCGAGCGCATGGCCGCCGAAGGCACCCACCTTGGCGCGGCCAGGACGCCGACTTTTTTCATCAACGGCGAACGGCACACGGGCGACTCGGACGAGGCGTCGCTGGCGACGGCGATCATGCGTTTCGTGGCGTGACCACCCCGGCCTGTACCAGCAGTACCTGATGCCCGGGCTCTACTTTAGCGCTACTTCAACGGCTTCGGCTCGTCCGTTTCGCTTTTCGGCATCGGCTTGGTGAGCATCGGATCCATCGGCGGCGCCAATTCGCCCGCCGCCGGTGCCAGCGTGACCGTCTCATCGGCCGACAGTGCCGGCGCAGCCACGTGCGCCAACGGCGCCGCCGTTACCGCAAAATAACCGGTGGCCGGCAGCAGCGGCACCAGCAGCAGTGCGACGATGTTGATGATCTTGATCAACGGGTTGACGGCGGGGCCGGCGGTGTCCTTGTACGGGTCGCCCACCGTGTCGCCGGTGACGGCCGCCTTGTGGGCATCGGAACCTTTGCCGCCGAAATTGCCGTCCTCGATGTATTTCTTGGCGTTGTCCCAGGCGCCGCCGCCGGTGGTCATCGAGATCGCCACGAACAGGCCCGTCACGATGGTCCCCATCAGCAAGCCGCCCAGTGCGGCCGGCCCCAGCAGCATGCCGACCACGATCGGCACCACCACCGGCAGCAGCGACGGCAGGATCATCTCGCGGATCGCCGACGCCGTCAGCATGTCGACCGCCTTGTCGTATTCAGGCTTGCCGGTGCCGTCCATGATGCCCTTGATGTCGCGGAACTGGCGGCGCACTTCAACCACAACAGCGCCGGCCGCGCGCCCTACCGCTTCCATTGCCATCGCGCCGAACAGGTAGGGAATCAGGCCGCCGATGAACAAGCCGACGATCACCATCGGGTTCGACAGGTCGAACGTGACGACGTTGTTCACCGATTCGAGGGCGTGGGTGTAATCGGCGAACAGCACCAGCGCGGCAAGCCCCGCCGAGCCGATCGCATAACCCTTGGTGACGGCCTTGGTGGTGTTGCCGACGGCGTCGAGCGGGTCGGTAATCGCGCGCACCGATTCGGGCATGCCGGCCATCTCGGCGATGCCGCCGGCATTGTCGGTGATCGGGCCGTAGGCGTCGAGGGCGACGATGATGCCGGCCATCGACAGCATCGAGGTGGCGGCAATCGCGATGCCGTACAACTGGCCCATCTGGTACGACGCCAGAATCGCCGCGCATACCACCAGCACCGGGTAGGCGGTCGACTTCATCGACACCCCTAAACCGGCGATGATGTTGGTGCCGTGGCCAGTGGTCGATGCCTCGGCGATGTGGCGCACCGGCTTGAAGTCGGTGCCGGTGTAGTACTCGGTGATATAGACCATCAGGCCGGTGAGGACGATGCCGACCAGCGCGCAGCCCATCATGTTCAGCCGCATCGCCGGCTCGTCCCAGACCATCCAGGTGACGCCGAAAAATCCCAGCAGCGACAGGCCGGCGGCCCACCATAGGCCGGTGTACAGCGCCGCCATGATTTTTTTGCCCGGCGTGTGCTTGACCAGCGAGCAGCCGACGATCGAGCCGATGATCGACACCGCGCCCAACAGCAGCGGATAGACGATGGCGGAGGTGCCATAGCCGGTGATCACCAGGGCGCCCAGCAGCATGGTGGCGATCAGGGTGACGACGTAGGTTTCGAACAGGTCGGCGGCCATGCCGGCGCAGTCGCCGACGTTGTCGCCGACGTTGTCGGCAATTACCGCCGGATTGCGCGGATCGTCCTCGGGAATGCCGGCTTCGACTTTTCCGACCAGGTCGGCGCCGACGTCGGCGCCCTTGGTGAAGATGCCCCCACCCAGCCGCGCGAAGATCGAAATCAGCGAAGCACCGAAGGCCAGGCCAATCAGCGGTTTCAAGATGTCGTGCTGGGTCAGCGCGGTGCCCTCTGCCTGCACCGTCAACATCCAGTAGAACAGCGTCACGCCAAGCAAGCCCAGGCCGACCACCAGCATGCCGGTAATGGCGCCGCCCTTGAAGGCGACGTCGAGCGCTTCATTCATGCCGCGCGTTGCGGCCTGGGCGGTGCGTACGTTGGCGCGCACCGACACGTTCATGCCGATGAAGCCGCAGGCGCCCGAGAGCACCGCGCCGATTAAAAATCCGAGGGCGGTCTGCCACTTGAGCAGCACGAAAATGGCGATGAACAGCACGACGCCGACAATGGCGATGGTGCGGTACTGGCGCGCCAGATAAGCGGCGGCCCCTTCCTGGATCGCCTGGGCGATCTCCTGCATCCGGGCGTTGCCGGGATCCTGGCGCAGGATCCAGCTGCGCGACCATAAACCGTACACGACTGCGATGACGCCACACACTACTGCAAATACCAGGTAATTTGCTGCCATTTCGCCCCCTTAGTTTTATTATCAAGTGACACAACCACACACTTCGAAAGACCGGCCCCCAAGGGTTGGAGACATGGCCAGCGATACTGCGCACTGCAAAACGTTGAAAAATTTAAAATAAGACTTGTGCGACGATGGCGGCCTGGACATTAGCGCGCAAAAAAATAGCGGACACGAGGTCCGCTGTTTTCCGTGCTGCTTTATTCCGTCAGCGTGGCGAAGGCTGCATCGCGGATCTGCTCGACCGGTCCGACACCGGAAATACGGCAGTATTTCGGCGCGCCGGGCAAGCCGGACTGCGACCATTTGTTGTAATAGCCAAGCAGTACTTCGGTCTGGGCGTGGTAGACCGCAAGGCGGTTCATGACGGTTTCGGCCTTGTCGTCATCGCGCTGGATCAGCGTTTCGCCGGTGACGTCATCAAGGTTGTCCACTTTTGGCGGATTGAACGTCACGTGGTAGACGCGGCCCGAGCCCGGGTGCGAACGGCGCCCGCTCATGCGCTCGACGATCGACTCGTCCGGCACGTCGATTTCAAGCACATAGTCAACGTTGATGCCGGCGTCCTTCATGGCGTCGGCCTGCGCGATGGTGCGCGGGAAGCCATCGAACAGGTAGCCGTTGGCGCAGTCGAGCGCCTGCAACCGGTCCTTGACCAGGCCGATCATGATGTCGTCCGACACCAGTCCGCCCGTGTCCATCACTTTCTTTGCCGCCAATCCAAGGTCGGTGCCGGCCTTGATCGCCGCGCGCAACATGTCACCGGTTGAAATCTGCGGAATATTGTACTTTTCCTTGATAAAATTGGCTTGAGTGCCCTTGCCGGCGCCGGGAGCTCCTAACAAAATAAGACGCATGAAATTCCTAAACAAGATTAAATAATTTTTATAAAAACAACAAATAGAGTTTGGTGCATATCTGACCAGCTTGAAACGAAACTTACCACAAAATTCATCGTCCGCGCCAATATCAAATGCCTTGTCATTTTTTTACTTGATGCGCAACAGGACGAGCGCACACGTGGCAAACGCGATCGGGAAGGCTGCGGACTCAGCCGGTGTAATGCAGGCGCACCCGAGCCAGGTCGTCCGGCGTATCGACCCCGCCCGCCGGCGCCGCATCGGTGACGTGGACCGCGATCGGGTAACCGTGCCACAGCACCCGCAACTGTTCGAGCGCCTCGATCGATTCGAGCGGCGCCGGCGCCAGGGTCGGGTAGCATTGCAGGAACTCGTTGCTATAGGCGTACAGGCCGATGTGGCGCAACGGCGCATAACCGGCCGGCATTGCGTGCAGCGACAAGGCGAAACCGTCGCGGTGCCACGCAATCGGGGCGCGCGAAAAATACAGCGCGCGGCCGTTCTTGTCGAGCACGACCTTGACCACGTTCGGATTGAAGACGTCGGCCACCTCGACAATCGGATGGGCGCAGGTGGCCATCGGCACGTCAGACGAAATACGGCTGGCGCAGGCCGCCAGCAGCACGCTATCGATCAGCGGCTCGTCGCCCTGCAGGTTGACCACCACCGCATCCGGCGCCAGTTTCAATGCGCGCGCCACTTCGGCGATGCGGTCGGTGCCCGACGGATGGTCGGCGCGCGTCATGCACACTTCGACGCCGTGGGCCGCGCAGGCGGCGGCGATGTCGGCATGGTCGGTAGCGACGACGATGCGCCCGGCGCCCGATTGCGCCGCCCGTTCGGCCACCCGCACCACCATCGGTTTGCCGCCGAGGTCGGCCAGCGGTTTGCCGGGCAGCCGGGTCGAAGCCAGCCGCGCCGGGATGATGACGGTAAATTGTGCGCCGGCGGCCATCAAACCGGCTCGACTTTTCTCGCCTCGTCGGCCCACATGATCGGGATGCCGTCGCGGATCGGGTAGGCCAGGCGGTCAGGCTTGCAGATCAGTTCCTGCGCCTTCTTGTCGTATTCGAGCGGTCCCTTGCACAGCGGGCAGACCAGGATATCAAGCAGTCGAGCATCCACGACATTTCTCCACAATTTGTTCGGCCAGCGCGCCATCGAGCTGCGCCGTCACCGGTACGACCCACAGTCTCGGGTCGTTTCTGAGATGTTCAATTTGCCCACATTTTACTGCATCCTTCTCGGTGATCAAGATGAAGTCGGCGTCGACCCGTGCAAACGGCTGGTCGAGGAAATCGTGATGGTCCGGCAAGGGCAGTTCGGCAAAGTGAAGACCTTGCGCGCGCAGCATGGCAAAAAAGCGCCCCGGGTTGCCGATGCCGGCCGCAGCAAGGATGCGCTTGCCCTTTAAATCGGCAAGATCGGCGAGATCGGCGAGCGCCATGCGGGTGGCGCGCGCCGTCAATCGCTCGGCCACCGTGCCGGCCAGTTGCATGCGAAATGGCT
>Ga0326735_1000105_pt1 | contig 17809 bp, 17 predicted proteins | sample 37_GP2_1092_FD_207945 | JGI IMG/M metagenome (GOLD analysis project Ga0326735, IMG submission 207945) | Glacier ice microbial communities from Ngari, Tibet, China - 37_GP2_109.2 | ecosystem: Environmental > Aquatic > Freshwater > Ice > Glacier | place: China: Ngari, Tibet | collected 2018-07-31
TACAACGCCGCCGTCAACGCGCGCTACAACTTTGCCCTGTTCGGCGACAAGAGCGGTTTTGTAATGGGCGGCGCGCAGTGGGTCGGCGCCAGTAAGGGTTCGCTCGATCCGGACCAGACCGACTATCAAAGGCCGGCATACCGCACCGTTGACTTCAGCGCCGGCATGTCGTTCGAGCGCCTGGACGCGAGCGTCTTCGTCAAGAATGCGTTTGACACCGATACGGTGATCCAGCATCCGCAGGTGGCGTCGATCGTGCAGGGTTACCGGGTGGCGCCGCGCAGCATCGGCATGAGCCTGGCGGCCAAGTTCTAGGCCAACAAACAGGAAGGTGGGACAACGACCATGACGATACAAAGTAACCACCAGCTGGCGTTGATCGAACGGTATCTCGCCGCCTACAACGGCTTCGACGTCGAGGCGATGCTGGCGGTGCTGTCGCCGGATATTCGCTTTGAAAATTATTCAGGCGGCGAGCTTACCGCGCACGCTAGCGGAATAGAAGAGTTCAGGCATCTCGCCACGCAATCGACAGCGATTTTCGCCGAACGCGAACAGCGCATCGCCACGTTGGAATTGAACGATAACCCGGGCGATGGCGTGGTCACCGCGCGCATCGACTTCCGCGGCCGGCTCGCCGTCGACATTGCCGGCGGCCCGCCCGCCGGGACCGTGCTGGAGCTGCAAGGCCAGTCCGCGTTTACGTTCAGGGGCGCGCTGATCGCCAGCATCGTCGATCGCAGCTGACGGCGTCAGCGGCGAGGCGGCAACCATATTGCGCTAAATTCAGCTAAACGGTTTTGAGGAAATTGGCCAGCACCAGCGGCTCGGTAATCATCGGGTCGTGGTGAGTATTGAGCTCCACCCAATCCCAGCCTTTTTGATTGCGCAGTTGCTTTTTCACTTCGACCAGCGGTTCGAAGACCGACGCGATGCAGTCGACATAGACGCGCGGACAGCCGTTGCCGAACGGGTTGTTGAGGACCAGTTTTTCCTGGTAGGTGCCGACCGGGTGCGGCGTCAGGCGGGCCGTCAGCCAGGCCTGCGTTTGCTTGTCCATGACGCCGTAGGAACTGACCGGCGGCGCCGGGATGGCGATACCTTTACCCATGGTTTCGACCTGTTGTTGGCGCTTGAGGGTGACCGCGGCCGGCTGCGCCTCGAACACCGACAGGCCGCTGGCGAGCACCATGGCGTCGACGAACACCAGGCGCTCGATCATGTGCGGGATACGGTCGGCGACGCCGCTGATGACGACGCCGCCGAAGCCGCTGCCCACCAGGATCACGTCGCTGACATCCTGGTAGATGATGTGATTGGTGATGCTGGTAATAAAAGTGGTCAGCGAGATATCCTTCGACAGCAGGTGAGCCTGTTCGCCCAACCCCGGGCAGGTCGGCGTCGTCACATTGTGGCCCTGCGCGCGCAAGGCCCGCGCCACCTTGTCCCAGCACCAGCCGCCGTACCAGGCGCCGTGGACCAGCACAAACGTCTTCGGCCTGGTTGCAATTGTCGAACCTGCCGATGCGGTCGGAAGCGCCGCTTTCGACGCCGGCGCCACGGCGCCCAGTAACATGCCGAGCGCGGCAGCATGAAAAGTGCGGCGGTGGATTTTTTTGGTGTCCATGTCAAGCTGCCTCGTGAGTTAATTAATTTCCGCAGGGAAACGACAATTGGATTGTGGGCATATTTTGAATGGTCTTCCCTGCGATTGCGCAAGCTAGTACGCACTGTTGCGTCAATATCGCTTGTGCGGCCGCTCAGGTTTCCGTAGCGCTTCATTGGCGGCGCGTTAGCATGCGCCACGCGGGGGCGCCGCGCGCGATTCGCTGGCCGCCGACGTCGCCGGCCAGATTTTTTTGAATGGCCCGCCTTCTGATTGCAGGCAAAAAAAGGCCACCCGAAGGTGGCCGATGGCAATGCTGGCGGCCAGGGCGGCCGCGGGGTCAGACGCTGCAGCCCGGAAGCTGTCGATCGGACGCTGGCTTAGAAGCTGTAACTCGCGCGGCCGTAGATGAAGCGGCCCGAGAAGCCGAACGGTGTGAAGGTCGAGAACGGCGTATTGTTGGTCGTGTTCAACGCCGGCGGCAGCGTATCCGGGTAAGTGTCGAACAGGTTGTCCGCACCGAACGCCAGGTTCAGCTTCGACGTCACGGCGTAGCGCGCCTCGAGGTCGACCACGGTGCGGGCGCCAAGGGTGGCGTCGAAGGCCGGGGTGACGCCCGGCGACAGCGCTTCGCCGTAGCGGGTGGCGCGCAAGGTGCCGCCCAACTGGCCCAGCTTCCAGTTCATGCTGGCGTTGAGCTTGTTCTTCGGCTGGCCGCGTTCGAGCGTGAGCACGTTGACGCGGTCAAACAACACCGGCGCCGGGCTCAATGCGGCGAGCTGGGACGTGGTCGGCACCTTGGTCACTTCGGTGCGGTTCAGGTTGCCGGCGACGGTAAAGTCGAACTTGCCCGCGGTGCCGGCGTTGAGCGGCCAGCTCACTACCACGTCGACGCCCTGGTTCTTGGTGCTGACGCCGTTGATGAAAAAGCGGCCGCCGCCGATGCCCACGAAGCCCTGCGAGGCGATGTAGTTGCGTACGCTTGCTGAGGTCAGGTTTTCAGACAGGACGATGCGGTCCTTGACGTCGATGCGGTAGGCGTCGACGGTGACGCTGACGGGATCGAAACGCAGCACCGCGCCGAGCGAGGCGTTGACCGATTTTTCGGCCTTCAGCGGCTGCGCGCCGAGCGCGACGGCAACCTTGTCGGTCGGCTTGAAGGTGGTAATCTCGAACGGGACGCCGGCGATGAAGTTGGTCGAGGTCGACGTGAAGTTCTGCTGCTGCGGCGACGGCGCGCGAAAACCGTTTTGCAGCGAGCCGCGCAGCGCGAATTGCTTGCTGAAGTCGTAGCGGCCGGCCAGCTTGCCGGCCAGGCTGCTGCCGAAGTCGGAGTAACGCTCGGCGCGCACCGCGACCGACGCCAGGAACTGCCGCGTCACGTTCGCTTCCAGGTCAGCGAAGACGCCGATCGCACTGCGGCTGTTGTCGGTCGCATTGGCTGGCCGGAAGCCGGGGAACACCTGGGCACCGGGCGCGGCCGGCACGGCCGCGCTGGTCGGGGTGGCTGGAGCGATAATTTCGCCGCCGTAGCGGTACGAGTCCGGCTCGCCGGCGAACAGCTTGTAGCCTTCACGCCGTGCTTCGGTGCCGATCGCCACGTTCAGCGGCGAAGCCAGGCCGTCGAGCGCCACCGAACGCACGCCGGTCAGGTTCAGAACCGTCTGGTCGTACGAAAAGCCGCCGGCGTCGAACGCGGTTTTGCTGGCGGCGCCGATTGAACGGTTCAGCGTGTTCTGGATCTCGAACTGCATCTTGTTCTTGCCGTAGCCGAGGGACGCGTCCATGTCCCAGTCGCCCAGCGTCCAGGTAACGCCGCCGGTGGCGCTGAAGTCGTCCACGGTCGGCGCGATGATCGGCAGGAAGCCGTCGGGGTAGATCGAGGTGACGTTGCGCATGTCTTGCGCGCGGCGGAAGTAGCCGGCCGAACGCGCTTCGCGTTTCTGGTAGCTGGTCCAGCCGTACAGTTTGACGCCGCCGGCGAGCGTGTTGCCGGCGTTGACAAACAGCGTCGACTGCGTCAGTTCAGGATCGCCATACCAGGCGTTGAAGCGGTTGATGGTTTTTTCGCGCGGGTCGAACCCGCCGCCGGTCACATTGGGGTACTGCTGGCGCATGTCGAAGCCGCTACGCTCGGTGCGAGCTGCGTCCTTGTATTCGGCCGCCAGCGTCAGATAGCCGCTCTCGCCCAACGGCAAGCCTTTCCAGGCGCTGACGGTAGCGGTCTGGCCGTCCGTGCGCTTGCGCGAAGTCGGTCCGCTCCAGGTGCCGCCGGCCGGTACGACGTTGTTCTTCAGATCGTATTCGGTTTTGCGCGCGCCATAGATCACGCTGCCTTCGCCGCCGCTGCGGTCGGTGCGTAGGCGCAGGTTGATCACGCCGGCGATTGCGTCGGAGCCGTACTGGGCGGCGGCGCCGTCGCGCAGTACTTCTATGTTCTTGACGATCGCGCTCGGGATCGTGTTCAGGTCGACCGCCGCCGAGCCGCGCCCGATCGAGCCGTTCAGGTTGACCAGCGCCGACGAATGGCGGCGCTTCGAGTTCACCAGCACCAGCGTCTGGTCGGGCGCCATGCCGCGCAGGGTGGCGGGGCGGATCGTGTCGGTGCCGTCGGTCAGCGCCGGGCGCGGAAAGTTCAGCGACGGCAGGGCGATCGACAGGGCCTGGTTGATTTCGGTGGTGCCGGCGTTCTTGAGCATCTCGGCCGAGATGATGTCGACCGCGGCGGTGGTGTCGAGCGCGGTGCGGTTGGCAACCCGGGTGCCGGTCACGACAACGGTCGCGCCCGGCGAGTCAAGCGCAGGCGCCGCTTGCGCCAGCACGGCGCCGTTGGCGAACAGCGACGCAATGGTCAGCGCCAGTAGTTGCTTCTTCGGTAGAAAATTTTTTTGCATGTTGTCGTCTCTCGGTAGTGATGAATTGTTGTACCCCGGTGTACATACCCTTGTCACCGGTTCTTTACGGCAAAAGTCAGGTGCGAACCATACTGGGACGCACGTAATCTATTGTCAATTCGCCGGCAACGTTTGATGCGGTAAATACCACAGTCGAGAGATGGCAGTAAGTCTTCTGTAAGTTTCAAGCGACGCTAAGCTTAGGCGGTGGCGGCGCCCTTGCGCTTGAACAGCCTGGTGCCGAGCGTGACGACCACCAGCGCGATGGCGCCGGCCACCAGCCCCGCCACCGCATCGATCACGGTTGGCGTGACAACTTCCAGCACAGCGCCGATACCCGGCACGCCGGCCGCCGCCGCCGCCGCGCTGTCGACCAGGTGGGACAGCGCCGGCACGCCGTGCATCAGGATGCCGCCGCCGACCATGAACATGGCGATGGTGCCGAGCACCGACAACGTCTTCATCAGCATCGGCGCGGTAGCCAGCAGGAAGTGGCCAACGGCGCGCAGTGCGCCGTTGGCGCGCTTGCTCAGGTAAAGTCCGGCGTCGTCGAGCTTGACGATGCCGGCCACCAGTCCGTACACGCCGAGCGTCATTGCCACTGCGATCGTCACCAGCACCGCCACCTGCTGGCCGAACGGGGCGGCGGCTACGCTGCCAAGCGAAATGACGATGATCTCGGCCGACAGAATGAAATCGGTGCGCACCGCGCCCTTGATCTTGTCCTTTTCGAGCGCCACCACGTCGACGGCGTCGTTGGACAACGCCTGCACCAGGTCGGCATGGTGCTGACGGTCTTCGTCCGCACTGCGTAAAAACTTGTGGGCCAGCTTTTCGAAGCCCTCGTAGCACAGGAAGGCGCCGCCCAGCATCAGCAACGGTGTGATTGCCCATGGGATGAAAGCGCTGATCGCCAGCGCGGCGGGCACCAGGATCGCCTTGTTCTTGAACGAGCCCTTCGCTACCGCGAGGACCACCGGCAGCTCGCGGTCGGCCTTGACGCCGGACACCTGCTGGGCGTTCAACGCCAGGTCGTCACCGAGCACGCCGGCGGTCTTCTTGGCCGCCACCTTGCTCATCAGGGCGACGTCGTCGAGAATTGTTGCGATGTCGTCGATTAATGCCAGCAAACTGGAAGCCATCGCGGTCGCTCCTTATCCATTAAATAAAGCCCATCTTACCCGAGCCGGCCGTGCGCACAGGTCAGCCGCCGATTCCGCGTTTCATCCTTCAAAAAACGCATCTCGTCGCTTTCGACGGATTTTGCCGGCGGCCGGACGTATAGTTGTCGCACTGCCTGGCTGCGCTTACGTCAGCCGGCCGCCTACCAAGGGAACACCACGATGAACACCGACCTCGATTTGTCCACTGCATCAACTGTATCCACTTCCGCCACCGCGCCGCGCGCGCTGCGTACCGTCAAGCGCAAGACGCGCATCACGATCTACCTCGACGACGAGGTGCTGTCGCAATTTCGTTCGCTCTCCGAGCAATGCGGCAAGGGCTACCAGACCCTGATCAACGCCGCGCTGCGCACCCGCCTGAGCGGCGCGCGCAGCGAATAAATCGGGCCGCGCACGGCAGCCGGTTTTCGTCGCGCTCCAGTCACAGCGGGGCTTGCTTTGGCGTGGCCGCCCTGCAAATAATTGCGCCCAGCAATAATTATGCTAATCTTCCGGCTCTTCAACCCACCGTAGGATAGTTTATGAAAAAAGGCGAACTGATTGCAGAATTTGCGAAGCGTACCGAGATGTCCGGCGCCGCAGCCAACAGTGCGGTCAACACGGTCCTCGAAATCATCACCGAGCGCCTGAAAAAAGGCGACACGGTCGGCATCACCGGCTTCGGCACGTTCTCGGTCGCCAAGCGCGCCGCGCGCAAGGGCCGCAATCCATCGACCGGCGAACCGATCAAGATCGCGGCGTCGAAGTCGCCAAAATTTTCGGCTGGCGCGACCTTGAAGGCCGCGGTTAACCCAAAAAAGAAGAAGTAAATTTTAAACAAATAAGCTTCTTGTGAGCTGAGGCCGGCGAACGCCGGCCTCAGCTTGCGTGGCGCGGGTGATATTTCCTCCACGCCACGTCACCCGTCGCTCCCTCCTTGACCGTTCTCCCCCATTTCCCCGCATGACTTTTGCTACCTGGATTACGTTCGTCATCGCCGGCTCCCTGATCGCCGTTTCGCCCGGTTCGGGCGCTGTCATGTCGATGTCGCACGGGCTCGCCTACGGCCTGCGCAAAGCCAGCGCCACCGTGCTCGGTCTGCAAATCGGCCTGTTGCTGGTGTTCGTCATCGCCGGCGCCGGCGTCGGCTCGCTGCTGATGGCGTCCGAACTGGCGTTCTCCGCCGTCAAGACGGTCGGCGCGCTGTACCTGATGTATTGCGGCGTCAGTCAGTGGAGGGCGGCGCCGCAAACGGCCGCGCCGGGCGCCGCGGCGTTGCTCGACCATCCGGCGTTCGGGCGCCGCGTGCTGACGGGTTTTCTGACCAATGCCACCAATCCGAAGGGCATCATCTTCATGGTTGCCGTGTTGCCGCAGTTCATTTCGCAGCAAAGCGCGCTGTTGCCGCAGTTGCTGATTTTAGGCGCGACGATGGTCACGATCGACACGGTCGTCATGCACGGCTACGCCTGGCTGGCCGCCTCGATGCAGCGCTATTTCCGCGATGCGCGCGCGGTAAAGAAGCAGAACCGCTTTTTCGGCGGCGTGCTGGTGCTGGTCGGCGCCGCGCTGTTTTTCGTCAAGCGCAGCCCCGGCTAGGCGGCTGCCGGACTTGAAGGAATCGGCTGTCAATCCGCCTGGCCGGTCCATATTTTGCCGCTTTGTTGGTCAACAGCTCACTATTGACCTTCAACATCGACCAAGTCTGTCCTGGGCCAGTCGAATTTTCGCTTCGATTCCTTCAGCCCGACGGCCGCCTGGCTTTATTGGTCGATTTGCAACTCTTTGTAACTTATATGTTCGGTTTCGCCGCTGGCGCGTTGTCATCGATATGACGCACCTTGCCCGTCTACTATGGAGTCCCACATGACTACTCGCTTCATCAAGGCCGTGACGCTGCTCGCGTGCGCGGTGTTTTCGACGCTGGCGCTGGCCGAGGTGCCGGCGCGGGTCGGCCGCGTTTCGCTGTCGCAGGGCCAGGTCGGCATCAGCAGCGAAGTCGGCGACCTGCCCAGCGCGGCGACGGTGAACTGGCCGGTCACTTCGCACAACGTGCTCACCACCGGCCGCGGCGCGCGCACCGAAATTCGCATCGGCTCGACCTCGATCCGCTTGGATGCCGACTCCTCGCTCGAAGTGTCGGAACTGGACGACGAGCGCCTGCGCCTGCGCCTCAATTATGGCAGCGTCAACCTGCGCATCGCGAATGCCGAGGTGCTGACCGGCTTCGAACTGAGCACCTCGAACGCGCGCGTGCGCCTGCAAGAGCCGGGCCGGCTGCGCGTCGACGCCGAGCGCGTTCAGGGCATCAGCGCGGTCAACGTGTTCGACGGTGTCGCGCTGGTCGAGGACCGCGGCACGCAACTGATCGTACGCCCCGGCCGCCGGGCCGAAATCCGCGACGACGACGTGCTCACCGGCCAGGCTAAGCGCGACAGCTTCGACGACTGGTCGCAGCAGCGCGACCAGTACGACGAGCGCTCGACGTCGGCGCGCTACGTCACGCGCGAGATGACCGGCTACGAAGAGCTCGATCGCAACGGCACCTGGCGCGACGACCCCGAGTACGGCCCATTATGGCTGCCCACTGCGGTGGCGTCCGGCTGGGCGCCCTACCGCGACGGCAGCTGGACCTGGATTGCGCCTTGGGGCTGGACCTGGGTCGACAACGCGCCATGGGGCTACGCGCCATTCCACTATGGCCGCTGGGTACAGGTCAGCCAGCGCTGGGCGTGGGCGCCGGGCCGGCATATCGGCCGTCCGGTATGGGCGCCGGCGCTGGTCGGCTGGGTCGGCGGCAGCACATGGCGCCAGAACTTCGGCGCCGGCGGACATCATCCGGCGCAGGGCTGGTATCCGCTCACCCCGCGCGAGGCCTTTGTGCCGGGCTACCGCCTGTCGCAGCAGCACCTTCAACAGATCAACCGCGATGCGCGGCCGGGATGGCGCGAGGACGGCCTCGGCCGCGATGAGCGCCATGGCCATGACCGCCATGACCACAATAACGACCAGCGCGAAGGCCTGACGGTGGTGCCGCACGGGCACTTCGGCCATCGCGGCACGGTCGCCGTGCGCAATGCGCCGCGCGCGGTGGTAGCGCCGCTGGCGCTGCAGAACGCGCCGGCCGCCGTGCCGGCCGCGCCGCCGGGCGCCGGGCGCGAACGCGATGGCCGGGGCGGCGGTGACCGTAGCGACGGCCGCGGCGGTGACCGTTTCGACCGCGACTTTAACGAGCGCAACCGGCAGCACCGGCCTGAACTGACCGGCATGCCCGCACCGGGCCGGCCGGCGCCGCTCGCCAATCCGGGAGTGTCCCCTTCGCCATTCACAGGCCGCGATGGCCGGCCCGGGTTCGACGATTATCGACAGCGCCAGCAGGCCCAGCAGGCCCAGCCGCTGCCGCCGCCGGCCCAACTGGCGCCACCCGTTGCCCCGGCTGAAGCCGCACAGCCGGGGCCGGGCCGCTTCGACTACCGCCGCGACAACCGGTCGGACTTCGAAGATCGCCGCCAGCGGCTGCAGCCGCCCGCAGCGCCCGCGCCCCCACCAGCCATGCTGCGCCATGCGCCGCAGCCTGTGCCGGCTGCTGCGCCGCCGCCGCCGCCGCCGCCGCCGCCGTCAGCTCCTGCTCCTGCTGCTGCTGCTGCGCCGCTGCGCCATGCGCCCCAGCCGGCCGCGGGGGAACCGGCGCCGCGCCCTTTCCGGGGCGACCATAAGCGCGACGGAGAACGCGAACGGTGACATGACGGCTGGGCTGGAAACCTCAGCCCAGCGGTTTGCCGTTTTGCGCGTCCAGCGCCGGCGCTTTGTTCAAACCCGGACTTTGACTACAATGCAGTCATGCCAGCCCGTTACCGCGGGCAGCTGCTTCATTTCACTTCAAGACAGGACCCGCCATGCAACCGATTCCCCCCGTCGACTCCCTGATCGAATACCCGAGCGACTTCCCGATCAAGGTGATGGGCGCCACACATGAAGACTTCGCCGCCACCGTTGTCGACGTCGTGCTCGAGTATGACCCGACGTTCCACCTCGGCCGCCTGGAAGTGCGGCCTTCGGCCAAGGGCAACTACACCGGCCTGACCGTGATGGTGCGCGCCACCAGCCGCGCCCAGCTCGACGACCTGTACCGCGCGCTGTCGGGCCACCCCATGGTCAAGATCGTGATGTAAGGGCAAGGCCCGGGCTATTCATCGCCGCCGCTAATCCGAAGGGGCCGGTGCCAGCGCCCGCACCCCTGCTCCCTTATAATGACAGCGCTCCATAACCTGTCAGCGACCGCCCACATGACCTCAACCCGCCAAGCGCCGGCCATCATCCGCGACCTCGGCCGCGCCGAGTACGCGCCCGTGTTTGCCGCGATGCGCGCCTTTACCGATGCCCGCGACACCGCCACACAAGACGAACTATGGATCGTCGAGCACCCGCCGGTGTTTACGCTGGGCCTGGGGGCCGACCGCTCGCACGTGCTGGCGGCGCACGACGTCCCGGTGATTCAAACCGACCGCGGCGGTGAAGTCACCTTCCACGGCCCCGGCCAGGTGGTGATTTACCTGCTGATGGACCTGCGGCGTAACAAGCCGGGGGGCAAGTTATACGCAAAGCAATTTGTCCACAAAATCGAGCAAGCGATCATCGAAGTGCTGGCGGCGTATAATCTGGACGGGGAGCGGATTGCCGGCGCGCCGGGCATCTACCTGGCCGGCGGCGAGCGCAAAGGCGCAAAAATTGCCGCGCTCGGCTTGAAAGTGCGCGGCAACGGCTGCACCTATCACGGCGTGTCGCTCAACGTGGCGATGGATCTGGCGCCGTTTTCCTGGATTAACCCGTGCGGCTATGCTGGCCTGGCGACGGTGGACATGCGCAGCCTGGGCGTGACGGCGGCGCTGGCCGACGTGCAGCAGGCGCTGGCGCATGAACTGGTAAGGCAGCTGGCAACGATCAGCCTGCTGGAGCCAGCCGAACAACTAACCGAAGCCCGTTTGGGCGCGCAGCCACATGACTCTTGACACCGACACCGCCCCGGCCTACAACGCCAGCGACAAGCAAAAAGGCGCCAGCAAGACGTCGCGCATCCCGATCAAGATCGTGCCGGTTGCCGAATTCGAGCGCCTCAAAAAGCCGGACTGGATCCGCGTCAAGGCAGCGTCTGCTTCCAGCCGATTTTACGAAATCAAGGAAGTTCTGCGCGCCAACAAGCTGGTGACGGTGTGCGAAGAGGCGAGCTGCCCGAACATCGGCGAATGCTTTGGCAAAGGCACTGCGACCTTTATGATCATGGGCGACAAATGCACCCGCCGCTGCCCGTTCTGCGACGTCGGCCACGGCCGCCCGGACCCGCTCGACGTGGATGAACCGCGCAACTTGTCGAAGACCATCGCCGAACTGCGCCTGTCGTACGTCGTCATCACCTCGGTCGACCGCGACGACCTGCGCGACGGCGGCGCCGGCCACTTCGTCGAGTGCATTCAGCAAACCCGCGCGCTGGCGCCGAAAACCCGCATCGAAGTGCTGGTGCCGGACTTCCGCGGCCGCCTCGCCAAGGCGCTGGCGATTTTTAAAGACGGCCTGCCGGACGTCATGAACCACAACTTGGAGACCGTGCCGCGCTTGTACAAGGAAGCGCGCCCCGGCGCCGACTACAAGCACTCGCTCGAACTGCTGCGCGACTTCAAGGCGCTGTACCCGCAGGCGGTCACCAAGTCCGGCATCATGGTGGGCCTTGGCGAAACCGACGAAGAAATTCTGCAGGTGATGCGCGACTTGCGCGAGCACAACGTCGAGATGCTGACCATCGGCCAGTACCTGGCGCCGTCGAATTCGCACCTGCCGGTGCGCCGCTACGTGCACCCGGACGTGTTTAAAATGTTCGAAGCGCAAGCTTATAAAATGGGCTTCGTGCACGCGGCGGTCGGCGCGATGGTGCGCAGTTCGTACCATGCCGACGAGCAGGCGCATGGCGCCGGCGTGTCGATCGGCTGATCGCCCGATCGCGATCATCTCCGCCTGCGTGGCGCGCACGCCGAATAAATCGAACACCGGATTGACGCCGATTTGCTCGATCGCCAGGCGCTCGAGACCGGCAGCACCAGATTCACCGCACCGAGCCAGCCAGGCTTGAAGCGGTGCTTGCGCAGCGACCATAGCACGGCGAAACACAGCGCCGTCAGCAGCGTTTCTTAGACCGGCGTGGGATAGACGCCGGGAAACGCGATGACTTGGCCATCAATATTGTTGTCATAGGTTTGCGAGGAATGCATCTGTCCACATCGACCATGACGATCGGCGCGCTGTCCATGCAGACGCGATGCCCGGTCCCGACGATCCGTTATTGCGCGCCAATCGGCTCGCCGCCGCGCCTCTTGCGCGCTGCAAACGGCCAACGCACCTATCGCGACGAGGAGCTCAAGCGCCTATCGTTGATGTCGTTGATGTCGTTGATTAAGCGCTGCCGCGACTTTGCACCGGCATTTTCCAGCACCGAATTAAACCGCCCATGAGCACCGATGCGCTCGACCTGGCCCGCACCCTGGGCCTGTTCGCGGCCACCGCGGTGGCCGAACTGGTGGGCTGCTATTTACCGATGCTGTGGCTGACCGGGAAAGCGTCGGCCTGGCTGCTGGTGCCGGCGGCGATCAGCCTGGCGGCCTTCGTGTGGCTGCTGACACTGCATCCGGCCGCCAGCGGCAGGGTTTATGCGACCTATGGCGCCGTCTACATTGCCACCGCGCTGGCGTGGCTGTACGTCGTCGACCGGGTTACCCCGACATGGAACGATTACACCGGCGTCGCTCTGGCGCTGCTTGGTGCTTGCGTCATCGCGCTTGGCCATCGGCCCGCCTGATTTTTCTGCGGGCCAGGCCAGGCCTGCGGCTCGCTCGCACCTGTTCGCCCACCTGTTCCATTAACCGAACACGCCGGAGCGCCCGGTGTTCCGGTTTCCTAACAGTCTCGGCCTTCTGGTGTGCTCTGGCATGCTGGCCATCCATTGCCTTGGCGCGAAAATTGAGTGGCATGTGTTTTGCTATTAAGAGAATAAGTTGTCGCGCCGCGTGCGCCGGCGCCAGCTTCATCACCTCTAATTGGAAAACCTGATCCATGAAAACCAAAGCCGCTGTTGCCTGGAAAGCCGCTTCGCCCTTGACGATCGAAGAAGTCGACCTGGAAGGCCCGAAGGCCGGCGAAGTGCTGGTTGAAATCAAGGCCACCGGCATCTGCCATACCGATTACTACACCCTGTCCGGGGCCGACCCGGAAGGCATCTTCCCGGCGATTTTGGGGCATGAAGGCGCCGGCATCGTGCTCGAGGTCGGACCGGGCGTGACGAGCGTCAAAAAAGACGATCACGTCATTCCCTTGTACACGCCGGAATGCCGGCAATGCAAGTTTTGCCTGTCGCGCAAGACCAACCTGTGCCAGCAGATTCGCGCGACGCAAGGGCGCGGCCTGATGCCGGACGGCACCTCGCGCTTCTCGATCGATGGCAAACCGCTGTTGCACTATATGGGCACCTCGACGTTTTCCAATTACATCGTGGTGCCGGAAATCGCCCTGGCGAAAATCCGCTCAGACGCGCCTTTCGATAAAGCCTGTTACATCGGCTGCGGCGTGACGACCGGCGTTGGCGCGGTGGTGTTTTCGGCCAAGGTCGAGGCGGGCGCCAACGTGGTGGTGTTCGGCCTCGGCGGTATCGGCCTGAACGTCATCCAGGGCGCCAAGATGGTCGGCGCCGACAAGATCATCGGCGTCGACATCAATCCCGGGCGTATCGAGATGGCGCGCAAGTTCGGCATGACCCATTTCGTCAATCCGAAAGAGGTCGGCAACGTCGTCGACCATATCGTCCAATTGACCGATGGCGGCGCCGATTATTCGTTCGAATGCATCGGCAACACCACCACCATGCGCCAGGCGCTCGAATGCACCCACAAGGGCTGGGGCCAGTCCTTCATCATCGGCGTGGCAGCGGCCGGCCAGGAGATCAGCACGCGCCCGTTCCAGCTGGTCACCGGGCGCGAATGGAAAGGTTCCGCTTTCGGCGGCGCGCGCGGACGCACCGACGTGCCGAAAATCGTCGACTGGTACATGGACGGCAAAATCAATATCGACGACCTGATTACCCACACGCTGCCGTTGGAACGCATCAACGAAGGTTTCGATCTGATGAAAAGCGGCGAGTCGATCCGTTCCGTCGTCCTCTATTAACGCCATGAGTACCATTGAAACGCTTGAACTGATCAGCGAACACACCTGCTTTGGCGGCGTGCAGCGCTTCTATTCGCATCAGTCGCATGCAATCGGCCTGCCGATGCGTTTCTCGGTGTTCCTGCCGGCGCAGGCGCACGGCGGCAAGCTGCCCGCCTTGTTTTACCTGGCCGGCCTGACCTGTACCGAGGAAACCTTCATGCTCAAGGGCGGTGCCCAGCGCGTGGCCGCCGAACTGGGAATGATATTGGTGACGCTCGACACCAGCCCGCGCGGCGCGGCCATCGACGGCGAAGCGGCCAGCTGGGATTTTGGGCTGGGGGCGGGCTTTTATGTCGACGCCACCGAGCCGCCGTGGAACGCGCATTACAAGATGCATAGCTATGTACTCGAGCTGCATCAACTGGTTGTGGCGCAATTACCGGTCGATGTTGCGCGGGTCGGCATCTTCGGCCATTCGATGGGGGGGCACGGTGCGCTGGTGCTGGCGCTGCGTCATCCGGAATTGTTCCGATCGGTATCGGCCTTCGCGCCGATCTGCGCGCCAAGCCAGTGCGCCTGGGGCCAAAAAGCGTTTACGGGATATCTGGGCGACAGCCAGGAACACTGGCGGCTGAACGACGCCAGCGCGCTGATGGCAAGCCGCCATGCGCCGTTCCCGAAAGGCATTTTGATCGACCAGGGCCTGGCCGATGGCTTCCTTGCCGCGCAGCTGTTTCCGGAGGCGTTCGAACAAGCTTGCGCCAATGCGCAGCAGCCGCTGCGCTTGCGCCGGCATGCCGGCTACGACCATGGCTATTTTTTCATTTCGACGTTCGTCGAGGATCACCTGCGTTTTCATGCGGAGCAATAGCAGGCGATTTTTTTGCTGGTGCAGTGCCGTTCACATGACCGTCGTGGCACCAGCCCGCGCCGGTAGCGGTAGTTAGGTAACTAAATCAACCAAAACCAAGGGACATATTATGGAAAATGCAGTGAAAATCCATCCGGCCGTCGATGCCGGTATCAAACCGACCGTCGAAGGTTTTAGCGGCGGCACCTTGACGTGCCTGTGCGCGACCGACCCGGTCACCGTGGTGCTCAGCGGGCAGACCGCCCACAACCACGTCTGCGGTTGCACCAAGTGCTGGAAACCGGAAGGCGCGATGTTTTCCCAGGTTGCCGTGATATCGCGCGAAAACGTTGCCGTCACCGCCAACGCCGACAAACTGAACGTGGTCGATCCGGACACCACCATCAGGCGCCACGCCTGCACCGCCTGCGGCGTGCACATGTACGGCCGCATCGAAAACACCCAGCATGCATTTTTCGGCCTCGACTTCGTTCACACCGAGCGCTCGACACAGTCCGGCTGGGCGCAACCGACATTTGCCGCTTTTGTATCGTCGATCATCGAGTCCGGCGCCAAACCGGACAACATGGGCGCCGTCAGGGCCACCCTGGCCGAACTCGGGCTTACTCCGTACGACTGCCTGTCGCCGCCATTGATGGATGCTTTGGCGACCCAAGCCGCCAAGCTGTCCGGCGTGCTCAAGTGAAAGAATAGAAAATTTTTTAATCGCGTTTCACTTTCGCACCGCCCTCAAAGCGGTGCGGATATCGGGTTGACTTAGTTGGTTCGACCATAAAAACTAAATAGGAGATTAGTCATGTTATCCAGTAAAAACTTTAAACGCTGGCAGCAATGCGCAATCCTGATGTCCGCGCCTGCCTTCGCTTTTGCTTCCGATGTCGAAGCGCTCACCAAGAATCCGCAGAACTGGGCGATGCAGGCCGGCGGCATGGCCAACCAGCGCTACAGCGAACTGAAGCAGATTAACAAGGACAACGCCAAGACGCTGCAGGTGGCGTGGACGTTTTCGACCGGCGTGCTGCGCGGCCACGAAGGTGGACCGCTGGTAATCGGCGACACCATGTATGTGCACAGCCCGTTCCCCAACAATGTCTTTGCCATCAACCTCGAAGACCAGAGCATCAAGTGGAAATACGAGCCAAAGCAGGACCCGGCCGTGATCCCGGTGATGTGCTGCGACACGGTCAGCCGTGGCGTGGCTTACTCGGACGGTAAGATTTTCTTGCAGCAGGCCGATACCACGCTTGTCGCCCTCGATGCGAAGACCGGCAGGGAAATATGGAAAGTTGTCACGGGTAATCCGAAGGTCGGCGAAACCGCCACCAATGCGCCGCATATTTTCAAGGACAAGGTCATTACCGGCATCAGCGGCGGCGAGTTCGGCGTGCGCGGCCGCATCACGGCGTTCGACATGAACACCGGCAAGGAGCTTTGGAAGGCATTTAGCACCGGGCCTGATACGGACATGCGGATCAACCCGGCCACCACCATGACCTGGACCGACGGCAAGATGGCGCCGGTTGGCAAGGACTCGTCGCTGAAGACCTGGAAAGGCGACCAATGGAAAATCGGCGGCGGCACCACCTGGGGCTGGTACAGCTACGATCCGGCGACCAACCTGATGTACTACGGCACTGGCAATCCGAGTACCTGGAATCCGCGCCAGCGGCCGGGCGACAACAAGTGGTCGATGACGATTTTCGCCCGCGACCTCGACACCGGCGAAGCCAAGTGGGTGTACCAGATGACGCCGCACGACGAGTGGGATTACGACGGCGTCAACGAGATGATCCTGGCCGACGTCAAGGTCAAGGGCGAGACCCGTAAGGCGCTGGTGCACTTCGACCGCAATGGTTTCGGCTACACGCTCGACCGCGTCACCGGCGCCCTGTTGGTGGCACAGAAGTTCGATCCGGTCGTGAACTGGGCCAGCAGCATCGACATGAAGAGCGGCCGCCCGATCGTCAATGCCAAATACAGCACCGACAAGAACGGGCCTGACGTCAACAGCAAGGGCATTTGCCCATCCGCACTGGGCACCAAGGATCAGCAGCCAGCGTCCTACTCGCCGAAAACCGGGCTGTTCTATGTGCCGACCAACCACGTCTGCATGGACTACGAGCCGTTCGCTAGCGAATATGTCGCGGGCCAGCCGTACGTCGGCGCGACGCTGTCGATGTATCCGGCGCCTACCAGCCACGGCGGCATGGGCAATTTCATCGCCTGGGATGCCGGTACCGGCAAAATAGTATGGTCCAAGCCGGAGAAATTCTCGGTCTGGAGCGGGGCGCTGTCGACGGCCGGCGACGTGGTGTTCTACGGCACGCTGGAAGGCTATATCAAGGCGGTCGACAACAACGGCAAGGAGCTGTGGAAATTCAAAACGCCGTCCGGCATCATCGGCAACGTCAACACTTGGGAATATAAGGGCCGCCAGTACATTGGCGTGTTGTCGGGCATCGGCGGCTGGGCCGGCATCGGCCTTGCGGCCGGGCTCACCAAGTCTACCGACGGCCTTGGCGCGGTCGGCGGTTACAAGGACCTGGCCAAGTACACCAACCTGGGCGGTACCTTGACGGTGTTCGCGCTGCCGCCGCAGTAAGCGCTTCAAGTCAGCCATCTCCGCGCAGAGTGCAGAGTGATTCCGGCAGCCGGGTAGTTTGCCCGGTTGCCGGAACGCGCCAAGCTACCCCCGGCTCTTGCCGCATGTGCTCCCTCATGGCATGAAACATGCACACGAGTGATCGGTAGAACCTGAAAACAAGGGAGACGACAATGAAAAAAATGCGCTTGCTGCTGTTGCTGGCCGCCGGTAGTCCGATGGTGGCGCACGCGAACGATTTTCCGACCACCGACCGCGTCGAATACGTACTCGAATGCATGGCCGCTCAGCCGGGCAAACAAGAATATCTCTACAAGTGTTCCTGCACCATCGACCGGATTGCCCAGCAAGTGGGCTACAGCGAGTACGTCGAGATTTCGACGGCGCTGCGCCACCAGGGCTTGCGTGGACCCGGCGGAGCCGCATTTCGCGATCCCGAGTCGGTCCAGGCAATGGCCAACAAATACAAGGCGCTGCAGGCCAAGG
>Ga0326735_1000106_pt1 | contig 17776 bp, 18 predicted proteins | sample 37_GP2_1092_FD_207945 | JGI IMG/M metagenome (GOLD analysis project Ga0326735, IMG submission 207945) | Glacier ice microbial communities from Ngari, Tibet, China - 37_GP2_109.2 | ecosystem: Environmental > Aquatic > Freshwater > Ice > Glacier | place: China: Ngari, Tibet | collected 2018-07-31
TTATTTTCGCGCAGCTTCGACACCAGCGGCGAAAAGTCCGAATCGCCCGAGATGATGACAAAGGTGTTGACGTGCGATTTGGTGTAGCACAGGTCGAGTGCATCGACGACCAGCCGGATGTCGGCCGAGTTCTTGCCGGACTGGCGGACGTGGGGAATTTCGATCAGTTCGAAGTTCGCTTCGTGCATGGTGGCCTTGAAGCCCTTGTAGCGCTCCCAGTCGCAGTACGCCTTCTTGACGACGATGCTGCCCTTGAGCAGGAGCCGTTCGAGAACCAGCTTGATGTCGAATTTTTCGTAGTTCGCGTCGCGCACGCCGAGGGCGACGTTTTCGAAATCGCAGAACACCGCCATGCTGATGTTATCGGGGGATGAAGCCATAATGTTGTTCTCTGAAGAGGTGTGGATGTGGGTGTCAAGCAATTTCCGGATTATACGCAAAGCACGGGGCAACGACATATGGTCGTGCAGCGGCGTCGACTGGCCGGGCCCCAGACCAAGCGGGCCACCGAAAAACGCTCGAGCCGATCGCAGTGCAGCAGGTACTGCTGATAGCGTTGCGGGGAACTGGCGGCAAACTGCGGCAGCAGCCAGTCGTCGTGCGCGATCAGTTCGGCCAGCAAGGCGCGGCCGTCGACGAAGATGCGCTGCTCCGCCTGGTCGGCCTGGCGGGTGAAGCAGCGTACGAAATCACGGAGCCGCGCGATGTTGGTCATGGTGGGGCCAATATAGCATGCGGCGCAGCCCGCTTAGGTCGGCGTTTACAGCAGAGCGACGGTCGCCTGGTCCGGCTCGCCGTCGAAAAACTTGTTGATGCAATCCTGGAATACCTCCTCATCCGGTGCGATTTCGGCGAACAGCGTCATCGACGAATGGAGTTTGAGGTCGTCGGGCGGCGCGAAGATCTCGGCCACCTCCTTGCCGTCGATCGCCAGCGCCAGCGCGCCGCATTCGCGCAGGCGCGCGCCGAGCAGCGGATGGGCCAGGTAGGCGGCGGCCTCGTCGGCAGACGCGATGGCGAACTCGCGCGCCGTCGCGCTGCGCCCGAGGCCGGCAAGTTGCGGAAAGATGAACCACATCCAGTGGCTGGCCTTGCGGCCGGACTTGAGTTCCTTGACGACGGTGGAATAGACCGCCGCTTGTGCTTCGACGAAGCGCTCGAGGTTGAATCGCTTATCCATTCGCTTTCCTTCGGCTGAAATGTGAACACCTACGTGCTAAAGTGATCCCCATGAAACCCGAACACCTGCAACTGCTGCTGACGCGCGAAATGCCGTATGGAAAACACAAAGGCCGCAAGCTCGCTGACCTGCCGGGTCATTACTTAGGCTGGTTTGCGCGCGAAGGGTTCCCGCGCGGCGAGCTCGGTGAACTGCTGGCGCTGATGTACGAACTCGATCACAACGCCCTGCGCGGCCTGCTCGACCCGCTGCGCCGCTAAGTCACCGCGATCAAGCCTGGTTGGCGCGGGCGACCGTTAGCCGTTTGCCGTTGCGCAGCATGAGGGCAAAATCGACGGCGGGGACGGCGGGGCTGAACAGCCAGCCTTGCAGCTGGTCGCAGCCGAGGTCGCGCAGGAAGGCCATCTGCTCGGCCGTTTCGACGCCTTCGGCCACGATCTCCTGGCGCAGCTGCTGCGCCATGGTAACGATGGCGCGCGCGATGGCGCAGTCGTTTTCTTCATCCGGCAAGCCGATGACGAACGAGCGGTCGATCTTGAGCGTACTGATCGGGAATTTTTTCAGGTAGGCGAGGCTGGAGTAGCCGGTGCCGAAGTCGTCCAGCGCCAGCGCCAGTCCCATCGCCACGAGCTCGTTCATGATGGCGATAACGTTGTCAAAGCCGCCCACCAGCAGGCTTTCGGTGATCTCGAGCATGATCTGCTCGGGCTGCACGCCGTGCCGCTCGAGCACGTCCTGGATGCGCGCCGGCAGGCGCCGGTCGAACTGGCGTGCCGACATGTTCACCGCCACCGGCGGCATCGCCAGGCCGCAATCCTTCCATGCGCGGATCTGGCGGCAGGCTTCTTCCAGCACCCAGTTGCCGACCTCGAAAATGAGGCCGGTTTCCTCGGCCAGCGGGATGAAGTCGTTGGGCGAAATCATGCCGCGCTCGGGGTGGCGCCAGCGGATCAGCGCTTCGGCGCCGACGATGCGCCCGCTGCGCAAACTGACCTTCGGCTGGTAGTGCAGCTCGAGCTGGCCGCCGGCCAGCGCGGCGCGCAATTCCGTCTCGAGCCGCAAGTGGTCCTTGGCGCGCTGGTCCATCTCTGCGCTGTAGAACAGGAACGTTTCGTCGGCGTCCCGCTGCACCTTGGCCATGGCGACGTCGGCGAAGCGCAGCAGCGAGGCGGTGTCGGTGCTGTCCTCCAGGTAGACGGCAATGCCGATGTGGGCGCCGACGCGCAGGCTGTGGGCGTCGATCAGTACTGGCTGCGCCAGTGTGGCGAGCAGCTTGCGGGCGACGATGCCGGCGTGCTCGCGCTTTTCGATCTTGGGCAGCGCGACGGCGAACTTGCTGCCATCGATGCGCGCCAGGATGTCGGCGTCGCGCAGCGCAGCGCGAAAGCGGCGCCCGATCTCGCACAGCAGTTCGCTGGCGATGTCGTGGCCGAGCGTGTCGCTGACGACGCCGATGCGGTCCACTTCGATCACCATCAGCGCGCCGTATTCGCGCGCGCGCCGCGCTTCACTGAGCATCTGGTCGACCAGGTGGCTGAACAGGCTGCGGTTCGGTAGCCCGGTCAGGCTGTCGTAGTTGGCCATGCGCTGCATGCGCGCTTCGGCATCCTTGTGCACGCTGATGTCGGAAAACAGCGAAAAGGTGTGAGTGATGTCGCCACGCGCATCGCGCACCACGCTGATCGTCACCGACTGCGGAAACAGCTCGCCGTTCTTGCGCTTGCCGACGATCTCGCCGCGCCACGGACCATGGCCCTGCATCGCGGCGCGCACCTTGGCATACAGTTCGGCGTCGTGCACGCCCGAGCGCAGCAGGTCGGGCGTCTGGCCGATCGATTCGGCCGGGGTATAGCCGGTGATGCGGGTAAATGCGCCGTTGATCGAGACAATCCGCTCGAAGGCGTCGGTGATCAGGACGCCCTGGTCGCTGTCTTCGATGATGCGGCCATGCAGGCGCACCTTGTCCTCGGCGCTGAGCGGGTCGGCCAGCGGCGATAACTGCACCAGCATGCCGGCCGCCTCGCCGTCGTCGTCGTGGATCATCGACAGCGCCATCGCGACACGGATCACTTCACCGCTTTGTTTGCGCCGCCGTACTTCGACCGGCGCACCGCCCTGCTGCATGAGCAATTCGACCATGCCGTCCTCGTCGGCGTCTTCAGCGTCCAAAAACAGTGCGTGCCGGCCGAGCGCTTCGGCCTCGGTGTAACCGAACAGCGCTTCGGCGCCGCGGTTCCAGCCGGTCAGGTAGCCGGCCAGGTCGAGCGCGACGACCGCTTGCTGCGCGGGCCCGATGTCGATGATCGCCGCTTCCAGCGCGCTCAAGGTCTGCTCGAGCGCGGCGCCCGCCTGCGCGCGCGCCGCGCGCACCAGGGCCAGGCAGCCGTCGAGCTTGGACTCAAGCATTCGGCTGGCCCGAGATTTCGCGCAGTGCCGCCTGCATCCAGATCGCAGCGTCGACCATCGCGTCGTTGAATTCTTGGCGCGGGATCTGCAAGGCGTCGAGCCGGGCGGCCACGCCCTCCAGGTCGCCGCGCTCGGCCGTTTCGAACAGCGCCAGCAGCGCGCCAAGCTCGCCTTCGCGCCGCAGCAGCGCGGCATGCACCGCTTCGCCCAGCGCCAGCGGCGCCAACAATTCGCCCAGCGGCATGCCGAACAACACGCCGAGCAGCGAGAACATGCCGGTCATGAAGCCTTGTTCCTGGGTGTTCTTGTCCAGTCCGCCCGACTTGGCGAGCAGCTCGAGCGCGCGGGCGCGCAGCGCGACGCGCGAGAGCAGCATGGCCGAGCGGACGTCGTCTTGGCGCGCGGCGAACAGCATCAGGTTGAGCCAGCGGCGCAGTTGCTGACGCCCGAGCATCAGCAGCGCCTGTGCGAAGCTGGTGATGCGCCGGCCGCTGCCGACGCCAAGCGAATTAACCAGCCGCAGCAGGTTGTACGACAGCGTCGGGTCGCGCCGCAGCAGCGCTTCGATTTCGTGGGTGTCGGCGTCGGCGGCGACCAGTTGCACCATCTGTAGCGCATGGACGCGGGACGCGGCCTGGGCGCTGGAAGACTTCGGCGGCGGCGCCATGCACCAGTCGCCGTCGACCCAGGCTACCTCCGGCGCCAGCAGCTCGATGGCCAGGCGGTCGTCGATCCGGCACACCGATCCGCCAGCGAGCGGCTGCCAGCCGGTGTCCTGCAAGGCCGCCCCCAGCGCGGGGTCAAGCTGCGATTGATAAAAGCAGGCCAGGCTGGCGGACAGGCCGGCGAAAGCTTCACTGCCGAACAGTGGCAACACACCGGCAGCGTCGGCGTCAAAGCCAAGGTCGAGCAGCAAGCCGGCTGGCTTGCCGCCGCGCTCGGCCAAAACGCGAAAAAACACCAGGGGAAGAGGATTCGAAAAAGTCATTTGTTACTTGCCAAATCTACACAGTTAACGACTATATTAACCTGAAAATATTGATTCAAGCCAAGATTGTAATGACACTGTGCATGCCTTGTCGCCCGTACAAATTTGCCAGTTAGTAACGGCGATGAAAACCAGCCTGCGCGCTTGGCCATGAGCGTTCGAAATTTTCGATCATAGGACCCAACACTATCCGTTTTTTAATTGTCGAGTTCCCGCCTATACTCGTTCCATTGGTGCGGCGCACATCGGCTTTTTCGAGAAGCGCGGCAGCAGACTACATCGAAATTATTGCACGTCGATAGACGAGAAATGGAGCAACTCATGTTACAGGTTCGAAAAAGCGAAGACCGCGGCAATGCCGACCACGGTTGGCTGCAATCGAAGCATACGTTCTCGTTCGGCGACTACGTCGACCGCAACCATACCGGCTTCGGACCGCTGCTTGTCATTAATGAAGACCGGGTAGCCCCCGGCCAGGGCTTTGGCAGCCACAGCCACCGCGACATGGAAATCATCTCCTACGTGCTGGAAGGCGCGCTTGAGCACAAGGACAGCATCGGCACCGGCTCGGTGCTGCATTACGGCGACGTCCAGCGCATGAGCGCCGGTTCGAGCGTGCGGCACAGCGAATTCAATGGCTCGAAGACGGAGCCGGTGCACTTCCTGCAAATCTGGATTCAACCGAACGTGACCGGCATCGCCCCCAGCTACGAAGAAAAGCATTTCACCCCGCAGACGAAACAGGGCCGGCTGCGGCTGGTGGCGTCGAACGATGGCCGTGAAGATTCGGTGCTGATCCACCAGGACGCCGCCCTCTACGCCGCCCTCCTGGGGCCGCACGACCATCTCGAACACAGGCTCGCGCCTGGCCGCACCGGCTATGTCCACGTGATCCGCGGACAAGTCACCGTCAACGGCCTGGTCCTGGCCGGCGGCGATGCGCTCAAGCTCAGCGCCGAGGCGGTGATCGTGCTGGGCCAGGCCGAGAATGCCGAAGTGCTGGTGTTCGACTTGCCATATTGAGCTTTACAGTCGCTTGAATTGCCTGTGGACAGCCTTGCCGTCTACGGGCAGGACTGTTTTCCGCTACACTTGCGGCTACAGAAATAGACTCGAGAACTCCGCCATGCCCGTCACCGCCAATGAAGAATTGCTGGACTACGCCACGTCGTGCGCCCTGCCGACGCCGTGGGCCCAGTTCACGTTGCACGCCTTTGTCGAACACGCCACCGGCAAGGAACACCTGGCCATGACGCTCGGCGACATCGGCGACGGCGAACCGGTGCTGGCCCGCGTGCATTCCGAATGCCTGACCGGCGACGTGCTGTTTTCGCAGCGCTGCGATTGCGGCGCCCAGCTCGAAGGAGCGCTGCGCAAGATCGCCGCCGAGGGTCGCGGCATTTTGCTGTACCTGCGCCAGGAAGGGCGCGGCATCGGCCTGGTCAACAAAATGCGCGCCTACCGCCTGCAGGAAGCCGGCGTCGACACGGTGGAAGCGAACCTGCAGCTCGGTTTCCACGCCGACGCCCGCAATTACACGCTGTGCCAGCCGATGTTCGCCCAGTTCGGCATCACCCGCCTGCGCCTGATGACGAACAACCCGCGCAAGATCGACGCGCTGGAAAAACTCGGCATCGAGGTGGCCGAACGGGTGCCGCTGCTGGTCAACCGCAACGCGTTCAACAACAGCTACCTTAATACCAAAGAGGCCAAGCTGGGCCACTTGATGACGCCGCTGGCGGAAGCGGTCGCCGAAGACGGCGAGCTGTAGGGGTCGCCCGGTCGCGCAAGATACGTTATGCTGGTGGCAAGATCGCAAACATGTCTTGTTACTGAGGATTGCATGAAATTTGTATTGCCCGCCGCCTTTTTGGCCTGCTTGTGCGCCGCCGCGCTTGCCACGGCGCAATCGGCGCGCCAGAGCCCGCAACAGACTGCGAACCAGCGCGCGCCGCTGACCAACCCGGCCCCGGCCCAAACGCTGGCGCCGGCGATCCAGCCTGGCGGCCCGCCCGCGGCCACGCCCCCCACCGAAGACGAGGCCAACCCGGCGCTGCCGCTGCCGTCATCGGCGGCGCAGAACCTGTACGCCAAGGCCAAGGCCGACCTGCTGCAGATTCGCATGCTGCTCAAAAACGGGCGCAGCCAGTCGACGGTCGGCTCCGGCTTCATGGTCGGCACCAGCAACCTGGTGCTGACCAACTACCACGTGGTGTCGCAGATGGCGCTCGACCCGGACGTGTATATCGGCGAATACGTCGACACCGACGGCAAGCGCGGCCCGGTCGAACTGCTGGCGGTCGACGTGCTGCACGACCTGGCGGTGGTGCGCATCAACCGCGAGGGGACAGGCTTTTTCAACCTGCCGGAAAAGCTGGCCAAGCTGACACAGGGCCAGTACCTGTATTCGCTCGGCAATCCGCTCGACCTCGGCTTCGCCATTTCGGAAGGCTCGTACAACGGCGTCATCACACGCAGCTTCTACGACCAGTTGATGTTTACCGGCCCGATCAACTCGGGCATGAGCGGCGGCCCCAGCGTGACGGTATCGGGCGACGTCGCCGGCGTCAACGTGTCGAAGCGGCGCGACGGTGAACTGGTCAGCTTCCTGGTGCCGGTGCGCTATGCCCAGGAATTGCTGAAAAAAGTCGCGCTTCAAACCGCGCCGCCGAAGGACTTCAACCCGCTGATCGGCCAGCAGCTGCTGGCGCACCAGAAGGCGATGGTTGACCGCCTGCTCGATGCGCCGCTGGCGACCAAGATGATGGGACCCTACCTGGTGCCGGTGCGCGAATCCGAGCAGGTGCGCTGCTGGGGGCGCTCGAACGTGAAAGCCGAAGCGTCGTTCACCGCCGACACCATCAGCTGCTCGATGGAGTCGGCAATCTTCGTGTCGGAGTCGCAGCAGACCGGCCACATGGCGATGACCCACCAGTACGTGCGCTCGGCAAGCCTCGACAAGATACGCTTCTCGGTGCTCGCCACCACCCTGTTCAAGGTCGACAACCTCGGATCGAACAAGGACACGCGCCTGACCGGCCCATCTTGCACCGAACAGTTCGTCGTCACCCGCAGCGTGCCGCTGCGGGCCGTCACCTGCGTGCGCGCCTACCGCAAATTCGCCGGCCTGTACAATTTTACCTTGATGACCGCCACCACCGACGACGCCAAGGCCAGCCTGCAAAGCCGCATCGACGTCTCCGGCGTGTCGTACGAAAACGGCATGCGCACCACCCGCGCCTTTCTCGACACGTTGGGGCGCGGGAGCCGACAATGACCGCCTCTTATTTCGTCGAAACGCTGGCGCGCAACGGCGACGTGCTGCACCGTCACCAGGTCGGGTCGCTGCCGATCCGCCTCGGGCGCGGCTACGACAACGACTTCATCGTCGACGACTCGCACTGCGCCGCGCGCCACGCCATCATTGAATCGGACCCTGACGGACGCCTGGTGCTGCGCGACCTGGGCACCCGGAACGGCGTAGTCCACCAGGGCAAGCGCAAATCGAGCCTGGTGATGAGCGGCGACACCGTGGTCAGGCTCGGCCACACCATGCTGCGCGTGCGCGCCGCCGACTTCCCGGTGCCCGACGAGCAGCTCGACCGTACCATGCACGCGTGGGAAGGCGGCATGCCCGGCCTGGTCGGCATGTTCCTGATCGGGGTGTTTTCGGTACTGACCGTGTGGCTCAACGACACCCAGTCGTTCCAGCTGATCCGCTACCTGCAGGCACTGGCGTACGGCATCGCTGCCGGCCTGGTGTGGGGCGGCGCGTGGGCCTTCGCCAACCGCCTGTTTGGCCGCCATGCGCGGCTCGGGCGCCACCTGTTCATCTTCGGTTGCGGCTTCGCCGCCGTCACCGTCTTCAAGCTGTTGTCGAGCGTGGTGGCGTATTCGTTTTCGTTCGAGGCGATCACGCGCTATGGCTCGCATGTGGCAATTTTGCTGGTGGCCGGCATGCTGTACTTCCACCTGTCCACCGTCAAGCCGAACAACGCCCGCAAGTTCGCCGTGACCTGCTGCATTATTGCGCTACTCGGCTCCGGCCTGACCCTGATCAGCAACGAGCAGCGCAGCGGACGGCTTGGCGATGAACTTTATATGTCGGTGCTGCTGCCGCCGACGATGCGGGTCGCGGGCGACCACCAGGTTGGCGAGTTTATGGACAAGGTCGGCGCCATGAAGGCCCGGCTCGACGCCGAGCGCACGCGCAAGGTCAATGACGGCGCCGTCGACGATGACGACGACGCCTAAAGGCAGCAGCGGCAGCAGCGGCAGCAGCGTCGGCTTGCGGACTGGTTGTCGCCCCGTTCCCTGCCCCGCGTGATGACCCGCGCCCGCCTCGCCTTCGGCCTCGCCTATTTCCTGTTCTGGATGCTGCTCGCCTGGGTCGCCGTGCAAGATTATTTGCGCAATCAGGACGGCGACGCGCTGTGGCAGCCGCTCCTGTGGGAGAGCTCGTCGATGCTGGTGGTAACAAGCCTGCTGCTGGTGCAGCACCATTTCACGCGGCGCCACGCCTACCTGCTGGCGCGGCCGTGGCGCTGGTTCGCCATCCAGGCATTGTGGCTGCCGTTCTTCTGGCTGTTATTCACGCCGCTCGCCTTCGGCATCCGCCACGCGGCCTACGCGCTGGCCAATTCGACCTACACGCACCGGCCATGGCCGGAGCTGTTCGTCTACGAGTCGCTCAAGATCAGCGTTTTCATCGGCCTGTTCACGGTGATCCGGTTCGGTCTGCTGTCGTACCAGGAGCTGCTAGAGGAAAAATTGCGCGCGGAAACGTCGAACGCCCTGCTGCGCCAGGCCCAGTTGCAGCGCCTGACGCAGCAGATGCAGCCGCATTTCCTGTTCAACGCGCTCAATACGGTGTCGTCGCTGATGCACACCGATGTCGACCGGGCCGATGCCACCCTGAACGGGCTGGCCGACGTGCTGCGCGCCACGTTGGATGCCGGCGAACTGCACGAAACGCCGCTATCGAGCGAACTGCGGCTGGTGCGCGGTTATGCGCAGGTCATGCAGCAGCGTTATGGCGACCGGCTCGACATCGCCTGGCGCATCGACGACGACGCACTCGGCTGCATGCTGCCGTTAATGAGCATCCAGCCGTTGTTGGAAAACATCTTCAAGCACACCGTCGAACGGCGCCGCGAGCCGACCCGCATCACGGTGTCGGTTGCGCGCGAGGGCGGACGGCTGTGCGTGACGCTCGATGACGACAGCGGCGTGCTGGGTGGCGAACACACCACCGGCAGGCCCGGCATCGGCATCAGGAACCTGCGCGAGCGGCTGGCGGTGCTGTACCACGGCGACGCCAGCCTGTCGCTGGTGCAGCTGGCGCCGGCCGGCGTGCGGGCGCGGATGGAGCTGTCGTGCGGGTGCTGATCGTCGACGACGAACGGCCGGCGCGCGACAAGCTGCGCCGCATGCTCGAGCGCGAATCTGACATCGACGCGATCGACGAAGCGCGCGATGGCGTCGATGAATGCCATCGACTACCTGCAAAAGCCCTTCGACCTCGCGCGATTGCAACGCGCGCTGGGACGCCTGCGCGAGCGGCTGGCCGCAGCCCGCAGCCCCTGTGCTGCCGGCCGTCGGCGACGGCCATCCGGTGCGCCAGTTGCTGGTGACCGAGCGCGGCATGACGCGGGTGGTGCGCGTCGAGCAGATCGGCTGGATCGAGACGGCCGACAATTACGTCGTGCTGCACTGCGCGCTCGAGCATCGGCTGATGCGCCAGACCTTGGGCGGCTTGCTCGACAAGCTCGGCGCGGGCTTTGCGCGCTGCCACCGGCGCGCGGCGGTGCAACTGAGCTGGATCGAGCACGTCGTCGCGCTCGACAAGGGCGATTGCGAGCTGGTGCTGCGCGGCGGCGCGCGCGTTCCGTGCAGCCGCCAGTACCGTCCGGGCGTGATCCAACGGCTCTAGCAGCACTGCTTCAGAAGGTGGCAAAACACCGGCCCGCCCCACCCACGTCCCGCTTCGCCCCATTTTGCTGGCGCACGCGCGGGGGGCTCGGCTAGTCTGGAATTTGTTTCCACCACCAGACAGATTGCCATGAACCCTGCCGACATCGACCACCGCGCCCGCCTGTACTTTCTCGATTGGGTGCGCATCGTCGCCTTCTTCGTCCTCATCCTCTACCACGTCGGGATGGTTTACGTGACGTGGGGCTGGCACGTCAAAAGCCCGTTCGCCAGCGACACGCTGGAGTCGTATATGTTCCTGTCGTCGCCGTGGCGGCTCGGCCTGCTGTTCCTGGTTTCCGGGGCGGCGTCGCGCTTCATGCTGGTCAAATGCAGTGCCTGCGCGTTCATGCGCCAACGCAGCTGGCGGCTGCTGGTGCCGCTGCTGTTCGGCATGCTGCTGATCGTTCCGCCGCAGCCGTATTTCGAGGTCATCGAAAAAGTACGCCTACCAGGGCAGCTATCTTGATTTCATGCAGCTCTACCTGCACAATTACCGCGGCTTCGTCAGCGCTGCCGGCGCCCACCTGATCCTGCCGACCTGGAATCACCTGTGGTTCGTCGCCTACCTGTGGGTGTACACGCTGGTACTGGGCGCGCTGGCATTGGCGTTGGGCGGGCGTTTCGACGCCTGGTCGGCGCGTGTGGCCGATTTGCTGATCGGCTGGAAGCTGATCGTGTTGCCGGCGGCGCTACTGGCGCTGGCGCGCGTCCTGCTGCAGCCGCACTTTCCCCAGACGAACGCCCTGTTCGGCGACTGGTACAACCACGCGCTGTACTTTTCCCTGTTCCTGCTCGGCGCCATGCTAGCGTGCCAGCGTCCCGCCTGGGCGCGGTTTGACGCCGGCCGCTGGTATGGCCTGGGCCTCGCGCTGGCTTGCTGGGCCCTGCTGAAGATCTGCTATTCGCTGCCGGATGGACTGGTGCCGGAGCAGGTGTGGACGTGGTTGAACCCGCTGCACCGGACGGTGTACGGCCTGTGTCAATGGAGCGCGATCGTTGCTGCCATCGGCTTCGCGCACCGCCATCTCGATGTCGACAACGCCAGGCGGCGCTATCTGGCGCAGGCAGTGTTCCCGGTGTATATCGTGCACCAGACCCTGATCGTCTCGATGGCGCACGCGCTCAAGCCGGTGCGGTTTGCGCCCGGCATCGAAGCCATTGTGCTGGTGGTGCTGACGTTGACGGCCAGCTTCGCCATCTTCGAGGTGGTGCGCCGCTGTCCGCCGTTGCAGCCGCTGTTCGGCCTCGGCAAGGCGGGGGTCGATGCCGTCAACCACGAGCAGCGGGCCAGGGCGCGTGCTGCCTGACCAGCCCCGGCGGGCGAACTCGACGATTGCAGGCGAAAGAAAGCCGCACCGGAAACCCGGTACAGCCATTTTATTTGGTACTGCCTATTGTCGATGCGGTTTTTTTCAGTGCCGCCTTTTTCCACCGTCGGCCGAGCCCCGGCAAGCCCAGGCGTTGGCCCGCTTACGAATCCTTGCGCGCGCCAGGGGAACCCGGCTTGGACGATTGCCCAGGTTGGCCGGACTGGCCGGACTGGCCGGCAGCACTTTGCTGGCCGCTGTTGGCCGTAGGCGAGTCGCTTGAACCGCCCATATGGCTACCGCCGTTGGCACCCTGCATGCTGGCGGAGCCACCATTGCCGCGTGCCGCGGTGTTCTGGAACGGATCGCTGAACTTGCGCATGGTTTCCTGCTGGGTACGCAGGCCACGCTCGGTTTCTTCGGAAGCGGCGCGCTGCACTTCATCGGCCAAAGCCTTGGCCGTGCGGCTGGTTTCCTGCACGTGCTGCTCGGTCACACGGGCCAGGTCGACCTGGGCATCGGCCGCCACGCGAGAGACATGCTGTTGATAGGCGCGCAGCTTTTCAGCTGCCGGCTGAGCATGCACGCTGGCAGCGCTGAGCGCTTCAGTCGGACGCGATTGGGACATTGCTTGCTGGCTGGCCAGCGTGGTTTCTTCCAGCATGGTCTGGGCCAGCTGGATGTTCAGGTCGCACACTTGCTGAAAAGAATGGAAAAACGATTTCGAGATGTCGTTTACAAACGACATGTGCGCGTCCATATGAGTACGCACAGCGGGGGTAACGGATTGAGCGAATGGATACATTAAAAACCTCAGGAAATGGTCGTAAATTGGATTGCGATGTAGGCGCATGTGGCAGGCTTGACCCGCCGAACGCTTGCGCCATCGCAGCGGCTACATACCGAACGCCTTACATCGCATTTGTATCGAACGCGATGCCGGCCTTCAGCACGAGATACCAAGGCTAGGGCACCACGCTATCGCGGGTTTGATACGAATCAAACGTATTGGGGAACTCGTCAACCGGATCACTCTATGAATTGCAAAGCCGGCGTGATTTTGCTGCGCCGCACCAAAACCGCCTGTTTTCACTCCGCGACTAGCGCTACGGCTCAGGCGGCTCTGTCGAGCTGGTGGAGGTGACGAGGCGATTGTGGTCACGGCATCGTGAGATATCGCCGGCCTGCATACCGATTCTGCAGATCCAGCGTGCCATCAGCTGGCGCCTGCGCAACTTGATGCTGCCGCTGGTCCCGGGCATCGTGGCCACCAGGGTCGTCATCGAGATCGCCATCTTCGAACACTGGCCTGGTACCCGTGGAACTATTTTTTGGTGGTGGCCAACGGCAGCGACCCGGCGCTGCAGTGGCACGCGATGCTGCTCGCCGCCAGCGTCGGTGCCGTACTGTTCGCGCTCACCGCGCTGGTGCTGGGTGGGCGCGAGACCGAAACCTGATCAATCTGCAGATCAATCGGCGTGACGCTCGACCCAGCTGGCGAAGGCGTCGATGAAGCCCTGCAAAAATTTTTCGGTCGATTCATTGTTCAGCTTGTCGCCATCGAACAGCTTGTCGGCGTTGCCGATGTAGGCTTCCGGCTGCTGCATTGCCGGCATGTTGAGAAACACCAGCGACTGGCGCAGATGGTGGTTGGCGCCGAACGCGCCGCTGGCGCTGGGCGACACGCTGACCACGCCGCACGGCTTGCCGCTCCACGCGCTCTGGCCATACGGGCGCGAACCGACGTCGATGGCGTTTCTCAGAACGCCCGGCACCGACCGGTTGTACTCGGGCGTGACCCACAGCACACCGTCGAACTCCATGATTTTGGCGCGGAACTCCGTATAGAGCGCCGGCGGCGCGTCATCGTCGTCCTGGTTGTACAGCGGCAGCTGGCCGATCTCGACGATTTCCATTTCGAGCGTCGACGGCGCCAGCAGCATCAAGGTCTTGGCGACTTTACGGCTGAACGATTCCTTGCGCAGGCTGCCGACGATGACTGCGATTTTACGAGTAGCCATATTCTTCCTTTGCTGAGTCAGTGGGTGATGCATGCATTCTGCTGCCTATTTTGCATCATTTTCAAAATTGGCGGCGGTTTCCTCACTTCGCCGTCACCACGGCCCCGGCCGGTGCATCGGCGTGCCAGCCGCCGCCCAGCGCCTTGAACAGCGACACTGTGGCCTGCAGGCGTTTGAGTTTCAAAATGCCCAGTTCATTTTGCACGTCGGCTAGCGCGCGCTGGGTATCGAGCACCGTCATCAAATCCTCGGCGCCCACCTTGTAGCGGATTTCGGACAGGTCGAACGCCAGCCTGGTCTCTTCCAGTTCGACCTTCTTGAGCCGGCTTTGCTCATCCAGGCTGCGAATCTGGCCGAGCACGATGCCCACTTCCGCCAGGGCGCCTATCACGGCCGCGCGATACACCTGCACCAGTTCCTGCTTCCTGGCGATGGCCAGGTCGCGCTCGGTCTTCAGGCGGCCGGCGTCGAAGATCGGCACCAGCACGGAAGCGCTGACATTGGCCAGCAGGTTCGGCGCATTGAGCAGCGACAGCAAGGCGCTGCTTTGGGCGCCCAGAGCGCCGGTCAGGCGGATGTTGGGGAACAGCGCCGCGCGCGCCACCGCGACGTTGGCGTCGGCCTCGGCCAGGTTGGCCTCGGCGCGGCGAATGTCGGGCCGGCGCGCCAGCAGGTCGGACGGCAGGCCGGCCGTCACGTCAGGCAGGTCGATGGTTTCCAAACCCTGGTCGCCGACCTTGAACGACTGCGGCGCGCGTCCCAGCAAGATCGCCAGCGCCGACTGCGCCTCGCGCGCCTGCTGCTGCAAGTCCGGGATCGCCGCCTTCTGGCCGGCGACGACCGAGCGCTGGCGCGCCAGGTCCAGCGGCGAAGCCGATCCGGCGCTCTTTTGCGCCTTCACCAGTACCAGCACATGCTCGGCATTGGCGACGTGGGCGCGCGCCGCTTCCAGCCGGTCGCGCAGCGACAGCACCTGCAGGTAGGTCGAGACGATGGCGCTGGTGACGGTCAGCGCCACCGTCTGGCGGTCCTCGCGGTTGGCGTCGAGGGCGGCGGCGGCGGCGGCCACGCCGGCCTTGTTCTTGCCCCAAAAATCGACTTCGTAGGCGACCTGCAATTGAGCACTGGCCGACATGCCGGAGCTGCCACTGCCAATCAGTAGCTCGCGGTCGGCACCGCCGCCGAAGTCGACCGTCGGCAACAGCGCCACGCCGGCGATGCGCGCCTGCGCCTCGGCCTGGCGCACCCGCGACAGCGCCGCGGCAAGCTCGAGGTTGCTGGCCTGCCCTTGCCGCACCAGGCGCGCCAGTTCCGCGCTGCCGAAGCGGTTCCACCATGCGGGGTCAAGCCCCTGGCTGCCGTACGCGGTCTCGCCCGGCGCCCAGCCGGCCGGCATCGCCACCGCCGGCGCCGGCGCCGGCGGCATGGTCTGGGCGCAGCCGGCCAGCACGGCGCAGCTGATACCAATGCGAATGCCCATGCCGAGCCGGGCGATCGGGCGCGCCATCAGCGCGCCACCGGCGCCGCGGCCGGTTTGGCGGCGGTGTGCAAGGCCAACGCAGGCATTGGTCCGACCAGCACCTGGTCGCCCTCGGCCAGGCTTGAAAGCACCTGCACCTCGCGCGCGTTGCGCAGGCCGATTTTGAACTTGCGCGCGCTCGGACGGCGCTGCGCGTCAAGCAGGTTGACAGTATGAAAACCACTGGCGTCCGGTGCGCCGAGGGCGCGGGCCGGCAACAGCAGCGCGTTTTGCGCCTGCGCCACGACGAACTGCACCTGGGTGCTCATGCCGCTCATCAGCTCGCGGTTGACATTGTTCACTTCGAACAAGACGATGTAGAACGCCTGCCTGCCCTGCTCGCCGCTGGTCTCCGCCGCTACCGGAATCACCTGGCGCAGCTTGCCGGACCAGTGCCGGCCGGGATAGCCCGGGGTGGTGAAATTGGCTTGCATGCCGGCGCGCAGGCGCGTCACGTCATTTTCGGCCACGCGCGCGGCCACCGTCAGCTTCGACAGGTCGGCGATGCGCATCAGGGGCGAAGCCGGCTGCGCCGCGCTGACCATCTGACCGTCGCGCACGTTCAGCGTGACGACGGTGCCGGAAATCGGCGCGGCCACCTGCGTCTGCTTGCGGCTGTCTTCCTCGATTTTCAGCGTCGCCTCCAACTGGCGGATCTGGGCATCGATCGCATCGACCCGCGCCCGCGCCGACGACACGTTCATGCGGCTCGATTCGAAGGCGTCCTCGCGCGTGGCGTTCTGCGCCTTGAGCTGGCTCTGGCGCTTGAACTGCAGCTCGGCAAAGTCGAACTGGGCGCGCTGGTCGGCCAGTTCGGCCTGCATCCTTGCCATCTGGGCGCGATTGTTTTCCGCCTTGGTCGGTTGCAGGATCGGGCTGATTTCGAGCAGCAGGCTGTTAGCTTTGACGGTGTCGCCAACCGCCACCAGCACTTCCTTGACCTGGCCGGTGGTCTGCGCGTACGCGTCGGCATATTTGTACAATTGCAGCTTGCCGCTGGCGGCCACGGTTTCCTGGATATTGCCGCGCTGGACCGTCACGGTATCGAGCTTGACCGGGATCGGTGCGGCCACGACCGGCGCGATCACCAGCGCCGGCGCCAAAGGCGGCGGCGGCGACTGCAGCACCTGCGCCAGCACGACGCCACCGCTGAGGATGATCGCCAGCGACAACACGGCGCCAAGGCTACGGCGGCGCAGTGGCTGGGCCGGGCGCGCGGGAACCGCCAGCGGCGGCTTCATTCGATCGTTTTTAACATCAGGCATCACATCAGTCATCGCATCAACACCGCATCGAGAAAATTGCCCATAGTATACAGCCTATGGCGCGCGATTTCCGCAAACACAGCGGTCAGATGCGCCCGCGCCGAAACGCCGCGAGAAACAATTTTGCTTCCGCCGTCGACAGCACAATTACCGGGTCGCCATGATAGGCATACAGGAATTGCGGTCCTCCCAGGCGGTCGGTCAGCTTGGCCGACAGCAGGAAGCGGGTCCCTGCCCGGTAGCGCGCCAGGTCGGTCAATCGGCGCGAACAATGCACCGGCAGCGAAGGCGCGAACGCTTGCCCCGCCATCGGCCGGATCTGCAATTGGCCGCTGCGCGGGTCAATGACCGATTCCACCGCCACGTCGCGGTACGCCCAGCTGTCGCGCGCCATCGCCTACGCCTTTATGACTGCCGCCGGCGCACGCACTATGTGCGCTTCGCGGATCGGCAGGTTGATGAGCGCGGCGCCGAGCGCCAGCACGATGTCGGCATACCACATCCAGGTGTAGTCGCCGAAGCGCACGAACGACAGCCCGCCCAGCCAGGCGCCGAGGAAGCCGCCGACCTGGTGCGACAGCAGGGTCAGGCCGAACAGCGTCGACAGGTAGCGCGTGCCGAACAGTTTTCCGACCAGGCCGGCGGTGGGCGGCACCGTGGCCAGCCAGGTGAAGCCGAGCGCGCCGGCGAAGAGATAGAACGTCATTGCTGTCTTCGGCGCCAGCAGGTACATCACGATGATGACCGCACGGCTGGCGTACATCACGGCCAGCAGGGATTTCATGCGGTAGCGGGTCGACAGCGCGCCGGCGGTGAGGCTGCCGGCGATATTGAAAAGACCAATCAGCGCCAGCGCGGTGGCCGATACGCCGGCCGACAAACCGCACAGCGCGACCTCGCCCGGCAGGTGGGTAACGAGAAAGGCGATGTGAAAGCCGCAGGTAAAGAACCCGGCATGCAGGAACAGGTAGCTGCGGTCGCGCAAGGCGATCTTTATTTGTTTGCCCAGGCCCATGCCTGGCGCTTCGACATGCTTCGCGGCGGCAGCCCCTGCGGCCGTCTTGGCGCCGGCCGAGCGGCGCAGCGGCCAGGCCAGCGGGATCGTCAGCAAGGTGGC
>Ga0326735_1000107_pt1 | contig 17750 bp, 10 predicted proteins | sample 37_GP2_1092_FD_207945 | JGI IMG/M metagenome (GOLD analysis project Ga0326735, IMG submission 207945) | Glacier ice microbial communities from Ngari, Tibet, China - 37_GP2_109.2 | ecosystem: Environmental > Aquatic > Freshwater > Ice > Glacier | place: China: Ngari, Tibet | collected 2018-07-31
CGAGGCAATATCGGCGCATTTTGTCAAATCAAGCCGGCAGATAACATCGTTTGACTGTGGCAAACTTGGAAATTTTTCCGGGAATCATTGTTCCCAACGGGAAATCTCGTATATTTATGCTAAGATCGCCGCCTTAAATGCCTGGACAGAGCCCAAAACCTTGCTCTGTGCGTTGCTTGAAAAAATAAGTCGTGGCTGCCTAGCCCCTGAGCGCCACCTGGAACCCATCGATCAATTGGCGGCCGTGCCCGAGACCATGCATCAATCAGACCATGATATTCGCAATCGACTGCTGATTGCCCGTCTGCCGGCGATGCCGCAGATACTCATCAAGTTGATCGAGCACTTGCAGGCCGACGACCTCGGCATGCCTGAGCTGGCCGCGCTCATTTCGAACGATGCCGGCATGACCAGCAAAATCCTGGCGGTGGCCAACAGCTCGGCTTACCATCGCGCCAGCCGCGCCATCTGCCTCGAGCAGTCGCTGGCCGCCCTCGGCACCGACATGATCAAGACGCTGGTCATCAGCGAAGCGGTGTTCCAGACCTTTAATAACTTTCCTCATTCGGGCAGCACCGACCTGCGCGCGTTCTGGAAAAATTCGCTTACCGCCGCCGTCGTCGCGCGCCAGCTGGCCAAGCGGATGGAATACCCGCACCTCGAGGAAGCTTACTTGGCCGGCCTGTTGCACAATGTCGGCCGCCTGGCGTTGCTGGCCACCGCGCCGAAAGAATACACCTTCAATTTTACCGCGCGCGACGACGAAGACCTGTGCGCGGTCGAGCAGCGCACCATGCAGATCACCCACGCCGAAGCAGGCGCCTGGCTGATCGAGCGCTGGCACCTCGATTCCTTCCTGGCCGACTCCGTGCTGTATCACCATGAGCCGAGCGCGCGCCTCGAGTCGAGCCACCCGTTGATCCGCATCGTGCGCCTGGCGCACCTGATGTCGTGCCATGGGTTGACCGGGGAAGCGGGCCACGACACGGACGCCGACGCCATCGCTGACGCCGCCCGGATATGCGGCGTCGAGCTGGCCGATGTCGACGCTGTGAAAGCGGCCGCCATGCGCCAGGTCGAGAAGTCGGCCGCCCACCTCGGCATCGACCTGGCCGGCGCCGACGACATCCCGAGCCCGGCGGCGTATGCACCGCCGGCACCGGTCGACCCGGTGCGCCAGCGCCTGTCCGAGGAAGTGCGCAACCTGGTGCTGGTGTCGGAAGTGGGTCAGGGCTTCGCCCGCCAGCAGGGCGAAAGCGGCCTGCTCGAATCGATGGTGCGCTCGGCGCGCATCCTGTTCGACTTCGACAATACCGTCATCCTGCTGGAAAACCCGACCGGCCACGCGCTGGTCGGCATGCCGACCGCCGAGCAGCAGCGCATCGCCGAGTTCTCGATTCCGCTCAACCGCGGCGGCGTCGTCGCCCAGGCCGCCCTCGATCGCAAGCTGGCCTTCGTCAAGCGCGATGGGCAATCGCTCGGGCTGGCCGAAGAACAGCTGTTTCGCCTGCTCGGCACCGACAGCCTGGTGTGCGTGCCGTTGGTCGCCGGCGGGCGTAGCCTTGGCGTGATGATCGGCGGCCTAGCAGCGTGGCAGGTGCCGGCCTGCATGAAGCGCGAGCGCTTCATGCAGGCGTTCGGCGTCCAGGCTGCGGGCGCGCTCGAAACGGCGCTGTCCGAGCGCGGCAACGCGCGCCGCCAGCTGGCCCACGTCGCCGAAGAATACCGCGAAGCGTCGCGCCGGGTGGTGCACGAAGTGAACAACCCGCTGTCGATCATCAAGAATTATTTGAGCGTCTTGGACGGCAAGCTGGCCAAGCGCGAACCGGTGGCCGGCGAGATGTCGATCCTGAACGAGGAAATCGACCGCGTCGGCCAGCTGATCAACGGCCTGGCCGACCTGCAGCCGTCCGGATCGCAGCGTGCCACCAACGCCACCAACGTCGCGCGCGTCGTCGACGATGTGCTGCGCCTGTTCCGCGCCACCGAGTTCGTGCCGCCGGCGGTGCAGATCGTCACCAGCATGGTGGACGCCGCCGCCGAGATCGAGGGCGACGCCGACATCCTCAAGCAGATCCTGGTCAACCTGGTCAAAAATGCGGTCGAGGCGCTTGGCCCGAGCGGGCGCATCGACATCGGCAACCGCCGCCACGTCAACCGTGAACGCTCACTGTACGTCGAGCTGGTGGTCAGCGACAACGGTCCGGGCCTGGCGCCGGAAGTGCTGGCCAACCTGTTTTCGGCGGTGCGCAGCACCAAGGACGGCGCCCACCGCGGCCTCGGCCTGTCGATCGTGCACGGCCTGGTCAAGAAGCTCGGCGGGCAGATTACCTGCCGCAGCGGCCGCACCGGCACGACGTTTGAAATTTTGCTGCCGGCGGCGGCGGGTGGGGCAAGCTTGGTGGGCATGGCTACCGGCGCCAAAGCCCGGGCGATGGACTCAATTTAAAGGTGATGATGAACGCAACCGCAGCCTTCGCAACCATGGCTTCCGACAACGTCCACGAGACAGCGCCGGTTCAAGCCCCTGCCCAGGCCTCCCACTTCGAATCCGACAACCTGCCCCGCATCCTGCTGGTCGACGACGAGCCGCGCCTGCTGTCGTCGCTCTACGAACTGCTGCGCGACCGCGACTACCACCTGACGACCGCCGCCTGCGGCAGCGAGGCGCTAGCCCATCTGGGGCGCATGAAGTTCGACCTGGTGCTGCTCGATTTGCGCTTGCCCGACATGAGCGGGCACGACATCATGGACTTCATCAACGACAGCGGCATCGAAACCGATGTCATCGTGATGAGCGGCGAAGTGGGCATCGACGCGGCGATCGGCGCCCTCAAGCGCGGCGCCTACGATTACCTGCGCAAGCCCTACAGCCGCGAAGAGCTGCTCAAGACGGTCGCCAACGCGCTGCAGCAGCGCCGCCTGGAACTGGCCAACCTGCGCATCGCCTCGCAGCTCGAGAACTCGGAAAAGCTGTACCGCTACCTGGTCGACAGTTCGCCCGACATCATCTACACGCTCAACCATGAAGGCCGCTTCACGTTCATCAACGACCGCGCCTACCAGTTGCTGGGATTCGCGCGCGAAGACCTGATCGGCAAGCACTACTCGGTCATGGTGCACGAGGAAGACCTCGAGCGCGCGCGCTACGTGTTCAACGAGCGCCGCGTCGACGAGCGCGCCTCGCGCAACGTCGAGCTGCGTTTGCGCTGCCACGCCAGCGGCAACGCCGACCGCACGTTCAACAATACCTTGATGACGATCTCGCTCAATTCGATCGGCATGCATGTGCCCGACCACGACGTCAAGAAGCTGGAGTTTTTCGGCACCTATGGCGTGGCGCGCGACATCACCGACCGCAAGCGGGCTGAAGAAGTCATTTCCTACCAGGCCTATCATGACATCCTGACCGACCTGCCGAACCGCATGCTGTTCAAGGACCGCCTCGGACTGGCCGTGATCCAGGCCAAGCGCAAGCTTACCGAGCTGGCCGTGATGTTCATCGACCTCGACCGCTTCAAGCTGGTCAACGACACGCTCGGCCACGTCAAGGGCGACGAACTGCTGCAGCAGGTGGCGGTGCGCCTGAAGGCTTGCCTGCGCCGCAGCGACACCCTGGCGCGCCAGGGCGGCGACGAATTCACCATCGTGCTGCCGGAGCTGCGCGACCGCGGCGATGCCAAGATCATCGCCGACAAGTTCCTCGAATGCCTGCACCAGCCGTTCGACCTTGATGGCCATGAAGTGCACATCTCGGCATCGATCGGCATCGCCATCTATCCGGGCGACGGCGAGTCGATCGACGAGCTGCTGCGCCACGCCGACATCGCCATGTACCAGGTCAAGGCGCTCGGCAAGAACGGCCACAGCTTCTATCACGATTCGATGCTCGACATCTCGCACCAGAAAATCGCGCTCGAGCAGAGCCTGCGCAAGGCGCTCGAACAGAACGAACTGGAGATGTACTACCAGCCGCAGATGGACGTCATCACCGGGCGCATCATCGGCGCCGAAGGCCTGATGCGCTGGAACCATCCGCAGCGCGGGTTGCTCAACGCCGGCGAGTTCCTGCCGTTCGCCGAAGACAATGGCCTGATGCTGCCGATCTCCGACTGGATGATCGGCGCGTTGTGCCGCGACCTGCTGCAATGGAACGCTTCCGGCGGTGAGGCGATCCGGCTGTCGCTGAACCTGTCGCCGCAATACCTCGACCGCGGCGATTTTTTCGAGAAGATGCGCGGCGCGCTGGTGCGCTACGGCATTTCGCCGGCCCAGATCGAGGTTGAGATCACCGAAAACATCTGCATCCGCAATCCGCAGTACGCGATCGAACAGCTCAATAAGCTGTGCCAGCTCGGCATCTCGGTGGCGATCGACGACTTCGGCACCGGCTATTCGTCGCTGTCCTACCTGCACCGCTTCCCGATCCACACCATCAAGATCGACCAGTCGTTCGTCAAGGAGATCCATGACGAGCACGGCCACTATCCGGTGATCCTGGCGATCATTTCGATCGCCCGCGGCCTCGGCCTGCACCTGATCGCCGAAGGGGTGGAAACCGACGTCCAGGCGCGCTACCTGAAGTCGAACGGTTGCCTGACGATGCAGGGCTACCTGTTCCACCGCCCGATCGCGCTGACCAACTTCATCAACCTGCTGCGCGAGCAGGATGCGGCCGGCGGTTCGGCTTTGCCGCTCACATCCGCCGTTGCGCACAACGCGCCGAACGTCGTGTCGATCCAGGCTTGACCCTGGCGCCGTGATGCCACCGCACCCGGCCCCAGCGCGCGCGTCCACCGGGAATTCGGCTGCGGGTTCAGCTTCACACACGGCTGCACACACGGCAGAATTCCTGCGCACCAAAGGGCTGGCCGAACGCGGTATCGCCAATGCCCAGCACAGCCTGGGCTTCATGTACGTCAACGGCCAGGGCGTGGCGCAAAACGACGAACTGGCCGTCGCCTGGTACCGCCTGGCGGCCACCTCCGGCGTCGAACAGGCCCAGTACAACCTCGGCGTGATGTACCAGAAGGGCCGGGGCGTCGGCCAGGATTATCAGCAGGCGGCAAACTGGTATCGCAAGGCCGCCGAGCAGGGTTACGCCGCGGCGCAATACAACCTTGGCTGGCTCTACGCGAAAGGCCAGGGCGTGGCGCAGGAACTGCGTCAGGCGATGCACTGGTTCAGCCAGGCCGCCGGCCAGGGCGATGCCGGCGCGCAGAACAACCTGGGCATGATGTACGACAGCGGCAAGGGCGTGGCGCAGGATTTCAGGCAGGCCATCGGCTGGTACCGCAAGGCCGCCGAGCAGGGATATGCGCGCGCGCAGTTCAACCTCGCCTTGCGCTACGATAACGGCCAGGGCGTGCAGCGCGACGCCCAGCAGGCGCTGTCTTGGTTCCGCAAAGCCGCCGAGCAGGGCTACGCGCCGGCCCAGTTCAACCTGGCGCTGCGCTACGAAAAAGGGCAGGACGTCGCCCAGGACGGTCCGAAGGCGATCGGCTGGTACCGCCGCGCGGCCGCGCAGGGCCACGCCAGTTCGCAGTTCAACCTTGGCCTCATATACGACAACGGCCAGGGCGTGCCGCGCGACGAAGCGACCGCGCTCGGCTGGTACCGCAAGGCCGCCGACCAGGGCCACGCCGGCGCCCAGGACAACCTCGGCCTGCGCCATGAGTTCGGCCAGGGCCTCGGCCAAAATTTCGCCGAGGCCGCGCAGTGGTACCGCAAGGCTGCCGAGCAAGGTTTCGCCAGCGCCCAATATCACCTGGCGCAGCTGCTCGATAGTGATAGCAGCAGCACCAGCACCAGCGGCGTCGAGGCCGACCCGGTGCAGGCCGTCGACTGGTACCGCAAGGCGGCCGAACAAGGCCACCTGCGGGCCCAGTTCGACCTCGCGCTGCGCTGCGAGAACGGCATCGGCGTGGCGCAAGATGACCAGGCGGCGATGGCGTGGTACTTGCGCGCCGCCGAACAGGATTACGCCGCCGCGCAATTCAAGGTCGGCGCCATGCTCGACGCCGGGGTTGATCCCAGCCCCGGCCCCGGCGTCGACCCCGCGCGTGCCAGCGCCGAAGCCTACGGCTGGTACCTGAAGGCGGCCGAGCGCGGCCACGCGATGGCGCAGTTCGCGCTCGGCCTGCGCCACGACAGCGGCCACGGCGTGCCGCAAGATTACGCCGCCGCCCATGACTGGTACCTGTGCGCCGCCCGCCAGGGCCATGCCCGCGCCCAGTTCAACGTCGGCCTGATGCAGCTTGGCGGCCAGGGCACGCACGCCGACCTGGTCGAAGCATCGCTGTGGCTCGAGCGCGCCGGGCAAGCCGGCATCGAGGCCGCCGCCCGCTACGTCAGGCGCGCCGCCGAACGCATGAACCCGGCGCAGCGCGCGCTGTTCGCGTCGCAGGCGGACCTGCCGCGCGCCGCTTGAATCACTTACTGCAAACCCGATTAATTTTTTTTATACGGAAACAGATGAAAATCAAGCTCCTGATGTCCCTCGCGTTCGGATTTTCGGTGGCCGCGCATGCGGCGCCGGCGGCGCCGATAAAATTCGACCGGACTGCCTACGCCATCGCGTATGAAAAATTTGTCCTGCCGAACGGCCTGACGCTGATCGTCCACCAGGACCACAGCGTGCCCGTGGTCGGCGTGAACCTGTGGTACCACGTCGGTTCGCGCAACGAAAAGCGCGGCAAGACCGGCTTTGCCCACTTGTTCGAGCACTTCTTTTTCAACGGCTCGGAGAACTACCCGCACGGCTTTCGCGAAGCGATGGACGACCTCGGCGCCAACAACCGCAACGGCACCACCAATACCGACCGCACCAATTTTTTCGAGGACGTGCCGGTGTCGGCGCTGGAGCGCACGCTGTTCCTCGAATCGGACCGCATGGGGTTCTTGGCCAACCATATTTCGAAGGAGATGCTCGAGCGCGAACGCGGCGTGGTGCAAAACGAAAAACGCCAGGGCGAGAACCAACCGTATGGCCGCGTGCGCAACGAAGTGAGCGCCAAGATGTATCCGTACTCGCACCCGTACTCATGGTCGACGATCGGCAGCATGGACGACCTGAACGCGGCGTCGCTGGACGACATCAAGGAGTGGTACCGCACTTATTATGGCCCGAACAACGCCGTCATCTCGCTGGCCGGCGACATCACGCCGCAAAAGGCGCTCGAACTGGTAACCAGGTATTTTGGGGCGATCCCGCCGGGCCCGCCGCTGCCGCGCACCGAGACCTGGATTCCCGCGTTGGAGCGCAACATCCGCGACGAAATGGAAGACCACGTGCCGCAGGTGCGTATCGCGCGCAGCTACCATACGGCAGCGTGGAAGGATGTGGAGGTGCGCCGGCTCGACCTGTTCGCCAACGTGCTGGCCGGTTCGAAGAGCGCGCACCTGGAGCGCCGCCTGGTCTACGAAAAAGGCATGGCGACAGCAGTCAGCGCTTCGATCAACGATGGCGAACTGGCGGGCAGCTTCACCATTACGGTACTGGTCAAGCCGGGTGTCGATCCGCGCGCGGTCGAGCGCGAGGTCGACCTCGTATTGGCCGACCTGCTCGACAAGGGGCCGAGCGCGGCGGAACTGGCGCGCGTAAAAACGCGCAGCCTGGCCGATTTCTCGCGCGCCATCGAGCGTCTTGGCGGCATGGGCGGGCGCTCCGACATCCTCGCCGAGAGCGAGACGTACGGCGGCGCGCCAGATGCCTACCTCGGCCAGCTCGAACAAATGGCGAATGCCACGCCGGCCCAGGTCAAGGCCGCCGCCAACAAGTGGCTGCGCGCTAACCACTACACGATGACGGTCAAGCCGTTTGCCAGGCTGGCGGCGGCCGCTTCGACGTTGGACCGCAAGCAGTTGCCGGCACTGGGCGCCGCGCCCGACGTCAAGTTCCCGCACATTACGCGCGCCGAGCTGAAAAACGGCTTGAAAGTGATGCTGATCGAACGCCACACGGCGCCGATCGTCAATGTCGCGCTGGTGCTGGACGCCGGCGCCGCGTCCGACGCGCCGGGCGCAGCTGGCGTGGCATCGCTGGCGCTCGACCTGCTTGAGCAGGGCAGCAAGACGCGTACCGCCTTCCAGATGTCGGACGCGCTCGAGGCGTTTGGGGCGCGGATGAACACCGGCACGCTCGCCGACATGTCGCTGGTGCGGCTGCAATCGACGTCCGCCAACCTGGCGCCGTCGCTGGCGATCATGGCCGATGCCGCGCTCAACCCGGCCTTTGGCGCCGACCAGTTTGCGCTGCAAAAACAGCGCCGCCTAGCCCAGCTCGGCCAGGAGCGCGCCCAGCCAACCTCCCTCGCGCAGCGCCTGATGCCGGCACTGCTGTACGGCCCTTTACACGCCTACGGCCGGCCTGCCGCCGGCACCGAAAAAACCATCGGCGCCATCAAACGCGACGACCTGGCAGCGTGGCACGCGGCGTGGTTCAAGCCGGGCAGCGCTACCTTGGTCGTCACCGGCGACACCACCTTGGCAAAACTGATGCCGGCGCTCGAGGCCAGCTTCGGCGCATGGCGCGCCGGCAGCGCCCCGGCCAAAGACGGCGCCGCGGTGGCGACAACTGCCGGTGCGAAAATCTATCTGGTCGACAAGCCGGACGCGCCGCAGTCGACCATCGTCGCCGCCCACCTCTCGCAGCAGCAAGGCCAGCCGGAAGACCTGGCGATGGAACCGGTGATGCAAAATTTCGGCGGCATGGCGACTTCGCGCATGAACCGCAACCTGCGGCTCGACAAGCACTGGAGCTACGGCACCGCCGGCAGTTTGAGTACTACGCGCGGCCAGCGCGCCCTGATGGTGACGGCGCCGGTGCAGACCGACAAGACGCGCGAATCGATGCTGGAAGTGGCGAAGGAAATCCGCGGCGTGGCCGGCGAGCGTCCGCTGGTGGGCGCGGAGTACGCCAGTATCATGCGCAACATGAGTGCCCGCCTGGCCGGCCGTTTCGGCACCCTGGCCGCGCTCGAAGCGGCCGCGATCACCGCGATCAACCTGAAATTACCCGACCATTACTGGTCCGATTACGCCGGCAATATCCGCAACCTGTCCGAACCGCAACTGGCGACGGCGGCGCGCAAGTTTGTGCGGCCCGAGCAACTGACCTGGCTGGTGATCGGCGACCTGCGCAAGATCGAAAAAGGGGTGCGCGATTTGAACTGGGGCGAGGTGGTTGTCCTGGACGCTGAGGGAAATCCGCTCGCGCGCTGACTTGGTGTGCAGGCACCAATCGAGCGCCGTCCTATCGTCAATGGTGTAAGATACTGTATAAACATACAGTAAGGCGCCCAGGCGATGGAACTGACCGACAAGCTCGAAATTCTCGCTGACGCAGCCAAATACGACGCCTCCTGCGCCAGCAGTGGCGCGCCCAAGCGTTCGTCCGAGGGCAAGGACGGCATCGGCGCCACCAGCGGCATGGGCATCTGCCACAGCTATACGCCGGACGGCCGTTGCGTCTCGCTGTTAAAAATCCTGCTGACCAATTTTTGCATTTACGATTGCCAGTATTGCGTCAACCGCCGCACGTCGAACGTGCCGCGCGCGCGGTTTTCCGTCGATGAAGTCGTCAAGCTGACGATCGATTTTTACCTGCGCAACTACATCGACGGCCTGTTCCTCAGTTCCGGCATCATCCGCTCGGCCGACTACACGATGGAACAACTGGTGGCCATCGCGCGCCAGCTGCGCGAAGTGCACAATTTCCGCGGCTACATCCACCTGAAAACCATTCCCGACGCCGATCCCGACCTGATCGCCGCCGCCGGCAAATATGCCGACCGCCTCAGTGTCAACATCGAGCTGCCGACCGCCGCCAGCGTCGCGCGGCTGGCGCCGGAAAAAAGCGTGCACACCATCAAGCTGGCGATGGGTGCGATCCGCCGCAAGCTCGACGAAAGCACCCAAGAGCCGAGGGCGCCGAAGTTCGCGCCAGCCGGCCAAAGCACGCAGATGATCGTCGGCGCCGACGCCAGCGACGACCAAATCATCCTGTCGACCGCCGAAACGCTGTACAACAGCTATAAGCTCAAGCGCGTCTACTACTCGGCGTTCAGTCCGATCCCGCAAAGTCCCGCCAGCGTGCCGCTGGCACCGCCGCCGATGCTGCGCGAGCACCGGCTTTATCAAGCCGATTTCCTGCTGCGCAGCTATGGCTTCCAGGCCAGCGAGCTGTTGCCGGCCACCGGCGGCAACCTCGCGCTCGACATCGATCCCAAGCTGGCCTGGGCGCTGGCCCACCGCGAGCATTTTCCGATGGACCTGAACCTGGCCGACGCCAGCATGATCGCGCGCGTTCCCGGTATCGGCCTGCGCAACGCCAAGCGGCTGGTCGAACTGCGCCAGCTGCGCCAGATCCGCTACGTCGACCTGTCCCGGCTGCGTTGCAGCATGAAAAAAATCGCCCCCTTTATCGTCACCGCCGACTATTCGCCGGCCAATGGGGCGGCGTCTTCCGAGGTGTTGCGCCGTTCGCTCGCCGCAGCGCCGCAGCAGATGAGTTTATGGACGGAACTGAAAGCGGCCTAGTCGTCGGCCGCGCCGCCGCCGCGGCCCGCGCCGGCCAGCCACTGTTGGTGGAGGGCTTTGCGCAGTGGCGCTCGGCCGCGCGCGAACTGCTCGCATTCGACATCGCGCCCCATACGGTCACATGGATCGAGCACGCCGGTGGCGGCGACCTGTTTTCGGCGGGCGGAATGCCGGATCAAACTGCGGGTCAACCGGGCGATCAGACGCCGGATAAAACTGCTGGCGAAACAGATGGCGAAACCCCGGGCGAAACCCCGGGCGAAGCGACAGGTCAGGCTGGGCTTGCGTCCGCCCATCCGACCCTGCGTTTGCCGCGCAAGCTGATGGACATGCTGGAAACGGCCGCCTGCTGCCGGGTGGCCGACCGCTGGGCCTTCCTGTACCGCGTCGTGTGGCGTTGGCAGCATGGCGAACAGGTGGTGATGTCGGCCGCTGACGAGGACGGCAACCGGCTGCACGCGATGGTCAAGGCGGTACACCGCGAGGAACACGACATGCATGCCTACGTGCGTTTCCGCGAGCGTCCCGAGGCCGACGGCGCGCCGCGCTTCGTGGCCTGGTTCGAGCCGACCCACGACGTGCTGGCAAAAGTAGCGCGGCACTTCGTCGCCCGCATGGGCCGCACGAGTTGGCTGATCGCCACGCCCGACGCCAGCGTGGCGTGGGACGGCGAAATGCTGCACCACACCGGCCCGCTGTTGCGCAGCGCCGCCGAGTTCGACGATGCCGGCGAGGCGCTGTGGCTGACCTACTACCGCAGCATCTTCAACCCGGCGCGGCTCAATGCCAAGCTGCTGGCCAGCCATATCCCGTCGCGCTTCTGGAAAAATTTGCCGGAGGGTAACGTGGTACCGGAGATGGTATCGCAGGCCGCGCTGGGCGCGCGCCGTACCGGCCAGTTCGATGCGGTCGGCCAGCGCCGCGGCACCACCATCCCGATTGCTGCCGACCAGGCGCAACCGCAGCGCGAGGCGCCATCCACGCTCGACCAATGCCGGCGCTGCGACCTGTGGCAGCACGCCACCCAGGCGGTCGGCGGCGTCGGGCCAAAACGCGCGCGCCTCATGCTGGTCGGCGAGCAGCCCGGCGACCAGGAAGACCTGGCAGGTGCGCCCTTCGTCGGCCCGGCCGGCCAGTTGCTGGACCGGATGATGCTCGACGCCGGCCTCGACCGCCAAGAAGTCTATCTCACCAATGCGGTCAAACATTTCAAGTGGGAGCCGCGCGGCAAGCTGCGGCTGCACAAGACGCCGGCCCAGCGCGAAGTAGAGGCTTGCCGCTACTGGCTCGACCAGGAGCTGGCGCACGCGCAGCCGGACGTCGTCGTCGCGCTCGGCAGCACCGCGCTCAAGGCGGTGCTCGGTAACAGCAGCGTGACCTTGAAAGACCATGTCGGCACCCCGATCCGGCATGACGGGCGCTGGGTGGTGACGGTCTATCACCCGTCGTACGTGCTGCGGGTGCCGGACGAGGCGGCAAAAGCGCAGGCGAGGGCGGTGATCGTCGACGGCCTGAAGCTGGCGCAACGCCTGGTGAATGGGGACGGCCTTAGTTGATAACTGATCGCTGATCGCTGAGCCGCGCGGCGGCTGCCATCGCCAGTTTCACCAGTCAACAAGCGACACCTTGTTTGGCCGACTCCAGGCTGGCGATGATCCGTTCGATGTCCGTCGCGTAGAACCTGCCGGCTGGTCGATATGCAGGCTTGCTGCACCTAATTGTCAGCGTCTGCCTGGCCTGCGTGATGTGCATGTTCGGCCGCAGCGTCTTGCAGGTGTTCACGTCATCGATGATCACGCCGTCGTTTGTCGGGAAAAAGCTGCCGGTGCCGCAGTCGCTGCTCATAAAAGCCGGCATTGCCAGGGTCCAGGATCAACGTTCCCAACGGCAATAATGAATTGCCTCATGTTGTTTGAACTCAGCACAAAGCATTGTGACAAGATCGGACCGACACTATTTATTTACCGGTGTTGGGTCTGGTTTGTGGCAACTTCGGCCGACACTGTTAATTAACCCAGTGTTGCGCCTTGTACTTGAAACCGCCACGCTTTTTAAATGAGCCCGCCATGAACAAATCATCGGCAACCACAGTTCGCTTCCGCGCGGCGGCCACTGACAAAGGCCGTTGGATACGGCTGACGGCCTGCGTCGTCTGTATGGCCGCCGCAGCGAACATCCAGTACGCCTGGACCTTGTTCGTTCCCGAGATTCAGCATGCCTTTGGCTGGCCGCGCGCCAAAATCCAGCTCTCTTTCACGATTTTCGTCATCGTCCAGACATGGCTGGCCCCGCTCGAAGGCTATTTCATTGACAAATTTGGCCCGCGCCTGATCGTCGTCTTTGGCGCCGTGTTCCTGGGGGCTTCGTGGGTCATCAATTCGCAAGCGACTACGCTCACCGGGTTTTATATCGGGGCTGCCGTCGGCGGTATCGGCGTCGGCTCGATCTATGCCACCTGTATCAACAATGCGCTCAGGTGGTTCCCGGACCGTCGCGGGCTTGCCGTCGGCTTGGTGGCCGGTGCTTACGGCGCCGGCTCGGCGGCGACGATCCTGCCGATCGCGTCGATGATTGCGTCGTCGGGATTCCAGCACAGCTTCCTTTTTTTCGGCATCTTGCAAGGTTCGGTCGCGTTCGTAGCCGCATGGTTTCTGCGCGCCCCGAAAGCGTCCGAAGTGAACGCGTCGCCCCTGCTGGCGCAGGGCACCCGCAACTACACGCTGAGGGAAGCGATGCAAACCCGGCTGTTCTGGATCATGTTCATCATGTTCATCCTGATCGTCACCGGCGGCATGATGGCGGTGGCCCAGCTCGGCGTTATCGCAACCGATTTCGGCATCAAGGAATTTAAGGTGGACTTCTACTTCTTCGTGATGGCTTCCCTGCCGCTCGCACTCATGCTGGACCGCATCATGAACGGTATTTCGCGCCCGCTGTTCGGCTGGATCTCCGACCATATCGGCCGCCAGAAGACTATGGTAATCGCGTTCACGCTCGAAGGCTTCGGCATCATCGCGCTCGGCTGTTTCGGCAGCAACCCGTATGCGTTCCTGATCCTGTCCGGTGTCGTGTTCCTTGCCTGGGGCGAAGTATATTCGCTATTTTCGGCGCTGGCGGGCGACGCCTTCGGGACCAAACACATCGGTAAAATCTACGGGGTGCTGTACATGGCCAAGGGCGTAGGTGCGCTGTTCGTCCCAGTGGGCAACATGATGATGGAAGAGACCGGCACCTGGTCGACAGTCCTGTTCGCCGTTGCAACCATGGACCTGATCGCCGTCGTCCTTGCGATCGTAGTGCTGCGCCCGGTCCTCGCCAGCCATGTTGCCGATTCCCAGCGCCTGTATGCAAAAGAATCGTTTATCAAAAGCGGTGTTTCACCGGCATAGGCGTGACCGCAGCCGCAGGTCGACACCTGCCGCCGTGGTGCTGTCCCATACGCGAAAGGAAGGCCTGGACAATGTCTGCTCATCGCTCATGGCGAATGCGCAGCCTGCGAAAGCGATGAAGCTATCCAGGGGGGCGCTCAACGACTCAGCGATATCGATCCGGCTGTTCGCGCGTCTCCACGCCATAGCGCCCCTATTGATGCTTCAGCAAGCCGGATCTATTTCTTTGGCATCAGCTCGTGTAGTGCTACGACTGTAGCCTCGACGCCGGTCTTGACGGCCGGGCCCTGTGCAATTTTAAACAATGGGCTATGATGTGTCGGAAGAGTCAATGTGCCCGCGCTGGCACGCGCGATGTCTTCCGCCGGCGTCCCGCCTACCGTAAAATAGACGCTGGGGATATACGGCTCGGTAGTAAATTGAGGAAAATCTTCGGCCCCCATTCCTTCGCGGAACACCTCTTCGCCAAAGGCGTTCGTCCCCATCTGCGCGATCCACGCCGCCTTAAGGCGTTGCACCAAAGCGATAGTGTTCAAAACCGGCAGTGCCGGCGTATCGACCAAGTTTACTTCCGGTAGTTCATTCTCGGCCATGCCAGCAGCGCGCGCGGTATTTTCGGCCATGCGCTTGATGGCCTTGAGAAGCAAATTGCGCGTGGCCGCGCTCTCGCTGCGAATTGTTAACTGCAGCTTGGCGTTGTCGCCGATGATGTTGGCCTTGGTGCCGCCATGGAAGGATCCGACCGTAATCAGACCCGGCTCGCGTGGACCGAGCTCACGGCTGACGATAGTTTGCAGCCCCACCACGATGAGTGCGCCCAACACGACCGGATCTTTGCCGCGGTGTGGCTGCGCCCCGTGCGCACCCACGCCCTTGATCAGGATCTCCATGGTGTCGGCGCCCGAATACGGCGACGTTTCAGAGGCGTGCACCTTGCCTGCTTCCATATCGGCTTTGACGTGAAAGCCCAGGGCGTAGTCTGGCTGGCCAAAGCGCTTCCATAAGTCGTCCTTCATCATCAATAGCGCCCCGCCAATGCGCTCCTCAGCCGGCTGGCCGATCAGCATCAACGTGCCTGACCATGTGTTTCGTTCGGCTGCCATGCGGCGCGCGGTGCCAACCAGGCTGGTCATGTGGACGTCGTGACCGCAGGAGTGCGCCACCGGTGTCAGCGTCCCCTCGGTGTCCTTCTGCATTGCCTTCGAGGCATTGGCCAGCCCCGACTTTTCGAGCATCGGCAAGCCGTCCATGTCGGCCCGCATCATGACCATTGGCCCCGGGCCATTTTTCAGGATCGCCACTACGCCAGTCTTGCCGACGCCTTCGGTGACCTGAAAGCCGGCCGCACGCAATTCGCTTGCAAGGCGCGCTGCGGTTTTGGTTTCGAGGAAAGATAGTTCGGGGTTTCGATGGAAATAGTCAAACAGCGAAGCGAGGTGGTTGTCGTAATCCTTGGCAATGACCTGCGACAAATCGCCGGCCACAGCAGGCAACGCGCAGGTCGCTCCGACTACAAAGGCGGCAACGAGGTATTTTTTCATCAGGCAAACCTTCTCTGGTAGAAACTTCGACAACACATAATTTACATGCAAATATGAAACGCAAGTAACTTTTTTGCATTGAGCAAAAATGATCAACGAGACAAGGGGCTGGGCGGTGCACCAAATCCGGGGCGGAATCAAACCAAGGATAAAAATATTATCAACCCTATACCGAAAAGTAGGCGGAAGGGTGACAATTCGCCTCACACGTCTGGCGTGGCCGCGATCGCCTTACCGACAGTTCGGGGGGGGCAACATCGTGCCAAAAGCGCAAAAATTACCAATCTCGACGACTCCACGCAAACGAAGGAGTTCACAGCCATCACATTTTCGACCCCACCATGGTTCAGAAAAGCTGCTGATGTGTTCGCAAAAGCTGGAGTTGTCGAATCGCGCCGTCGGTCATCGACAGCTTCCTCCGTTAAGCGTTACACCCGATTTACGATACTTCGCTGTTTGGGCAGAATACCGTGGACTGCGATCTTCTGGCAACCCGACACCGACATCAAACCTGGCATAATCGCCACGAAACAGGTATGGGCGGCCCTCTGGTGCACATGCCATCGATGTCTACATCAAACAGGATTACGACCAGTCATGGCGACAAAGAAAGCATCTCCAACCTGGAGCGACGTTAAGGGTGCCCTTAGCAATTTTGACCGTGCGGCGCTGCTTGCACTTGTGCAGGGCTTATATGCGGGTGTAAAGGAAAATCGGGACTTTCTTCATGCACGACTTGACCTCGGCAGCGATGTGCTTGGACCGTACAAGAGCGCGATAGCACGCTGGATCTCGCCTGATGTGTACAGGAATCAGGGGACATCAGTATCCAAGGCTAAGAAAGCCATTGCTGACTATAAAAAGGCCATCGGTCAAGCCGATGCGTTAGTCGAATTGATGGTGTACTACTGCGAACAAGCATCGGGGTTTTGTAATGAGTTCGGCATGGAGGACGAAGGTTATTTTGATGCATTGGTACGGATGTTCGAGCTGGCATTAAAAACGAGTTCCAGTTTGCCTGAGATCGAGCGCCTGGCATTGCGGGAGCGGCTCGCCGCTGTCGGATATACCTGCCACAACTTCGGATACGGAGTGGGTGATGAGATGGACGATTTGCAGGAAAAATACGGGCTCAATAATTGATCGCGCTGTTTCGGCGTCTTTTTCGCGGTCGCACCGATGTCTATCCGAACCGATGGGAAAGCACGAGTACGGGGAAATCGGTTTATGCGCCGGCCTGCGCCAACGAATGGTGCACCGGGATATGCGATAAGCCGCGTATCAAATGTGGGCAATGCGGCAATCGTTTATTGAAGAAGCTGTCCGATTCGGTCTATAAGGCGCGGGCATCGGCTGCGATCTCACTGATGAGAGATTTGAGAGGTTTGCGGGGGAGGCGCTCGCTGTCGATTTTGCCGGCACGCTGCGATTGGACCAGGAAATTGCTGTTGCTGCAATGCTTGGCCACGATGCAGGAGTGCTGTGTGCTCCCGCTGCCTTTGGCAAGACGGTGACGGCAGTGGCGCTGATCGCGCGGCGTGGGGTCAATACGTGGCCTCAAAGACGACATGCTGCGCGAGAAGGGTCAATCCCAGTCCTCATTGTCGCCGAACTCCTTCGGCTTGGCGCCCGTTTCGGACACGATGCACGGATATCTGTTGGCCGCCAGCGCCGCTGTCTGCCGGCCTTGTTTGGTGATCTGAAAACACCAAGAAGCGCCGAAATCGTAAAAATAGTACAGCTTCTTATGCTTGGGCAGCGGAAATATTTTCGACAAGCGGATATCCGTGACGTGCGCGTCGTCCTCATCCCATTCGCCGTCTGGCGTGAACCATGTCTTCTTGCCGTGCGTACCGTTTGCGAGGTAGAACTCGTCCAAGTGATCGTCGTCCTCGAAGTCGAGCATGCCAAGGATGTACGACGCCAAGTCCCCCAGCGTCGATTCGACCGGCACGTCCAATACGAACTGGTACGGCTCTTTGAAATGCCTGCCGCCGACGCACTCGATTACCATTGTAAAAATTCCGCTCATTGCTCGTCTGTTGAAAATATTCGGTGTGGTGACGTGAGTGCTTGCATCTACGTCCAGGGCGGCGTCGGTGAAAACGCTTGCCTGGATTGGACGGAAGCGGGATGGTATCGATAACGAAACCAACGCGGTTTACCGACATGAACGTAAATCAAGAAAACTACAAAAAATTGCTGAAGATCGTCCCGATGTTAAAAGAGATGACGTCGGCGACAACGCTCCTCGCGTCATCCGGCGCGACAGCGCTGATGA
>Ga0326735_1000108_pt1 | contig 17601 bp, 15 predicted proteins | sample 37_GP2_1092_FD_207945 | JGI IMG/M metagenome (GOLD analysis project Ga0326735, IMG submission 207945) | Glacier ice microbial communities from Ngari, Tibet, China - 37_GP2_109.2 | ecosystem: Environmental > Aquatic > Freshwater > Ice > Glacier | place: China: Ngari, Tibet | collected 2018-07-31
CGGGCCCCAAGTCGAATCGCGCTTGTATTCGAAAGACTTTAAACACTTGTTCCGGGCCAAGGCGAAGAAACGCGCGGTAAAAGCTGAAGTGCCAGTGCCAGCGCCGGCGGATCAGCCGCCGGATCAGCCGCCGGATCAGCCGCCGGATCAGGTCCAGGCGTGACGGAAATCGCGGAAAAAACGCTCGGCATCTGGCTGGTGCGCGCAGAAAGCGAAGCTTTGGCCTTGTGCCTGCAACGCCGCCTGGGCGTCGATGGCGTGCTGGTCACGCTGTATCGGCCCTGGCTGACGCCCGACATGGCGCAGCAACAGCAGTTTGGCGCCGCGTATCGCCAGCATCGTCAATGGGTGATGCTGTGCGCGAGCGGCATCGCCTTGCGCTTTCTCGATGGCTTGATGCGCGATAAGCACAGCGATCCCGCGGTGGTGGTGCTCGATGAGGCGGGCCGTCATGCGGTGGCGCTGCTGGCCGGCCATGAAGGCGGCGCCAATCAGCTGGCGTACCGGGTGGCCAATGCAATCGGCGCGGCGCCGGTGCTCAGTACCGCGACCGAAGCGCTGAAGCCGCTGGTGCTCGGCATCGGTTGCCGTAAAAATGTGTCGGAGCAGCGCATCGCTGCGGCCGTTTTGCATGCCCTGGGCGAGCGTGCCTTAACCGATGTGCGCGAAGTGGCGACGGTGGATTTAAAAGCCAACGAGCCTGGCCTGCTGGCGTTTTGTGCGCGCCATGATTTGCCGCTGCGCGTGCTCAGCCACGCCACCGTCGCCGCGCGGCCGTGGACGCGCCAGCCCTCGGACTGGGTGCAGCACAATGTCGGCCTTGATGGCGTGTGTGAGCCGTGCGCGTTGATATCCAGCCCGCGCGGCCAATTAATCGTACCTAAAACTGCCTTGAACGGCGTCGCCGTGGCAATTGTTGAAGATAAATGGATGGAAATAGCATGAGTGGTGTATTGAATTTGGTATCGGTGGGGCCGGGTTTTGCGGACTTGATCATCCCGCGCGCGATTGCGGCGCTGCAAGAGAGCGACGTCATCGTCGCCTATGAGCTGTATTTGCGCTGGATCGAGCCGTATGTGGCGGGCAAGGAAATCCACACGCCGCCGTTGACGCAAGAGCGCGCGCGCGCGTTGCTGGCGATTGAAAAGGCGCGCGGCGGCGCCAAGGTCGCGTTGATTTCCAGCGGCGACATCGGCATTTACGCGATGGCCGCGCTGGCCTACGAGGAAATGCGCGAGGACGACACCTTTGAAGTGAACCTGATTCCCGGCGTGACGTCGGCCAACGCCTGCGCGTCATTGCTCGGTTCGCCCCTGTCGCACGACTTTGCAACGCTCAGTTTGTCCGATTTGCTGTGCCCGTGGGATTGGATTGAAAACCGCGCCCGCCATATTGCCCAGGCCGATCTGGCCTGCGTGCTGTACAACGTGCAAAGCGCTGGCCGCCAGGAAGGCGTGTACCGCGTGCTGAGCCTGATGCTCGAATCGAAAGCGCCGCATACCTTGTGCGGCGTGGTCAAGAACGCCTACCGGCCGGGCCAGGAAGTGGCGATTTACCGCCTCGACGAATTGATGAGCTTAAAGTTCGACATGCTCACCACCATCGTCATCGGCAACCGGTTTACGCAGCGCAAACGCGGCCAGATTTTTACGCCGCGCGGCTATAACGACTGGAACGCGCCCGACCTAGCAGTGGCGTCAGCGCCCGACTTGCCCGAGCAGGGCGTGTGGATTTTTTCCGGCACCAGCGATGGCAACGCGCTGGCCGCGCAGCTCGCCGGCTCTGGCGCCAGCCCGGTCATCGTCTCCAGCGCCACCGAGTATGGCGGCGAGATCGCATTGAAAGACTGTCCCGGCGTGGCGGTTTGGTCGGGACGGCAGGGCATCGAAGCGCGGCGCCAGGCGCTGGTGCACAGCAAGGCGCGCGTGGTGCTCGACGCAACGCACCCGTATGCGCAGATCATGTCGGCGCAGTTGATCGAGTTGTCGCGCGAACTGGGCATTCCGTACTTGCGCTATGAGCGGCCGGCGACGCCGCTCGCCGACGAGGCCATTCGCTGCGCTTCGCCCCGCGACGCCGCCGAACAAGCGATCGCGCGAGGCCAGCGCATCTTTCTCGCCACCGGCTCGAAAGACTTGGCGACCTTTTTGCAAGCGCCCGGCGCCGATCAAAAGCAGTGGTTCGTGCGCCTGACTGCCGAGCCTGAATTTTTGCAGCGCGCGCTCGATCTGGGCGTGCCGCGCGACCGCATTTGCGCGATGCAAGGACCGTTTTCTGCCGCGTTCAACAGCGCCTTGTGGCGCGATTGGCACATCGACTGCGTGGTCACGAAAGAGTCTGGCGCGGCCGGTGGCTTTGCCGCCAAGGCGGCGGCGGCGCACGAGCTGGGCATTGCCTTGCTGGTCATCGCGCGTCCGCAACTCGATTACCCGCAGGTAGCCGCGACGTTCGAGGGCGTGGCGCAGCAACTGGCGGCCTGGCAAATTCCATGAAGGCGCTCATTCCCGTTACCATCGTCACCGGGTTTTTAGGATCGGGAAAAACCACCTTGCTGCGCAGCTTGATCGAGCGCCGGCAAACCCGGCGCCTGGCGCTGTTGATCAATGAATTTGGCGAAGTAGCCATCGATGGCGCCTTGATCCGCGAAACTGCGGGCACGCAGGCGCACATCCAGATCGTCGATTTTCCGTATGGCTTGATTGCGTATGGCGATGACGAACTGTTCATTCCAACCATGCAAGCGATTGCGGCGCGCCGTTTCGACGTTGACCATGTGCTGATCGAAACGTCCGGCCTGGCCTTGCCGACGGCGGTGATGGCAATGCTGCAAAGCGCCGAGCTGGCAGGCGATTTTATCCTCGACGCCACGCTGGCGATTGTCGACACGCCGCTGCTGTTGAACAAACAATTCGACTTTGATGGGACCGACGACACCCCCGCCAACTCGGTGGCGACCTTGTTTGACCGCCAGCTGGAATACGCGGACGTGGTGGTGCTCAATAAAATCGACGGACTGGACGACGCTGCGCTGCTGCTGGCCGAAACCGCCTTGCGCCAGCGCGCGCCGGGAATTCGTTTTCTTGAGCTGGCGTATGACGCCAAGCTCGATATCCGTCTCGCGCTCGGGCTGCGTCTGCACCAGCCCACCAAGATCGAACATGCCCATAGCTACACGCCGCTGCCGGGCATGCCCGGTCCGCAAGCCAGTGTGCTGGAAAATCAGAGCCGCTTGAATGGCCATGCCCACTCCGGCTTGAGTGGCCATAGCCATGGCTTGCGCACGCACCAGCACTTTCACGAACAAGACCCGGGCTGGCTGTCCTTCGTTTTGCGCTGCGACGCTGCGCAGCACGAAGCGCCGTTCAAGGCGGCCATGCTGGCCGTGTCGATCGCCGAGCCGGTATTGCGCAGCAAAGGGTTTATTCATCTCGCCGATGCCGCTGGCGCGCTGCTGGTGCAAGGCGTGCGCACGCGCTTGCAACTGCACGCTGCGACCGAGCCGAGTGCGCGCACCCGCTCGGAGCTGGTGTTCATCGGCTACCATCTGAAGCGTCAGCAAGTCGCTGCGATGCTGTCCGAACTGACCGGCACGCTCTGGCAATGAGCAACCCCCATCAGTACAGCGCCTCCGAGACGGCGGCCATCTACAAGGTGATCGCCGAGCGGCGCGACATCCGGCATTTTCTCCCCGGCCCGGTTGATGCTGCGCTGTTGCAGCGCGTGCTCCATGCGGCGCACCTGGGGCCGAGTGTCGGCTTCATGCAGCCATGGCGTTTTATTCGCATCACCGATCCGGCCCTGCGCGTGACGCTGCATCAGATCGTCGAGCAGGAACGCATCGCCACCGCGCATGCGCTGGGCCAGCGCGAAGATGCATTCATGCGTTTGAAAGTGGAAGGCATGCGCGAGTGCGGTGAACTGCTGGTAGTCGCCCTGATGGAGCGGCGCGAGCAGCACGTGTTTGGTCGGCGCACGCTGCCGGAGATGGACCTGGCGTCGGTTGCTTGCGCGATCCAGAACATGTGGCTGGCGGCGCGCGCGGAAGGCATCGGCATGGGCTGGGTGTCGATGTTCGATCCAGAGCAGGTGAGCGCGGCGCTGGCGATGCCGGCTGGCGCCAAGCCGGTCGCGCTGTTGTGCTTGGGCCAGGTGGCGTCGTTTTATCCGCAACCGATGCTGGAAATGGAAGGCTGGGCCAAGCGCGAAAGCCTGGCGTCGGTGCTGTTTGAAAACAGGTGGGACCAACAGGAAATGGTACGCGGCGATGGATAATGCAATGCAAAAGAGGGTCGAAGCACGCGTGTTGCTGGTGTCGGCGGCGTCCTCCGGCGCGGGAAAAACGACGATCACGGCGGCCTTGGCGCGCACGTTGCGCAATCAAGGTCTGCGCGTGCGGCTGTTCAAAACGGGGCCTGATTTTCTTGACCCGATGCTGCTGGAGCGGGCCAGCGGCGCGCTCGTCGAGTCGCTCGACATATGGATGGTTGGCCTTGAGGCGTGCCGCGCGCAATTGGCGCAGGCGATGATCGAGTGCGATGTGGTGTTGATCGAAGGCGTGATGGGGCTCTATGACGGCACGCCGTCCTCGTTTGATTTGGCGCGCGCCTTCGGGGTGCCGGTGTTGCTGGTGATCGACGCCGGCGCGATGGCGCAAACGGCGGGCGCGCTGGTTCATGGTTTGCGCGACTATGGCCCGGTTGAGGTCGCTGGCGTCATCGCCAACCGCGTCGGCAGCAAGCACCACGCCGACATGGTGGCCGCGTCGCTGCGCGGGGTGCCCTTGCTGGCAACCCTGGCCAAGCAGGCGAAATCGCTGCCGGAGCGACATCTGGGCTTGGTGATGGCGGCCGAAGTGCCCGATATCGATGCGCTGCTCGACCATTTGGCGCAGCAACTGGTGTTCGACGCCACCGCATGGGCGCGCTTGCCCTTGCTGCGCCTTGATGTGCCAGCGCCCGTGGAGGCAATCGCGCCCGGGCTGGCTGGCATGACCATCGGCGTGGCGCGCGACGCCGCATTTGCATTTTTGTATCCTGCCAACCTGGCATGTTTGCGCGCGCTCGGTGCGCAATTGCACTTTTTTTCGCCATTGAACAACGAGCCCGTGCCAGCGCACGTCGACGCCGTATATTTACCTGGCGGGTATCCGGAGTTGCATGCACAAACCTTGTCGGAAGCGGCGATCTGGCACGCTTCGATCCGGCAAGCACATGCCGACCATGTGCCAATCTGGGCCGAGTGTGGCGGCATGATGGCGCTGGCCGAGACCTTGCTCGACCAGACCGGCCGGACCTGGCCGATGGCGGGTGTGCTGCCAGGGGCGGTCATGATGCAAGCGCGGCTCGCCGGGTTGGGACCGCAAGCGATGACGCTGGCCGAAGGGGTGCTGCGCGGCCACACGTTTCATTACTCAAAACTGGAAACGGCGCTCACGCCTGCTTGCGTGACGCTGAAAAATCCCTCGCGCTTGGCCGGCGAAGCCGTGTACCGGCACGGCTCGTTGATGGCATCGTATTTCCATGCCTATTTTCCTTCCTGTCCGCAAGCGGCGGCGGCGCTGTTTTTGCAAGGAGCGCGGGTTGGCGCTGGCACTGGCACGTCATTAACTTCAGGCTGACCTGGCATGGCAATCATCCCGATAATAGATGCTTGCGTGCCGCGTTTCATGCAGGGCGCAAAGCAAAAAGCCGCTGATTCTTTAGAATCAACGGCTTATGCAATTTGTGGTGGTGATAGGTGGACTTGAACCACCGACCCCAGCATTATGAATGCTGTGCTCTAACCAACTGAGCTATATCACCCGACAGGCCCGCATTATCGGAGGTTTGGTTTTCATTGTCAAGGCGCAAGCGCCAAATTTATTTTTTTACAGGGCGCAGCGCCGCGCCGCGAGCTGATCCAGGATATGCGCCGCCGGGTCTTGTTCCAGGCAATCGATGACGCTGCGCTGCGGCATCGAGCGCAGCCAGGTCAGCTGGCGTTTGGCCAGCTGACGGGTGGCGATGATGCCGGTTTCGCGCAGTGCTGCATGGTCGATCTCGCCGTCCAGGTATTGCCAGGCCTGGCGGTAGCCGACGCAGCGCATCGACGGCAAGCCGGGGTGCAGGTCGCCGCGCGCGCGCAGCGCCTGCACCTCGTCGATCAGGGCGCCGCCATCGAGCATCGCGTCGAAACGGGTGGCGATGCGCTGATGTAGCACAGCCCGCTGGCTCGGTTCCAGCGCGAACGACAGCAATTCGAACGGCAATACCGTTTTTTCGCGCAGCGCCAGCAAGGCCGACATCGGCTTGCCGCTGATGGCGATGATTTCCAGTGCGCGCTGGATGCGCTGGGCGTCGTTGGGCGCGAGCCTGGCCCCGGTGGCCGGGTCGAGCGCCTGCAGGCGCGCGTGCAACGCCGGCCAGCCAAGGCGCGCCGCCTCCAGCTCCAGTTCGGCGCGGATGTCAGGATCGGCCGCAGGCAGCTCGTCGAGGCCGTCGGTCAAGCCCTTGAAATACAGCATCGTGCCGCCCACCAGCAGCGGCAGCTTGCCGCGGCTATGGATGTCGGCCACCAAGCGTAGCGTGCTGGCGCAGAACTGGGCCACCGAGTACGAGTCCAGCGGATCGATGATGTCGATCAGGTGGTGCGGCACGCTGGCGCGTTCCTGCAAGGTTGGTTTGGCGGTGCCGATGTCCATGTCGCAATAGACCAGCGCCGAATCGACCGAGATGATTTCGGAAGGGATGTCGCGCGCAATCGCGAGCGCGGCAGCTGTCTTGCCGGACGCGGTCGGGCCCATGATGGCGAGAGCCAGCGGTTGTTTTGTCGGATTGATCATTGGCCGCGCAGGAACAGTTTGTCGAGCGCGCCGATGTCGACCTGAACCCAGGTCGGCCGACCATGATTGCATTGGTCGGCGCGCGCGGTGGCTTCCATCTGGCGCAGCAACGCGTTCATTTCCAGCGTCGACAGCATGCGGTTGGCGCGCACGGCCGTGTGGCAAGCCAGCGTGCCCAGCAGTTCGTTCTGGCGTTCGATCAGCACGCGCGAGCCGCCGAATTCGCGTACGTCGCGCAGCACGTCGCGCGCCAGCGTCTGGGCGTCGGCGTTTTTCAGCAGCGTCGGCACCGAGCGCACCGCCAGCGTGGTCGGCGACAGCGCGGCGATATCGAAGCCCAGTGCAATCAACGTGTCCTGGTTTTCCTGCGCGGTGCACACTTCGATGGTGTCGGCATGGAAGGTAATCGGGATCAGCAGCGCCTGCACCTGCATGGCCTGGCCCGCCACCTGGGCCTCCAACGCCGTCTTCAGCTGTTCATACAGGATCCGTTCGTGCGCGGCGTGCATGTCGACCAGCACCAGGCCCTTGGCGTTTTGCGCGAGGATGTAGATGCCGTGCAATTGCGCCAGCGCAAAGCCGAGCGGATACTCTTGCTGCTCCAATGGGGCCGGAAACGCGCTCGCCATCGCGTCCTGTGGCGCCTGCTGGGCCGATGGCGCAGGGCTTGATTTGAACAGGGCGCCGTAACTGGCATTGCTCTGCGCCACGCCTGGTGGTCCCTGCCTAGCCGGGGCAAACGGGTAGGGCTTGGCTTCGGAGGCGAACTGGGCGCCGAACGAGGTCTGGATTTGCCCGCTGCGCCAGAGCGAGTCGCTGCCGGCCGCTGCGCTTGTCAGCGCGGCGGCCGCTTGCGGCGCTGGCGCGTTGCCAAATGCGGTGGCCGAAGTCTGCGCCAGCGCGCGTTGCACCGCGTGAAAGACGAACTGGTGCACCGCGCGGCTGTCGCGAAAGCGCACTTCAATTTTCGACGGGTGCACGTTGACGTCCACTTGCGCCGGGTCCAGTTCCAACGCCAGCACGTAAGAGGGAAAACGGTCGCCGTGCAGCACATCCTGGTAGGCGGCGCGCACCGCATGCATCAACAGTTTGTCGCGCACGAAGCGGCCGTTAACATAGAAGAACTGGGCGTCGGCGCGCGCCTTGGATGCGGTCGGCAAGCCGGCATAGCCATGCAGGCGTAACGGGCCGGCGCATTCGTCGAGCGCCAGCCGGGCTTGAGCGAAGCCGTCGCCGAGGATGTGGGCGCTGCGCCTGGCCAGTTCGCTGACGATCCACTGATCGACGACGCGGCCGTTGTGCGTCAGCGAAAATGACACGTCGGGCCGCGCCAAGGCGATGCGGCGCACGACTTCGGCGCAGTGGCCAAATTCGGTCTGCTCGGATTTGAGAAATTTGCGCCGCGCCGGCGTGTTGAAATAAAGATCCTGTACTTCGACTGTGGTGCCGGGCGCGCCGGAGGATGGCGCCGGGCTGGCGTCGCCAGTACCCGCAATTTCCCACGCGTGCGCCGCAGCCTTTGTCCGCGAAGTCAGCGTGACGACGGCAACTGACGCAATCGAGGCCAGCGCCTCGCCGCGAAAGCCCAGCGTGGCGACATTTTCCAGGTCGTCGAGCGACGCGATTTTCGACGTTGCATGGCGTGCCAGCGCCAGCGCCAGTTGTTCGTGCGCAATGCCGCAGCCATTGTCGGTGATCGCGATGCGCTTCACGCCGCCTTCTTCGAGACGCAGCGTGATCTGGGTCGCGCCCGCATCGAGCGCATTCTCCAATAATTCCTTGACCACGGCGGAGGGGCGTTCGACCACCTCGCCGGCGGCGATTTGGGAAATCAATTGATCGGGCAGGGCCAGGATGGCGCGCGGGGGCGTGAGGGATACATTCATGATGGGGGAATTATAGCGTTTTGACGGCGCCGTACAGCAACGAAAAAGCTGGCGCAAAAGTGAGGGTCATGCATCAAGCGGCGGCGCCATCGCCGGATCAATCGACAAATATCGCGCCCGGTCAGGCTGATCCATGGTGCTGGTAGTGTATGATTCCGCGGCGACTTAGAGGGATTAAATATGGATTTTATGCAATTTTTCGATATGATTCTTCATGTCGACAAGACGCTCGGCATGCTGCTGGAGCAATACGGCCTGTACGTCTATGCGGTGCTGTTCGCGATCATCTTTTGCGAAACAGGGCTCGTGGTGCTGTTCTTTTTTCCGGGCGACACGCTGCTGTTTATCGCCGGCGCTTTTTGCGCGACCGGACAAATGGATTTGGGCTTGCTGATTTTCCTGCTAGTGGTGGCTGCCGTCAGCGGCAATACGCTCAATTTCTGGATCGGCGAAAAAATCGGGCAAAAAGTGTTTACGCACGACTATAAATGGATCAACAAGGATGCGCTGCGCCGTACCCACACTTTTTTCGATAAGCATGGCGGCAAGACCATTATCCTGGCCCGCTTCGTACCGGTGGTGCGCACCTTCGCGCCGTTCGTGGCAGGGGTTTCCGACATGACGCATGCGCGCTTCCAGTTTTACAACATTAGCGGCGCGCTGCTGTGGGTAATCAGTCTGGTCACTGCAGGCTATTTCTTCGGCAATATTCCGGTGGTGCGCGATCACCTGACGACGATCGTGCTGGTCGGCGTCAGCGCCGCCGTGGTGCCGGTCGCCCTGGGCGGCTTGTGGAAAGTATCGAAGCGGGTGTTGGGTCGGTAGCGCCCCGGGGCATGGCCGATCGCTGGCCGATATCAAGTTTGGCGCCGCATGGTTGTATAACAAGAGTGATTCATTTTTTCGGACTGCCATGCGTAAGCTGATTGCCTTGATCGCCCTGATCGCTTGCGGCACCCTGATGGCGGCAACCGGCGCATCTGCTGCCGAACCGGTCAAGTCACGCGCCAATGACAATCTGGCCGAAGCCGAGCTGGGCGCCAGGATTGCCGCCAAATTGGCCCAGTTGCGGGCCCAGCAGGCGCTGCGCATGAGGGTCGCAGCCAAGGCAAAAAAAGCCGCAACCGCAGCCGCAACCGCAACCGCAACCGCAGCAGCAACTGCAGCCGCGCAGGCGCCGCAAGCACCCCCGGCGCCCGCCCTGCACGCCCCGCTATGGTCGTACGAGGGCGAGACCGGCCCCGCCAACTGGGCCAGGATCAACCCCGACTGGGCCGTCTGCGGCAGCGGCACGCGCCAGTCGCCGATCGATATCCGCGATGGCATGAAGCTCGATCTCGAGCCGATCGTGTTCGATTATCTGCCGTCGTCGTTTACGGTTGTCGACAATGGCCATACGATCGAAGTCACGCTGGGCGCAGGCAATTTCATGACGATCATGAACCGCCGCTACGAGTTGCAGCAATTCCATTTTCACCGTCCGTCCGAAGAGCGCATCAATGGCAAGCGCTTTGACATGTCCGTGCACCTGGTGCACCGGGATGGGGCCGGCCGGCAGGCGGTGGTGGCGCTGCTGCTGGAGCGTGGCATGGCCCAGAATACGATGCAAAAGGTATGGAACAATTTGCCGCTCGAAAAAAACGAAATCGTCAAACCATCGACCGTGCTTGATGCGACCGACTTGCTGCCTTTGCAGCGCGAGTATTTCATCTACATGGGGTCGATGGCGACGCCGCCCTGCAGCGAAGGCGTGCTGTGGATGGTGATGAAGCAGCCGGTACAGGCTGCGCCGGCCCAGATGGCGCTGTTCAGCCGTCTTTATCCGTACAATGCGCGCCCGACCCAGCCCAGTTCCGGCCGCATCATCAAGGAATCGAATTAGCGCAGATTTTTTCAGTCCACTCCAGGCGCCACCGTTGCGCAGCGGATGCGCTGGCGGGAGCGCCATTGGGCGCCCGCCGCCAGCACCGCCGGTTCGATCAAAGCCGGCTCCATGCAGATGAAATGCCGATATTCCTGGTCACCTAAGTCGGCCAGTAGCGCCGCATCAAAGGCACCCGGGTTCCACACCACGACATCGGTAAAGCCGGCCAGCTCCAGCCTGGTCGTGTGCGCTGCGCTGCGCAAGACCAGCGGACCGGGCACCTGGAAGTAAATGCGGTCCAGCTTGCCGTCGAAGCGCAGCGCGGCTGGTTCCTGCAACGCCATAATCTGGTCCTGGTCCGCCAAGCGCCCCTGCTGCAAGCCGGTGATGCTGGCCTGGTCCAGGCGATCGATCAGATAATAGGTATGCAGCGCTGCCGAAAATGGGAAGGGGTCAAGTCCGGTGTTGCGCACGGTCAGACAGACGTTCAGCGTATCGGCGTGCAGCCCGATGCGCAAATCCAATGCAAACTGGAACGGCCAATCGAGCGCCAGTTGCGGCGGCAAATCGTTGGCGTCGAGGCAAAATTGGGCAAAACTGTCGTCGCCGTCCTGGCCGCCGTCCGTCATGCGCCATTGGCAGATGCGGGCAAAGCCGTGCCGCAGTCCGTTGCCGCGTTCGCCGAACTGCGGAAAGATGACCGGCATCCCGCCCCGGATCGCGCGCAAGCCATCGAGGCTGGAACGGGTGCTGCAAAACAGGCGCTGCCGGCCATCGGCTGACTTCCACGACACCAGATGCGCGCCAAACAGCGTCACGATCGCTTCCGCGCCGTCGGGCGCATTGATGCGTACTGCAGTGAGCTTGCCAAATTCGCACATGGTCACTGTTGCGATCGCTGTTTCCTGGCCGCTGCCGGCATCCCGGGAGTGCTTCAATTCAAGTCTGGCGGCTTTTCGCCAGCGGTGGATTTTTCGAAAAATAGTGCCGGATGCCCTTCATGATCGCCTCGGCGATCTCATCTTGGTAACCGTTGTCGTTCAGCTTGGCCTCTTCTTCCGGGTTCGAAATGAAGGCCGTCTCGATCAGGATCGACGGGATGTCGGGCGCCTTCAGCACGGCGAATCCGGCTTGCTCGACCGAATTCTTGTGCAATCGGTTGATGTGGCCGATCTCGCCCAGCACGGCCTTGGCCAGTTTCAGGCTGTCGTTGATCTGGGCCGTCGTCGACAAGTCGAGCAGCACGCTGGCCAGTTGCTGGTCGTGGCTACTGACGTTGATGCCGCCGATCAGGTCGGCCCGGTTTTCCTTGTCGGCCAGCCAGCGCGCCGCGCTCGAACTGGCGCCCTTTTCGGACAGCACGAACACCGATGCGCCGCGCGCGGTGGGCTTGACGAAAGCGTCTGCGTGGATCGAGACGAACAAATCGGCTTGCACCTTGCGCGCCTTCGCCACGCGCACTTGCAGCGGCACGAAAAAATCGCCGTCGCGCGTCAGCATCACGCGCATGTTCGCTTGTGCTTCAATTTTCAGCTTCAGGCGCTTGGCAATCGCCAGCACCACGTCTTTTTCATGGCTGCCCCTGGCGCCGATGGCGCCCGGGTCTTCGCCGCCGTGGCCAGGGTCGAGCGCGATGGTGATCATTCGCAGTACCGGCGGCACCGGCATTTCGGGCTTCGTTTCGATCTTTGGCGCCACAGCCACATCGGGCCAGGGCGCTTGCTGCATTGGCACCGGCACCGGCACCTGCACCGGCTCGGCAGTCAGCGGCACCATGGCGCTGCCGTTCGACCAATTGCCTTTTTCTATCATCTCGGCGATCAAATCGCGCTGCTGGACCGGGTACAGGTCGAAGATCAAGCGATGCTGATACGCGTCGACCGGGGCCAGCGTGAATACCTGCGGCGTCACTTCCTCTTTCAGGTCGAACACCAGGCGCACCACATTGGGCCGGTTCTGGCCGACGCGCACTTGCAAGATGTACGGGTCGCCCGATTGAATCTTGGCCACCAGCCCCTTCAGCGTCGCATTCAGTTCGAGTCCCTCAATGTCGACTACGAGGCGCTCCGGGTCCTTGACGATGAAATGGGTGACCTTCAGGATGCTGTCGTTTTCGAGCGTGACGCGGCTGTAGTCCTGGGCCGGCCAGACCCGCACCGCCAGGATTTGGGCGGCGCGCGCCGGCAATGGCCCGAACACCGACAGCAGCAGCGTGGCGCCGGCTTTCAAGACCGTGCGCCGCAAAAATGGTTTGGCAGTCAAAGGTTGGGCGCGAATGTGAGATGGTGGAGGCATAATTGACCCAAGGCTGACAACGCTTGCAATTCTACCTCACGCGCATCGCCCGCCATGGTCAAAAACACGTTCAAGTCGGCCTGCGGCAATACCCGCTCGGCTTTTTCCGGCCATTCGATGATGCAGATGTTGTCGCCATTGAAATCTTCGCGGAAGCCCGCGTCGAGAAACTCTTCCGGGCTGCCCATGCGGTACAGGTCGAAATGAATCAGCTGGACGCTGCGCCCGGCCAGCATGATGCTGTATGGTTCGGCCAGCGTGTAGGTCGGGCTTTTGACATGGCCGACGTGGCCGGCGGCGTGCAGCAGCGCGCGCGTCAGCGCAGTCTTGCCGGCGCCCAAGTCACCATGCAAATAGATTACAAGGCCGGGCCGCAGCGTGCGCGCCAGCGCGGCGCCCAGCGCGGCGGTGCCAGCTTCATCGTGGAGGTGGGCTTTGAAATGCTGCATCGAATAGAATGGAGGCCGTGAGTTGATCGTCGCCAAGTCTGGCGCGCTCCATTGTAACCTTGTAACCGCAGGTCCAGCCGATGTCCGAGCATGTCAACCGCCTACCCAGCCTGTCCGAAGCCCGATTGCTTGAATTGGCACAGCGCATCAAGCACTGGGGCTTTGAACTCGGTTTTGCCGAGCTGCGCATCGCCGATGTCGACCTGAGCCACGCCGAAGCGGGCTTGCAAGCCTGGCTCGACGCCGGCATGCACGGCGAGATGGATTACATGGCCAGCCACGGCATGTTGCGCGCGCGTGCTGCCGAACTGGTGCCCGGAACGGTGCGTTCGATCAGCGTGCGGATCAATTATTTACCGGACAAGGGCAGCGCCGACTGGCGCGGGGCCGAAGCGGCGCGGCTGCAAGACCCGCGCGCAGCCGTCATTTCCATCTATGCACGCGGGCGCGATTATCACAAGGTGGTGCGCGCGCGCCTGCAGCAACTGGCCGAGCGCATCCGCGCCGAGGTCGGTGAACTAGGCTACCGCGTGTTCAGCGATTCGGCGCCGGTGATGGAGCAGGCGCTGGCGCAAAAGGCCGGGCTGGGCTGGCGCGGCAAGCATACGCTGCTGATCAATCGCAGTGCCGGATCGATGTTTTTTCTGGGCGAAATACTGGTCGATTTGGCGCTGCCAGTCGATGCGCCCGTCGGCAGCCATTGCGGCGCTTGCCAGGCTTGCATCACTGTCTGTCCGACGCAGGCGATCCTGGGGCCGCACAAGCTGGACGCGCGGCGCTGCATCTCGTATCTGACGATTGAATTGAAGGGCAGCATACCGGTTGCGCTGCGGCCCCTGATCGGCAACCGCGTCTACGGCTGCGACGATTGCCAGACCGTGTGCCCGTGGAATAAATTCGCGCAGCGCGCGGTGCTGCCCGATTTCGACGAGCGCCACGGTCTGGCCAGCGCCGCGCTGATCGACTTGTTTGGCTGGAGCGAGGCCGAGTTCCTGCGCAAGATGGAGGGCAGTGCGATCCGCCGCATCGGCCATCAACGCTGGCTGCGCAATCTGGCCGTTGCGCTGGGCAATGCGGCGCAGCAAGCCAAGGGCGACCCAGGCATCGTCGCGGCGCTGCAGGCGCGCCAAGGCGACCCGTCGGAACTGGTGCGCGAACACGTGCAGTGGGCGCTGGCCTGCCACCGTTGATCGGCAATGCGGTGATCAATGCAGCGCGCCTTTGCCCTCGATCAGGTCCAGTTGCAACTGCATGGTGCCGGGCTGAGTCGGATTGGCCGGCCAGATGGCGCCGGCAAACCCGGCTTGCACCAGATTGTTTATTTCAGCAATCCGGCCAGTTCGACCGCCGTCTTGACCTGCATCTTGTCGAACACATTGGCCCGGTGCACCTCGACCGTGCGCATGCTGATGCCGAGCTTGTCGGCCACGACCTTGTTCATTTTTCCGGCCAGGATCAGGTCCAGCACTTCACGCTCGCGCACCGACAGCGTCGCCAGGCGCGCGTGCACCAGCGCCATCGCGCCGGCCTGGCGCGAGCCGGCCAAGCCTTGCTGCACCCGGTCCATCAGCGCATTGTCGTTGAATGGCTTTTCAAAAAAATCGAAGGCGCCCCGTTTCAGCGCATCGACCGCCATCGGCACGTCGCCGTGGCCGGTCAGGAAGATGACCGGCAGGCGCAGCGTCAAGCCGCGTTCGGCCAGCAGGTCGAACACGGCCACGCCGTTCATGTCCGGCATCCGCACGTCGAGCAGCACGCAGTCGCCCTGCGGGGCGAACTGGCCCTCGATGGCGCTCAAGAATTCCTGCGCGCCGCCATAGGCGCGCGCCGCGATGGCGCGCGAGGCGGCCAGCCAGGACAGCGAATCGCGCACCACTTCTTCATCGTCGACGATGTGCAACATGAGAATCTCCTGGAGATTGAAAGGGTAAGTTCAGAGCGGCCCGGAGCGGGCCACCGGCAGTGCAAACTTGAAAATGGTGCCGCCTTGCGGGTTGGCGTCGTGGCACAGCGTGCCGCCATGGAATTCGATGGCGGTGCGGCAAATGTTCAAGCCCATGCCCATGCCCTCGGCCTTGGTCGAGAAAAAGGGAGAAAACAGGCGTTCGGCTAATTCCGGCGCCATGCCGCAGCCCTGGTCGATGACCGCGACCGCGACCTGTGACTGGGCCGCATCGAAATGCGCCAGCAGGCGCAGGATGCGGCGCCCGGGAGCGACATCTTGCATCGCTTCGATCGCATTGCGGGTCAGGTTCAGCAGCACCTGTTCGATCATCATGCTGTCGGCCCGCACCTTCGGCAGGTCGAGCGGGATGCTGGTCTGCAGCACCACATGGTACTTGCGCGCCTGCAGTTCGATCAGCGCGCGGATCCCTTCGACCAGGTCTTGCAGCGCCACTTCCTGGCGCTCCGGCGCGCGCTTCTTGACGAACTGGTGCACGCTGCGGATGATCTGGCCGGCGCGCCTGGCCTGGGCGCTGGCTTGCTCCAGCGCCGGCTTCAACGTCGAGCAATCGATGGCCTCGTTGTTGACGGCGGCGCGCTCGATCAGATTCAAGGCCCCGGTGGTATAGCTGGAAATGGCCGCCAGCGGCTGGTTCAGTTCGTGCGCCAGTATCGACGAAATCTCCCCCATCGTGGCCAGGCGCGCGTTCGATTGCAGCTTTTCCTGCTGCTGGCGATTGAGTTCCTCGACCCGCTTGCGGTCCGAGATGTCGAGTATCGAGCCCATCCAGCCGGTTTGCTTGCCATCGCTGTCGACCAGCGGCGCCTCAAAAATCAGCACCGGAATAAGGGCGCCATCGGAGCGCTGGAACACGGTCTCGACTTGCGGCGTGATGGTGCCGGCCAGCACGCCGGCGAAGCGCTGCTGGTATTCATCCATCGCTTCCGGCACCCAGTACGGCATCGGCGGCAATTTGCCGACCAGCTCCTCGGGCGGGTAGCCGACGATCTGGCAAAATGCCGGATTGACATAGGTGACGCGTCCTTCCAGGTCGCGCGCGCGCAGGCCGGTCACCAGAGAATTTTCCATCGCGGTGCGAAACGACATTTGCTGGCGCAGCGCGCCTTCGGTGGCGAGTCGGCGCGAAATGTCGCGCCATAGTGCGATCAAGCTCCACAGCAGCCCGAGCGAGAGCGCGATGACCGAGCCGACCAGCAAATTGGGCAGCAGGTGCGGCTCGCTCTTGATGCTGTCGGTCACCAAAGTGACCGAGGCGCCGCGCAGATCGAGCGCGCGCTTGTGGGTATAGACGCCGTGGCCGGGACCGGCCGCCGCGCGCCGTGCCAATACCTTGTCGTCGCGGTCGAGCAGCGTGATCTGGTTGTCCTGGGCGAACCACCAGGGCACCATCTCATCGAGCAGCTTGTCGATCCGGTAGGTGGCGACCAGGCTGCCGATGTAAGTCTTGCCGCGATACAGCGGCAAATGGTAATCCATCGTCATGGCGGCACCCGGCTTGGGTGCGGCAGGCTGGCTGTATTGCGGGTTGCCCGAAATGCGCGCACGCGCCGCCGTGGCAAGGAACTGGGGTGTCGGCGCCAGCAGGTGCAACTCCGGATCGCTGCTCGCGATCGCTTCGCCGAGCGCATCGACGCGGATCACGCGCGCCAGTTCGCGCCCGTTGTTGAGCAACTGTTCCAGGCGCTGGTGCATCTGCTCGGTGGACAAGTTGTCGTTGCCGATGTCGCGCCCCAGCGTGCGCAAGCTCTCTTCATTGCGCGTCAGCTGGAAACGGATGGTTTGCTCGACCCACAGCGTGTCGGCGATCAGTTTTTCCTGGCGCTCGTTGCTTTCCATCTGGCGCGCCTGCCATGGCAGCCACAGCAGAATCGCCAGGAAAAACAGGACCAGCATGCCTGGCATCAGCCAGCGCCATAGGCCTGGAAATTGCAAGCGACGCAGCAGCAGTGGAAGAGTGTTCATCGCCGGGCAGCCTATCGTTTTATCCGTTACTAACTAGTGTGGTTTTCCACAGTTGCCGAATTTAAAAAAATCAACAATATCAAACGCATGTGAAATCACATTAAAATAATCATAAATATCAGTCCAGGAGTCACCCGTGTCATTGAAATCGATCTTCATCGCGCTGTGCGTTTGCGCCTGCATCAACGCACAAGCTCAAACTCAAACTCAAACTCAAACTCAAACTCAAACTCAAACTCAAGCCCCGATCATCATCAAGTTCAGCCATGTTGTGGCGACCGATGCGCCCAAGGGTCAGGCTGCGCAGCGCTTCAAGCAACTGGCTGAAAAAGCCACGCAGGGCAGGGTCAGGATTGAAC
>Ga0326735_1000109_pt1 | contig 17580 bp, 12 predicted proteins | sample 37_GP2_1092_FD_207945 | JGI IMG/M metagenome (GOLD analysis project Ga0326735, IMG submission 207945) | Glacier ice microbial communities from Ngari, Tibet, China - 37_GP2_109.2 | ecosystem: Environmental > Aquatic > Freshwater > Ice > Glacier | place: China: Ngari, Tibet | collected 2018-07-31
GAAAAAGTATAAGGGGTGCGGATGGCGGTGGAGCGCAACGCTTCCTGTGTCCGTGATCCAGTCATCAAGGCCTTCCGAAGCCTCGTCGCATTCCGACGAAATTCGACATGCAGCAAAAGAGGAGCCCCAGTAGTCATCACGGCGAACAGGCGCTACCACTCAATCAATGTAGGAGCCACACATGGCAAAGAAAATCATTGGTTTTATCAAGCTGCAAGTGCCAGCTGGTAAAGCAAACCCATCCCCTCCGATCGGCCCGGCACTGGGTCAGCGCGGCCTGAACATCATGGAATTCTGCAAGGCGTTCAACGCCCAGACGCAAGGCGTCGAGCCAGGTCTGCCAATTCCTGTCGTGATCACTGCGTTCGCGGACAAGTCTTTCACTTTCGTGATGAAGACGCCGCCTGCAACGATCCTGATCAAAAAGGCTGCCGGCATCACCAAGGGTTCAGCCAAGCCGCATACCGACAAGGTCGGTTCGATCACGCGTCAGCAAGCTGAAGACATCGCAACAGCAAAACGTCCCGACCTGACGGCCGCCGATATGGATGCAGCAGTGCGCATCATCGCCGGTTCCGCTCGTTCGATGGGCATCACGGTAGAGGGTCTGTAATGGCTAAGTTAACCAAACGCGCAAAAGCAATCAAGGCCAAGGTCGACACGACCAAAGTCTACCCATTCGACAATGCCATCTCGCTGATTAAGGAATGCGCGACTGCCAAGTTCAACGAATCGATCGACGTATCGGTACAGTTGGGCGTGGACGCGAAGAAATCTGATCAAGTCGTGCGTGGCTCGGTCGTGCTGCCAGCCGGTACCGGCAAGACAGTCCGCGTTGCAGTATTCGCGACTGGCGAAAAAGCCGAGCAGGCGAAAGCCGCTGGCGCCGACATCGTTGGTATGGAAGACCTGGCTGAGCAAATCAAAGCCGGCAACATGCCTTTCGATATCGTCATCGCGTCGCCAGACACCATGCGTATCGTTGGTACGCTTGGTCAGATCCTCGGACCACGCGGCTTGATGCCTAACCCGAAGGTAGGCACTGTTACTCCAGACGTCGCTACTGCGGTCAAAAACGCAAAAGCAGGTCAGGTGCAATACCGTACCGACAAGGCCGGCATCATCCACGCAACTATCGGCCGCAAGTCGTTTGCCGACGAAGATCTGAAGAAGAATCTGGTGGCGCTGATCGAAGCGCTGAACAAAGCCAAGCCTACCAGCAGCAAGGGTGTTTACCTGCGTAAGGTAGCGATCTCGTCGACCATGGGCGCTGGCGTCCGTGTTGATCACGCAGGTCTGGCAGCTTAAGTACTGAATCAAGTCCTCGTGCCTTCGGGCGCGGGGCGAATCTTTGGGCTGCACGGTAGCTGAATCGGAAAAATTGCGGGACAGAGTTTAGCGTAGCGATACTCTGTCCCCAACTGATCAAGTGAGCGGGCAGACAATCAAAGACCGTTGGGCGGGGTGCAGGCAGCTTACATGCACAACGTTAAACCGCCGGGTCTTCGTGATCCGGTCCCCAACGCAGATGGTGTACCCGAACAAGTTTTGCAGTCTCAAGCTGGTCCGCCAGTAAGAAACTCCTGACTTCGGACGCCGTGTTCGAACCAAGTTTTTGCCTTGCGGGACAGAGTTTTTTTCTGTCCTCGATCGATCAAAACAGGACGCTGTCCGAATGATCGGTTTAAGTGAGGTAAGAATTTATTTTTGGAGGTTAATCTTGAGTCTGAATCTGAATGACAAGAAGGCCGTCGTCGCTGAAGTTTCCGCACAAGTAGCAAATGCGCAAACGATCGTCGTAGCTGAATACCGTGGCATCCAGGTTAGTCACTTGACCACCCTGCGCGCTAAAGCGCGTGCCGAAGGCGTGTACCTGCGCGTATTGAAAAATACACTCGCTCGTCGCGCTGTCGAAGGCACTGCGTTTGCTGACCTCGCTTCTTCCATGACCGGCCCGTTGATCTATTCGATCTCCGCGGATGCCGTTGCAGCTGCCAAAGTCATCAGTGACTTTGCCAAAACCAACGACAAACTGATCGTGAAAGCAGGTAACTACGCTGGTAAGCCGCTTGATAAGGCGGCTATTACTGCGTTGGCCAGCATCCCTAGCCGTGAAGTTCTGCTGGCCCAGGTATTGGGCATGATGCAGGCTCCGGTTTCGGGCTTTGCACGTGGTTTGGCTGCTCTCGCAGCAAAGAAAGAATCCGAAGGCGCAGTTCCGGCCGAAGCCGTCGCCGCTTAATTAGCGCGTAGCGTTGGGTTCTTTTTTAGTTAGTACTAATCGGATGGTTAACTTATTGGTTGAGGTAGTCGGGTAAGCGAAGCCATCGGCTAGGCGCCCCCTCTATCCCCAACACACTATTGGAGTTTCAAATGGCAATTAGCAAAGACGATATCCTGGAAGCCGTAGGCGCAATGTCCGTAATGGACCTGAACGACCTGGTCAAAGCATTCGAAGAAAAGTTTGGCGTTTCGGCCGCTGCAATGTCATCCGCCGGCCCAGCCGCTGGTGCAGCTGCAGTCGTCGAAGAGCAAACTGAATTCACAGTCACTCTGACTGATTTCGGCGCAAACAAGGTCGGCGTTATTAAAGCTGTCCGCGAAATCACCGGCCTGGGCTTGAAAGAAGCCAAAGACCTGGTCGACGGTGCACCGAAGCCAGTGAAAGAAGCAGTATCGAAGGCGGATGCTGAAGCAGCAAAAACCAAGCTGGAAGCAGCTGGCGCGAAAGCAGAAATCAAGTAATTACTTAAGTTCTGCAGCGCTGTAGTTGGTACCGGAGTCAAAGTGCAGAACCCCTTCGAAAGAACGGGTTCGGCTTTGGCTCCTTTGTCGTTTTTTCATTTTGACGGCGCAGGATGAATGCCAGTGCAGTTAACGGCAATTATTCAGTGTATTCAAGCTCGAAGGGCTGAGACTTGAGGTTTCGCAGATGTTACGGGTAGCTTTAAATCTACGCGTATGAAGCCTGAATTCTCCATCCTTCCTGTCACTCACGGAGTGTCCATGCACTACTCATTTACTGAGAAGAAGCGTATTCGTAAATCTTTTGCGAAACGCGCTAACGTTCACAACGTTCCGTTCCTGCTGGCGACCCAGCTCGAGTCTTATTTGGGCTTTTTGCAAGCAGACAGAGTACCGTCTCAACGCAAAAATGAAGGTCTGCAGTCGGCCTTCACGTCCATTTTTCCCATCGTATCGCACAATGGATTTGCACGACTGGAATTTTTGTCGTACGTCCTCGGCGATCCGCCTTTTGACGTCAAGGAATGCCAGCAACGCGGCCTGACCTTTGCGTCGCCTTTGCGCGCCAAGGTGCGTCTGGTGATTCTCGATAAGGAATCGCCGACTAAGCCGGTCGTCAAGGAAATGAAAGAACAAGAAGTCTACATGGGCGAATTGCCGCTCATGACGACGACGGGTTCGTTCGTCGTCAACGGTACCGAGCGCGTCATCGTGTCGCAGCTGCACCGTTCGCCTGGCGTGTTCTTCGAACACGACCGCGGCAAGACGCACTCGTCCGGAAAACTGCTGTTCTCCGCACGTATCATTCCTTACCGCGGTTCATGGCTGGATTTCGAATTCGATCCGAAGGACATTCTGTTCTTCCGCGTCGATCGTCGCCGCAAGATGCCGGTCACCATCCTGCTGAAGGCAATTGGCATGCTGCCCGAGCAGATCCTGTCGAACTTCTTCGTGTTCGATAATTTCGCCTTGCGCAATGACGGCGCCGAGATGGAATTCGTCGCGGAACGCCTGCGCGGTGAAGTCGCACGCTTTGATATTTCCGACAAGGCCGGCAAGGTCATCGTCGCAAAAGACAAGCGTATCAACGCCAAGCATGTGCGCGAAATTGATGCCGCCGGCATCAAGCATATTTCAGTGCCTGAAGATTATTTGCTTGGTCGCGTGCTGGCCAAGAATATCGTCGATCCTGACACCGGTGAAGTCGTGGCCAGCGCCAACGACGAGCTGACTGAAGAGTTGATGGCGCGTCTGCGCGAAGCCGACATTACCGACATCCAGACGCTTTACACCAACGATCTGGATCAGGGCGGTTATATCTCGCAAACTCTGCGCATGGACGATACCGCGGACCAGATGGCTGCCAAGGTCGCGATCTACCGCATGATGCGTCCTGGCGAACCGCCGACCGAAGATTCGGTGGAGGCGCTGTTCAACGGCTTGTTCTACAACGAAGATCGTTACGATCTGTCTGCCGTTGGCCGCATGAAATTCAACCGCCGCATTGGGCGCGATGAACTGGTTGGCGCGATGACATTGTCGAATGATGACGTGCTGTCGGTCATTAAGATCCTGGTCGAGCTGCGCAATGGTCGCGGCGAAGTCGATGATATTGATCACCTCGGTAACCGTCGTGTGCGTTGCGTCGGAGAGCTGGCGGAAAATCAATTCCGTGCTGGTCTCGTGCGCGTTGAGCGCGCAGTCAAGGAACGTCTCGGCCAGGCCGAAGCGGATAACCTGATGCCGCATGACCTGATCAACTCGAAGCCAATCTCGGCCGCGATTCGCGAGTTCTTCGGTTCGTCGCAGCTGTCGCAGTTTATGGATCAAACCAATCCGCTCTCGGAGATCACGCACAAGCGTCGTGTCTCCGCTCTCGGACCTGGCGGCCTGACGCGTGAACGCGCCGGCTTTGAAGTGCGCGACGTGCATCCGACCCACTACGGTCGCGTCTGCCCGATCGAAACACCGGAAGGCCCGAACATCGGCCTGATCAACTCGCTCGCGCTGTATGCACGGCTGAACGAATACGGCTTCCTCGAGACGCCGTACCGCAAGGTCGAAGGCAGCAAGATCACTAATCAGATCGACTACCTGTCGGCGATTGAAGAAGGTCGTTACATCATCGCCCAGGCGAATGCGACCATCGACAATGCCGGTGAGCTGACCGATGAGCTGGTGTCCGCACGTCAGGCCGGTGAAACAATCCTGGTCTCGCCTGAGCGCATCCAGTACATGGACGTGGCGCCAGGGCAGATCGTCTCGGTCGCGGCTTCGCTGATTCCGTTCCTGGAACACGATGATGCGAACCGCGCGCTAATGGGCGCCAACATGCAACGTCAGGCAGTGCCTTGTCTACGTCCTGAAAAGGCACTGGTCGGTACCGGTATTGAGCGGACCGTGGCAGTTGACTCCGGCACTACGGTGCAGGCCCTGCGTGGTGGTCTGGTGGACTACATCGATGCAGGTCGTGTCGTGATTCGCGTGAACGATGATGAAGCGGCTGCAGGCGAAGTCGGTGTCGACATCTACAACCTGATCAAGTACACCCGCTCGAACCAGAACACCAACATCAACCAGCGTCCTATCGTGCAAGTCGGCGATCGGGTCGCAAAAGATGACGTGATCGCCGACGGCGCATCGACTGACCTGGGCGAACTCGCGCTGGGCCAGAACATGCTGGTCGCCTTCATGCCATGGAATGGCTACAACTTCGAAGATTCGATACTGATCTCCGAAAAAGTCGTGGCCGATGACCGCTACACCTCGATTCACATCGAAGAACTGTCGGTCGTGGCGCGTGACACCAAGCTGGGCGCGGAAGAAATCACGCGTGATATCTCGAACCTGGCCGAGAACCAATTGGCCCGTTTGGACGAGTCGGGCATCGTCTACATCGGCGCTGAAGTCGAAGCCGGCGATACGCTGGTCGGTAAAGTGACGCCTAAAGGCGAAACCCAGCTGACGCCGGAAGAAAAGCTGCTGCGCGCAATCTTCGGCGAGAAGGCTTCGGATGTCAAAGACACCTCGCTGCGCGTGCCATCGGGCATGGTCGGCACCGTGATCGACGTTCAAGTGTTTACCCGCGAAGGTATCGTGCGCGACAAACGTGCACAGCAAATCATCGATGATGAGCTGAAGCGTTATCGCCTTGATTTGAATGACCAGCTGCGTATCGTCGAAGGCGACGCGTTTCAGCGTCTGGAAAAAATGTTGATCGGTAAGGTCGTCAACGGTGGTCCGAAAAAGATTGTCAAGGGCGCCAAGATCAACAAGGAATACCTGGATGATCTGGATCGTTACCACTGGTTCGACATTCGTCCGGCCGACGACGATGCGGCGACTGCCCTCGAAGCGATCAAGGAATCGATCGCCGAGAAGCGTCACCAGTTCGATCTGGCCTTCGAAGAAAAGCGCAAGAAGCTGACGCAGGGCGACGAACTGCCGCCAGGCGTACAGAAGATGGTCAAGGTCTATCTGGCCGTCAAACGTCGCCTGCAGCCGGGTGACAAGATGGCCGGACGTCATGGTAACAAGGGTGTGGTCTCGCGTATCGTTCCAGTCGAAGACATGCCTTACATGGCTGACGGTACACCAGCCGACATCGTGTTGAACCCTCTCGGTGTTCCATCACGGATGAACGTTGGTCAGGTGCTGGAAGTCCATTTGGGCTGGGCAGCCAAGGGCCTCGGTCTGCGCATCGGCGAAATGCTCAAAGCGCAAGCCAAGGCAACGGAACTGCGCACCTTCCTGACCACGATCTACAACGAATCGGGCAAGAAGGAAGACCTCGACAGCTTCACGGATGAAGAGATCCTGATACTGGCGGGTAACTTGAAACATGGCGTGCCGTTCGCGACGCCGGTGTTTGACGGCGCCCACGAGAGCGAGATCCATCGCATGCTCGACCTGGCTTATCCGGACGCGGTCGCCAAGCAGCTCGGCATGACGCCTTCGAAGAACCAGGTGACCATGTATGACGGTCGCACCGGCGAAGCGTTTGAGCGTTCGGTCACGGTCGGTTACATGCACATGTTGAAACTGCACCACCTGGTCGATGACAAGATGCATGCGCGTTCAACAGGTCCGTACTCGCTGGTAACGCAGCAGCCATTGGGCGGTAAAGCCCAGTTCGGCGGCCAGCGCTTCGGTGAGATGGAAGTCTGGGCACTGGAAGCTTACGGCGCGTCGTACGTGCTGCAGGAAATGCTAACGGTGAAGTCGGATGACGTGAATGGTCGTACCAAGGTGTATGAGAACCTGGTCAAGGGTGACCATGTGATCGATGCTGGTATGCCTGAGTCGTTTAACGTGCTGGTGAAGGAAATCCGTTCGCTGGGTATTGATATCGACTTGGAACGTGACTGATTCATCCGGGACGCAGTAGCAATGCTGCGTCCCGCGATGATTCAAAAATTAATACAGAGTTTCTGAGAACCGGGTTCTAGAGCGACATCGCCGAACCCGTTTTGAAGACAATATTTTTCACGCCACACTGGAGTGATACATGAAAGCACTGCTCGATTTATTCAAGCAAGTTCAACAAAATGAACAGTTCGACGCGATCAAGATTGGTCTTGCGTCACCCGAGAAAATCCGTTCGTGGTCGTATGGCGAAGTCAAGAAGCCAGAGACCATCAACTATCGTACCTTCAAGCCTGAGCGTGACGGTCTGTTCTGCGCCAAGATCTTTGGCCCGATCAAGGATTACGAATGCCTGTGCGGTAAATACAAGCGCCTGAAACACCGCGGCGTGATCTGCGAAAAATGCGGCGTCGAAGTCACGCTGGCCAAAGTGCGCCGTGAGCGCATGGGCCACATCGAGCTGGCTTCGCCGACTGCCCACATCTGGTTCCTGAAATCGCTGCCGTCGCGTCTGGGCATGGTCCTCGACATGACCCTGCGGGATATCGAACGCGTACTGTACTTCGAAGCCTACGTCGTGACCGATCCGGGCATGACACCGCTGAAGAAGTGCCAGATCATGTCGGAAGACGACTACGCGGCCAAGTTTGACGAATACGGCGATGACTTCATCGCCTTCATGGGCGCCGAAGGCATCCGTGAATTGCTGCGCTCAATCGACATCGACCGCGACGCGGAGACTCTGCGTGTTGAACTGAAAGAATCGAAGTCCGAAGCCAAGATCAAGAAATACGCCAAGCGCCTGAAAGTGCTCGAAGCGTTCCAGCGTTCGGGCATCAAGCCGGACTGGATGATCATGGAAGTGCTGCCGGTGCTGCCGCCGGAATTGCGTCCGCTGGTGCCGTTGGACGGCGGCCGTTTCGCGACTTCCGATCTGAACGACCTGTATCGCCGCGTTATCAACCGTAATAACCGCCTGAAGCGCCTGATGGAATTGCGCGCGCCGGAGATCATTACGCGTAACGAAAAGCGCATGCTGCAGGAAGCAGTCGACTCGCTGCTCGACAATGGCCGTCGCGGCAAAGCGATGACCGGCGCGAACAAGCGTCCGCTGAAATCGCTGGCTGAAATGATCAAGGGTAAGGGCGGCCGTTTCCGTCAGAACTTGCTCGGCAAACGCGTCGATTACTCGGGTCGTTCGGTTATCGTCGTCGGTCCACAGCTGAAATTGCATCAGTGCGGTTTGCCGAAACTGATGGCGCTCGAGCTGTTTAAACCGTTTATCTTCAACAAGCTTGAATTGATGGGCCTGGCGACCACGATCAAGGCCGCCAAAAAACTGGTCGAGATCCAAGAACCAGTCGTCTGGGATATTCTGGAAGACGTGATTCGCGAACATCCGGTCATGCTGAACCGTGCGCCTACGCTGCACCGTCTTGGGATCCAGGCGTTCGAGCCTGTCCTGATCGAAGGCAAGGCGATTCAGCTGCATCCGCTGGTCTGCGCCGCCTTCAACGCTGACTTTGACGGCGATCAAATGGCCGTCCACGTTCCGCTGTCGATCGAAGCACAGATGGAAGCGCGTACGCTGATGCTGGCCTCGAACAACATCCTGTTTCCATCGAACGGCGAACCGTCGATCGTGCCTTCGCAGGATATCGTGCTCGGTCTGTATTACGCCACGCGTGAACAGATCAATGGCAAGGGCGAAGGCATGATGTTCCCGGACGTGTCCGAAGTCATCCGCGCCTACGATAACAAGGAAGTCGAACTGACTACCCGTGTGACCGTGCGTATCACCGAGTATCCGAAAGATGCCGAGACTGGTGAATTCGTCAAGACCGTGACGCGTTACGAGACCACCATCGGTCGCGCGATTCTGTCGGAGATTCTGCCCAAGGGTCTGCCATTCAGCGTATTGAACCGCGCGCTGAAGAAGAAAGAAATTTCGAAGTTGATCAACACCTCGTTCCGCAAGTGCGGTCTGCAGGCGACCGTGATTTTCGCCGACAAGCTGATGCAGTCAGGCTTCCGCCTGGCGACGCGCGCCGGTATTTCGATCTGTGTCGACGACATGCTGGTACCACCGCAAAAAGTTACGCTGATCGCCGCTGCCGAGCAGGAAGTCAAGCAGATCGAACAGCAATACGCCTCGGGTCTGGTGACCGCCGGCGAGCGTTACAACAAGGTCGTCGACATCTGGGGCAAGGCCGGCGACGAAGTTGGCAAGGCGATGATGGACCAGCTGAAAGTGGAAGACGTAGTCCGCCGTGATGGCACCAAGGGCACGCAGGAATCGTTCAACGCGATTTACATGATGGCCGATTCGGGCGCCCGCGGCTCTGCAGCGCAGATTCGCCAGCTGGCTGGTATGCGAGGTTTGATGGCCAAGCCGGATGGCTCGATCATCGAAACGCCGATCACCGCAAACTTCCGCGAAGGTCTGAACGTTCTGCAGTACTTCATCTCGACCCACGGTGCGCGTAAAGGTCTGGCCGATACGGCGCTGAAGACCGCGAACTCGGGTTACCTGACACGTCGCCTGGTCGACGTGACTCAGGATCTGGTCGTGATTGAAGATGACTGCGGCACCTCGAATGGCGCGTCGATGAAGGCGCTGGTTGAAGGTGGTGAAGTCATTGAAGCGCTGCGCGACCGTATCCTCGGCCGTGTCACTGCGAACGACGTCGTCAATCCTGAAAGCCAGGAAACGCTGCACGCTTCCGGCACGCTGCTGGATGAAGACATGGTGGAAGAGATCGAGCGCCTAGGCATCGATGAAGTCAAGGTCCGCACACCGCTGACCTGCGACACACGCTTCGGCCTGTGCGCCATGTGCTACGGCCGTGACCTCGGCCGCGGTTCGATGGTCAACTCCGGCGAAGCAGTCGGCGTGATCGCCGCCCAGTCGATCGGTGAGCCAGGCACACAGCTGACCATGCGTACCTTCCACATCGGTGGCGCTGCGTCGCGTGCGGCTGTTGCTTCCTCGGTGGAAGCCAAGTCAAACGGCATCGTGCGCTTTACTGCCACGATGCGCTATGTCACGAACGGCAAGGGCGACCAGATCGTCATTTCCCGTTCCGGCGAAGTGCTGATTACCGACGACCATGGCCGTGAGCGTGAGCGTCACAAGGTGCCGTATGGCGCGACGCTGATCGTCAAGGATGGCAATGTCATCAAAGCCGGTACTGCGCTGGCCACATGGGATCCACTGACCCGTCCTATCATTACCGAGTACACCGGTACGGTGAAGTTCGAGCACGTCGAAGAAGGTTCGACCGTGGCCAAGCAGATCGATGAAGTCACTGGTCTGTCGACTCTGGTGGTTATCGATGCGAAGCGTCGTGGTTCCGTGACCAAGACGGTTCGTCCACAAGTTAAATTGCTGAACGAGCAGGGCGAGGAAGTCAAGATCGCCGGTACCGAGCATGCAGTGACCATCGGCTTCCAGGTCGGCGCGCTGATTACCGTGAAAGACGGTCAGCAGGTTAATGTCGGCGAAGTGCTGGCGCGTATCCCGACCGAGTCGCAGAAGACGCGTGACATCACCGGTGGTCTGCCGCGCGTTGCCGAGCTGTTCGAAGCGCGTTCGCCGAAAGACGCCGGCATGCTGGCCGAAGTCACAGGTACGGTCGCGTTTGGTAAGGAGACGAAGGGTAAGCAGCGTCTCGAAATTACCGACATGGATGGTAACAAGCACGAGTTCCTGATCACCAAGGACAAGCAAGTCCTGGTGCATGACGGCCAGGTCGTCAACAAGGGCGAGATGATCGTGGACGGCCCGGCCGATCCGCAAGACATCCTGCGTTTGCTGGGTATCGAAGCGCTGGCGCGTTACATCGTCGACGAAGTTCAGGACGTGTATCGTTTGCAGGGCGTGAAGATCAACGACAAGCACATTGAAGTGATCGTCCGTCAGATGTTGCGTCGGGTTCAGGTAGTCGAAGCAGGTGAAAGTAATTACATCGTCGGTGAGCAGATCGAGCGCTCCGAGCTGCTGGATGAAAATGACCGTCTCAACGCGGCCAACAAGATTCCGGCAACCTACGAGAACGTCCTGTTGGGTATTACCAAGGCATCGTTGTCGACGGATTCGTTCATCTCCGCCGCATCGTTCCAGGAAACTACCCGCGTGCTGACCGAAGCCGCCATCATGGGCAAGCGAGATGGTCTGCGCGGTCTGAAGGAAAACGTCATCGTCGGTCGTTTGATCCCAGCCGGTACCGGCCTCGCATTCCATCGTGCCCGCAAGGACAAGGAATCGTGGGAAGCCGATGAGCGCACCGCACTGCTGCAGGCTGAGCAGGCTGCGCGTGCTGCTCAAGTAGAGATTGCCGAGACCAGCGACGCACCGGACGCAGAAGCGTAATCAACGCGTTCAAGTAGCAAAAACCGGCGCCGCGGAGCTATCAGCGGCGCCGTTTTTCTTTGTGCGGAAGCACCGCATTCCTCCGCCGAGCCGCTGACCCGCCTTTTTAATTTACAAGAAGATATCGAACGCAGCTCCGCCGCAAGATAGTCCAGTGAAATCGCAGACATTGGTTGACCGTCTACAGGGCAGGGGGATATACTCGCGAGTTCTCGAATTTAAGCCGTGCATGGCTTAAGCGCTCTTTGGTCTGCAGTTCAAACGCCTACGCGCTTTCCCCATTCCCGTTTCATTCGACATCCAAGTTTTGTTTAGCCCCGGACAACCGATTTCGGGTTTGTAATATTAATGTTGCAACTTTGTTGGATTGAAGACAGATGCCAACCATCAATCAATTGATTCGCAGTCCACGCGTTTCCGTAACCGTGAAAAGCAAGTCCCCAGCGCTGGAAAACAGCCCGCAGAAACGCGGCGTATGTACCCGTGTCTACACAACGACTCCAAAGAAGCCAAACTCAGCGCTCCGTAAAGTCGCCAAAGTTCGCCTCACCAACGGGTTCGAAGTCATTTCGTACATCGGCGGTGAAGGGCATAACCTGCAAGAACATAGCGTCGTGCTGTTGCGCGGCGGTCGTGTAAAGGATTTGCCTGGTGTTCGTTACCACATGGTTCGCGGCGCACTGGATACCCAGGGCGTTAAAGACCGTAAGCAGGCGCGTTCGAAGTACGGCACCAAGCGTGCTAAAGCCGCCAAGAAGTAATTCGATTTTCACTGTCAAAGGTGAATTAAGTTTCGGTCCCCAATGGGCCGAGTAAGTGGATTGTCATGATGGTGATCCGCGAGTGGTGCAGATTAGTTTGCGCACTCAACTGAAGATTGAAAGGAATTGAAATGCCACGTCGTCGTGAAGTCCCCAAGCGGGATGTACTGCCAGATCCGAAATTCGGCAATGTTGATGTTGCTAAATTCGTGAACGTGTTAATGCTGTCCGGTAAAAAATCGGTCGCAGAAAACATCATTTACCGCGCCTTCGAACACATCCAGACCAAATCCGGCAAAGATCCGCTCGAAGTGTTCGCACTCGCGATCGGTAACTGCAAGCCGCTGGTCGAAGTCAAATCGCGTCGCGTTGGTGGTGCAAACTACCAGGTGCCAGTCGAAGTGCGTCCGGTTCGCCGTATGGCGCTGTCGATGCGTTGGTTGCGCGAAGCCGCGAACAAGCGCAGCGAAAAATCGATGCCACAGCGTCTGGGCGGCGAGCTGCTCGAAGCCTCCGAAGGCCGCGGCGGTGCGATGAAGAAGCGTGACGAAGTTCACCGTATGGCTGAGGCGAACAAAGCGTTCTCGCACTTCCGCTTCTAAGAACTACCGGTGGCGTTCGTGCTTCTGCACGGGCGCCGTCCACATGGTTACTCCGTACAAGACCGGGCAGCTCTCTCTAAAAAAGTGACGCTCGGTTTCGTTCATTAAAACGACTTAGGATTCAATATGGCTCGCAAGACCCCCATTGAGCGCTACCGCAATATCGGTATTTCTGCTCACATCGACGCCGGCAAAACGACTACGACCGAGCGCGTCCTGTACTACACAGGCGTGAACCACAAGATTGGTGAAGTGCATGATGGCGCCGCCACCATGGACTGGATGGAGCAAGAGCAGGAGCGCGGCATCACGATCACGTCGGCCGCCACGACTTGCTTCTGGAAGGGCATGGCGAACAATTTCCCAGAGCACCACATCAACATCATCGACACGCCGGGCCACGTCGACTTCACGATTGAAGTCGAACGCTCGATGCGCGTGCTCGACGGCGCCTGCATGGTTTACTGCGCAGTCGGCGGCGTGCAGCCACAGTCCGAGACTGTATGGCGTCAAGCAAACAAGTACGGCGTTCCACGTCTGGCATTCGTCAACAAGATGGATCGCACCGGCGCGAACTTCTTCAAGGTCTACGAGCAAATGCGCGCACGCCTGAAGGCGAACCCGATTCCGCTGCAGATTCCTATCGGCGCGGAAGAGAACTTCCTCGGCGTGGTCGATCTGGTCAAGATGAAAGCCATTTACTGGGACGACGCGTCGCAGGGCATGAAATTCGACTACCGTGAAATCCCGGACGAGCTGCTGGAGTTGGCCAAGGAATGGCGCGAGAAGATGGTCGAAGCCGCTGCTGAAGCGACTGAAGAACTGATGAACAAGTACCTCGATGAAGGCGATCTGTCGGAAGCCGAGATCAAGGCCGCCCTGCGTCAGCGTACGATCGCCGCAGAAATCGTGCCGATGATGTGCGGTACAGCGTTCAAGAACAAGGGCGTGCAAGCCATGCTCGACGGGGTCATCGAATACCTGCCATCGCCTGTGGATATTCCACCGGTCAAGGGCATGGATGAAGACGAAGAGCCGACCACTCGCCGCGCAGCCGACGACGAGAAATTCTCGGCGCTGGCGTTCAAGATCATGACCGATCCATTCGTCGGTCAGCTGATTTTCTTCCGCGTCTACTCGGGCATGATCAAGTCCGGCGACACGGTCTTTAATCCGATCAAGAACAAGAAAGAACGTCTTGGCCGGATTCTGCAGATGCATGCAAACCAGCGCGAAGAAATCAAGGAAGTCCACGCCGGCGACATCGCCGCTGCGGTCGGCCTGAAAGATGCGACTACTGGTGAGACATTGTGCGATCCAGGTTCGATCATTACGCTTGAGCGTATGGTTTTCCCCGAGCCGGTGATTTCGCAGGCTGTAGAGCCTAAGACCAAGGTCGACCAGGAAAAAATGGGTCTGGCACTGAATCGTCTGGCCCAGGAAGATCCATCGTTCCGCGTCAAGACGGATGAAGAGTCCGGTCAGACCATCATCGGTGGTATGGGCGAACTGCATCTGGAAATTATCGTTGACCGCATGCGTCGTGAATTCGGCGTTGAGGCCACAGTCGGCAAGCCACAGGTGGCTTACCGCGAAACGATCCGCAAGACGTGCGAAGAAGTCGAAGGCAAGTTCGTCAAGCAGTCCGGCGGTCGCGGTCAGTATGGCCACGTCGTGCTGAAGATCGAGCCGCAAGAACCAGGCAAGGGCTTTGAGTTCGTCGACGCCATCAAAGGCGGTACCGTTCCCCGCGAATACATCCCTGCAGTCGAGAAGGGCGTTCGTGAGACGCTGACTTCCGGCGTGATGGCCGGTTATCCGGTCGTTGACGTCAAGGTCACACTGTTCTTCGGTTCGTATCATGATGTCGACTCGAACGAAAACGCGTTCCGCATGGCTGCTTCGATGGCGTTCAAGGACGGCTGCCGTAAAGCCAGCCCGGTAATTCTTGAGCCGATGATGTCGGTTGAAGTCGAAACGCCGGAAGACTACGCCGGTAGCGTGATGGGCGATCTGTCCTCACGTCGCGGCATGGTGCAGGGCATGGACGAAATCGCAGGCGGTGGCGGCAAGATCATCAAAGCCGAAGTGCCACTGTCGGAAATGTTCGGTTACTCGACTTCACTGCGTTCAGCAACGCAAGGTCGTGCTACCTACACGATGGAATTCAAGCACTACTCTGAAGCGCCTAAGAACGTGACAGAAGCAATCGTCAGCACGAAGGCCAAGTAAGTTTCAAATCCCTGTCCCGGGGAACAGTCTCCGGGACAGACACAAATAATTAAATCGTTCTTTTTGAAGGAAATGCAAAATGGCAAAAGGTAAATTCGAGCGGACCAAACCGCACGTCAACGTCGGCACAATCGGTCACGTTGACCATGGCAAGACGACACTGACCGCGGCGATCGCGACAGTGCTGTCGAAGAAATTTGGCGGCGAAGCCAAAGCCTACGATCAGATCGACGCAGCGCCAGAAGAGAAAGCGCGCGGCATCACGATCAACACCGCCCACGTTGAATACGAAACAGCCAACCGTCACTACGCCCACGTCGATTGCCCAGGCCACGCCGATTATGTGAAAAACATGATTACCGGCGCAGCACAGATGGACGGCGCGATCCTGGTGTGTTCCGCTGCTGACGGTCCAATGCCACAGACCCGCGAGCACATCCTGCTGGCGCGTCAAGTTGGTGTGCCGTACATCATGGTCTACCTGAACAAATGCGACATGGTCGACGACGAAGAGTTGCTCGAGCTGGTAGAAATGGAAGTGCGCGAGCTGCTGTCGAAGTACGACTTCCCAGGCGACGACGTGCCCATCATCAAGGGTTCGGCCAAGCTGGCATTGGAAGGCGACACAGGCGATCTGGGCGAGCAATCGATCATGCGTCTGGCTGAAGCCCTCGACACATATATTCCGACACCAGAGCGCGCGATTGACGGCGCCTTCCTGATGCCAGTGGAAGACGTGTTCTCGATCTCGGGTCGCGGTACTGTGGTAACTGGTCGTATCGAGCGCGGCGTTGTCAAGGTCGGCGAAGAGATCGAAATCATCGGTATCCGCGATACCCAGAAATCGACTTGCACCGGCGTTGAGATGTTCCGCAAGCTGCTCGATCAAGGTCAAGCTGGCGACAACGTCGGCGTGCTGCTGCGCGGCACCAAGCGTGAAGACGTCGAGCGGGGTCAAGTATTGGCCAAGCCAAACTCGATCAAGCCACACAAGCATTTCACTGGCGAGATCTATGTTCTGTCGAAAGACGAAGGCGGCCGTCACACACCTTTCTTCAATAACTATCGTCCACAGTTTTACTTCCGTACTACGGACGTGACTGGTTCGATCGAATTGCCGAAGGATAAAGAGATGGTTATGCCTGGTGATAACGTGTCGATCACTGTCATGCTGATCAACCCGATCGCGATGGAAGAAGGCTTGCGCTTCGCTATTCGCGAAGGCGGTCGTACTGTTGGTGCTGGTGTTGTTGCCAAGATTATTGAGTAAATTTCTTTAATTGTGGGACAGAGTTAAGCGTAGCGTTAGGCTAGGCGCCCCCTCTGTCCCCAACTGAATAGACTGCGATGTTCGGGAAATCGGGCCTCGCAAAATTGTCTATTCAGGGTCTGTTTAAATGTAGGGACGTAGCTCAATTGGCAGAGCGTCGGTCTCCAAAACCGAAGGTTGGGGGTTCGAGGCCCTCCGTCCCTGCCACCGATTCAGGTGTAGGGCACCGAAAGCAAAAGCGCATGTCTAATCACCCCGTAGAAACTGTCAATGATTCTGGCGATAAACTCAAGGTCGGCTTGGCAGTATTCGCCGTCGTTGCCGCAATCGTTGGTTTCTATCTGCTGTCAGGCAAGCCTACTTATGTACGCGCTGGCGCACTGGTGCTCGGCCTGCTGGTCGCGGTAGCGGTGTTCTGGACTTCGACCCACGGCAAAGATTTCATTAATTTTGCCAGGGAAGCGATCCGCGAAACCAAGAAGGTAGTATGGCCTACCCGCAAGGAAGCTGGTCAGATCACGCTCATCGTATTTGCGTTTGTGCTGGTCATGGCGATCTTCCTGTGGGGCGCCGACAAGATGCTGCAATTTCTGTTGTACGACCTGATTCTTGGCTGGAAAAAATAATGAGCGAAAATACACAAGACAACGCGCCTGTCGCCGCTGCCGTACCTGCAGCCGTGAGCAATAAGCGTTGGTATGTCGTGCATGCTTATTCCGGCATGGAAAAGAGCGTGCAACGCGCGTTGACCGAGCGTGTGATGCGCGCCGGTATGGAAGACAAGTTCGGCCAGATCCTGGTGCCGACTGAAGAAGTCATCGAAGTCAAGAATGGCCAGAAATCAGTGACCGAGCGTCGTTTCTTCCCGGGTTATGTTTTGGTCGAGATGGAAATGACCGATGAGACGTGGCACCTGGTCAAGAACACCAGCAAGGTCACCGGGTTCATCGGCGGAAAATCAAACAAGCCGACGCCGATCCCGCCGCACGAAGTCGACAAGATCATGCAGCAGATGCAGGAAGGCGTCGAGAAGCCACGGCCGAAGACGCTGTATGACGTGGGCGAGTTGGTGCGCATCAAGGATGGTCCGTTCACTGACTTCAACGGCAATGTCGAAGAAGTCAATTACGAGAAATCCCGTGTGAGCGTATCGGTCACCATCTTCGGCCGCGCAACGCCGGTCGAGCTGGAATTCGGTCAGGTCGAAAAAGTATAAGGGGTGCGGATGGCGGT
>Ga0326735_1000110_pt1 | contig 17392 bp, 18 predicted proteins | sample 37_GP2_1092_FD_207945 | JGI IMG/M metagenome (GOLD analysis project Ga0326735, IMG submission 207945) | Glacier ice microbial communities from Ngari, Tibet, China - 37_GP2_109.2 | ecosystem: Environmental > Aquatic > Freshwater > Ice > Glacier | place: China: Ngari, Tibet | collected 2018-07-31
GAAGTGGCGCTGCGCCGCAAGAAGGATTCGTCGATGCGTGTCGCGGTCGAATTGGTAAAAGACGGCAAGGCCAAAGCCTGCGTTTCGGCCGGCAACACTGGCGCCCTGATGGCAGTCTCGCGCTATGTGCTCAAGACCATGCAGGGGGTCGACCGTCCGGCCATCTGCTCGATCATGCCGAACCAGAAAAATGGTCCGACCTACATGCTCGACCTTGGCGCCAACGTCGATTGCGAGCCGCACCACCTGCATCAGTTCGCAGTGATGGGTTCGGTTCTGTTTTCAGCGATGGAAGGTACTGCCCGTCCGACCATCGGCCTGCTCAACGTCGGTACCGAAGAAATCAAAGGCAACGAAGTGGTCAAGGCGACTGCCAGGCTGCTGCAGCAAGACCACGCGCGCGGCTTGCTTAATTTTTACGGCAACGTCGAAGGCAACGACATTTTCAAGGGCACCACTGACGTCGTGGTGTGCGACGGCTTCGTCGGCAACGTGACCCTGAAAGCGAGCGAGGGTTTGGGCCGCTTCATGAAAGACGTGCTGAACACGGAGTTTCGCCGCAACCCGCTGACGATGCTCGGAGCCCTGATTGCACGTGGTGCGATGCGACGGATCAAGGATCGCTTCAACCCGTCACGCTACAACGGCGCCAGCCTGCTCGGCTTGCGCGGGCTGGTGTTCAAAAGTCATGGCGGCGCCGATTCTTATTCTTTCGAGTGGGCGATCAAGCGCGCATTTGATGCGGCGAAATATAATGTGCAGGAACAGCTCTCGACCATGATCGGCGAGCTGATGCCATGCACGCCCGAGCGGGCCGCGGCCGATACCGCAACGCCAGGCTCAACAATTTAAGCGAGACGCCAGCAATGACTTTGTACAGCAAGATTATCGGTACCGGCAGCTATCTGCCGGCGCGCCGCGTCACCAACGGGGACCTGACCTCGCAGCTGGCGGCGAAAGGCATCGAAACGTCCGACGAATGGATTTTTTCGCGCAGCGGCATTTCGGCGCGCCATTACGCCGCGGCCGACGAGTTGTCGTCCGATCTGGCGGTGGCGGCGGCGAAAAAAGCGCTCGAGATGGCCGACATGCAGCCGCACGACATCGACCTGGTGATCGTCGCCAGCTCGACGCCCGACTTTTACGGCAGCTTTCCGAGCACCGCCTGCGTCGTCCAGCGCAAGCTCGGCATGAACAACAACAGCGCCGCGTTCGATGTCCAGGCAGTCTGCAGCGGTTTCGTCTATGCCGTGTCGGTGGCGGACGCTTTCATCAAGGCGGGCAACCACAAGAACGTGCTGGTGATCGGCGCCGAAGTGTTTTCGCGCATCCTCAATTTCGAAGACCGCGGCACCTGCGTGCTGTTCGGCGACGGCGCCGGCGCGGTCGTCATGAGCGCGTCGAAAACGCCTGGCATCCTCGGCTCCAGGCTGCACGCCGACGGCAGCCATGCCGACATCCTCAGCGTGCCGGGCAACCTCGCCAACGGCGCCATCGCCGGCAGCGGTTTTCTCTACATGGATGGGCCGGCCGTGTTCAAGCTGGCCGTGTCGGTACTCGAACAGGTCGCCAATGAAGTGCTGGAGCACGCCGGCATGACGGCTGCCGAAGTCGACTGGCTGGTGCCGCACCAGGCCAACATTCGCATCATGAAAAGCACTGCCAAAAAACTCCACCTGCCGCTGGAAAAGATGGTCGTCACCGTCGACCAGCACGGCAACACCTCGGCCGCCTCGATCCCGCTTGCGCTCGACGTAGCGGTGCGTGACGGCCGCATCAAGCAGGGCAATACTGTCTTGATGGAAGGCGTTGGCGGCGGTTTTACCTGGGGCGCCGTGCTGGCGCGCATGTAGGCGGCGCCAGCGGTTCGCGTTGCACAATCACACCATGGAGCACACCGTTTCAATGAGTAAATTCGCATTCCTGTTTCCCGGCCAGGGTTCGCAAGCCGTCGGCATGCTGGGCGGCTTCGCCGGCAACGCCGTGGTCGCGCAAACCGTCGCCGAAGCCTCCGACGCGCTCTCCTTCGACCTCGGCCGCCTGATCGCCGAAGGCCCCAAGGAGGAACTCGACCTGACCACCAACACCCAGCCGGTGATGCTGACCGCCGCGGTGGCGGTGTACCGCGCCTGGATCGCCGCCGGCGGCCCGGTCCCGGCCATGGTGGCCGGCCACAGCCTCGGTGAATATTCGGCGCTGGTCGCCGCCGGCGTGATCAGCTTCAAGGACGCGGTGCCGCTGGTGCGCTTTCGCGCCCAGGCGATGCAGGAAGCGGTGCCGGTCGGCCGTGGCGGCATGGCCGTCATCCTCGGCCTCGATGGCGACCAGGTGCGTGCCGTCTGCCTCGAAACGGCCGCCGAGATGCCCGGCTCGGTCATCGAGCCGGTTAACTTCAACGAGCCGACCCAGATCGTCATCGCCGGCCACACCGGCGCCATCGAGCGTGCCTGCGAACTGGCCAAGGCGAAGGGCGCCAAGCGCGCCATGAAGCTGGCGGTGTCGGCGCCGTTTCACTCGTCGCTGCTGCAGCCGGCGTCGGACCGCCTGCGCGCCTACATGGCCGGGCTGGAGTTCTCAAGCCCTGGCATTGCGCTTGTCAACAACGTCGACGTTGCCGTCGTTAGCGATCCGCAAGCGATCAAGGAGGCGCTGGTGCGCCAGGCCGCCAGTCCGGTGCGCTGGGTCGAAACCATGCAATTCATGGCGAGCGTTGGCGTCGCACAGGTCATCGAATGCGCCCCGAGCAAAGTGTTGATCGGCATGGCCAAGCGGATCGACGTCCGTCTTGCCGGCGAAGCGCTGGCCGACCAGGCGTCGCTCGAGCGCGTGCTCGCCATGGTCAATGCGCCTGACCAGGCATGACACGCATCGCTGAACGACAACCATCAAGGACAACAATGAATCTGGATAATCAAGTAGCGCTGGTAACGGGCGCATCGCGCGGCATTGGCAAGGCCATCGCCATCGAGCTGGCGCGCCAGGGCGCGAAAGTGGTCGGCACCGCCACCACCGAGCAAGGCGCCGCCGCCATCGGCGCCTATCTCGCCGAGTTCGGCGGCAAGGGCGTGGTCCTGAACGTGACCGACGCCGCCGGCTGCGCCGCAGCGGTCGCCGACGTCCAGGCCAGCTACGGCAGTCTGTCGATTCTGGTCAACAATGCCGGCATCACCCAGGACCAGTTGGCGATGCGCATGAAGGACGAAGAGTGGGACAACGTCATCTCGACCAACCTGAACGCCGTCGGCCGCCTGTCGCGCGCGGTTCTGCGCGGCATGATGAAATCGAGGCATGGGCGTATTATTAACATCACGTCAGTGGTAGCATCGTCGGGCAATCCGGGGCAGATGAATTACGCCGCGGCGAAGGCCGGTGTCGAAGGCATGAGCCGCGCGCTGGCGCGCGAGATCGGCAGCCGCAACATCACCGTCAATTGCGTCGCGCCGGGGTTTATCGATACCGACATGACGAAAGGGCTTGGTGCCGACCAGCACGCTGCCTTGCTGACCCAGATCCCACTGGCACGCCTGGGCGCGCCGGAGGATATTGCCAATGCGGTGGCGTTTTTGGCGGGGCCTCAGGGCAGCTATATCACGGGCAGCACCTTGCACGTGAATGGCGGCATGTTCATGAACTGATGCAGGTTCACGTGAATCGGGGAAATTTGGGCGACAGCGACAGCGCCAGTTCCGATTCCCGTAAAATCTCATCTTTTAGCAGTAACTTCGGTTGAGTTAGTGTCAGACACCGAAAATAATTTACCGACGCGCAAACCTGATAAAATGCGCGCACTTTCCGTAATACACACCTTGGAGTCAATAACATGTCGGATATCGAACAACGCGTTAAAAAAATCGTCGCTGAGCAACTCGGTGTTGCAGAAGTAGACATCAAGATCGAGTCCTCGTTCGTTGACGATCTGGGCGCCGATTCCCTCGACACGGTCGAGCTGGTAATGGCACTGGAAGACGAGTTCGAAATGGAAATTCCGGACGAGCAGGCCGAAAAGATCACCACCGTCAAGCAAGCCATCGACTACGCCACGGCGCACGTCAAGGCTTGAATCTTCTGATTGAATCCAGGAGAATCGTTTGAGCCGTTCACGAAACCGTCGTGTCGTCATTACCGGCCTGGGCTGCGTCTCACCTATCGGCAATACGATTGCCGATAGCTGGAGCGCCGCGCTGGCCGGCAAGTCGGGCATCACCAATATCACCAAGTTCGATGCAACAGCGTTTTCGACCCGGTTCGCGGGCGAAGTCACCGGTTTCGATATCGAGCAATACATCCCCGCCAAAGAAGCGCGCCACATGGATACGTTTATCCATTTCGGCATGGCGGCGGGCATCCAGGCACTGCAAGATAGCGGCCTGGTGGTTACCGAAGAAAATGCCGACCGCATCGGTGTCATCATTGGTTCCGGCATTGGCGGCCTGCCGCTGATCGAAGAGACCAAGGAAGAGTACGCCAAGCGCGGCCCGCGCCGCATTTCGCCATTTTTCGTGCCGGCGTCGATCATCAACATGATTTCTGGCAACCTGTCGATCAAGTATGGCTTGCGTGGACCGAACCTGGCCATCGTCACTGCCTGCACCACCGGTTTGCACAGCATCGGTGCAGCTGGCCGCCTGATCGAATACGGCGACGCCGACGTGATGATCGCCGGCGGTGCCGAATCGACCATCTCGCCGCTCGGGCTTGGCGGTTTTGCCTCGGCCAGGGCGCTGTCGTCGCGCAACGACGATCCGGCCACCGCCTCGCGGCCGTGGGACCGCGACCGCGACGGCTTCGTGCTGGGCGAGGGTGCTGGCGTCATGGTGCTGGAAGAGTACGAGCATGCGAAAGCACGCGGCGCGACAATCTACGCCGAGCTGCTCGGCTTCGGCATGAGCGCCGACGCCTATCACATGACCTCGCCAGTCGAAGATGGCGCCGGCGCCAGTCGCTGCATGGTCTCGGCATTGAGCAACGCCGGCATCAACGTCGACCAGGTCGACTACGTCAACGCGCACGGCACTTCAACGCCGCAGGGCGACCTGGCCGAGGTACAGGGCATCAAGAAGACCTTCGGCGCGCACGCGTCGAGCCTGGTGGTCAATTCCACCAAGTCGATGACCGGCCACCTGCTGGGCGGCGCCGGCGGCCTCGAGGCAGTCTTCACGGTGCTGGCGATGCATCACCAGGTATCGCCGCCGACGATCAACATCTTCAACCAGGATCCGCTGTGCGACCTGGATTTTTGCGCCAACACGGCGCGTGAAATGAAGATCGATATCGCGGTGAAGAACTCGTTCGGCTTTGGCGGCACCAACGGCACGCTGGTGTTCGGCAGGGGCTAAAGCGCAACGCCTTCAATCAGTAGCGTTCGCAACTAAGCGAACGCGTGGTTGAACCGGCCACGCTGAACGTCAACCAAGCACCAGAACTAAGCACGCCCATCCTTGTCTCAAGGATGGGCGTTCGACTTTCAGCCTCTTCCCTTGCCCGGCCCGCGCGGTTGGCGCCCCTGCAGAAAATTGTCGTCGTCATGTCGATTGCGGTGTCCGCCGTTATTATTCCGTCACGCCTGCTGCGCTTTGCGACGGCTTGCTTCGCTGCGGCCAATCTCGGCGCGGCGGCAGCGCTCGGCAGCGGCCTGGCCGGCCCGTTTCGTCTGCCGCTGGCGGGAGCGTGCGCGTGCCTGCTGGCGGCCGTGGCGCTCGGCGCTTCCCTGGCCCGCGGCCGAAAAGTGCGCCGGATTGATATTTCTGGACTCGGCCAGCTACGCGTGACGGTACAACAAGAGATCGGCTCGAATGACACGCGCACCGACCTCGCAGAGCTGTTGCGCGGCTCGACCGTATGGCCAGCACTCATGGTGTTGCGCCTGCGGCGCGCAGACGGTGTCATCGGCGCGCTGGCGTTGCTGCCGGACAGCGTGGAACCTGGACAGTTTCGGCGTTTATCTGTGGCAATCCGCGATATTGCAGCTCGGAAAAAATAAATATTCGAAAATCAATAAAAAACTTTGAACTTATTGCAGCGCGCCAACTCTTATACGTAACGAGATAACGCCGCTGCCATCAACGGGATATGGTTCAGTGACGACAGAACGAGAGTGTGATCAGTTATTGGTTGAGCGCGTGCAAGCCGGCGACAGGCAGGCATTCAACCTGCTTGTGTCGAAGTATCAACGCAGGTTGATGCGCTTGGTCGCACGGTTGGTGCACGATCCCGCCGAAGCGGAAGATGTTGTTCAGGAAACGTTTATCAAGGCGTACCGGGCGCTGCGACATTTCCGCGGTGATTCCGCGTTTTATACGTGGCTGTACAGGATAGGAATAAACACGGCGAAAAATTTTCTGGTGACGCAAGGCCGGCGCGCACCGACATCGACCGAGGCCGACGCTGAACGTGCCGAGGCCTTTGACGATGCCGACAGCCTGAGAGACATCAACACGCCCGAATCGGTATTGGCAAGCAAACAGATCGCTTACACCGTCAACGCCGCAATGGAAGCGTTGCCGCTCGAGCTGAGAACGGCGATTGTGCTGCGCGAGATTGAAGGCCTGAGTTACGAGGAAATTTCCGAAGTCATGGCTTGCCCGATAGGGACAGTGCGGAGCCGGATCTTTCGGGCGCGTGAAGTGATTGCAGAGAAACTGAGGCCTTTGCTTGATTTTCCGGTTGACAAGCGGCGTCAGCCGTAGCAATGATGGTAACAGGTGGTGATGGTTTGATCACACAGATGGCGATGTAACGACTGATGGACACACACAAAAAAATTCGCGAACATATTTCTGCCCTGAGCGATGGCGAACTGGCCGCTTCCGACCTCGAGCTGGCGTTTGCCGCATTGCGCGCCCCTGACGGCGAGCAGGCCTGGAGTACCTATAACCGCATCGGCGACGTCTTGCGCGCCGAGGCGACCCCCGACCTGTCCGACGAGTTCAACGCGCGCCTCGCCGCGCGGCTGGCCGCGGAACCGTCACACGTCCGGCGCGCGCCATCGCCGGCGCCGGCAGCCAGAGCCCAGGCACCGTCGGCGTCGGCGTCTGGCGCCGAGACGAAAAAGGTTGCCACTTCTACCTCGTGAGCACAGGCTGACCGCGCCCGAATCATCCGGGGCGTCGGTGAGCATGTCGAGCGTGTCGAGCGCGGCGTATGGCCCATTACACCAGGCAGCGATTGCGCTGCGCGGCCTAGCATGGCTTACAAAGCCGCAGCCGGTTGCGCAAGACGTCGAGTCCGCGACAACGCGCCGATTTTCGCTTACCATTGCGTCAATAGCCGACCTGACCATTCCGATCCCATGACCACTCCACAATTTGCTGGCCGTTTCGTTTTGTCCGCCGCGTTGCTCGCCGGCGCCTGGGTTTTGCCCGCCTCTGCGGCACCGGCAGCCGCGGGCGGCCAGGTTGCCGCCCCGGTCGTCACCAACCTGCCGGATTTTACCGACCTGATCGAAAAAGTTGGGCCGGCGGTGGTCAATATCCGCACCACCGAAAAGGTCAAGCTGGGGCAGGGCGCACCGGGTGACGAGGAGATGCAGGAGTTCCTGCGCCGCTTCTTCGGCCAGCAAGCGCCGCGCGGCCCGTCGCCGCGCGGCAGGCGCAATCCCGCGCAGCCGCAGGATGAAGAAGTCCAGCGCGGGGTCGGTTCCGGTTTCATTACCTCGAGCGATGGCTTCGTGCTGACCAACGCCCACGTCGTCGAGGGCGCCGACGAGGTCACCGTCACGCTGACCGACCGCCGCGAATTCAAAGCCAGGGTGCTCGGTTCCGACAAGCGCTCCGACGTCGCCGTGCTGAAGGTCGATGCGGTCAACCTGCCGTTCCTGAAAACCGGCAATTCAAGCCGGATCCGGGTCGGCGAATGGGTCATCGCCATCGGTTCGCCTTTCAACCTCGAGAACTCGGTGTCGGCCGGCATCATCTCGGCCAAGGCGCGCGATACTGGCGACTATTTGCCGCTGATCCAGACCGACGTTGCCGTCAACCCGGGCAATTCAGGCGGGCCCCTGATCAACATGCAGGGCGAAGTCGTCGGCATCAACTCCCAGATCGCCACCTTGTCCGGCGGTTACAACGGCATTTCCTTCGCCGTGCCGATCGACGAGGCGATTCGCGTTGCCGACCAGTTGCGCAAGACCGGCAAGGTCACCCGCGGCCGTCTTGGGGTGCAGATCGGTGACGTCAGCAAGGATGTGGCCGAGTCGCTTGGCCTGGGCAAGGAGCGCGGCGCCGAAGTGTCGCTGGTGGAGCCGGGCGGCCCGGCCGAGAAAGCCGGCATCAAGGTCGGCGATATCATTCTCAAGTTCAATGGCACCGTAATCGAGCGCAGCGCCGACCTGCCGCGCCTGGTCGGCGCCACGCCGATCGGCAGCCGCGCTGCCGTCACGGTCTGGCGCCGCGGCGCGCAGCAGGACATCACGGTCGGCATCGCCGCGCTGGAAGAGGAAAAGACCGCCGCAGTAAAACCGGTGCCGAAAAAGCCCAAACCGGACGTTACGCCGAACGCTGTCGGGCTGCACGTAACCGACTTGTCCGATGCCCAGCGCAAGGAGCTCAAGGCCAATGGCGTGCTAGTCGAGGCCAGCGAAGGCGCTGCCGCCCGCACCGGCGTGCGGCCCGGCGACCTGATCTTGCAGGTCAACAATGTCGAGGTCAAGGATGCCAGGCAGTTCAACGACATGGTCGCCAAGCTCGACCCGAAAAAATCCGTGGCCCTGCTGGTGCGCCGCGACAATGCGAACGGCGCCGCCGCCGCCCAGTACCTGGTGATCCGGCCGCGCCAACAATGAGGTCCCCGCAGTTCACTTTGTATTCCCGCAGCTACTGCCACCTTTGCGACGACATGCTGGCCGGCTTGCAGGCGATGGCTGGCGCGCAGCCGTTGACGGTCGACGTCATCGATATCGACGCCGACCCGGCGCTGGTGGCGCGCTTCGACGAGCTGGTGCCGGTGCTGTTCGGCGCCGACCTGGCAGCGCCCGAGCTGTGCCATTATTTTCTTGACCCCGACGTCGTGCGCGCCTACCTCGGGTCAGACCCCGGTTTTGCTTGCACAGGGTCTGACGCGGGCGCTGAGCCAAGGACGCCAAGTTCCCCGCTTGAGGTGGCGCCCGCAGAGCGGGGAAATCGGGGCCTGACCGCTTGAGTATGTTGTTTTTATGCAAAACTTAAAATGCTTTTCGGTGTCGCGCTGCCGAAACCGGGCAGCACTTGGACATCCCCGCCGCCGCAGCACAGCATAAACCGGGCTTTCTACCCTGAAATCCGGTAAAATGCGACTGTCGGAAAAAGCTTCTGTCCCGGCAAACAGCTTCTCTCGCTTGATCGGGCGCTCATCTGGGGATTGCTTTTATCCCCTCGGAGCGCTTTTTTCTATTGCGCCGGCATTTCATTTGTGCGCACCGCGAGCCGCGACTTCCACGTCGCCTTTTTCATCTTGGTCTTGAGTGTTAATGAACAACATACGTAACTTCTCCATCATCGCCCACATCGATCACGGTAAATCGACCCTGGCCGACCGTATCATCCAGATCTGCGGCGGCCTGTCCGACCGCGACATGGAAGCGCAAGTGCTCGATTCGATGGACCTGGAGCGCGAGCGCGGCATTACCATCAAAGCCCAGACCGCCGCGCTGCATTACAAGGCGCGCGACGGCCAGGTGTACAACCTGAACCTGATCGACACGCCCGGCCACGTCGACTTCAGCTACGAAGTGTCGCGCTCGCTGTCGGCGTGCGAAGGCGCGCTGCTGGTGGTCGATGCGTCCCAGGGCGTCGAAGCGCAGACGGTGGCCAATTGCTACACCGCGCTCGACCTCGGCGTCGAGGTGGTGCCGGTGCTTAACAAGATCGATTTGCCGCACGCCGATCCGGCCAATGCGATCAAGGAAATCGAAGACGTTATCGGCATCGACGCCACCGACGCGGTGCAGTGCTCGGCCAAAAGCGGCCTGGGCGTCGAAGACGTGATCGAGCGCCTGATCGCGCGCGTGCCGCCCCCCAAAGGCGATCCGGACGCGCCGCTGCAGGCCTTGATCGTTGACTCCTGGTTCGATAACTATGTCGGCGTCGTCATGCTGGTGCGGGTGATTAACGGCACCTTGAAGCCGAAGGAAAAAGTCCTGCTGATGGCGTCCGAGTCGACCCAGCTGGTCGAGAGCGTCGGTGTGTTCAGCCCGCGTTCGCAGTCGCTGCCGGCTTTGTCGGCCGGCCAGGTCGGCTTCGTCATTGCCGGCATCAAGGAATTGAAAGCCGCCAAGGTCGGCGACACCGTCACCCACGCCGCCAGGCCGGCCAGTACGCCGTTGCCAGGCTTCAAGGAAGTCCAGCCGCAGGTGTTCGCCGGCCTGTTCCCGGTCGAGGCCAACCAGTATGAGGCCTTGCGCGATTCGCTCGAAAAATTGAAACTCAACGACGCCGCCTTGATGTACGAGCCCGAAGTATCGCAGGCGCTCGGCTTCGGCTTCCGTTGCGGCTTCCTCGGCCTGTTGCACATGGAAATCGTGCAGGAACGCCTCGAGCGCGAATTCGACATGGACCTGATCACCACGGCGCCGACGGTGGTGTACGAGGTTGAAATGCGCGATGGCAGCATCGTCAAGGTCGACAACCCGTCGAAGATGCCGGAAACGACCAAGATCACGGAAGTGCGCGAGCCGATCGTCACGGTCAACCTGTACATGCCGCAAGAATACGTTGGCTCGGTGATCACGCTGTGCGTCGGCAAGCGCGGCATGCAGATGGACATGAGTTACCACGGCCGCCAGGTCAAGCTGGTCTACGAAATGCCGATGGCCGAAATCGTCCTCGACTTTTTCGACAAGCTCAAATCGACGTCGCGCGGCTATGCCTCGATGGATTACGAGTTCAAGGAATACCGCTCGGCCGACGTGGTCAAGGTCGACATGCTGATCAACAGCGAAAAAGTCGATGCGCTCGCCATTATCGTACACCGCTCGAACGCCACTTACCGCGGACGCCAGGTCGCCGCCAAGATGCGCGAACTGATTCCGCGCCAGATGTTCGACGTCGCGATCCAGGCCGCCATCGGCGTCAACGTCATCTCGCGCGAGAACGTCAAGGCCTTGCGCAAGAACGTGTTGGCGAAGTGTTACGGCGGCGACATCAGCCGCAAGAAGAAACTGCTTGAAAAGCAGAAGGCCGGTAAAAAGCGCATGAAGCAAGTCGGCTCGGTGGAAATCCCGCAAGAGGCTTTCCTGGCAATCTTACAAGTGGACGGTTAAATGAACCTGCAAGTCATTTTGAGTAATTTTGCATTGATCCTGTTCGTGGCGATGGTGCTCACCGGGGTCATCTGGTTCCTCGATATCTTTTATTTTGCCAGGCAGCGTCGCCTGGCGGCCGACACCGCGCTGGTCGCCTTCGACCACCGCAACGCCACGCTGGCCGCCGACGGCATCAAGACCGACAATGCCAGCCGCCACGCGATCGAAGCAGCGCTGCTGCGCCAGCCGACCTGGATCGAATATTCCGGCAGTTTCTTTCCGGTGATCGCACTGGTATTTGTCCTGCGCTCTTTTCTGTACGAGCCGTTCAAGATTCCATCGTCGTCGATGGTGCCGACCTTGGTGATCGGCGACCTGATCCTGGTGAACAAATTCACCTACGGCGTGCGCCTGCCGATTCTGAACAAGAAAATCATCGAAGTCGGCGATCCGCAGCGTGGCGACGTCATGGTGTTCAAATATCCGAAAGACCTGGCGCAGGATTACATCAAACGCGTGATCGGCGTGCCGGGTGATAAAATCACGTATGAAAACAAGCGCTTGACGGTCAACGACAAGCCGGTGCAGTACACCTCGATGGACGATTACCTGGAGGACGATAGCCTGGAATACCATCAGCAGTTCACGGAAAACCTGCCCGATTCCTCCCACCGCATCCTTAACAGCAAGAACAAGCGCGCCCTCGACTTGGGCTCGGTCGACAACTTTCCTCACCGCGAAGCATGTGTTTATTCGTACGAGAAATTTACTTGTATCGTACCGGAAGGCAATTACTTTATGATGGGCGACAACCGCGACAACAGCGCGGATAGCCGCTACTGGGGTTTTGTGCCCAATAAGAACATCGTCGGCAAGGCATTTTTTGTCTGGATGAATTTGGGTAACTGGAAGCGTATCGGTGGCATACACTAAGTCTCCAAGGGATAGTCACATGCAAGGATCAAAGCAATATTTCCCGAACGTCGAAAGCGGCGTCTCGCTCTCCGGCCTCATCTTTGTGCTGGCGGCAATCGGCATAGCGGCGGTGTTTGCACTGAAAGTGTTCCCCACTTTTATCGAATACCGTGCCGCCAAAGACGCCATCGCCGCCGCCAAGGCGACCGGCGGCACGATCCGGGAAATGCAGCAATCCTTTTTGAAGAACGCCGACATCAACCGGATCGACGCGATCAGCGGCAAAGATTTGGTGTTCACCAGCGATAATGGCGAAACCGACATCAGCTTCGCCTACCAAAAAACCATCCCGATGGCCGGCAACGTCAGCCTGCTGATCGATTATGCCGGCACCACCGCCAAAGACGGCGTAGTGGCGCTCAAGCCGGACACTGCGGCCAAGTAAGTCAGGACAACCGACATTTTGAACCCATGAATTTATCGTTATTGCAGTCTCGCCTAGGTTACACGTTCCAGGACGCTGGCCTGTTGCAGCAAGCCTTGACGCACCGTAGCCACAGCAGCCTGCATAATGAACGGCTCGAGTTCCTCGGCGATTCGATCCTTAACTGCGTCGTCGCCTCGGTGCTGTACGAGCGCTTCGCCAGCATCGACGAAGGCGACCTGTCGCGCCTGCGTGCCAACCTGGTCAAGCAGCAGTCGCTTTACGAGATCGCCCAGAAGCTCGAACTGTCGCAGTTTTTGCGCCTTGGCGAAGGCGAGCTCAAGTCAGGGGGCTTTCGCCGGCCGTCGATTTTGGCCGATACCCTTGAGGCGCTGCTCGGCGCGATCTTCCTCGATGCCGGCTTCAATGCCGCGCGTGACGTCATTCGCGCCTTCTACATCCCGATCCTCGACTCGGTCGACCCGCGCACCCTTGGCAAGGACGCCAAGACCTTGCTGCAGGAGTTTTTGCAAAGTAAGAAAATTTCGCTGCCAACCTATAACGTCGTGGCGACCCATGGGGCTGCGCACAGCCAGGAATTCGAAATTGAGTGCCTGGTGCCGAAGCTCGGCATCCAGGTCTATGGCCGCGGCGGCAGCCGGCGCGCCGGCGAACAGGCTGCTGCCAAGCTGGCGCTCGACGTGGCCGAACAGGCGCTGCTGAAGACGCCATCGGGCACCCGCAAATCCAAGCCGCGCGCCGCCCAGCTCAAGCTGGCCGGCATCGCCACCATCCAAAGCGACGACAGCGGCGAGGCTGAAGCGGCCGTCGCCGCGCCTGTCGTCAAGCCCAGGGCCAAGGCCGAGGCCGAAGCCCCCAAACAAACGCACCCGGAAACAAAGTCAGCATGAATACCACCAACAACACCACCGAAAATTTCCGCTGTGGCTATATCGCCATCGTTGGTCGCCCGAACGTCGGCAAATCGACCTTGATGAACGTGCTGATCGGCGCCAAGGTGTCGATCACTTCGCGCAAGGCCCAGACCACGCGCCACCGCATCACCGGCATCCAGACGGTCGAGGACGCCCAGTTCATCTACGTCGACACGCCGGGCTTCCAAACCCGCCATTCGAACGCGCTCAACAAGACGCTCAACAAGACCGTCACCAACACGCTCGTTTCGGCCGACGTCATCCTGTTCCTGGTCGAAGCGGGCACCTTCGGGCCAGCCGACCAGCAGGTCGTCGACCTGCTGCCGAAAGAAGTGCCGGTGATCCTGGTGATCAACAAGTCGGATCGGGTCAAGGACAAGGCCGCGCTGATGCCGTTCGCCCAGCAGATCGCCGCCAAGCACAATTTTACCGCCATCGTGCCGGTGTCGGCCAAGCTGCGCTTCCAGGTCGATGCGCTGCAGGCCGAGATCAAAAAATACCTGCCGGAAAACGCGCCGATCTTCGGCCCGGACGACATCACCGACCGCAGCGAGAAATTCCTTGCCGCCGAAATCGTCCGTGAAAAAGTGTTCCGCCTGGTCGGCGACGAGCTGCCTTACACCAGTACCGTACTGATCGAGCAATTCGAACAGGAAGGCGACCTGCGCCGCATCTTCGCCGCCGTGCTGGTCGAGCGCGACACCCACAAGTCGATGTTGATCGGTAACAAGGGCGCGCGCCTCAAAGAGATTTCCACCCAATCCCGGCTCGACATGGAAAAGCTGTTTGGTGGTCCCGTCTACCTCGAAATCTGGATCAAGGTCAAATCCGGCTGGGCCGACAACGAAGCCGGGCTGCGCGCTTACGGTTACGAGTAGGCAAGGCGCTGCCTTCCCGCCAGCTGTCATGCCGACCATCGACGCCGACCTCGTCATCGCCCCGCCGGCGCCCAGCGTGGCGGCGCCGCGGCGTAGCCGCGCGCTGCCGCGCGACCGCATCAATGGCCAGCCGTCGTTCGTGCTGCACAGCTATCCCTACAAGGAAACCAGCCTGATCGTCGACATGTTTACCCGCGAGTTCGGTCGCATCGGTCTGGTGGCCAAGGGCGCCAAGCGGCCCCATTCGCAGCTGCGCGGCGTGCTGCAGACCTTCCAGCCGCTGGCCTCGTCCTGGAGCGGGCGCGCCGAACTGCGCACCCTGATCGATGCCGAGTGGGTCGGCGGCATGCTGCCGCTGGAACGCACCGCGCTGCTGTGCGGCTTTTACCTGAACGAACTGCTGGTCAAGCTGATCGCGCGCGACGACCCGCATCCGCTATTGTTCGACCAGTATGTCGCCACCCTCAACCAGCTGGCGCACAACGAACCGGCACAAATCGTCTTGAGAAAATTCGAAAAGGCCTTACTTAAGGAGACAGGTGTTGCCGCCGACCTGGGCCGGTGTGCGGGGTCGGGCGGCAGTGCTGGCGACCCGGTCGAGCCGGGCGTCGAATACGTCGTCGATCCCGAGCGCGGCCCGCGCGTGGCGCGCGGGTCCGACACCTGGCCCGCCGTCGACGGCCAGACCCTGCTCGACATGGAGCGTGGCGACTATGCGGACCCGCTGACCCAGCTGCAAAGCAAGCAGCTGATGCGGTTTTTGCTGGCGCACCAGCTCGGCGGCGCGCCACTCAACACGCGCCAGATCCTGATCGACCTGCTGCAGTTATAACCGGACCCCTCGACCATCATGAGCTTCCTGCAACCCTCCGGCCCGGTCATCGACCTGGGCGTCAATATCGACCACGTGGCGACCTTGCGCAATGCGCGCGGCACCGTTTATCCGGACCCGCTGCACGCCGCCATGCTGGCCGAGCAGGCCGGCGCCGACGCCATCACGCTGCACCTGCGCGAAGACCGCCGCCACATCCGCGACGCCGACGTGATTGCGCTGCGCCCGCTGCTGGTGACGCGCATGAACCTGGAGGCGGCGGTGACGCAGGAGATGATCGACTTTGCCTGCAGCGTGCGGCCGCAGGACGTCTGCCTGGTGCCGGAACGGCGCGAGGAAGTCACCACCGAAGGCGGCCTCGACGTGATCCGCTACTTCAAGCAGGTCGAGACGGCCGTCCGGCAGCTCCAGCGCGAAGGCATCCGCGTGAGCTTGTTCATCGATCCCGACGAGCAGCAGATCGCCGCCTCGTTTGAGGTAGGCGTGCCGGTGATCGAACTGCATACCGGCCGTTATGCCGAAGCCGAAGGGGACGACGCGGCGCTGGCGCATGAACTCGAACGCATTCGCGCAAGCGCCCGTTTCGGCGTCGAGCGCGGCATGCGGGTCAATGCCGGCCACGGCCTGCACTACACCAACGTGCAGGCCATCGCCGCGCTTGACGACATTGGCGAACTCAATATCGGCCACGCCATTGTCGCCCAGGCCGTCTTCATCGGTTTCGAGCACGCCGTGCGCCAGATGAAGGCGATCATGGTCGACGCCCGCCTCGGGATTGCGCTGGACCGCCAGTGATCTACGGGATCGGCACCGACATCGTCCAGATCTCGCGGGTCGAAGCGGCGCTGGCGCGCCACGAGCGCTTCGCCGAAAAAATTTTAGGGTCCCGGGAGCTGGAAATTTTCCGCGCCCGCAGCGACAAGAACGCCGTGCGCGGCCTGCGCTTCCTCGCCACCCGCTTCGCGGCCAAAGAGGCGTTCTCGAAAGCGATCGGGCTCGGCATGCGCATGCCGATGACCTGGCGCTCGGCACAGATGCTCAATGCCCTCGGCGGCAAGCCGGAAATCGTCTGCAGCGGCGCGCTCGACCAGTTCATGCGCGATAATAAGCTCGGTGCGCAGGTGACCATCAGCGACGAGGCCGACTACGGCGTCGCCTTCGTGATCGTCACCCGCGACGTCTGAGTTACACAAGGTAGAACAATGTCTGAAGTCATCCCCGTCGTTCCCGCCGAACCCGCCATCGCTGGGCTGGAGCCGCGCGCCCAGGTGCATGACACGGTCGCCAAGCTGCCCAACCTGCCGGGCGTGTACCGTTATTTCGACGCCAATGACGGCGTGCTCTACGTCGGCAAGGCGCGCGACCTGAAAAAGCGGGTGTCGAGCTATTTCCAGAAAAATTTGTCGAGCCCGCGCATCGCCATGATGGTCGAGCGCATCGCGCGCCTCGAGACCACCGTCACCAACAGCGAGGCCGAAGCGCTGATCCTGGAAAACAACCTGATCAAGACGCTCAAGCCGCGCTTCAACATCCTGTTTCGCGACGACAAATCGTATCCCTACCTGAAGATCAGCGGCCAGGACGTGCCGCGCATGGCCTATTACCGCGGCGCGCTCGACAAGAAGAGCCAGTATTTCGGCCCGTTCCCCAGCGCGTGGGCGGTCAAGGAGTCGATGCAGATCCTGCAGAAGGTGTTCATGCTGCGCACCTGCGAAGACAGCGTCTACGCGAACCGCACGCGTCCCTGCCTGCTGCACCAGATCGGCCGCTGCAGCGCACCGTGCGTGTCGGCCATCACGCGCGAGGATTATCGCATCGACGTCGAGAACGCCGGCAAATTTTTGCGCGGGCGCCAGACCGAAGTGATGGCCGAACTCGAAAGGAAAATGCACGGCTTTGCCGAGCAGCTCAAGTTCGAACAGGCCGCCGCGGTGCGTAACCAGATCCAGTCGCTGGCAAAAGTGCTGCACCAGCAAAACATGGAAACGACCGGCGACGCCGACGTCGACATCATCGCCGTGGTGGTGCAGGGCGGGCGCGCCTGCGTCAACCTGGCGATGGTGCGTGGCGGGCGCCACCTTGGCGACCGTGCCTATTTTCCCAGCCAGGTCGCCGAAGCGATTGCCGAAGCGTCGATCGAAGTCGAAGTGCTGGCCGCCTTCCTGGCCCAGCACTACGGCGGCAAATTCATCC
>Ga0326735_1000111_pt1 | contig 17010 bp, 11 predicted proteins | sample 37_GP2_1092_FD_207945 | JGI IMG/M metagenome (GOLD analysis project Ga0326735, IMG submission 207945) | Glacier ice microbial communities from Ngari, Tibet, China - 37_GP2_109.2 | ecosystem: Environmental > Aquatic > Freshwater > Ice > Glacier | place: China: Ngari, Tibet | collected 2018-07-31
CCCCATTCCATCTTCGAGCCGCCCGCAGCGCGCCGCTGCCGGCGATGCGCACGATGGCCAAGCGTGCGCCTGGCCGATGTCACGAATTTATTGAAGAAAGCAGGCGCCCGGTGCGCCAACCAAACCTGATGCCCGAAATCGACGTAAGCAACGTAATTCCCTCGCCCGAGGCCGACCAGGTCGTGGCGCGCTTTGACCAGTTCGGCCTGTCGCCGGCGATCCTGCGCGCGTTGACCGACCAGGGCTACATCCACCCGACGCCGATCCAGGCGCAGGCGATCCCGATCGTGCTGCAAGGGCGCGACGTGATGGGCGCGGCGCAGACCGGCACCGGCAAAACCGCCGGCTTCTCGCTGCCGATCATCCAGCTGCTGCTCGAGCACGCCAGCCCGAGCATGTCGCCGGCGCGCCACCCGGTGCGCGCGCTGATCCTGACGCCGACCCGCGAACTGGCGGTGCAGGTGGCCGAAAACGTCAGGGCCTACGCCCAGCACACGCCGCTGCGTTCGACCGTCGTCTTCGGCGGCATGGACATGAAGCCGCAGACGGTGATCCTGCGCGGCGGCGTCGAGATCGTCATCGCCACCCCTGGCCGCCTGCTCGATCACGTCGAGCAAAAGAACGTCAGCCTGGGCCAGGTGCAGATGCTGGTGATGGACGAAGCCGACCGCATGCTCGACATGGGCTTTTTGCCGGACCTGCAGCGCATCATCAACATGCTGCCCAAGCAGCGCCAGAACCTGATGTTCTCGGCCACCTTCTCGCCCGAGATCAAGCGCCTCGCCAGCAGCTTTTTGAACGACCCGGTGGTGATCGAGGTCGCGCGCAGCAACCAGACCGCCGACAAGGTCAGCCAGGTGGTCTACAAGGTGGCCGAGTCGAACAAGGTCGAAGTGGTCGAATTTCTCATCCGCGGGCGCCAGCTCAAGCAGGTGCTGGTTTTTTCGAACACCAAGATCGGCGCTTCGCGCCTGTCGCGCCACCTGGAGCAGAGCGGCATCAAGGCCACCGCCATCCACGGCGACAAGACCCAGCAGGAGCGCATGGCCGCGCTCGACGCCTTCAAAAAGGGCGAGATCGACGTGCTGGTGGCCACCGACGTCGCCGCGCGCGGCCTCGACATTTCCGACCTGCCGTGCGTGATCAACTACGACTTGCCGTACAACGCCGAAGACTACGTGCACCGGATCGGCCGCACCGGCCGCGCCGGCGCCTCCGGCGACGCCGTCTCGGTGTACTCCGACAAGGATGAACGATTGCTGGTCGACATCGAAAAGCTGATCAAGCAGACCATCGCGCGTGGCGAACTGGTTGGCTTCACGCCGTCCTCGTCCTCGTCTTCATCTTCCTACGGCTCGCCGCGCCCACCGCGCGACAGTGCCGCGGCGCCTTCCGAGCGCCGCACCCGCCGCCCGGAAGGCGAGTCGGCGAGCACGCCGCGCCTGCCTGAACGCGCCCCGCGCAGCAGCTCGGCGCCGCCGCCGCGCCGCGACAAGGTCGATCCGTGGTTCCTCAAGCCGTACGAGCCGGCCAATCCGGGTGCTGCGGCCACCACTGTTGCTGCCGCACCGTCTTCGTCGATCAAACCGGCCAGGCACAAGATCGCCGCATTGCTCGGCGGCGGGCCGAAGCACTAAGCCGAACCACTAAGCCGAAGTACTAAGCCGAAGTACTAAGCCGGCCCAACGCGCCGGCCGCAGGCTGTCAGTGCTTGGCCAGACGCAGGGGCGTTGTCGCCTCGCCATGTATAATCATGGCAGTCCAGCGCCGGCTGAGCGAATTTCCCTTGTTAACTGGTCGATCCGCCATGACTGAAAACCCTGCCATTGCCGTCGTTATCCCCAGTTACCGGGTTACACGGCACATCCTCGAGGTGCTGGCGGCCATCGGGCCTGAAGTGGCGCGTATTTATGTTGTCGACGATAAATGCCCGGACGGCTCCGGCCAGTTTGTCCGCGAGCGCTGCCGCGATCCGCGCGTGGTGGTAGTGGAACACCCTGAAAACCAGGGCGTCGGCGGCGCCGTCATGAGCGGCTATCGGGCCGCGCTGGCCGATGGCGCCGTTGTGATCGTCAAGGTCGACGGCGATGGCCAGATGAATCCGGCCCTGATCCCGAATTTCGTCGGCCCGATTTTGGCCGGCGAAGCCGACTACACCAAGGGCAACCGTTTCTTCGACCTCGAAGCCGTGCGCAACATGCCGTCGTTGCGCCTGTTCGGCAACGCCGTGTTGTCGCTGCTGACCAAGCTGTCGTCCGGCTATTGGAACGTGTTCGACCCCACCAACGGCTACACCGCGATTCACCGCGACGTTGCGCGCCATTTGCCGTTCCACAAAATCAGCCAGCGCTATTTCTTCGAGACCGACATGCTGTTCCGCCTCAATACGATGCATGCGGTGGTAGTCGACGTGCCGATGGATGCCGTGTACGGCGAGGAAGTGAGCAACCTGAAAATCTCGAAGATCGTTACCGAATTTATCGTCAAGCACGCGGTCAATTTCTGCAAGCGCGTGTTTTATAACTACTACTTGCGCGATATGTCGCTCGCCTCGCTGGAACTACCGCTGGGCATGGCGCTGGTGTTGATCGGCGGCGGATATGGGATCATGCACTGGGTCATGTCGGCGCGCATCGGGTTGGCAACCCCGGCCGGCACCGTGATGCTGGCGGCGCTGCCGATCCTGATGGGAACACAGCTGATTCTGGCGTTCCTGGCCTATGACATCGCGTCATTGCCGCGCCGGCCGATCCACAAGAAGACGTGGTACGCTTCCCGCAATGTCTAGGTTTTTCGTGTGGGACGCCAGGCTTTTGGTGTATCTCGGCGGCGGTGTCGTGTCGGCGCTGGTTGATATCGGCATCATGCAGTGGCTGATCGGCGTCAGCGTGGCGCCGTTGCTCGCCACCAGCGTCGGCTTCCTGGTGGGCCTGTGCGTGAACTACCTGTTCCATTCCAGGCTGACGTTCCGGACCGCCGCGCGCAGCAACGGCAGTTTTCTGCGCTACCTGTCCGTGGTGGCGCTCAATTATCTGATTACGCTCGGCTTGGTGGCTGCCTCGGTCGCCTTGTTCCATCAGGCGCTGCCGGGTAAACTGCTGTCCCTGCCGCTGATCGCCATCAACGGCTACCTGCTGGGAAAGCATTGGGTCTTCAAGTGACACCTACTTCAAGCAATCACCGTTTCGTAATCACCTGCATGGTCGGTTTATTGCTGGCGCTGCTGTACATGGTGCAACGCGACATGGGGCTGTATCCGACCATTTTCGGCGACGAGTGGACCTACAGCAGCTTTTCCAGGCTGGTGGCGTACAAGGACACCCTGATCCCGAACTACCTGTATTTCAGCCTGTATGGCCTCACCAGCCAGTGCGGCGACAGCTTCCTCAACTGCGCGCGCATCGTCAATGCGATGTTGTTTGTCGGCGCCGCCCCGTTCATCTACACGATCGCGCGCCGGGTCACGACGCGCAATGTCGCCGCGGCAGTCGCACTGCTGTCGATCGCCGGCCCGGCGAACAGCTACACGGCCTATTTCATGCCGGAGGCGATGTACTTCCTCGCCTTCTGGATATTTTCAGCCGCGGTATTCGCCTTTCTGGAGAATGCGTCGCGGCGCTGGCTGGCCGCCAGTGCGGTCCTGCTCGGCCTGATGGCCATGATCAAGGTCCATGCGCTATTCCTGGCGCCCGGCTTTTGCTGCTTCTTGTTATATGCAGCCTGGTCCAAACGCTCCCAGCCTGGCGCGGCGCGCTGGTTCCTGCGTGGCCTCGGTTGGATCGCCTTGGCGCTGGCGCTGGCGCTGGTCGCGCGCATGGCCGGCGGCTACCTGTTCGCCGGCGGCCACGGCCTCGACCTGTTGGGCAAGATGTACAGCTCCCAGGCCGGCGCCAATGCTACCCTCGGCGCGCGTATCCCGCTGGCGCTGGACAACCTGCGCGGCCATGTGATGGCGCTGGCGCTGCTGGCAGGGATGCCGCTGGCGGCATTAGCCCTGGTTGGGGTCAACGCCCCGGTGCGCGGCCAGCCCGACAAGACCGTCGCCGCGTTGGCGGCCTATACCGTGCTGATGCTCGGCGCGCTGGTGGCCGTGACAGTGATGTTCACGGCCTCGGTGGCCGGCGTCGGCGACGAGAGCAATACACGCCTGCACATGCGCTATTACAATTTTGTCCTGCCGCTGTTGCTGATGTTCGCCGGCGCGCAAATCACGCGCACGCCGCCAGCATCCTCGCGCACCGGCAAGCTGCTGGTGTCGGTGCCGGTGGCCGCGCTGATCGTCTACGCCAACCTGGTGCTGCTGCCTGCGTTCCAGCCGAACTATATCGACAGTCCCGAGCTGTACGGCCTGAGCGCCGACAGTATCCTGTTCAACCTGCTCACCGTCATCGCGCTGCTGGCGCTGGCAGCATGGGTGTTCGAGGCACGGCGCGGCGCCCAGCTGTTCGTATTTGTATTCACGCCTTTGCTGGCCGTGGTGGGCGCTTACCAGGTAAACCTGGTGCTGGACGGCTTCAAGACGCCCGACCCCTACGTCAAGGCCGGGATCTTCGTGCGCCACTACCTGAGGCCGGATGAAATCAAGCGGCTGGTCCTGGTTGGCAATAGCGCGGGAATGCTGTTCAAGACTCGGTTCTTCATCGACGACACCAGCGTGCGCTTGCTGATCGTGCCGCACGGCCAGCCGATCGCCAGCCAGGCCCTGCCGGCCGGCCCGCACTGGCTGCTGTTGATGGGCGACTACCCGGTGCCGCCGAACATGGTCAGCCATGTCAAGCGGCGCAACTTTTCCCTGCTGCAAAGTCCTCCGGATCCGCGCGCCGCGCACTCCATCAATTTCGCTGTCCCCGAGGCCGATCCGGACCGCGTGAAGCTGACCGGATTGTCCGGCTTCGAGCAATGGGGGCGCTGGTCGGACGGGAAAACCGTGCAGATCGAATTTGCCAAGCCACTGCCGCGCGACATGACCTTGCTGCTCAACGCCGCCGCCTACGGCCCCAATGTGCAGCAAGACTTTGTGGTGCGCATCGGGCCGGACGAACAGCGCGTCAGGCTGCCGTCGGAACATCGCACAGTCCGCCTCAGCTTTCATAGCGACGGCGCCGCCAGGCAGATCACGATCGACGTTCCCCATCCGGTCTCGCCCAGCCAGCTCGGCCAGGGGCCGGACAAGCGCACACTCGGCATCGCCTTGTATTCGATCGCGGTCGAGGACGGCGCCGCCGCGATCGAGACCGACCGCGCCCCGGTAAGGAAGTGAGATGAAATGCATCGTCTGTAACTGTGCCACCAGTGCCGGCCTGTCGCCATGGCACATGATTTGTCCCTCGTGCCATTACGAGTCGGCCGACCTCAAGCCGATGGTCAACCAGCAGCAGGCCCACGAGCAATTGAATGAACACGACCGCGAAATCGCTCTCAAGCATTTGCGGGCGGAAAATTTTAAGGCGATCGTCGAACACATCAGCGAGCTTGCCTCACCATGCGCGAAATCGCTACTGGACGTCGGCAGTGCCCACGGCTGGTTTCTGGAGCAGGCGGCCACACGGTTTCAGGTCACAGGTGTCGAGCCCGACGTGGCGGTCGGCGGCAAGGCGGCAGCGCGCGGCTTGCCGGTGCGAAGCGGCTACTTTCCCGATGCTCTCGCGCCTGGCGAAACCTTCGATGTGATCGTTTTTAACGATGTCATTGAGCATATTCCCGACATCGGCAGTGCGCTTGGCGCGTGCAACGCGCACCTCAATGCGGACGGTTTGCTGGTTCTGAACCTGCCCAGCAGCCGCGGATTTTTTTATACCCTGTCAAAGCTGTTCGCACGCATTCACTGGAACGGCCCATTCGAGCGCATGTGGCAAAAAGGCTTGCCCTCACCGCATGTGCATTACTTTAACGACAGCAACCTGACAACCCTGGTCACCAGTCATGGTTTCAGCATAGCGCGTTCGTTTTCACTGGCGGCCTTGAGCACGAATGGCTTGCTCGAGCGCCTGCGCCTGGTTGGCAAAGTTAATCCGGTCGCGCTGTATGTGCAGTATGCGGCAGTGATATGTGCCATTCCGTTGGTGAAGCTGTTTCCAAGCGATATAGTCGTTTGCGTATTCCGCAAGCAACCGTAGCTGACGGCTCAAGCGGCAATTCTGACGGCCGCATCATGAAATTCCATGAAGCCGCCTGTCCCTGTCCTGCTCAGGCCGGACAACCAGCCGCGTGGAGCGTCGCACCGGGGTGGCCAAGCCCCTGGCCCAGCACCGCCAGCAGCACGCCGGCGTTCTGCGCCCACGTCATGCGGCCCATGCCGGTCGATTGGGGGTGGGCGCCCTGCAAGGCCAGCCAATCCCTGACCGCGCGCGCCAGCGCGCCCGCCTCGTCGGCGCGGAAGTAGAAGGCGGCCTCGCCCGCGACTTCGCGAAACACCGGGATGTCGCGCGCGATGATCGGCAGGCCGTAGTGCGCCGCTTCGATCAGCGGCAGGCCGAAGCCTTCGCCTTCGCTGCTCGCCAGCAGGCAGGCGCTGGCCTGGTAGACCTGCTCCAGCTGCGCGTCGTCGATGCCTTTCAGCCAGAACAGGCGCTTGCCAAGTTCAGGATGGCGGGCGATGCGCTCGACCGTCTGCGGGATGGTGCGGCGCTCGCCCGCCGGCAGTGGCTTCCAGCCCTCGTTGCCGACGATGACCAGGTTCGCCTTGGCGCCTTCGCCCCATAGGATGTCGAACGCGTCGAGGGTTTGCAGGTGGCCCTTGCGCGGCTCGATCGTGCCCACCATCAGGAAGCTCGGCTCCGCCTTCAGCCTGGCCAACAGCCGGGCATCCTGCGATGCCGCTGGAATGTCCGCCATCGCGGACACCGCGGCCGTGGTGACGATATCGGCGCCATGGTGCACTACCGCAATTGCCGGCAACTTCGCGCCGCGCGCCGCCAGCCATGTCCGCGTTTCCTGCGCCACCGCCGCCGAAATGCAGACCAGCCGGTCGGCGTGCTGGGCGATGCAGGCCAGCCACTCGGCATGCCCGCGTTCGGCGCCAGGCGGGAAGAACTGCGGCTGCAGCACCGGCAACAAATCGTGGATCAGGAAGTTGAGCGTCACCCCACGCGCACGCCACTGTTCATAGATGCCGGCGTGCGCCGCTTCGATGGTGGCGGCCGGGGCGAAATCGGGAGCGTAATAGACGTCGCCCTGGTTGATGTCGAGCGCACAATCGCTGTGCGAGACCGGATCGATGCCGAGCAGCTCGCAGGCGTACTGCTGGGCGTAGCGGTAGTGGCTGCGCCCGCCCTCGTTCGACAGGTAGACCGGTTCGACCCGGTAGCCGCTGGCCGGATGACGCAGCAGTTCGAGCAGCTGCATGCGCACCACCCGCTCGATGCCGGTGCGCAGGTCGTTGCGCACGATGTTGGTGACGTCCACCAGCAGCTGGCGCGGCTGCGGATAACGCTGCGGCGCAAACGACAGGCAGTGCGCCATCTGCTGCAGCGACTGTTCGTCGCCCGGCAGGCGCTCGGCCACCGAGCGCACCAGCGCCGGCATCGCGCGCGGCGCATCGTTCCACACCTGGTCGAGCACTGCGCGATAGAGTTCGGCACTGTGTTCGGGGCGGTTGGTACGTTCGATTGCCTGCGCCGCGCGCTTGCCGAGCGCTTCGCGCAGGGCCACATCGCGCCGCAGCGTCACCAGCGCTTCGACCAGTTCCGGCAGGGCGAACTCGTCGCGCAGCTTCCACACCCCCTCGTCCGCCAGCGCCGCCATCGAGCCGTTGGCGTTGACGATGGTGGCCAGGCCGTAGTTCATGCAGTCGAGCACCGCGCCCGAGGTTTCGCCGCGCGTCACGCTGCGCAGCTGCACGCCGCCGTCCGCTGCCTGCAGGTACTGCTGGTAGACCGTGTCATTGGTCCAGCCGGCGATGCGGATGCGCTTGCCGGCGCCGGCCGCGGCGATAGCGTCGAGCATCTGCTGGCCATAGGCGCCGCCGTGGTTGGCGCCGACAAATACCAGCTCGCACTGCGGGTCAAGCGCCAGCTTCGACGCGATCCAGGCCTCCAGCAGGCGGTGGCTCAGTTTGCTCGAATCGACGAAGCCGAAGCTGCACACCACATACGCATCGGCGGCAATGCCGAGGGCCTGGCGCGCCTGCTCGCGGGCCCTGGCCGGCAGCACCGGCGCAATGCGCGGCAGCGGCACCACGTGCCAGTTGCGGTCGGCGCCAGGGCCGTACCACTGGTGCGCCAATGTCCGCGCATGGGCCGAATGAACGATCACCGCGCTGGCGCCCTGCAACACCGCGAGATTGCATGGGAAAGCAATCTTGGCCTGCTCGGCGTTTGCGGGCCGCTGCGCCGCCTGCACCGCAGCGTAGCCGTGCGAGTGGAACAGCGCATCGGTCCAGACGCGCGGCATGGCGCCGGTCATCTGCTCGTAGGACAGCAAGCTGCTCAGGTAGAAATCGTGCATCACCACCACGCCGGGATGCTGCTCGAGCAGGGCCAGCATGTGGCTGTGGAAGGGGCTGTTGCCGAACTGGTAGATCAACTGGTCGTAGCGCCCGACGTTGGCGCTGAACCAGGCCAGGTCGCGGCGCGGCAGGGCGTCCAGTTCAGGCGGCAGAATCACCTTCGGCTGGTCGGTCACCAGCTCGATGTCGAAAAGCTCGGACAGCGTCGGCAGGCACTGATTGGTGTAATCGGCGATGCCGGTGCGTTCCGGCGGCAGCGGCGAAATGAAGGCCAGGCGGCGCTTGCGGCGCACCGGTACCGGCGCCGGCGCAAGGACCTGGCGCGCGTGGTGGGCCTCGAGCGCCCGCAGCGCCCGTGTCGCCGTCACGTCCCATGAGAATTTGGCGGCCTGGGTGCGGCCGTGTTCGCGCAGGCGCTGCCGCAGCGCCGCATCGCCCAGCACCTGCGCGATGCGCGCGCAGATCGCCGCCGGGTCGGCCGCGTCAAACATCGCCTCGGGGTGGCCGATCACTTCCGGCAGGCTGGTGTTGTCGCCGCCGATGACCGGCGCGCCGCACGCCATTGCCTCCAGCGCCGGCAGGCCGAAGCCTTCATGTTTCGACGGGAAGACGAACAGGCCGCAGGCGCGGTACAGCGCGATGAGGGTGTCGTCGTCGACGTAATCGGTCAGCAGCAATTCGCCCGCGACCAGCCCGAGGCGGCTTCCCAAGTGTAGCAGGCGGTCGCGTTCGTCGATGTCGAGTTTGCTGGCGATGAGCAGCTGATGGGCCTGGCGTAGTGCCGGCGTCAGCATGCTGTACGCTTTCACCAGGCCGTCGATATTCTTGCGCGCGTCGAAGCCGCCCGGCGCGTACATCACGAAATCGCGCACGATGCCAAAGCGCGCGCGCAGCGCCGCCAGCTCCGCTTGCGGCTGGACCGCCGGATGGAAGCGCTCATCGACCGCGGTGGAGATGGCCACCACGCGTTGCGGATCGAGGCCGAGGGCGTTGATCGCTTCCTTGCGCGAATAGTCGGAAATGGCCAGCAGCAGGCCGGCCTGGCGCAGCGAATCGATCTTGCGGTCGTAATACGCGCGTTGGGTGTCGGTGCCGAGGTACGCGTCCGGATTGAGGAAGGGGATCAGGTCGTACAGCACCACCGCGGTATCAATGCCGTCGCGCCAACGCCCGACCGAGCACACGGCATCGTCGACGAAGCCTTCGAATAGGCTGGTGACCAGCACCGCGTCCGGCTGCAGCTGGTCGATGAAGTACTCGCGGATGGTTTCGTCGGCGCGGGTGCGCCAGTGACCGGTCGGATCCATTTCGGCGGCCGGGGTGGCGATGTCGAACACGCAGATGCGCTCTTGCGGCACCAGCGGAGCAAAAGCGGCGCGCAGTGCGCCGATCGCCGCCGGCAGGGCGTTGTTGAGGACGATCCAGACTTCATGCGTGTCGGCGTCGGCGTTGCGGGCCACGCCCAGCGCCAGCGCCAGCGAATAGCGGCCGATGCCGCGAAAGCGGCTGGCCGACTGGGCTCCCTGCAGGTCAATCACGATACGCATCAGTTTGCTTCCTTCTCGAGCGTCTGTTGTGCCTGTTTCAAGCCGGCGTACAGCCGCTGCGCGCGCGGCGACAGGTCGGCCAGCTGCTGGTTGGCCGGCGGCGGCGCGCCCGGCGCCACCGGCGCCTGAACCATCATCTCGCGCAGGCGCGCGCGCAGCGACGGCATGCGCGACAACACGGCGCGCGCGGCGCGCTTGGCGTCGGGATTGCGCAGCACCGCGCGGCCGAGGGCGCGCGCGGCGTTCTTGACGCGCGCCTTGAGCGATGCGCCGACAGTGCCGCTGCGCACCGCTTCGTGGAGCGCCGCGCGCAGGCGCTGGGCCTTGAGCGAAGCGTCGCGCAGCGGCGCGGTGATGCGCCACGAGCGGCTTGCCAACACCGCGTTGAACTCGCGCTGGAGCTCGTCGGCGCGCGCCATGCGCGCGTCGAGCCGGGCCGCAGCGTCGGAAATATCCTGGTGGTTCTGCATCACGTGGACCGACAGGCCGACCACGCTTACACGCACCGCCGCCAGCTGGTCGAGCGCCTGCAGCGCGTGCGAGCCGGCGGTGTCGAGCGCGCCGCGCTGGCGCGCCGCCTGGTCGTCGTAGCGGTGCGACAGCTGGCCGAGCGATAGACCGTAGGTCTTGCCGAAGACGGCGTCGAACCCTTTCATAAGCCCGGGCGGCGCGGCCTTTTGCGCCACCACCGCGTAGTCCGGGCTGACGCCCTCCAACACATGGCGCACGCCGATCGGCACGTTGCCGTGCAACTCGGGCGGCTCCTGCAGGCGCACCACCAGCTGGCGCGCGTAGCCGGCATGTTCGGCGGCGAAGGACAGCAATTCCGGCGGTAGCGGGCGCAGATGCGACGGGTCGCGGTAGAAACTGTTGGCGCCGACCCCGATGTTTTCCGGGTTAGGCGTCTCCAAGATCAACAGGCCACCCGGCTGCAGTACCCGCAGTGCCTCGGCAATCAATGCACGGACGTCGTCGAAGGCGATGTGCTCGACGACGTGGAAGGCCGACACCATCGCCAAACTGGCGTCGGCCATCGCGCGCAGCGTTTGCAGGCCGTCGGCGGTCCGCACCGCCAGGCCACGCTCGCGGCAGGCCGCCAGCATACCGTCGTCGATGTCGACCCCGAATGCCTCGAAACCGGCGGCGCCGGCCACTTCCAGCCATTCGCCGCGCCCGCAGCCGATGTCGAGCGCGCGCGCCGGAGCGTACAGCGCCGCCAGCGGTTCGAGGAACGGCAGGTAGGCACGCAGGCGCCCGGCGATGATCTCGCGCGAACCGCGGTAGCGGTCTTCGAATGCCTTGTAAAACAGGTCGCTCATCGGATGATCTCTACGGTCGGCTCCAGCCAGCTGCAGCCGACGAATTGTTTGCGGTTCATGTTAGTGACGATGAACAGGAAGGCCAGGTCGCGCCACTCGTAATTGTCGGCCAGGTGGGTTTCGCTGCTGGTGAGCGCGGTGGTTACCGAATAGCTGCCGGCGCCCAGGTTGAGCGGAAAGCTGAAGCGAAATTGCGCTTCGTCGCCGGCCTTCAGGTTCACCAGCGGGTTGTCCATGTGATGGGTGTTGGTGCCGTACATCTGCTGGCCGAGGCGATCCTTGATCATGTAGCCGAGCACCAGGCGCGCCACCGGCCGGTTCACCTTCACCTCGACGCACAAGGTGACAAAGGCGCCGACGTTGGCCACTTCGATCGCCTCGCCCTTGGCGTTCTCCAGCGTGATGCGGGTGACGCTCGCTTCGCCCGTGCCTGACGTGGTGGCGACGCGTCCCTCGTCGGTGACGACCTGCTCGACCTTGCCGCTGTCGCGTTCGCCCAGCAGGGCGTTATAGAAATCCATCACCTGTTCCGGGCTGCCTTCGCGCGCCACGCGGCCGCCGTCGAGCAGGATGGCGCGGTCGCAGATCGACTGGATGGCGGCGCGGTCGTGGCTGACGATGAGCAAGGTGGTACCGAGCTTGCGAAATTCGCGGATGCGCTCGAAACTCTTGTGCTGGAAGAAGGCGTCGCCGACCGACAGCGCCTCGTCGACGATCAGCACGTCGGGCCGGCGCACCGTCGCCACGCTGAACGCCAGGCGCATCTGCATGCCCGACGAATAGACCCGCACCGGCTGGTCGATGTAGTCGCCGATGTCGGCGAACGCTTCGATCTGCGGCATCAGGTGCGTGATTTCCTCGACCGCCAGGCCGATCAGCTGGCCGGCCATGTAGGCGTTCTGGCGACCGGTGAAATCGGGGTGGAAGCCCATGCCCAGTTCAAGCAGGGCCGAGACGCGCCCGGAAATGGCCACGCTGCCGGCGGTCGGGGCGGTAGTGCCGGTGATCAGTTTGAGCAGGGTGCTCTTGCCGGCGCCGTTGATGCCGATAATGCCGACCGCGTCGCCCGCCGCCAAAGCAAAGCTGATGTCGCTGATGACCCACTTGAGCTTGTGGCGCGGCCCACCCAGCGGCAGCATCCACTCGGCCAGGCGCGACCAGCGGTTAGGGTATTGTTTGTAGGCTTTGCCAAGGCCTTTGATCACGATGCTTCCCATTACAGTTCATCCACCATTTCGCCGGAGCGCTTGCGGAACAGGCGCATGCCGAGTACGCAAAACAACAGGCCGAGCACGCATACCGGCGCCAGGCTGCTCCACAGCGGCGCGCGGGCGTCGAGGATGATGCCCTGGTGGGCCGTCACCACCGCCGCCATCGGGTTCCACACCAGAGAATTGCGGATGGCCGGTGGCAGCACGTCGGTGACGTATACGATCGGCGTGAACCAGAACCAGAACTGCAGCAGGATGCCGAAGAACTGGCCGACGTCGCGGAAGAACACGTTGAGCACGCCCAGCACCATGCCAAGGCCGATGGCGAACACGATCTGCGCCAGCAGCACCGGCACGACGGCGGCGAAGACCCAGCCGGGGAACTGGCCCGTCACCAGCAGGAAGGCGATGAACAGGCCGAAGATGATGCCGAAATTGATCAACGCGTTGAGCACCACGATGATCGGCAGGCAAATGCGCGGGAAGTTCAGCTTCTTGATCAGGTTGGCGTTTTCGAGGAACACGTTCTGGCCGCGGCTGGTGATTTCGGCGAACAGCCCCCAGGTCAACAGGCCCGCGCACAGGTGGATGCTGTAGGCGAAGCCGGCGCTGTGGCCAGCCATCCGGCTGCCCATCACGTTGGCGAAGATGACGGTGTAGACCACGATCATGGCCAGCGGGTTGAGAATGGTCCAGGCGGCGCCGAGCAGCGAATTGCGGTACTTCGACTGGAATTCGCGCTGCACGCTGCCCATGATGAAGCCGCGATACTTCCAGACACCGGCCAGCACGGCGGGCGTCCTCATGCTGCGGCTTCCTGGCGGGTGGGATTCGTCATGGTCGATACGGGTGCGGCTCGGCAAATGGGCACGGATTATACCACGGGCATGTTGGCGTAATTGACAACAATCAAGCCTGCGCCAGCTTTTTGAGCGCGTCCGGGTTGACGATGATGAGCCGGTGCGTGCCCTTTTGAATGATGCCCTGTTGGGCCAGCAACAGCAAGGTGCGGGTGACGGTTTCGCGGCTGGTGTTGATCATGTTGGCGATGTCCTGGTGGGTCGGCAGGTTCTCCACCACGTCGACGTCGCCGGCCGATTTTTGTTTCAGCAGGTCGATAAAAGAGTAAATCCGCTTGGACGTGTTGTTAATGCTGAGCAGGGCACGGAACTGCGAATCGCGCTGCACTTTTTCGGCCAGGAAGCGCAGCATCTGGTTGGCCACCGATGGCGAGTGGGAAAACAGGTGCAGCGCGGTGGCGCGCGGCAGCAGCGCCACCAGCACCGGCGTCAGCGCCACCACGGAAGCGGAGCGGATCGAGCCGTTGATGACGGCGATTTCGCCGAAAAAGTCGCCCGGCGCCAGCATGCGCAGGCCGATCGCGCGGCCGTCCTCGGTAACGTCGAGCACCTGCAGCTGGCCCGACAGCAAAAACAGCAGGCTATCGCCAACGCCGCCTTTTTGCAGCACCACCTCGCGCCGGGCGTACTCGCGCACCCGTATGTCGGCGCGCACCCGCAGCATTTCCTCCTCGGTCAGGTTGGCCAGCAGGGGAATCTTGCGCAGGTGAATCTGGATGTTGGTCTGGGTGCCGGCTGCAGCGGTGCCCGGACTGTGTTCACTGTCCAGGCCATCGTCCGGTGCAGTCGTGCCGGCTTTGTTTTTCGGTTCAGTCATTGCCTTGTGGTTCCATCCATGCGTGTCGGTTCAGGGCGGTGGCAGCAGCGCAAGGCAGGCCCCGGCGCACAGCACGCCGGCCGCATTGGCCGCCATGTCGCGCCAGCAGAAGTTGCGGCCTGGCACCCACATCTGCAAGAGCTCGATGACCCAGCTTGCCACAAAAACAGCTGCCAGCGCCAGCCCCATCTGGACCTTGCCGTGGGCCAGGCGCCCCGCCAGCAACGCCATGCCGCCAAAACACAGGAAATGCAACACCTTGTCGTTTGGCAAAGGATGCGGCAGCCGGCTGTTGGGCAGCAGGCAGCCGAGCGGGATCGCCACCAGCCCGATCAAAAAAACCATCAACTCCCAGCGCATGCTCGCCCTTGCTCTATTTTTCTACTGTCAAAACCCGTTCCAGCGCCAGTTGAATTGAACCACGCGGCTGGCATACTGGAACAGGGAGATGTTTTCGTTGTTGCGTACGTTGCGCCACTCCAGCTGCACGCTGTGGTGCGGCGAGATGGCGGCCGTCAGCGCGGCGCGCCACTGGCGCGTGCTCTGGCTGCGCACCGTCTCGATCAGGTCGGGCGCGTAGATGTCCTGGCCACGCCAGTCCTGGCGTGTATAGCCGAGTTCGCCGTCCAGGCGCGCGCCCAGGCGGTGCTGCGCCTGCAAGCTGGCGTACCAGCCGCGGCGGTTGCCACCCAGCCGGCCCGCTTCGCCGCGGTCGGCCAGCACCCCGGCGGCAGCCTGGCCGCTGGTCGCCGCGCCACGGTAATTGAGCAGCGCCGACAGTTCGCCCGTATTGGTGTCGAACTTCTGGCGCGTCAGGTAGACGATATTGCCGAGCGCCACGGACACGGTCAGGTCAACATGGGGCGGCAGCGGCAGCGGCAGCGCGGTGCGCGCCTGCAACTGCAGCTGGCGCTGGTACAACTGACCGCCTAGGCTGACGAAGCTGACCGAGCCCATCGCGCGCGCGCCCCAGCCGGCCAGCTCGAACGGGTGGTCGGCCCCGAGCAGCACGGCGTTCGTGTCCTGTTCGCGCTGCCTGTCATGGCGCCGCGCGCGCAACTGGGCGAAGCCGACCGTGCCGCGCCGGTCGAGTTCGCGCGAGGTTTCGAATGCAGCCTGGACATAGCTGTCGCGGCGCGGCAGGTAACTGCTTGATAACAGGCTTTCGATGCGGTCCGCTCCGCTGCCCGTGACGAACACCGGGTTGCTCGCACCCTGATTGACGTTGGTGTCAAGGCCGCGCGAGAGCGTCATCGCCCGCACCACCTTCGGCTGGCGCGGCTGGCAGCCTTGCCGGCGGTGGCTGTCGATGACCTCGAGGATGCCGGCCGATGGCGCGAAGCGTACTTCGATCTCGCGAAACAGCCGCTCGGCCTCGGCCGCGCGGCCGAGCGTGCAATGGTTGATCGCCAGTTCGAGCCAGGCGCCGGCGTGCTGCGGCTCGATCGCGATCAGGCGCTCGAGCGCGGCGGTGGCCGCTTCATGGCGGCCCTGGGTCATCAGGGTTACTGCCTCCAGGTACAAGGCTTGCAGGCGATCGGGCGTTGCCGCCCTGGCATTTCCCGCGAGCAGGAGCAAGGTCAGCAGGGACGCCTTCAGGGCGCCCGGCTTCAAACGGCGTCCTCCAGCGTGTACAGGCTGGTCGGTTTTTCCTTGCCGCGCAACAGGCGCTCGCCCAGCAGCTTGAAACGGTGCCGCCGCGAACGCGCCACCGTGCCTTCGCCGATGATGACGTCGTGCGGATAATCGCGCGCCGCCTGTTCGAGGCGCGAAGCGGTGTTGACGCTGTCGCCCACTGCCGTGTAAATGCTGCGGAAGGCGGTGCCGTAGTCGCCGGCCATCGCCAGCCCGCTTTCGATGCCGATCCGCACCCGCAGCGGCGGGTAGCCGGCGTTGACGCGCTGGCGTGAAAATCGCGCCACTTCGCGCAGAATGTGCCGGGCGGCGTCGAGCGCCAGGTCGGCATGGTCGGGGTTCGGCAGCGGCGCGCCCCAGAACGCCACCAGGCCGTCGCCGGTGTACTTGTCGAGCGTGCCGCGCTTGTCGAGCACCGGGCGGGTCAGGCAGTCGAGGAAGTCGGTGGTCAGGCGGGCGGCGTCCTCCACCGGCAACGACTCGACCTGGCTGGTGTAGCCTTCCATGTCGGCGATCAGGGTGGTGACCTGCAGCTGGCGCGGCGCCAGCGGGTCGCGCATGTCGCTGCGCAGCAGTTCGTCAACCACTTCGGTGGCGACATACTGGCGCAAGGTGCCCAGCAGCTGGCGCGACCTCTGCTGCGTCAGCTGCCAGTGGAAAGGCACGGCCACGGCCAGCAGGAACAGGTTCGACAGCAGCGGGCCGCTGGCCGAAAATCCGGCGTCGTGGCTGCTGGCGGCGTACGCCAGCGTCAGCCAGGCCAGCGAGGCGCCGGCCAGCAGCGCTACGTTGGCCGCCGCCGACAGGCGCGGGAAGGTGTACCAGGCGGCGATCACCACCAGCAGGCAAAACAGCAGCGCCAGCAATGCGCCCGGCCATGGCGCGGGCGCCAGACCGGCCTGCTGGTCGAGCAGCGCCGACAGCAGCGAGGCGTGCACCAGCAAGCCGGCGGTGGAGACGCCGAGCGGACTCGCAACGCGGTCGCCGACGCTCAGCGCCGACGAGCCGACCAGTACCAGCTTGCCGGCCACCAGTTCCGGCGGCAGGCTGGCGTCGAGCACTTCGGCCGCGTGGGCGCCGGCAAACGCTTCCAGCTTGCGCGTGAACGGCACCCGCAACAGGGCAGGGGTAACCGGCCCCGCTGGGGTGCCGGTGGCCGGGCAGCAGTTCAGCAG
>Ga0326735_1000112_pt1 | contig 17003 bp, 10 predicted proteins | sample 37_GP2_1092_FD_207945 | JGI IMG/M metagenome (GOLD analysis project Ga0326735, IMG submission 207945) | Glacier ice microbial communities from Ngari, Tibet, China - 37_GP2_109.2 | ecosystem: Environmental > Aquatic > Freshwater > Ice > Glacier | place: China: Ngari, Tibet | collected 2018-07-31
GGTCGATGAAGATGTGGCGGTGATCGAAGGCAGCGATCAGCTTCAACTGGCGCGACAGCAGAACGCCGTTGCCGAACACATCGCCGGACATGTCGCCCACGCCGACCATGGTAATCGCCGCGGTATCGGGATCATGGCCGAGCTCATAGAAGTGCCGCTTGACCGCTTCCCACGCGCCCTTGGCCGTGATGCCCAGCTTCTTGTGGTCATAGCCATTAGAACCACCCGACGCGAAGGCGTCGCCCAGCCAGAAGCCGCGCGCGACCGCGATGCCGTTGGCAATGTCGGAGAAGGTCGCAGTGCCCTTGTCCGCCGCCACTACCAGGTAGGGATCGGCTTCGTCGTAACAAACAGTCTGCGCCGGCTGCACGATGCCGCCGCGATGACGGTTATCGGTCATGTCGAGCAGGCTGGCGATGAACAGTCGATACACGGCCTCGCCTTCCAGCGCAATGGTTTCACGCGCGGCGTCCTTCGGCATCATCTTGCAAACAAAGCCGCCCTTCGCGCCGGCCGGCACGATCACCGCGTTCTTGACCATCTGCGCCTTCACCAGCCCCAGCACTTCGGTGCGGTAATCCTCCATGCGATCCGACCAGCGCAGACCGCCGCGCGCGACTGGCCCGCCGCGCAGGTGGACGCCCTCGAAGCGGCGCGAGAAGACGTAGATTTCGCGATACGGGCGCGGCTCGGGCAGCAGCGCGAGATGGCTGCTGTCGAACTTGAGGATGATGGTGTCACCGATCTGCGACTCCTGGAAATACGAAGTGCGTAGCGTGGCCAGCATCAGGTTGGCGAAGCTGCGCAGGATGTCTTCGGTATCGGCGTGATTCAGTTCGGTCAGGCTCTTCTTCAGCGCGGCCAGCGCCGCGGTGCCGGCCGCGCGCGCCTCGGCGCTCAGCGCCGGGTCGAAGCGCGTCTGGAAGCCTTCCACCAGCGTGCGCACGGCCGCCGGCTGCTTGCGCAGGCAATCCGCGATATAGCGCAGGCTGAAGCGGCAGCCGGCCTGGCGCCAGTAGCTGGCGTAGGCGCGCACCAGCTGCACCTGCTTGGGGCGCAGCGCCGCCTCGATCACCAGGCCGTTCATGCGGCCATCCTCGGCTTCGTTATTCAGCAGCAGCTCGAACAATTCCTGGGCCGCATCGGCTACCTGCGATCGGGCCAGCTTGGCGGCGCTGGCGCTGTCGACCGTCAGGCTGGTAACGAAATAGCGCGCACTGTCCGGGCCGTCGATGCGGTAGGTCTGCTCGCGATCAACGGCCACGCCGGCATTGTGCAGCGCCGGCAGGATCTGCGACAGCGAGGGCGCGCTGCCAATCGCCAGCAGGCGGATGTTGACCAATGCCGTGCTTTGCACGTCGACGTGCACGCGCACGCGATCGATCTGCTCGGCTGCGAGCAGATCGGACAGATCGTCGAAGACCGTCTGCGGCGGCGTGTTGGCGGAATAATCGCTCGGCAGATTGTCGCGCAGCTTGCGCAGATGCGAGCGCAGGCCGGCGTCGGCGCCATCGACCAGGTGATCGAAGGCGGTATGCCAGCCTTCTACCGCGGCCAGCAGCGGCTCGGCGATATCGCTGTCGAAGTTGAGCGAAAGGCGCGCATTGCTGGCGATCAGGTGCATGCGCGCCAGCGGGCCGTCGGACAGCAGCGTCTGGCTGCGCACATCGGTCGCGCCGGACAGATTGCGCAAGCCACCCGAAAGGCGCTCCGCCAAGCTCGCGCTATAACGTTCGCGCGGCATGTAGATCAGTACGTTGAGATGGCGGCCATAGACGTCGGGCCGCACGAAGACCTTGGCGCGCGGCTGCTTGTACAGCGCGACGACCGTGCTGCATACTCCCGCCAGCCAATCAGGCGGTGCTTCCAGCACTTCGGTACGCGGCAGGGATTCGAGAATTTCGAGAAATTTTTCAGCGCGGAAGCCTTCGGTGCGCACGCCGGCCAGATTCAGGACCTGCTGGATGCGACCGCGCGCAAATGGCAACTCGGTCACCGGCGTGGCCATCGCCCCGCGTGAGAACAGGCCGACAAAGCAATGCTCGCCGAGCAGCCCGCCCTGCGTATCAATTTGCCGCACGCCGAAAAAATCCAGCTGTTGATCGCGATGCAGGCTGGACTGCGCATCAGCCTTGACCACCGACAGGGTATTTGGCCGCGCTGCCAGCGTTTCGGAATCTTCCGGGACACCGGCCAGGCAGGTGCCGTAGAGCGCGTGGCTGGTGTCCTGCAATACGCCAAGCCGGCTGCCGAGGTCGCGCTGCAGGCGTGCTTCGCCGGGCGCCACGTAATAATAAGCATAACCGAAGGCTTCAAAGCCGCCGTCCCTGGCCCATTCCAAAAACGCCGCGGCCTCCGCGCCATCCTTGCCACTACCGGCTACCGCACCAGCTGCCGTACCGGCTACTGTACCGGCCACTGGTGCGGCCACTGCAGCGGCCACGGCGGTCAACCTGTCGCGGATTGCCGCCGCATCGCGTCGCACTGCTGCGGCATCGCCCGCGACCGATTCGATGGCCGCGACCAGCGCCGTAATCTGTTCCTGTTCCAGCTCGTCGGACAATATGCACAGCACAAACGATTCAGGCGCCGCGCCGGGGCCGCTGACGCCGGCCCGGTCGACCTGCACGATGCCGCCATCGGCATCGCGCCGCACCGACAGAACCGCATTCAGCACCGCGCGCGACGGCGTGCGCTGGCGCCGCAGGGTCATCACGATTGAGTCGACCAGGAAGGGCATGTCCGGATTCACGATCAGCAAGGCAGTTGCCGCGCCGCCGTGCCCATCCTGGCAGCGCAGGGTTTCTACCTGACAGCCGGGTCGCACACGCGTGACCACCCGCGAGAAACCCTGCCACAGCACCGAAGCGAGCACCTCGGGCGTCATGCCGGCGAAATCTTCTTCTTCGAGCGCCGCAAGCCAGGCGTCGATCAGCGCGCCGACCGGCTGCTTGTCAGCCCCCTGTTGGTGGCCATGGCCGGACAGGCTTAATTCACGGGTCTTGCTGCGGAAGTCGTGCGAAGCTTGATTCATTCGATTCTCCATGGATCGCTGAAACGGGTGCAGCGCGAACGAAGCGCGGGCTGAACATGAATCTTATGTGCATGTGCGCCGTTTATTGTCTTTTTATTCCCGACAAATGCTGAAGCTTATTCGCCTTGCGCGAAATTAAATGCGGACTGCTTGCCGATTGCGTGCCGTGTGCGTCTTACGTGCAAATGACGTGGAAATGACGAGCCAACGACGTGCCAACAAGAGTTCAGACGGCGCGCGCACCAAGACGCGAATTGCGCCGCCCATAAATGAAGTATGTGATCACGGCGATCGCCATCCACGCGAAAAATACACGATAAGTCATGAGCGACAAATCCTTGATGATCCAGGCGCAGGCAAAGATGCTGAGCGCCGGAACCAGGTAAGGACCGAAGGGCACCCGAAAGCCGTCACTCGCGGCGCCGATGCGCTTGTAGCGCATCACCGGCACCGCGGCCGAGACCACCATGAACGCGACCAGCGTGCCCATGCTGACCATGTCCCACAAAAATCCGGAATCGACAAAGCCGGCCACCAGGCCGACCAGCAGGCACACGATCAGGGTATTCGCGACCGGCGTATGCGTGCGCGGATGCAGTTTGCCTAACGCAGCCGGCAGAAGGCCGTCATGGCTGACTGCGTACAGGATGCGCGTCTGGCCATAGATGGTCACCAGCGTCACGCTGAATACCGAGATTACCGCGCCGGCAGACATCACCAGTGCCGGCCATTTCTGGCCGGTGACGTTTTGCAGGATGACGGACAGACCGGCCTCCTGCCCGTGGAAGGCGGCCGCAGGCTGCGCGCCCACTGCGGATAGCGCGACCAGCAGGTAGCATACCGTCACGATCAGCAGCGCCGCCAGAATCGCCAGCGGCACGCTGCGCTGCGGATTGCGCGACTCGCCGCCCGCCGTGGCCACGGTATCGAGGCCGATGAAGGAAAAGAATACCGTGCCGGCGGCAGCGGTCACGCCGGCCATGCCGCCCAGTCCCTTGTTTGAATCGGTATTGAAGAAGGGCGTGAAGTTATCGGTGTTGAAGCCGGTGAAGGCGACCACGGCAAAGAAGCCGAGGATGGCCAGCTTGATTATCACCATCACGGCGTTGGCCGTGCTCGATTCGCGCGCGCCGCGCAGCAGCAGCGCGCCGCACAGCGCGACCAGGATCATCGGCGGCAGGTTGAACTGGCCCGGATGGAACTCGGCGCCGTTTGCGCCCGAGACGATCATCGGTGAGCGCAGCATTTCCGGGATCTGCCATCCCAAGGCATTGCCGAGAAAATTGTTCAGGTAAGCCGACCAGCCGATCGCCGTGGCGCTGCCGGCCAGGCCATATTCGAGCATCAGGCAGCCGGCCACCATGAAGGCGGTGAATTCACCGAGGGTAGCGTAGGCATATGAATACGACGAGCCGGTGGCGGGGATGCGGAAGGATAGTTCGGCGTAGCACAGCGCGGTGAGGCCGGCGGTAATGGCGGCCATCAGGAAGGACAGGATTACCGCGGGGCCGGCTTTTGGCACTGCTTCGGCGAGCGTGAAGAAGATGCCGGTGCCGACAGTCGCGCCGACGCCGATCATGGTCAGCGAGAACAGGCCAATCGAGCGCTGCAGGGCGCGCCCCTGGCCGTCGTGCTGCGGGGTGTCGACTGGCTTGGTGCGGATTAGCTGCTGTGCCAGAGTGTGCGTAATCAATTGGTATCCACAGGTGATTTGTTCATGTCGACTGCGCCAGCCCGGGCAAGCCGAGTATGCCACTCAAATCCTCCAGCGCGTTGCGCACCTCAATCGCCAGCTTCGGATCGGCCAGGTCGGCCGGCGCCAGGCGATCGCGATAATGCTTTTCGATCCATGCGGCCAGCGTCGCGTACAGCGATTCCGTCATCAGAACCCCTTGATGCATGGCCGCGGCTTGCGCCTCATCCAGCACCACGCGCAGGCGCAGGCAGGCCGGCCCGCCGCCATTGCGCATGCTTTGTCGCAGGTCGAAACTGAGCAATTCATCGACCGGGCCGCCACTCTGCATGAGCTTTTGAAGGTAAGTGTCGACAGCGGGATTTTCCTGGCACTCATGCGGCACCACCAGCGTCATGCGCCCATCATCGCGCGTCAGCAGCTGGCTGTTGAACAGGTAGCTGCTGACGGCGTCACTCACCGAAATTTCCGCAGCGTCTACGCGCAGCGGCAGCAAGGTCGCGCCGACGTGGATCATTGCGGCCTGCAGCGCTGCGATGCCAGCCGCTTCGTTGAGGAATGCGTGCTCATGATAGAACAGCACGTTGCCGTTGGCGACTGCGATCACATCATTGTGGAACACGCCGGCATCGATGACTGCGGGATTTTGCTGGAGGAAAACGGTGTGCCGAGGGTCCAGCGCATGCAAGCGGGCGATGGCCTGCGAGGCTTCCAGCGTCTGGCGCGCGGGAAAGCGCTGCGGCGCGGGCGCAGCGGCGTTGAATTCTACGCGACCATAGACAAACAGCTGGACGCCGGGTGCGCCATGTTCGCGGCACAGCCGGCCATGATTGGCCGCGCCTTCGTCGCCAAATGCCGGCGTGGCAGGCAGCGCGTCATGCACGGCAAAACGGCGCTCATCTGCGAACACGGCGCGCAAGGTGCGTACGGTCTGCACATGCTCATGCGAACGATGCAATTTGCTGTTCAGGTTGGCCGCCGTGAAGTGCACACGGCCGTCGACGCTATCGGTCGAAGGACTTACTGTGGCGGCGTTTGCAGTCCACATCGCGGCAGCTGAATACGCACTGGCCAGCAGATTGGGCGCAGCCTTGTAGGCCTTCGCTATCACCTCCGCATCGCTCCCGCCAAAGCCGACGCTGCGCAACAGCGCGAAGTTCGGCCGCAGCTGCGGCGGCAGCACTGCCTGGGCGAACCCGCGCGCCGCCAGCGCGCGCATCTTGTCCAGCCCCTGCAGCGCAGCCAGGCGTGGATTCGACGGATGCTTGAGGTTAGCGGAGGACGCCACATTTCCGAAGGACAGGCCGGCGTAATTATGCGTAGGGCCGACCAGGCCGTCGAAATTGAATTCGCGCGCGCGGCCCATTGCTTAAAACGTCAGGCCGGGGGTCGGGCTGGACGGCATTTCCAGCTGCGCGCTTTCGATCGAGGCGACTGGATAGGCGCAGTAGTCGGCGGCGTAAAAGGCGCTTGGCCGATGATTGCCTGAATTGCCGATGCCGCCGAAGGGCGCGGTGCTGGCCGCGCCGGTAGTCGGACGGTTCCAGTTGACTACGCCGGCACGCACGCGCAGTACGAAGCGGCGCCACAGCACGTCGCTGTCGCTCAACAGGCCGGCAGCCAGTCCATAGGCAGTCGCATTCGCCGCCGCCAGCGCGGTATCGAAATCCTTCACGCGGATCACCTGCAGCAGCGGCCCGAACAATTCTTCGTCGGGCACGCCGGCAGCATCGGTCACATCGACAATGCCGGGCGACAGAAAGCCGGTATTGTCGACCAACGGCGTCATCGGCAGCAGCGACCTGCCGCCGCGGCGCAGCAGGTCCGCTTGCGCCTGCAGCAACTTCTGCGCAGCAGCGGCCGATACGACCGGCCCCATGAACGGCGGCGGCTGCTGCTCGGGCTTGCCGACATTGATCGTGCCGGCCACTTCCACCAGCCGGCGCAAGAAAGCTGCGCCAGCCGGCGAGTCCTCGACGATCAGCCGGCGCGCGCAGCTACAGCGCTGGCCGGCTGAAATGAAGGCAGAAAATATCGTGTGATGCACCGCCGCGTCGAGGTACTGCACGTCCCACACCACCAGCGCGTTATTGCCGCCCATTTCAAGCGCCAGCAGCTTGCCCGGCTGGCCGGCAAACTGGCGATGCAGCGCGGCGCCGGTCTCGGCGCTGCCGGTGAACAGCACGCCATCCAGCGCCGGATGCTGGGCCAGCAGCATGCCGGTCTCGCGCCCGCCGTTGACCAGGTTCAGCACACCGGCCGGCAAGCCTGCCTGGTGCCACAGGCCGACTGTGCGTATCGCGGTTTGCGGCGCATGTTCGCTGGGTTTGAAGACCAGGGTATTTCCGGCGATCAGGGCCGGCACGATGTGGCCGTTCGGCAGATGACCGGGAAAATTGTAGGGCCCGAACACAGCGAACACGCCATGCGGTCGGTGACGCAGGATCGCTGTGCCGTCGGCGATCTGGGCCCGCGCTTCCCCGGTGCGCAGGCGGTAAGCCTGCATCGAAATAGTAACCTTGTTCGCCATCGATGCGACTTCGGCCAGCGCCTCCCAGTGCGGCTTGCCGATTTCCAGCGAGATCAAATCGGCCAGGCTTTCGGCATGGGTCCTGAGCAGTTCGCGGAAGCGTTCGCAGACTGCCATCCGTTCGGCAGGCGCCAGGGCGGACCAGACTTCAAATTGTTCGCGTGCCGCCGTGCAGGCATGGTGCACGTCCGCTGCACCAGCTTGATGCCCGCTCCAGGTCGACACGCCGCTGACCGGACTGGTGGTTTTCATGAGCGGGCCGCTGCCGGCGTGCCAGACGCCGTTGATGAAGTGATCAGGCATTGGTTACTTTCGGAGGGTTGAGCGACATGCTGCGCACGGGGTCGCCGGGCTGGCATGCCAGGGCAGTCAGCGCCGCTTTGGCCAGCGGCGCTGGTGCGATGATGACGCGGAAGTCGTGCATCACGGTATTTGATACGAGTAAGGGGTCGTCTGCTTCCGGCGCGGCGTCCAGGGTGCTTTCGCGGGTCGCGCGCAAGGCGGATACCCAGGCCTGCAGCACCGGTCCCGCGTCGAAGATATCGACATAACTGTCAAAGTGCATGCCTTCCTGCTCGAGCAGCCGCCGCGCCGGCGCGGTGTCGACATGCGTCTTGCCGATCACCGCCTGCGCGGCTTCGGACAGGTGCGCGACATACAGCGGATGACGCGGCATCAGTTCGGCGATGAAGGACTTTTTGCCGAGCCCGGTCAGGTCGTCGGCGCGATCGAATTCCATCTTGAAGAAATGCCGGCCCAGGCTGTCCCAGAATGGCGAGCGGCCATCCGGCTGCAGGAAGCCGCGCAGTTCCGCGATCAATCGTTTATCAAACAGATGGGGAAACTGCGCAATGAACAGGAAGCGCGATTTCGACAGCAGCCGGCCATTGCTGCCGCTGCGGTAATCCGGGTGCAGGAACAGCGAACACAGTTCCGAGCAGCCGGTCAGGTCATTCGACAGGTACAACGTTTCCATGCGCGCAAATACGTTCAGCGCGGCGCTCGAATGCACCAGCGTGCCGATGCGGTAATTATAGAAGGGCTCATCCAGGCCGACGGCAGCCTTGATCGCGCAGACGCCAGCCAGCCGGCCGCGCTCTGTGTCTTCCATCACGAACAGGTAATCGCATTGCTCGCGCCGCAGCGTGCCGGCAAACGATGCGCAGGCGATTTCAATGCGCTGACTCAAGGTGGCCGGGTCAGCCTTCAGCGTGGTCATGCCGAGGCCGACCAGCTGCGTCAGCGCCAGCAGGGCGGGCAAGTCGTGTTCGCGGATGGCGCGCACGATCAGCATGGTCGGCTTCCCTGTTCAGTTAGCCGGGGCCGGCTGCAGCATTGCGTCGACCGAGGCGCGCAGCAGCGTGCAGGCTTCCTCGATCTGCGCGTCGGACACGACCAGCGCGGGCAGCAGCCGCACCACATCCATGCCGGCGATCAGCACCATCAAACCCAGCCCTTCGGCAATCTTGCTCAAGTCCCTCGCGCGGCCGCGGTAGCCCTCGGCCATGACCATCCCGAGCATCAGGCCGCTGCCGCGCACCTCGGAAAAAACCTGCGGATAGTCGCGCACGACGGCGTTCAATCCCTCCACCAGTGTTTCTGCGGCATACGTGACGCGCGCCAGGAAGGTTGGCGTGTTAATCGTCTCCAGCACGGTCAGGGCCACGCTGGCCGCGAGCGGATTACCGCCGTAAGTGGTGCCGTGCGAACCAGGCTGGAAAGTGGCCGCGATCGCCTCGGTAGTCAGCATCGCACCAATCGGATAGCCATTGCCGAGCGCCTTGGCCGAGGTCAGGATATCCGGCGTGACGCCATAGCCCATGTAGGCAAACAATTTTCCGGTGCGACCCATGCCGCACTGGACTTCATCAAAAATCAGCAGCGCGCCGGTGGCGTCGCAAATTTCGCGCAGCGCCTGCAGGTATTCTGTGCGCGCCGGCGTGACGCCGCCCTCGCCCTGCACCGGCTCGACTACCACGGCGCACACGTCATCGCTGATCGCGGCGCGCGCCGCTGCGATGTCGTTGAAGGGAATGTGATTGATGGCCTGCGGCAGCGGCGCGAAACCTTCGGTGTACTTCGGCTGGCCGCCGACGCTGACCGTGAACAAGGTACGGCCGTGAAAGGAATCGATGCAGGACACGATGCGGTTCTTGTGCGGACCGGATTTTTCGGCTGCGTGCTTGCGCGCCAGTTTGAAAGCGGCTTCATTCGCTTCGGCGCCGGAATTGCTGAAGAAGGCGCGGTCGGCGAAGGTCGCTTCGGTCAGCGCACGCGCCAGGCGCAGCACCGGTTCGTTGGTATAGACGTTACTGCAGTGCCAGAGCGTATGCGCCTGTTCGACCAGCGCGTCAACGACTGCTGGATGTGAGTGGCCGAGACCGGTAACAGCAATGCCAGCGGTAAAGTCGAGGTAGCGCCTGCCCGCCTGGTCCCACAAGTCCAGACCCAGCGCCCGCACCGGCAGCAGCGCGCTGGGTGCGTAGGTCGGCACCATCACTTCATCGAAGGTCGCGCGGGTGACCGGCTTTACGTTACTTTCTTTCATTGCGAGACTCCATGGATTCGGGGATGTCTCGATTATATGAATGAAACGGGCGGCGCTGCAGGGGAAATGCGAGGGAAAGTTTTGGGACGGCCCGACCGCCGGGCGCACGACATTGTCGAATGATCAATTAGAGCCATGCTCGCGCACGGTCAATCGTGCCGTGTAGGGCGCCGAGCGCTACCGTTGAGCGACCGCCCGGTTATACGAAGACATCCCCATCACAGTTCGACGCGCCAAAGATTTACACGGCGTCTGGCTTGGTCATTTCAATCGGATTCACCCAGCGGGCAAACTCTTCTTCGGTCACATACCCGAGCGCCAGCGCCGTCGCTTTCAAGGTCGTGCCATCGTGATGCGCCTGCTTGGCAATCTTCGCCGCCTTGTCATAGCCGATATGCGGCGCCAATGCAGTCACCAGCATCAGCGATCTTTCCATCAGATCGGCAATGCGCTCACGGTTCGCCACGATCCCCTGCGCGCAATGCTCGCCAAAACTGTTCATGCCATCGCTCAGCAGCCGCACGCTCTGCAGGAAGTTATGCGCGATCAGCGGCTTGAAGACGTTTAGCTCAAAATTGCCGGACGCGCCGCCGAAGTTAATCGCCACATCGTTGCCGAACACCTGGCAGCACAGCATGGTCAGGGCTTCGCACTGCGTGGGATTGACCTTGCCGGGCATGATGGAACTGCCCGGTTCGTTTTCGGGAATGCTGATCTCACCGAGGCCCGAGCGCGGGCCGGAGGACAGCCAGCGCACATCGTTGGCGATCTTCATCAGTGCCGCGGCCAGCGTCTTTAATGCGCCGTGCGCTCCGACCAGCTCATCGTGCGCGGCCAGCGCGGCGAATTTGTTTTCTGCGCTGACGAACAGCAGGTCGCCGCCGGATGCCAGCTCGGCGGCAACACGGTCGCCGAATTCCGGATGCGTGTTCAAGCCGGTGCCGACTGCCGTGCCGCCGACCGCCAGGCGGCACAGCGGCGGCAATATCGCCTGTAGCGCTGCATCGGCGTGCGCCAGCTGCGCCGCATAGCCGGAAAATTCCTGTCCCAGCGTCAGCGGCGTCGCGTCCTGCAAATGCGTGCGACCGATCTTGATGATGTCGGAAAATTCTTGCGATTTCGCTGCGAGGATGGCTTGTAATCCGCGCAAGGCGGGCAACAAATCCTGCGCTACCGCAGTCGCCGCGGCGACATGCATCGCCGTTGGAAAAATATCGTTCGAGGATTGGCCTGAATTGACATCGTCATTCGGGTGCACCAGCCGCGCCTGCCCGCGCGTGCCGCCGAGCAGCTCGGTCGCACGATTGGCCAGCACTTCGTTCATGTTCATGTTGCTTTGCGTGCCGGAGCCGGTCTGCCAGACCGAGAGTGGAAATTCGTCGTCATGCTGGCCGGCGATGACTTCATCGGCGGCCTTGACGATCGCGTCCGCCTTGGCCTGATCCAGCCGGCCCAGCGTCAGATTCGCCCGGGCGCAAGCGCGCTTGACTGCGGCCAGCGCGACCAACAGCTCGCGCGGCATGCGCTCGCTGGAGATGCGGAAAAAATGCAGTGAGCGCTGCGTCTGCGCGCCCCATAGACGTTCGGAAGGAACTTCAATCGGACCAAAGGTATCGTGTTCGATTCTGGTGGTCATGCTGTTCCCCTCCGTGCTTGTTACGCCAACGCCGTCAGGCGCAAAATCAGACGCAAAATCAGGCGCGAATCGCCGCGACGATGGCCGCCGTCATGCTGGCGGTGTTGCCCTTGCCGCGGATATCGCCGGTACGCGCTTCCGTATTGGCCAGCGTGGCGGTAATCGCCTTCTCCATCAGTCGTGCAGCCTCGATAGCCTGCGGAATGTTCTTGCGGCGACCCAGCCAGTCGAGCAGCATGCGCGTTGAATCCATCATCGCGTACGGATTGGCGATGCCCTTGCCGGCAATGTCCGGCGCGGAACCATGCGTGGCCTGGGCCATCGCAAAGTCGCCGTTGCCGATGCACAGGCCGGGCGCCATGCCCAGACCACCTACTAATCCGGCCGCTTCGTCGGTCAGGATATCGCCAAACATATTGGTCGTCACGACCACGTCAAAGTTCTGCGGATCGCGCACCAGGCGCATGGCCATGGTGTCGACGATGACTTCGTTGACGGTCACATCCGGAAAATCCTTCGCGACTTTCAGGCATTCTTCCACAAACATGCCACAGCCGAGCTTGAACACGGTGTTCTTGTGCACGATGGTGAGCAATTTGCGCGGACGATTCCGCGCAAGATTGAAGGCCACGCGCGCCACGCGCTCGCTGCCGACGCGCGTGATCACGCGCACGGAAATCGTCATGTCGTCGGTCGGACGGAATTCACCGGTGCCGGCAACGACGTTGCGGTCCGGCTGGAAGCCTTCGTTATTCTCGCGCACGATGATCAGGTCGACGTCGTCGCGCAGGCAACCGATGTCCGGAAACGAACGGGTTGGCCGCACATTCGCGAACAGATTGAAATGCTTGCGCATGATCGGATGCGGATTGATCGCGCCGGGGCCGGGCGGATAATCGCGGTGGCCGATCGGGCCGAGGATGAAGCCGTTCATTTTCGACAGTGTTTCAAGCGTGCCTTCCGGCAGAGTCGAGCCGTGCGTGGCAATCGCAGTGAAGCCGATCGGCATCGGGCGCCAATCGATCTTCAGGCCGGTCACTTCCGCGGCGGCTTTCGCTACTTCCACCGAGGCTGGAACGATTTCCAGGCCGATGTCGTCGCCATTCAAAATACCTAATACCAAGTGTGCATCTTGCATGTAATTTTTCCGTAAATTGTTAAGCGGCTTGCGCGCAGTGTCTTGCCATCCGATCAGTCCCCGCGCAGTGCGTTGCCATGCGATCAGGCCGCGTAATGCCTTGCCAGTCGACCTGAGCGCGCAATGACTTGCTAAGCAACCTGAGCGCGCAATGACTTGCGCGACTCAGCCATGCGTGCGGCGATGCGAAGCGCTTGCTCCAGCGCCCCGGTGTCGGCCACGCCCTGTCCCACGATGTCGAAGGCAGTGCCATGCGCCGGCGTGGTGAACACGGTCTTCAGGCCTGCGGTAACCGTTACGCCCTTGTTAAATCCGAGCAGCTTGGTCGCGATCTGGCCCTGGTCGTGATACATCATCACCACGCCGTCGTATTCGCCCTTCAGCGCCTTCAGAAAGATCACGTCCGAGGGAATCGGGCCGGTGCAATTGATACCGCTTTCACGCAGCGCATCGACAGTCGGGCGAATGATGGTGATTTCCTCATCGCCGAACAAGCCACCCTCGCCATTGTGCGGATTCAGCGCTGCGACAGCGATGCGCGGATTCTCGAGGCCGGCTGCGCGCAATGTGGTGTTGGCCAAATTGACCGCGGCCGTAATGCGCTGCGGCGTGATCAGGTCGATTGCCGCGCGCAGCGAGACGTGCGAGGTGACGCGGAAGGTCGAGAATTTATCGACCATGTTCATCTCGCCAAAGAAGCTGTCGTGCTGGGTCAGCGCGGCGAACATTTGATGCTCGTCCGGATACTTCCAGCCACCGCGGTGCAGCGCAGCCTTGTTCAGTGGTGCGAAGGTGATGCCGTCCAGCTGGCCGTCGAGAGCAAGATCGATCATGTGCTTCAGCGTATCGCCGGTCAGGCGGCCCGAGTCCGGCGAAATTTCGCCGCGCGTGATCGCTGCAGGATCAACGTTGCCGAGATCGACCAGCGGCGTTTCGTCGCGCGACCAGTCAATCGCGGCGATGCTGTCATAGCGACGCCACATGGGCTCGACGCCAGCATCTTCGCAGCCGAGCGCCATTACGCGCTCGTCGCCCACCACGACCAGGCGGGCCACCGGTTTCAATTTGCCGCTGGCCAGCAAGCGGGCGCTGATTTCAGGGCCGATGCCGGTCATATCGCCGAGCATTAATCCAATTACAGGTAATTCTTGCATCGTGTTTTTCTCCGTCGTGCTTATGAGGTTCAGACGCGCGCGAGAGCTGTCATCAGACGCTCGATTGAAGGCAGCGTGTCCAGATCCCGCACCAGGTCAATCACCGTTTTGGCCTGCGCCAGGGGGAAGCGCGCGAACTCGGTGTTTTCCAAAAATTTGTTGGCGACTTCATCGAAGCTCATCGGCATTGCCGGGCTGCCGCGGCCAAAATCGGAGCGGCCGGAAATCGTGCGGCCATCGCTCAACGTGATCGTGATCAGCGTGGTCATCTTGTGATAACCGGCCGCTTCGGCTTCGTCGTCGACCACGAAATCGACCTTCTCGATCATGGCCTTGACGTCAGCGCGGTTCACGACTTCATCGGTGAATTCGTTCAGGCCGCCGCGACGCTCGAGCAGCAGGATGGCCATGCAGAATTCCATCGAGAACTTGGCTTGCAATTCATTGATCGGGCGATGGTGGATCAACGCATTTGGCATGTTGTGATTGGTGCCTACGCGCACATGCTTGACCTGCTCGGGACGGATATCGTTTTCCAGGATCAGGCGCATCATCTCGGTCATGCCCGGATGCGTCAGCGAGCCGGAGGGATGCGGCTTGATCGATACGCCCGGCTCGGCAAAGGTCCACGGCGCGCCCAGCTTGCCGGAAATCGCCGCGTGATCGTAGCCACCGCCGGCGGCGTGGAAGAAGCCGCGCTGCGCTTCGAGGATGTTATCGCTGGCAGTCCAGCCGCTGGCGGCGAACTGGGCTGCGGCAACGCCGCTTTCCGAGGAACGACCGGCATGGAAGGGCTTGGTCATGGTGCCGAAATTTTCGCGCAGGCCGGCGGACTGGCTACCGGCGATCGACAGTGCGCGCTGGGTTGCTTCAAGCGACAGGCCCAGCAGTTTCGCGCTGGCTGCGGCTGCGGCGAAGGTGCCGCAGGTCGCGGTCGCGTGGAAGCCGTTCTGGTAGTGGCGCGGATTGATCGCTTCGGCGATCTTGCATTCGACTTCAACGCCGAGATGATAAGCCAGCATGGTGGCCGCGCCACTGGCGCCGGTCATTTGCGCCATTGCCAACGCTGCCGGCAACGCAGGCGCTGTCGGATGCGTCAGCAAGCCGTACACGCGGTCGCTGGCCACGGCCAGCTGGGTATCGTCGTAGTCGTCAGCATGAATGCCGACGCCATTCGCGAAGGCGGCAAAGCGCGGCGCGACTTTTAGATTGGTGCCAATGACAGTGGCCGGGCCGGCGCCCAGGTGCAGGCTGGCCAGATGCTCGCGCACCAGACCGCCGCACTCAGAGCTGCCGCCGGAAAGGGCCAGGCCTAAGCCGTCGAGGATGTGCTTCTTGCCGAGTTCGATCACGTCGGCCGGCAGATTCGTAAGCTGGGTATCGCAGATGAATTCGGCGACGTATTTGGTCAAGCCGGCGTCAGGTTTGACTGTTGGTGTAAGCGACATGGGAAATCCATAATTGAAATGATTAACTGTTGCGACGCCTTCAGCGGCGTCGCATGTTTTTTATTTAGCTGGCCAGCGCGCGGCAATGCTCGGGCGGGAAATGCAGCCAGACGGTCTGCCCTTCCGGAATCGCCACCTCGACCGGCGCCAGCGTGCGAACGGTTTCGCCGCCCGGCAGCGTAACCAGGTAATCGCGGTGCGAACCGAGATACACCTGGCGCGCTACCGTGCCGCTGATGCAGTTCGCTTGCGTCGCATCTGGCTTGGCAGACAGCAGCCGGATATCGTGCTGGCGCACCGAGACCGCCGTATCTCCATTCGCCGCGCCGACACCCGAGCCGCAGCGCAGCGCCAGGCCATTGCCGCAGTCGACCGTGTTGTCGCCATCCATGCGACCCTTGAAGATATTCGTGCCGCCGATGAAGCGCGCAACGAATTCCGTCAATGGCCGCTGATAGATGTCTTCCGGCGTGCCGGCCTGCTCGATGCCGCCGCCGTTCATCACCACGATCATGTTCGCCGTAGTCATGGCTTCGGTCTGATCATGCGTCACGTACACGGTGGTATAGCGATAGGTATCGTGCAGGCGGCGGATTTCAAAGCGCATTTCTTCGCGCAGGTTCGCGTCCAGATTCGACAGCGGCTCGTCCAGCAGCAGCGTCTCCGGCTCGATCACCAGCGCGCGCGCCAGCGAGACGCGTTGCTGCTGGCCGCCGGACAATTCGCCCGGATAGCGTTGCGCCAGTGGCGCCAGCTTGGTCACCGCCAGGATGGTGTCGGCGCGTTTGGCAATCTCGGCTTTCGACAGGTTGCGCAGCTCCAGGCCATAGGCAATGTTCTGCCAGACCGTCATGTGCGGCCACAGCGCATAGCTCTGGAAGATCATCGACATGTTGCGCCGCTCAGGCGGCACGGTCCCGGCCACGGCCGAGATGACCTTGCCGCCGACGCGGATCTCGCCCGCGTCCGGCTCGAGGAAGCCGGCGATCAGGCGCAGCGTGGTGGTCTTGCCGCAGCCTGAAGGGCCGAGCAGGCAAACCAGCATGCCTTTTTCGACCGACAGGGAAATTTCGTTAACTACCTTGATGGCGCCGTACTGTTTGGTAAGGCCGGCCAATTCCAAAAAACTCATGTGCTGTCTCCTGATGGACTGCTGAATCGGCGCGCAGCGTGGCGCGCCGTTTATTGTGATGATTGCCGCGAACGTCAGGTGCCCGTCATGCGTTCCTTCCCTAGCACCGGCAGGCGGTTCGCAATGATGACCACGGCGAACGACACCACCAGCAGCATGATGCCCAGCACTGAGATCGCGCCCAGGTCACCGCTTTCATTCAGGTCGTAAATGATGACCGAAACGAGTTTGGTGTTGGCCGTAGTCAGCAGGATGGTGGCCGATAGTTCGCGGATGGTGCCGATGAAAACGAAGCACCAGGTCGCAATCACGCTGGTGCGCAATAGCGGCGCGGTAATGGCGCGCAGCGTCTTCAGCCGGCTCGCGCCGAGGATGCGGCTGGCTTCTTCGAGCTCGCTATGGATGCCTTGGAAAGCCGAGGACATTTGCTGGTAACCGGCCGGCATTTCGATGGTCAGGAAGGCGATCAGCAGAATCCATAGCGTACCGTACAGCCGGAACGCCGGGCTCGAATACGCCAGGAAAATGCCGACCCCGAGCACGATGCCGGGAATCGCCACCGGCGCAGTGGCCAGGAAGCCGAGCAATCTCGAACCGCGTATGGTGTTACGCGAAACGAAGTAGGCCGTCACCAGTGCCAGCACGGTGCCGATGGTCGCAGTCAGAAAGCCGAGCAGGAAGGTGTTGTAC
>Ga0326735_1000113_pt1 | contig 16786 bp, 15 predicted proteins | sample 37_GP2_1092_FD_207945 | JGI IMG/M metagenome (GOLD analysis project Ga0326735, IMG submission 207945) | Glacier ice microbial communities from Ngari, Tibet, China - 37_GP2_109.2 | ecosystem: Environmental > Aquatic > Freshwater > Ice > Glacier | place: China: Ngari, Tibet | collected 2018-07-31
CCCCCCTTTTTTCGCGCCTGCGCTGTGTTGATGAGCACGTACAATCGTCGAATCGATCATGGCGTATTCATTGCCGGCATCCTGTGCCAGCACCTGAAATATATGTTTCCACACCCCGCTCCTACTCCAGCGTGAATGTCGGGTATGAACGACGCGAAAGTCGCCAAAGCGTTCTGGCAGATCCCGCCATGGAACTCCTGACCGATAGCGATACAACACTGCGTTAACGAATAGACGATTGTCCCGCGAAGTCCTGCCAACATGCGCATCCCGTCCCGGGAGCAAATCTTTGATCTTCTCCCACTGATCATCCCGCAATTCATAACGCTTTGTCATCTCAGTTGACCTCTCGCATGCAGCACAGTTATTCCAAAGATAGGATTGGCCATACGAAGCCTAGAGAGTTCAACTCAATTGATGACAGGCCCTAGTCGTACGTCATGGTCTTGCGCATCACCGCCGGCTCGCGGTTGAGCACCGCCGCGAAGCTGTCGACGACGGTCTTGGTGGTGGCATTGTCCATCTTGGCAAGCACCACGAATCCTCAAACCGCTACAGAGGTCCAAAAGAAATTCCAGTCTCAACTTGTGCGAGACAAATCTCATCGTATGCGAGATTAATCTCAACTTATGCGCAACTCAACGGCCGGTCGCGCTTCGCACACGCCGCCCTTACGCGAACTTCGAAAAATCCGGCTTGCGCTTGTCAAAAAAGGCGGTAAACGCCTCTTTCGCTTCGGGCGCGCGCAGCATGGCGCTGAACAGTTCGACTTCGGCCACCAGCGCCGCCTCGATCTGCGCGGCGCGCGGCTGCTTCATCAGCGCCTTGGTGGCGCGCACCGAGGCCGCCGGCAGCGCCACCAGCTTGGCGGCCTGGCGCGACGCGAACGGGATCAGCTCATCTAACGGCAGCACTTTCGACACCAGCCCCATCTGGAACGCTTCCTGTGCCATGAACGCTTCTCCCAGCAGCAGCTTTTCGGCCGCGCGCGGGTAGCCGGCAATGGCCGGGAACAGCACGCTCGAGGCGAACTCCGGGCACAGCCCCAGCTGCACGAACGGCATGCTGAACTTGGCGTTGTCGGCGGCGTACACCAGGTCGCAATGCATCAGCAGCGTGGTGCCGATGCCGATCGCCGCGCCCGCCACCGCCGCCACCACCGGCTTGGTCGAGCCGGACAGCGCGCGCATGAACTGGTAGACCGGGCGCGACATGTCGGGCACGCCATCGGCCGGCGCATTCTTGAGGAAGTCGTCGAGGTCGTTGCCGGCGGTGAAAATCTCAGGTTTGCCGGTGATCAGGATTGCCCGCACCGCGTAATCCTGTTCGGCATCGACCAGTGCGTCGGCCATGCTCTGGTACATCGCCCCGGTAATCGCGTTCTTGCGCTCCGGGCGGTTGAATTCGATCGTCAGGATGCCGTCGGTCTTGCGGGTCAGGATGTCCATGCGTTTTCCTTGTGTGTGGCCATGAAAAGAAGGGCGCCAGGTGGTCCCGGGCGCCCTTTGTCGTTCATCGTTCGTCGTTCGATCCGGCCTTGTTACACCCGCTCGAAAATACCCGCCGCCCCCATGCCGGTGCCGACGCACATCGTCACCATGCCGTATTTAAGGTTATTGCGGCGCAGCGCGTGGATCACGGTGGCGGCGCGAATCGCACCGGTCGCGCCGAGCGGATGGCCCAGCGCAATCGCGCCGCCCATCGGGTTGACCTTGGCCGGATCGAGACCGAGGTCGCCGATCACCGCCAGCGCTTGCGCGGCAAATGCTTCGTTCAGTTCGATCCAGTCGAGCTGGTCCTGGGTGATGCCGGCCGCCTTCAAGGCGGCCGGAATCGCCACCTTCGGGCCGATGCCCATGATCTCCGGCGGCACGCCCTTGACGGCGAACGACGAGAATTTTGCTAGCGGCGTCAGGTTGTGCTCGCGCAGGATTTTCTCGCTGACGATTAACAATGCGCCAGCGCCGTCCGACATCTGCGAGCTGTTGGCGGCGGTGACGGAACCCTTGGCGGCGAACACGGGTTTCAGTTTGCCGAGCGACTCCATGGTCGAATCGGCGCGCGCGCCTTCGTCAGTGTCGACGGTGCGCGTCTTGATGTCGACCTGGCCAGTAGCCAGGTTCGGCGTGCGGGTGATGATCTCGACCGGGGTGGTCTCGTCCTTGAAAAAGCCGGCCTGCTGGGCGGCGATGGCGCGGCGGTGCGACTCGACCGCGAAAGCGTCCTGCTGCTCGCGCGAGATCTTCCACTGCTTGGCGACGTTTTCGGCCGTCAAACCCATGCCATAGGCCATGCCGACGTTTTCGTCGGTGAACATGTTCATGTTCATCGATGGATGGTGGCCCATCATCGGCACCATCGACATCGATTCGACGCCGCCGGCGATCATCACGTCAGCCTGGCCGACGCGGATGCGGTCGGCCGCCATCGCAATGGCGGTGATGCCGGAAGCGCAGTAGCGGTTGACGGTGACGCCGCCAACCGTCTTGGGCAGACCGGCCAGCAGCACCGACATGCGGGCAATATTGAAACCCTGCTCCGCTTCCGGGAACGAGCAGCCGATGATGGCGTCGTCGATCAGGGCCGGATCGAGGCCCGGCGCCTGTGCCATGGCGGCCTGGATCGCGCGGACCAGCAGGTCGTCCGGACGGGTGGTGCGAAACATCCCGCGCGGCGCCTTGCCGATCGGGGTGCGGGTGGCGGCGACGATGTACGCGTCTTGAAGTAATTTGCTCATGTTGTTCTTTCAGTGGTCTCGAACGTCGATCAGTTGCCGATCAGTTGCGGACGGGCTTACCGGTTTGCATCATGCCCATGATTCGTTCCTGCGATTTCGGGTTGTTCAGCAGTTCGAGGAAGGCCTTGCACTCCATGTCGAGGAACCACTGCTCGTTCACTACGCTGCCCTGGTCGACATCGCCGCCGGTGACGATCTCGGCGATCATGTCGCCCAGCTTGTAATCGTGCGCGGAGATGAAGCCGCCGTCGCGCATGTTGACCAGCTGGGCGCGGATAGTGGCCCAGCCGTAGCGCCCCGTCACTGCAACCGTCTTTTGCAACGGCGGCCGGTAGCCGGCGTCGAACATCGCGCGCGCTTCCACTTTCGCCACGTGCAGCAGCTCGTAGGCGTTGAACACGATGACGTCGTCTTGCTTCAGATAGCCCATCGCTTTCGCTTCCAGCGCCGACTTCGACACGTTGGCCATTGCCGCGTTGGTAAAACCGGCTTTCAGGAAGTGCAGGACATCGCTGCCTTTCGCGTCGTTCGATGCGCGCAGCGCCGCTTCCTTGAGGCCGCCGCCGGCCGGAATCAGGCCGACGCCTACTTCGACGAGACCAATGTACGACTCGATCGAGGCGACGCGTTTGGAGGCATGCAGCGCCATTTCGCAGCCGCCGCCCAACGCCAGGCCAGCCACCGCGGCCACCACCGGCACGCTCGAATACTTCATCGCCATGAAGGTGTTCTGCAGCAGCTTGATGCCCGGCTCCATCGCCTTGGCGCCGCCCTGCATGAACAGCGGCAGCGCGGCCTGCAAGTCGGCGCCGGCCGAAAACGCCCCGCCTTCGGCCGCATCGGTGTTCCAGATGACCAGGCCCTTGAAGTTTTTCTCGGCCTCGGCCTGCGCCATTTTCAGGCCGTTGATGACGCCTTCGCCGATCACGTGCATCTTGGTCTTCAGGGAGATAACCAGCACCTCGTCGTCCATGTGCCAGATGCGTACCGACTCGTCTTCGTGGAAGGTGGTGCCGGCGGTCTTGCCGTCGATGGCGCCGGTGCCGAATACTGGGGCGCGAAACGGCTGGCGCTGGTACACGGACAGTTCGGAGCGCGGCACGAAAGCGTTCTTCGAGGCCGAGTACGAACCTTCAGGGGTGTGCACGCCGCCCTTCTCTGCTACCTGCCCGCTGGTGACCCAGCCTGGTAACGGCGCGTCGCACAGGGCACGGCCTTCGGCGATATCCTGATTGATCCAGGTGGCGATCTGCTGCCAGCCGGCCGCCTGCCACGTTTCGAACGGGCCGACGTTCCACCCAAAACCCCAGCGCATCGCAAAGTCGACGTCGCGCGCGTTGTCGGCCACTTCGCCCAGGTGCACGGCGATGTAGTGGAACGCGTCGCGGAAGATCGCCCACAGGAACTGCGCCTGCGGGTTGGTCGATTCGCGCAGCGCCTTGAATTTCTTGACCGGATCTTTTTCTTTGAGGATGCGGGCGACGATGTCGGCTGCCTTGCCGCCGCCGGCGACGTACTCGCCGCTGGCAAAGTCGAGGCGCAGGATGTCCTTGCCGACCTTTTTATAGAAGCCGGCGCCGGCCTTTTGGCCGAGTGCGCCGCCGGCCACCAGTTTGGCCAACACGTCAGGCGTCTTGTACAGGGCAAAGAACGGATCGTCGGCCAGGTTGTCCTGCATGGTCTTGATCACGTGGCCCATCGTGTCGAGCCCGACCACGTCGGCGGTACGGAAGGTGCCGGACTTGGCGCGGCCCAGCTTGGCGCCGGTCAGGTCGTCGACGACGTCGACCGACAGGCCGAATTTTTCGGCTTCATGGATGGTGGCCAGCATGCCGAAGATGCCGACCCGGTTGGCGATGAAGTTCGGCGTGTCCTTGGCCCGCACGACGCCCTTGCCGAGCGTGGTGGTCAAAAAACCTTCCAGCTGATCGACGATCGCCGCGCCGGTGGCCGCCGTCGGGATGATCTCTACCAGGTGCATGTAGCGCGGCGGATTGAAGAAGTGGACGCCGCAAAAGCGCGCTTTCAATTCGGCGTCGAAGCCGTCGGCCAGTGCGGTGATCGACAGGCCCGAGGTGTTTGACGCAAAAATCGCGTTTGGCGCGATGTGCGGCGCGACCTTTTTGTACAGGTCGTGCTTCCAGTCCATGCGCTCGGCGATCGCTTCGATGATCAGATCGCAGCCGGCCAACAGCGCGAGGTCGTCTTCGTAGTTGGCGACTTCAATCAGGGCCGCGTCATCCTTGTTGGCGAGCGGCGCAGGGCTGAGTTTTTTGAGGTTCTCGATCGCGCGCAGCACGATGCCGTTCTTGTTGCCGTCCTTGGCCGGCAGGTCGAACAGCACCACCGGCACCTTGGCGTTGATGCAGTGGGCGGCGATTTGCGCGCCCATCACGCCGGCGCCCAGCACGGCGACTTTTTTGACGATGAAATTGGTCATGATTTTCCTTTTAATTTCGATATCGCTTGCATCGCCGTCCCCGCCTGCGCGGGGACGGCGGACTAATCAGAACAAATCAGCGTCGAGCGCCAGCAGGTTGGCCGAGCCGGACCGCGCCTGGCGGATCAGCATGGCGGTCTCGGGTTGCAGGCGGGCGAAATAAAAGCGCGCGGTGGCCAGCTTGGCCTTGTAAAAGTTGTCGCCCGAATCCTGCTTCTCCAACGCGATTTTTGCCATCTGCGCAAAAAAGTACGAGTACACCAGGTGGCCCAGCACGCGCAGGTAAGGCACGGCGGCGGCGCCCACTTCGTCCGGATTCTGGAACGCCTTCATGCCGATTTCCATGGTCAGCTTGGTGAGCTTGTCGCCCAGGTCGCCCAGCGGCGTGATGAATTCCGACAGCGCTTCATCGGTGCCGTTTTCTTCAACAAAAGCCTTGATCTTTTCGCCGAACTTGCGCAGCTTGGCGCCGTTGTCCATCAGGACCTTGCGGCCCAAGAGGTCGAGCGACTGGATCGTGTTGGTGCCTTCGTAGATCATGTTGATGCGGGCGTCGCGCACATACTGCTCCATGCCCCATTCGGCGATGTAGCCGTGGCCGCCGTAAACCTGCATCGCTTCCGACGTCGCGATCCACGCGTTGTCGGTAATGAAGGCCTTGATTACCGGCGTGAGCAGCGCCACTTCGTCGGCCGCTTCCTTACGCACGTCGGCGTCCGGGTGGTGCAGTTCGCGGTCGATCTGCAGCGCGACGTACGACGAAAAAGCGCGCGCGCCTTCGGCGTAAGCCTTGGCCGTGAGCAGCATGCGCCGCACGTCCGGGTGCACGATGATCGGGTCGGCCGCCTTGTCGGGCGCTTTGACGCCCGACAGGCTGCGCATCTGGATGCGGTCGCGGGCGTATACCAGCGCGTTCTGGTAGGCCACTTCGGTCAGGCCGAGCGACTGCATGCCGACGCCGAGGCGAGCCGCGTTCATGAACACGAACATGGCGTTCAGGCCCTTGTTGGGCTCGCCGATAATCCAGCCGCGCGCCGAGTCGAGGTTGATCTGGCAGGTCGAATTGCCGTGGATGCCCATCTTCTCTTCAATCGCGCCGCAGGTGATCGGATTGCGCTCGCCGATGCTGCCATCAAGGTTTGGCAGGAACTTCGGCACCAGGAACAGCGAGATGCCTTTCGAGCCTTCCGGCGCACCGGGCACGCGCGCCAGCACCAGGTGGACGATGTTGTCGGTCATGTCGTGCTCGCCGGCCGAAATGAAGATCTTCGAGCCGGTGATCAGCCACGAGCCGTCGTCCTGCGGCAGCGCTTTCGAGCGCAGCATGCCCAGGTCGGTGCCGCAGTGCGCTTCGGTCAGGCACATGGTGCCGGTCCATTCGCCCGACACCAGTTTCGGCAGGTAGGTCTTTTTCTGCTCGTCGGTGCCGTGTTCCTTCAGGCACTCGTAGGCGCCGTGCGACAGGCCGGGATACATCGACCAGGCCTGGTTGGACGAATTGAGCATCTCATAGAACGAATTATTGAGCACGATCGGCAAGCCCTGGCCGCCGTATTCCGGGTCGCACGCCAGCGCCGCCCAGCCGCCGGCGACGTACTGCTTGTAGGCTTCCTTAAAACCTTTTGGCGTCGTCACCGATTTGGTCGCTGCGTCGTAATGGCAGCCTTCGCGGTCGCCCGAGTGGTTCAGCGGGAACAGCACTTCCTGGGTAAATTTGGCGCCCTCTTCCAGTACCTGGTTGATGATGTCGGCATCGACATCCTCGAACTTTGGCATCAGTTTCAGCTCTTCCGAAACGTTGAGGAATTCGTGCAGCAAGAACTGCATGTCCCGAAGTGGCGCGACGTATTGACCCATGGTGATTCTCCTGGCGAAGGTAATAATGGTGGCTGAACCGGCTTGGCGCCAAGTTCAGCTGACTTGTTTCTTAGGCGGATTTTTGGTAATTCTCTATCAAGCGCTCGAAGCCGACCCGGGCGCGGTCGACGCTGCCCGGCATGCGCAAAAAGCGCGCGTCATGGTGCAGCGCCAGGATCATGCCGTACATCTCGTAGACCAGCTGCTCGGCGTCGGTGTCGGCCTTCAGGTCGCCGATCTCGATGGCTTGCTGGACGCAGCGCAGCAGCGCGCCTTGCCAGGCCCGCACCATCGACACCAGTTCTTCGCGGATCGGGCCGGGACGGTCGTCGTACTCGACGGCGCCGCTGATGTAGATGCAGCCGGAGGCAATCTCGACGCTGACACGCTTGATCCAGCGCGAAAACATCGATTTCAGGCGGGCAATACCGCGCGCTTCCTGCACGCTGGGGAAAAACACCTCCTGCTCGAAGCGGTGGTGATACAGCTTGAGCACCTCGAGCTGCAAATCCTCGCGCGAGCCGAAGTGGGCGAACACGCCTGACTTGCTCATGTTCATCTTGTCAGCGAGCAAGCCAATCGTCAGGCCTTCGAGCCCGTTCCGGCTGGCCAGATCGAGCGCGACATCGAGGATCGCAGCGCGGGTGAGCTCGCCCTTGCGCATGAATTTGACTGAAGTGTTGATAAGCTTACCCAATATGATTGACGGCGCCGCGCCATGCGCGAAAAATCCGAACGCTCGTACTATTATCCAGCCACGGGCAAATGTCAAACACGAAGTTTAGAGTTCAAGTTCTATTCGCTGGCCTTGCTCAGGGCGCGGCGGTCGTGCTTGCTCGGGCGGCCCTTGATCATGCTGCCTGGCTCGCGGTACAGTTTGCGTCCCTCCGCCTCGTTGGCGCGCCTGGCGATGCTCGCCTCGGTCTCGGCATACAGCAGGCGCGCCACCGGCGCGGCGCCGCGCTTGTCCGAAATTCCGATGACCGCCACTTCCCAGTTCTCGGCGCCGTTGTCGATCGCCAGCAGGTCGCCAGCCTTGACGGCGCGCGCCGGCTTGATGCGTTCGCCGCCGAGGCGAACCTTGCCGTTGTCGACGGCGTCGGTCGCCAGCGAGCGGGTTTTGAAAAAACGGGCGGCCCACAGCCACTTGTCGATGCGTACGTTGTCCATAATGTCTCGTCAGGCGTAACCGATGGTGAAAATGCGCATGGTAACCCGGTATAGGAAATACGCCGCTCCGTAGCCCAGGCGCCTGAAGCGGCCGACGTGGGCGAAATGGTCGGCATGGATCGCCACGCCGTCGGCCATGCCGCGTTCGATGTGGGCGCGCATGGTGCGCGCAAATTGCGCGTCCTTGACGACGACGTTTGCTTCCTGGTTCAAAAACAGCGACAGGCCGTCGCAATTGCTCGAGCCGACCGTCGACCAGTCCTCGTCGATCACGGCCACCTTCGCATGCAATTGCGTCTTGCGGTACTCGATGATCTGCACGCCGCAGTCGAGCAGCTTCGGATAGAACGAGCGGGCCACCATGTCCTGCAGCCAGAATTCGCCAACGCCGATCAACAGCCTGACCTCGACCCCGCGCTGGGCCGCATGCGACAGCGCCTCGCGGAACTTGCGGCCCGGCGCAAAGTAGGGATTGGCCAGCAGCACGCTGTGGCGCGCGCGGCCAAGCGCGTGCAGATAGGCGCGCTGGATCGTGCGGCGGTTGCGCAGGTTGTCGCGCACCACGAACCCGGCCTGCATCGGCGCCAGGCCAGCAGGCAACGGGCGCTCGCGCATCTCGCGCAGCAGGCTGAGCCGCCTCACAAAACCGAGGTGGCCGACCCGCGCCCATTGCGCCTGCGTCTCGCGGTGGATTTGCGCCACCAGCGGGCCGTTCACCTGCACCGCGAAATCCCAGCGCGGCGCCGGCAGCGGTTCGTGCGGCCTGTAATCGCGCAGCATGTCGTCGTTGATATTGATGCCGCCCACAAAGGCGACTTTGCGGTCGACCACGACGATCTTGCGATGGGTGCGGGTGACGCCGCGCCTGAACCAGGGGTTGAACGCGCGGTAAAACACGCCGGCTTCGGCAAACGCCTGGCCGAGCAGTTTTGCCTGCCTGCGGCCGGTGCCGAACCAGTCGGTCACCACCCGCACCTTGACGCCGCGCCCGGCGGCGCGCACCAGCGCCGCCCGTACCGACAGGCCGGTGGCGTCGGCGCCGAAGATGTAGGTTTCGAAATGGATATCCTGACGGGCGCCGTCGATGGCGGCGATCATCGCCGGGAACAAGGCCTGGCCGGACTCCAGCAGGCCGACCTGATTATGTCCGACATAATTTACCGAATGCATAGGCAAGTAAAAAAGTTGCGGTAGCCTCAGGACAGCTTGAGGGTGGCGACGATCGGCGCGTGATCCGACAGTTTCGCCCACAAGCTACCATGCAATACCTCGGCCGTGTCAACCTTAAAGCCGCGCACGTAAATCCGGTCGAGGCGAAACCACGGCAGCATGGCCGGGAAAGTGCGCGCCGGACGCACCGGCTGGACGCCGCCGATCAGGTTGCGCACCCGTGTGCCAAACCCCGTGCCGGAGCCCTGCTCGTCAAATACCTCAACCACGCCGAGTTTGTCGCGCAGCTTGGCGCTGAGGGTATTGCGCCAGTCGTTGAAGTCGCCGGCGATGATCACCGGCTCGCCGTTCGGCGCCGACGCCATCACCGCCTCGATCAGCGCCGTGGTCTGGCGCCCCCGGCCCGATTCGAACAGGCCGAGATGGACAACGTAGCAGTGGACTGGCCCGTTTGGCGTTTCGAGGACGCAATGCAGGATGCCGCGCTGTTCGTACGCGTGATCGGAAATGTCGTGGTTGCGCTGGTCGCCGATCGGGAACGCGCTCAACAACGCGTTGCCGTGGTGGCCGTGGTCGTACACCGCATTCATGCCGTAAGCCGAATGATGGGATTCTCCAGCGAAATACTCGTGCTGGGCCGCTACTGGCCAATGCCGCTTGCCGTTGCTTTCCTCGCCGAACTTGGCGGAAAACTTCTCGTGCTTGCCCTGCACTTCCTGCAAGAACACGACGTCGGCCTCGAACAGGGAGATGGCCCTTTTTAACGCGAGAACGCGTGGCCGGCTGCCAATCGACGACACGCCTTTGTGGATGTTATAGGTTGCGACACGAAGTTTCATGAGAACATTCTAACCGTATCCGACGATGTTTTTTAGCAAGCACGTCTATCGTGCGCTGCCCGCCCTGCATCCACGACCGCCCCTGAAATTGTCTTGATGCGCGGAGCTTCAGACGGTAGTTTCAAAAAAGAAGATTTGTGGAACTAGCCCAGATGGCGTTTTAGCTGCAGGATCGCTTCCGCGTTGGACGACGAAAAACAGCGGTCGGCCGCCTCGACCCGGGGCAGCCAGGCATAATTTACGTGCTCGCGGGGACTGAGGGTGATGACGGTATCAATCGGCACGCAGACGCTGAACACGTGCTCGGTGTTGTGGCTGACGCCAGGGGCGTAGCGGTGGCGCCAGAGCGGATAAATTTCGTAGACGTTGGACAGCTGCCAGTCGCGCAGCACAATGGTGGCGCCGCCGGCGACGATGCCGGTTTCTTCGAACAGTTCGCGCACCGCCGCATTCGACAAGGGCTCGTCGGGCGCATCGAGCGAACCGGTGACCGATTGCCAGAAGCCCGGCTTGTCGGCGCGCTCGATAAGCAGCACCTGAAGGTCAGGAGTGTGGATGACGACCAGTACGGATTCGGGGATTTTGTGGGGCACGTTGGCGACCAGGTTCGTAAAAGAAGATATCGGTCTGCGTCGTCCTCGCGAACGCGGGGGACCCCATTCATGCGCATCATCCGTGGCTACCGAGGCGAGCCAACGGTCTTCGCGCAACTTGGGTCCCTGCATTCGCGAAGACGACGGCGCATGAGTCAACGGCTAGCGTTCACACAGCCCCCCCAAAAAAAGGGCCAGTCTGATTTTCGCACAACGCGCGAAAAAAAGCCTGGCCCCTGATTGTCCCGCGCCGCAGGTGTTATGCCACCTTCGGCTCTGCGTTACGCAAACGGATGTGCAGCTCTTTCAACTGCTTCTCGTCCACTTCGGACGGCGCGTTGGTCAGCAGGCACTGGGCGCGCTGGGTTTTCGGGAAGGCGATGACGTCGCGGATCGAGTCGGAACCGGTCATCATCGTGACGATGCGGTCCAGGCCGAACGCCAGGCCGCCGTGCGGCGGCGCGCCGTACTGCAGCGCGTCGAGCAGGAAGCCGAACTTCAATTGCGCTTCTTCGGCGTCGATCTTCAGTGCGCGAAATACCTTGCTTTGCACTTCTTCGCGGTGGATACGGATCGAACCGCCGCCCAGTTCCCAGCCGTTGAGCACCATGTCGTAGGCTTTCGAGATGCACGCGCCCGGGTCGGTCTCGAGCATGTCTTCGTGGCCGTCTTTCGGCGCCGTGAACGGATGGTGGGTAGCGTTCCAGCGGCCCGACTCTTCATCGTGCTCGAACATCGGGAAGTCGATCACCCACAGTGGTTTCCAAACGTCGTCGAACAGCCCGGCCTTCTTGCCGAAATCCGAATGGCCGATTTTCACGCGCAAGGCGCCGATGGCGTCGTTGACGACCTTGGCCTTGTCGGCGCCGAAGAAAATCAGGTCGCCGTCCTGGGCGCCGGTCAGCGCGATGACCTGGGCCAGCGCCGCGTCATGCAGGTTCTTGACGATCGGCGACTGCAGGCCGTCACGGCCCTTGGCCGCTTCGTTGACCTTGATGTAGGCCAGGCCGCGGGCGCCGTAGATGCCGACGAACTGGGTGTAGGCATCGATTTCCGAGCGCGGCATGCTGCCGCCCTGCGGTACGCGCAGGCCGACCACGCGCCCGCCGTCCATGTTGGCGGCGCCGGCGAAGACTTTGAAGTCAACGTCCTTCATCACCGCCGTCAGGTCGGTAAATTCCAGCTTCACGCGCATGTCCGGCTTGTCCGAGCCATACAGGCCCATCGCGGCGTAGTAGTCCATGACAGGGAACGGGTTCGGCAGGTCGATGTCGAGCGTGTTCTTGAAGACGACGCGGATCATGTCCTCGAACAGGTCGCGGATTTCCTGCTCGGACAGGAACGACGTCTCGCAGTCGATCTGGGTAAATTCCGGCTGGCGGTCGGCGCGCAGGTCTTCGTCGCGGAAGCACTTGGTAATCTGGTAGTAGCGGTCGAAGTTGGCCACCATCAGCAGCTGCTTGAACAGCTGCGGCGACTGCGGCAGCGCGAAGAACTTGCCGGCGTTGACGCGCGACGGCACCAGGTAGTCGCGCGCACCTTCGGGCGTGGACTTGGTCAGCATCGGTGTTTCGATGTCGATGAAGCCGAGCGCGTCGAGGTATTTTCGCACTTCCATCGTCACCTTGTAACGCAGGCGCAGGTTGTTTTGCATCTGCGGGCGGCGCAGGTCGAGCACGCGGTGGGTCAGGCGGGTGGTCTCGGACAGGTTGTCGTCATCTAACTGGAACGGCACGGCGACCGAGGCGTTCAGCACTTCCACGTTCGACGCGGTGATTTCGATTTTGCCGGACTTGAGGTTGCTGTTGACGGTACCCTCCAGGCGGTTGGTGACGACGCCGGTAATGCGCAGGCAGTACTCGTTGCGGACCGCCTCGGACGCCTTGAAAACGTCGGCACTGTCCGGATGGCAGACGATCTGCACCAGGCCTTCGCGGTCGCGCAGGTCGATGAAGATGACGCCGCCGTGGTCGCGGCGCCGATGCACCCAGCCGCACAGGCTGACGGTTTGGCCCAGCATTTCTTCAGTGACGAGGCCGCAATAGTGAGTACGCATGGTGGACATATTATTCTCGATCCAGGTTGGTTAATTCGTTGGGCGCCGGCGCCGGCGCCGGTGTCGACCCGGCTCGTTTGGCCGGCGTCTCGGGAGCGACGACGCCCATCGAGACGATGTATTTAAGGGCGGCGTCGACCGACATGTCCAGTTCGACGATCCGGCTGCGCTCCATCATCAGGAAGAAGCCCGAGGTCGGGTTCGGGGTGGTCGGCACGTACACGCTGACGTAGTCGCCGGACAGGTGGTTCTGGACGTCGCCGCCGGGCACCCCGGTCAGAAAGCCGATGGTGTACGAGTTGGCGTGCGGGTAAGGCAGTAGCACTGCCTTGCGGAAGGCGTTGCCGGACGACGAAAACAAGGTGTCGGACACCTGCTTGACGCTGCCGTAGAGCGAGCTGACCACGGGAATGCGGTGCAGCAGGCGCTCCCACAGCCGGACGACGTAGTTGCCGACCAGGTTGTTGGTCAGCAGGCCGGTGAGGAACACGATGGCGATCGTCAGGATGGTGCCAAGGCCGGGAATGTCGAAGCCGATCAGGGTGCGCGGCTGCCAGCGCTCAGGAACGATCAACAGCGACTGATCCATTGTGCTGATTACCAGGTTCAGGACCCAGGCCGTGATGGCGAGCGGAACCAGAATCAGTAATCCGGTAATGAAATATTTACGCATTGATTTCTCAGGTGGTTGTCAGGCGAACCGGCCTGCAGCCGGTTCGCTTCAAGTGGTGCTGTTAGTGGTACTGCCGCCGGTCGGGGCAGCCGGCTTGGCGCTGGCAGGCGTGCTACCGCCGGCGGCGGCTGCGGGGGGCGCCGCCGCAGGGGCCGCAGCCGGCCCGGTGGCGGGCGCACCACCTTCCGGGGCAGCATTGGCGGCAGCGGCGGCCGGCGTGGCGCCGCCACGGAAATCGGTGGCGTACCAGCCGGTTCCCTTGAGCTGGAACCCGGCGGCAGTAACTTGCTTCTTAAAACTTGGCTTGCCGCACGACAGGCACACTGTCAGTACCGGGTCGGACATCTTTTGCAAGACATCCTTGGCAAAACCGCATTCGTCGCAGCGGTAGGCGTAAATCGGCATCGAGAACTCCGCAAAAATCGTCAAAAAACCCTGAATTATAAAGCTTTTATCGCCGGCCTTGACTGGAATCGGAGAAAGCCCGCCGGCGGGTGCGACCGGCAATCCGGCGTCGCGGCCGACCGGTGTTGTTTTTCGTCCGGGCAAGTAAAAAAGTGTTTGCCCAGGATCAACTTCAATGATTAAATATCAGCCCTCAAGACAAGAAACAGAAATCGGCGCGATGTGCGTAACATCGCCGCACGACATACAAGAAGATGGCATTAAGGAGCCCGCCTGTGCGGGCTTTTTTTCGTCCCTACCGGCGCCGCCACACCATCCAGCGTTCCTTGCCATCAAACACGGCGATCGAGTCGCTCACCGCGGCGTCCTCGATGCACGCGAAGAACGGATCGAGCAAAACGTCCAGCGCCTCGCGCGCGATGCCGAACGGCGGCCCTTTCGCTTCATCATCGAAAAAAAAGAAGCCCGCCAGCAGACCACCGGGCGCCAGCAGGTCGGCCCAGCGCGCCGCCACGCGCGGCCACATGGTTTTTGGCAAGGCGCACAGGAAGGCGCGTTCGTAGACCAGGTCAAGCTGGCTGGCCGGCTGGTAGCCGAAAAAATCAGCCTGCACCACGTTGTCGGCCCACTGGCCCAGCCCGGCTTTCGCCTTGGCGACCGCGGCCGGGGAAAAATCGATCGCAACCGCGTCCCAGCCCTGCTCTGACAAAAACGCCAACTCGTAGGCGGCGCCGCAACCGGGGATCAAGGTCGCCAGAGGCGTCGCCGAGCCGGCGACAAAATCGCGCAATGCCTGCGGCACGCCGCCGCGATCCCACGGCGTAAAGCCGCGCTCGAAGCGCTCGTCCCAGAAACGCGGCGTAGAAGGATCGCGGGAGGCAAATTGTGCCATGTGAACGTAGTTGTTTATAGTTGCTTATGGTTGCTTATATTTACTTATAGCACCGGTTGAAACCGCAGGAAGAGCTGGAAGGCGCCCAGGCCGACCCCCAGCGCAACGGCAAAATACACGAAGAAACCGAGCATCCGGTTGGTGCGGCGCTGCTCGGCCACCAGCAGCTTGAGCAGTTCGGTGTCGGCGCCGTGCGGCCGCTGGGCGTTTTCCAGCGCGCGGTGGACCAGGCGTGGCAGCTGCGGCAGGATGTGACCGTAGCGCGGCGCCTCGGCCTTCAGGCGCTCGAACATGCCCTTGATGCCGATCTGTTCGCCCATCCAGCGCTCCAGGTACGGCTTGGCGGTCTTCCACAGGTCGAGGTTAGGGTCGAGCTGGCGCCCCAGCCCTTCGATATTGAGCAGCGTCTTTTGCAGCAGCACCAGTTGCGGCTGGACTTCGACGTTGAAGCGGCGCGAGGTCTGGAACAGGCGCAGCAGGATCTGGCCGAACGAAATATCTTTCAACGGGCGGTCGAAAATCGGCTCGCAGCAGGCGCGCACGGCCGACTCAAGTTCGTCAACGCGCGTGTCGGGCGGCGCCCAGCCCGATTCGATGTGAGCCTCGGCCACGCGCTTGTAATCGCGCTGGAAAAAGGCGAGGAAATTTTGCGACAAATAATCTTTGTCGAAATCGTTGAGGGTGCCGACGATGCCGAAGTCGAGCGCGATATAGCGGCCGAAGGTTGCCGGCGCGATCGAAACGAGGATGTTCCCCGGGTGCATGTCGGCATGAAAAAAGCCGTCGCGAAACACTTGCGTAAAGAAAATCTCAACGCCGTCGCTCGACAGTTTTTTCAGGTCGACGCCTTCGGCGGCCAGGCGCTCGATCTGCGACACCGGGATGCCGTGCATGCGTTCCATCACAATGACGCTGCTGGAACAAAAGTCCCAGTACATCTCGGGCACCATCAACAGATTCGAATTGGCAAAGTTGCGCCGCAGCTGGCTGGCGTTGGCCGCTTCGCGCATCAGGTCGAGCTCGTCGTGCAGGTATTTGTCGAATTCGGCGATGACCTCGCGCGGCTTCAGGCGCTTGCTGTCGGCCCACCAGCGTTCGGTCAGGCCGGCGGCGACGTGCATTAGCGCGACGTCCTCGTCGATCGACTTCTTCATGCCGGGGCGCAGTACCTTGACGGCGACTTCCTTGCCGTTTTTGAGCACCGCGAAGTGGACCTGGGCAATCGAGGCGGACGCCACCGGGTCGCGCTCGAAACTGGCGAACAACTGCTCCGGATGGGAGCCGAGCGAGCGGGTGATCTGCGCGATGGCCAGGTCCGAATCGAACGGCGGCACCCGGTCCTGCAGCCGCGCCAGCTCGTCGGCGATGTCGGGCGGCATCAGGTCACGGCGGGTCGACAACACTTGGCCGAACTTGACGAAGATCGGGCCCAGTTCTTCAAGCGCCATGCGCAGGCGCTTGCCACGCGGGGCGGAAATGTCGCGCCAGAAAATGATTGTATTAATCAGCTTGGCGGTGCGCGGCACTTTCAGGCCGGAAATGGCGATTTCGTCGAGGCCGTACTTAGTGGCAACCCGCAAGATTTTGAGGAGGCGCAGGAAATTCAATATCATCAATGATCCACCGGGTTTCCAGGGTTATTGCCCGCCTGAGCGGGGGCAGTTTTCACGCCGGCGCCGCGCGCGAGCAGGCCTTGTTCCAGCCTGGCGATGCGTTTGGCGGCGCGCTCGACGTCGTCGCGCAAGCGGCAGACGTCGCTTGTCAACGCTTCCAGCATGGCTGGGCGGACCAGTACCGGTTGCTCGTCGAGGAAGTATTCGACCAGGTTCTCGCTCAGCTTGCGCTGGGTCGAGCGGGCTTGCTCGGCAACGTCGCGGGCGCCTTCGACGATGCGGCGGGCGACGATCGGCCCCGTCAGCTTTTCGAGGTCATGCTCGGCTTCCCAGCGCAAGGT
>Ga0326735_1000114_pt1 | contig 16781 bp, 11 predicted proteins | sample 37_GP2_1092_FD_207945 | JGI IMG/M metagenome (GOLD analysis project Ga0326735, IMG submission 207945) | Glacier ice microbial communities from Ngari, Tibet, China - 37_GP2_109.2 | ecosystem: Environmental > Aquatic > Freshwater > Ice > Glacier | place: China: Ngari, Tibet | collected 2018-07-31
GCGGTGGCGCCGCCACCCGGCGCGGCACGTCGAAGGAGCAGGTTTGCGTGCTGGTGGCGCGCGACAGGACCGGGCAGACACTCAACTTCGTCACCGGTCGCGGCCCGGTCAGCAAGGCACAACTGCATCAATGTCTGCGCCCAGTGCTTGATCAGGATATCTTGCTGGTCAGTGATTCGAACGCTGCCTATCGCTACTTCGCGCGCGAGGCAGAGATCAGCTACGAGTCGATTAATGTGTACGCCAAACAGCGGGTGCGCGGCGCCATTCACGTTCAAAACGTCAATGCGTATCACAGTCGCTGCCGTCAGTGGCTACGACGCTTCCACGGCGTGGCGACACACAATCTCGCCAATTACCTTGGATGGCCATGGGCTCTCGATGCCCATCGCATCAATGCACCGTTGGAACTACTGAAGGCATCCGTCGGAGTGTTTCCACATTTAGCCGCGACATAGCTAAAAATAACGATCTATTTGAAAAATAAGCGACAGACCATGTCTATCGCCTTGAAAACGTGGTCTGCCCCCTATTTCCCTGCTATTTCCCTATTTCCCCTATTTCCCCTATTTCCGGTCCAGCTTTACCAGTTGGCGTAATCGGGCACCAGCGCCCGCCCGCCGAAGTCGCTGTCGCGCGGAACGTAGCGCTCGTACGCTGCGCCTAACCGGTTCCTGAATTCGGCGCTCGGCTGCTGGGTCCATGCATTCGACAGCGTCACGACGATCTGGCTGTGATTGCAGGTATCGATGAAGCACTTGAAGTCATGGATATTCTCGATGCCGTAAGTATCTTCCGCCGGCGTGAAGGCGATCACCGGCAAGTCGACGTCATTCAAGAATGGCCTTGCGGACTCATCGCTGTGCCACAGCACATTGGCGCCGCCCACCATGCTGTTGATCAACTGGCAAACCAATTGGATGCGTTGGGTTATATTACCCAGTTTGGTGCCCACACCCATGTGGGTGAAATCGCGCTCGAGAACGTCCACGTTATGCCGTTCGGCCGCACCGACAGAGCCCCTGACGGTGCCCAGCGGTCGATGATCTGCGCCGCGCGGATGGTAATCCTTCAGGAAGGGCCACACCGCGAACAGGTCGTAGTCACCGGTAATCGCATTCTTGTAATGTTCTCCCGCATGCAGCCGGTGTCCGGGCGGGTTGGTCATCGCCAGCATCGGCTCGTAGGCCGCGCCATAGCGCGGATGGTAACGAACAATCGCGCTACCCTTTTCCTGTGTCCATTTCTTCCCATGCTGGGTATTATCAAAATACACGTCCCACAAGTTGGTGCCGCGCTCCGGATTGTGAATCAGGCTGTAATTGAACGCGATACCGGTACTGTGCTCGGCCCGACCATCGTATCGGCCCGCCACTCTGCGCTGGGCATTGATCAGGCCTTGTCCAAGCAGCCAGTCGCGCCGCGCGCCCGAGATCGACAACGGCGTCACCGATGCCTTCCATCCCTGGCCTTCGGCATCAAGTTCGATCGCTTCGCGGTGCTTCCTGCGATTGAAGTCGGCGTTGCGCATGCCCGACTTGTTGAGCCGAGGATCGCGCAGCACGAAGCCGGCCATCGGCCCCCAATCGCACGACTTGCCGTGGATGCGATAACCCTTGGTATCGTAACCATCGTCCAGCAAGCCATGGCAGGTCGGCCCGGTGGCCCGAACGATGATCACACACCGCTGGCTGCGCGCCACTTCCAGAAACGCGAGCTTATGCCGCTCCGGCATGCCGATGACCTGCTCCAGAAACAATGGATCGTTGATCCTCATGCAAACTCCTTGGAAATGATCAAATAGGCAAGACCAAAAGGTCAGACCGTGTTTTATTTTCAACCAAAAAATCCGGTCAAACACGCCAATTGAATGGACTAAAAACAGACTCTGTCCCTTATTTCGTTCAAGCGAAGAGGGTCAGAAAATCATCCATTATTTAAAAAATAAGCGACAGACCATGTCTATTGCCTTGAAAACGTGATCTGTCTCCTGTTTTACATTTCGCGCTATTTCTTGGGGTTAATCGTATATTTTTGAAGCCAACGATTTGACCCCGTCCACCGACAAAATCGTCGCCAGGGTTTTCGCGTATTTCGTGCGGTCATCGCTGAGCTCCTTGCACAAGGTAGCGATGATTGCCTGCGCTTTCCGGCATCCCCCGGCGATGATCGCAGCAGGCGGAGCCTCGGCAGGCCATGCGTTCCGTGGTTCTCTGGGATCGCCGAAACTTGGGGCGGCAGGCGGATTCACATTCAGACTACTTGCATCGGCGATCTTGTTGCCCTTGGGATGGGAAGGGAGACGATACGTTTCTTTTTCCAGCGCGGGGAAGGACTGCGGGCGCGCGTTCTGCCAAATATCATGCGCAATCTGACGCTTGCGGCTACCCACCTTAGGACTGAGCAAGTTATATAATTTTTCGGGCATCGTGTACAGCAGCGGTACGACAAACAGGGAAGCACCGAATTTAGCTACCCCAATGTCGTGCCGCTCGGCCAGATAATAGGCGTGGGCGTCGCATTTTCCGCAGGTGCAGGTGTACAAACCGGCGCCGCCCTTGTTGCGCGGTACCAGATCCCACAGGCGAAATGATACCTGCGCCGATTTCGCTACCTGCGCAGCGCCGATCCATACAGCCAGGACCGGCGCGAGGCTGCCTGCGGCTGCAACCGCGGCTGTCGCGACGATCCCGCCGGTGACTGAGGGACCCGCGTAGGCAGCGGACACGCCATACCCTGCCGCCTTTTTGACGATGGCTTCGCCGGCGACGGTCGCCACGGTTTTGGCTTTGCCTCGCGCTCCAAAATCCCAATTGAGCGAAACATCCTTTAACTTCTCTTTGATCGCCGCGTAGCCCACCACCTTGCTGCTGTATGCGGCGGCCCGCAGGTCGACCAATACTTGATCGAGCTCTGGCATTATTTCAATTGGCATGACATTCCTTGTTTATTAACAGTTGTTAAAAACACCCACGATGAAATAATAATAGGGACCAGAGCACGATTAAATAAGGCCATGGCCACTCCCGGCTACGCTGTCTACCAGGTACAGACAGAATTCAAAATCTCACTCAAACCGATACCCAAACCCGCCATCCTGCACGCTGACATTGACACGCTCAACTGCAGTCCCCTCCATCATCCTCACCAAAAACTCCTTCGAAATATCCGGCAGCATCGTGTTGGTCAGAATCGCATCGATCATCCGCCCGCCCGATTCACTCTCGGTACAACGCGACACCACCAGCTTGACAACGTCGTCGCTGTAGTCGAACGGAATCTTGTAGCGCGTCTCGACGCGCTTCTTGATGCGGTTCAGTTGCAGCACGACGATCCTGGCCAGCATGTCGTCGGACAGCGGGTAATACGGGATTGCGACCAGGCGGCCCAGCAATGCGGGCGGGAAAATCTTCAGCAGCGGTTCGCGCAGCGCCTTGGCCATGCCTTCGGGGTCGGGCATCAGTTCGGGGTCCTTGCACAGGCCGGCGATCAGGTCGGTGCCGGCGTTCGTCGTCAGCAGGATCAGCGTGTTCTTGAAATCGATGAAGCGCCCTTCGCCGTCTTCCATGAAACCCTTGTCGAAGACCTGGAAGAACATTTCGTGCACGTCGGGATGGGCTTTTTCCACTTCGTCGAGCAGCACGACGGAATACGGCTTGCGCCGCACCGCCTCCGTGAGCACGCCGCCTTCACCGTAGCCCACATAACCGGGCGGCGCGCCCTTCAGCGTCGACACCGTGTGGGCTTCCTGGTATTCGCTCATGTTGACGGTGATCAGGTTCTGCTCGCCGCCGTACAGCGCCTCGGCCAGCGCCAGCGCCGTTTCGGTCTTGCCCACGCCCGAGGTGCCGGCCAGCATGAAGACGCCGATCGGTTTGTTCGGGTTGTCCAGGCCGGCGCGGCTGGTCTGGATGCGCTTGGCGATCATGTCCATCGCGTGGTCCTGACCGATCACGCGCTGGCCCAGGCTGGCGGCAATCTTCAGGATGGTTTCCATCTCGTTGCGCGCCATGCGCCCCACAGGAATGCCGGTCCAGTCGCCGACCACCGCCGCAACCGCCTGGTAATCGACGGTGGGCAGGATCAACGGGGTTTCGCCTTGCAGCAGCGTCAATTTCTCCTGCACGGCGTTCAATTGCGCCAGCAGGTTCAGGCATTCGCTTTCCGAGTTGGCACGGCGGTCGCCATCAAGCAAGCCTTCGGCCGCCGCCTCGGCGGTGGCGTCAAACTCCAGCTTGCTGCCGGTCCCTTCGACAGGCAGAATGCCGGCGCGCAGTTTGGCGCGCAAGTCCAGCAACTGGTCGACCAGGGCCTTCTCTTCGGCCCAGCGCGCATCCAGACCCGCCAGGCGCAATCGCTCGCTAACCAGCAGTTCGGTTGCGTCGGTCTCGCGTTTGCCGATGACGATGCCGATCGCCTTTTCGCGACCGATAATGCCCAGTTCCGTCTCCAGTGCCTCGATGCGCTTGCGGCAATCGTCCACTTCGGCCGGCGTCGCGTGCAGGCTGACGGCAACGCGGGCGCAGGCGGTGTCGAGCAGGCTGACCGATTTGTCGGGCAACTGGCGCGCCGGAATGTAGCGGTGGCTCAAGCGAACGGCCGCTTCCAGCGCTTCGTCCAGAATTTGCACTTTGTGGTGGCTTTCCATCGTCGAGGCGACGCCGCGCATCATCAAAATCGCCTTGGCTTCGTCCGGTTCGTCGACCTGAATGGTCTGGAAGCGGCGCGTCAAAGCCGGGTCTTTTTCGATGTGCTTCTTGTACTCGGCAAAGGTGGTCGCGCCTATCGTGCGCAAGGTGCCGCGTGCCAAGGCTGGCTTCAACAAGTTTGCCGCTTCGCCGGTGCCGGCCGCGCCGCCCGCGCCGACCAAGGTGTGGGTTTCGTCGATGAACAAGATGATCGGCTTGACGCTGGCCTGGACTTCGTCGATGACCGAGCGCAGGCGCTGCTCGAACTCGCCCTTCATGCTGGCGCCCGCTTGCAGCAGGCCGACGTCGAGCGAGCGCAACTCCACATCCTTCAGAGCTGGAGGCACATCGCCGCGCGCGATGCGCTGGGCAAAGCCTTCGACCACCGCCGTCTTGCCGACGCCGGCTTCGCCGACCAGGATCGGGTTGTTCTGGCGCCGCCGCATCAGGATGTCGACCACCTGGCGGATTTCATCGTCGCGCCCGACGATCGGGTCCATCTTGCCGCGTCGAGCCTGCTCGGTCAGGTCGACGGTGAACTTCTTCAACGCTTCCTGCTTGCCCAACGCGGCCGGGGCGATCGCGCCACTGGCCTCGCCGGGTCCAGCACCGCCGCCCGAAAAACCGTCGGTGGCAACCATCTGCGCTTCGGGTGAAGCGTTGAGCAGCTTGGCGAAATGCTCGCTCAAATGCTCGATCTTGATTTTTTCGAACTGCTTCGACAGAGCGAACAGCGCATTCTTCAGGCCGTTGGTCTTCAGCATGCCGATGAGCAGATGGCTTGATCGGATCTGCGATTCGCCAAACATCAGCGTGCCGTAGACCCAGGCCCGCTCGACCGCATCGATCAGTTGCGACGACAGGTCGGTGACCGACGTCGAGCCGCGCGGCAAGCGATCGAGCGCCGCCGTCAGGTCGCGCGCCAGCGTGGCCGGGTCCAGCTCGTAATGCCTGATGATGCGCACCAGATCAGAATCTTGCATCTGCAGCAACTGGTGTACCCAGTGCCCCAATTCCACATACGGATTGCCGCGCAGCTTGCAAAACACGGTGCTGCTTTCGATGGCGCGGTAACACAGGCTGTTCAATTTTCCGAATAATGCTACGCGGCTGATGTCGGCCATGATGATCCTTGCTGCCCGTGCGGGCGTGGTTGGCGATTGGGGTGATGAGGCCTATTAATTCGGATCGGCACCGGGGTTGCGAACGTTGATACATAACTGGTCCGGATTCTTTGTCAATGGCGCGCTCGCCAGCCAGGAATTCCAGCCCAGGCGCGTGGCGCCGCCCAGCCTCAGGGCGGGTACCTCTTCCTTCTTCAGGATCAGTTGCACATCCCAGTCCAGCACCAGGCCGGCGTAATTGCGCACCCAGGCGCGCAGGCGGGCCATGCTGTCGCCGCCCGGCAGCAGACGCTGGTAATCACCATGGCCGAGCGGCCCGAACACGATGCGAAACTTGTTCTGGCTATCCCACACCTTGCTGCCCAGCACAGTCGATATGCCGAGCGCGTTGCTGCCGGTGAAGCGGCCCAGGCGCGACTGGCTGTCCGCCGGCAGCAGCATCCAGTGGCCGATGAATTGTTCGATGCGCACCGGCAACTTGAAAAATTCGGACAGGATCGTCGCCAGGCCCGTTGCCGGGCGCGCGCGCCCGGCCAGCAAGCCGGCGAAGTGCAGCTTGGCGAAATCGCTGACCGCATCGCGCCCGCGCATGCTCGGGGCGCCGATGCCGAACAGGCTGCCCACGTAATCGGTAAAGCGGTCTTCCGCTTCCCGGTCCAGGCTGATGGCCGGTTCGGTGCTGGCGCGGGCGCGGTAAAACAGCGCCAGCATGCGGTGGTGAAACATGTCGAGAAACGCTTGCAGCGTCGGGTCGGCGCCGTTGCGCACGCGCTCGCGCACATATTCGGTGAAGTGGGTCGGCATCGGGCCGTTGGCGCCCAGCAAACCAAAAAAATTGACTACCAGCCGGGCCGGGCGCTCGCCCGTTGCCGGCACGTAGCGGCTCAAAGCGCCCGGATGGAAGACCAGCGCCGGGTCTTGGCCGAAGCGCACCGCGTCGTCGCGCAGGCGTAGCGAGGCGCCGATGCGCGGCTTGTCAGGATGGGCATTCTCGATCAGGCGCAGCGCCTGAAAAAAATCCATGCCCGTCACCTTGGCGGCCAGCAGTTGCGACAGTGCTACAGGATCGCGCATGCGCCACTCCTGGCCGGCCAGCGCATGATGTCGCCGCGCGCCAGCGTGCACACCACGGTTTCGGTGAACGAGTTGATCGACACGTACTGGGCAAAAAACTCGTTCAGCACCGCACCCAGCAAAAACGGGCCACTGCCCTCGAACGCGGCATCGTCGAACGTGACGGTGATCTGCAAGCCACGCCCGAACGCGATCGGCCCCGGGCTGGGCATGCGCCGCGTGATCGGCGTCGAAGCGATCGAGCACACGCCTTCGATCTGGCGCTGGGCATTGAGGTCGCCGGCCGGACAGTACAGCGTCAGCATTTCACGCAAAGCAGCCGCGCCCTGCTGCGGGTCGCTGTCGACCAGCGACAGGTAATTGAGCGACAGCTTGTTGAGCAGGCGCCAGGCTACGCTGCCTTCCGCGAACGACGGAAACGGCAAGCTGGGGCCGGCGATGCAGCGCACCGATGCCACCGGAGCGCCCGCATCGAGAATGAAATCGGTCTTGCCGACACCGATCGACATCGCCAGTGGCAAGTCGCGGTTGGTGCACAGCACGCCGATGCCAAGCTGGCGCAACTCGGTGCTGTAGGGCGCCTCGCTGGCATCGACGATGGCAATGTAGGTTTCGCTGCCGATGTAGCTGGAACGCGGACCCTGACGGCGCTGGCGCTGCGAGGTGCTCCTTTGCTCGCGGCGGATCTGGAAAAAGGCCTTGTCCTGATTCAGGCTGCCGACATCCTTGGCGCTGTAAAAACTGTGGAAAACCTGTTCCGAATCGGCCCCGGTGCCGTAACCGGTGACGCTGTCGATTTGAAATATCTCGAAATCCATCGGCCGGGTGCGGTCGGCCAGCACGTGGTATTCGAACTGATCGTTTGATACATTGATGCGGTCGGCGCGGCGCGCAAACAGGTTGATGACAGGCGTGCAATTGAGGGCGAAGTTGGTACTGTCGAGCGTCTGTTCGAGTTGCGCGTCGGCCCGGTTCAGCAAAATCACGATATCGACTTCGGTCGCATCGCACGCCTTCAATCCGGCCTGCAAGCCATCGAGTTCGACGAACATGTAGCGCTGGGGAAAGGCAAAATATTCCTGCAGCAGTCGGTAACCCTGAAAACTGCGCTTGCCGCTCGGCAACAAGGACTGGTCTTCATGGTAGCCCACCGTCTTCACGCAGGACTTGGGCAGCAACGCATGGCGCGGCAACAGCGCGTCGGTCGGCTGGATCAGCACGCCAAGCGCGTTGCCCAGCAATTTTTCGTAGATGCGCACCGGCATGTCGTCGCTGCCACGGATGTTCAGGCACAGCCGATCAAGCGCCAGGTCCTTGAAGGTGAGTCCGCCGGCGGTGCGCAGGCGCAACCGGATGCCGGTCTTGACGCCGGGCGGCAAGGACAACGCCAGAGCGCCCTGGGCCCAGGTGAAAAATTTCGCGTCCACCAGTTCGACCGGCCACATTGTCACATCGTGAGCGCTGCGGTATTCGCAAGCCGTCACTTCGCCCTTGCCCAGCACGCTGCGCAGCGCACTGCCGCGCGGCACCAGAAAACCGCTTTTCAGGCTGGGATTGGATAAATCCGGCTGCAATTGCACCACCGCCATCGACGGCGTGGGCGCGAGAAATTGCGGGTACACCAGTTCCGACAGATGCTGCGTAAAGCGGGGGAATTCCGCATCGATCTTCATCTGCACACGCGCAGCCAGGAAGCTGAACCCTTCCAGCAGGCGCTCGACATACGGGTCGGCGCATTCGAAGCTGTCCAGCCCGAGGCGGCCGGCGATCTTCGGATAATCCTTCGCGAACTCGCCGCCGACTTCGCGCAAGTGCTGCAATTCCTGGCTGTAATAACGCAGAAAACGGGGATTCAAGATGGGCTCCTTGCGCTCGTTTCAGTCAACAGCACGGCGCCGCGTTCCAGATCGAGTTCGGTCTTCAGATACAGCCGCTCCGGATAGGGCTGGGCCCACATGTCGGCTTCGATCGAGAACATGATCCGGTGGTTGTCGCCGGCCAGATCCGGCAGCGCCTTGACCGACACCGAGGCGCGGATCAGGCGCGGCTCGAAGTCCCAGATCGCCTGACGGATGCCGCGCTCGAGCGCGCTGACATTGAGGCCGGCGACCGAACCGCCCGCCATGTTCGGCATGCCGTAATTGAGCACCGAATTGGCGATGTGCGGCAGCTTTTCGGCCTCGATGACGGAAAACAGATTCGTCGTGTTGAGCAGCCACGCCAGGTCGCGCAGCACCCCTTCGCGCAGCGTGCGCAGCGACAGCACGCGGCGATCGCGCGCTTCCACAGTCTTGTCCGGCGCATCATCGCTGAGACGATCGAGCAACGATGGCTGCAAGCGTTCGCGCGGCGCCAGTTCAGCCATGGAGCGCATCCATAGCTTCGGCATCAGGCAATTGCGTCAGCGCGCGCGGCCACGGCCCCATCACGCACAGCAATTGAAAGAGGAAAACACGTAATTTCGCGCTAGATGAGCCTTTGCGCACCCGATCCTGGAGCGCCTTGAGCGCTGCAGCAAGATCTCTGTCACGGATAAACTGTTTTGCTAGCATGCCGATGCTCCAGACCAAATGACGGCGCAAGATTACAATTGTTCGCGGCCAACCCAACCGGCCCGTGAATCTGGCCAGCTGGAATCCGGATAAAAAAAATTACCAGGCAACGTTTTCTGCGATGTTCCACTTGAATGGTTTCACTGCATCCACGGAGCCGTCGGCTTTCTGTGGCGAGTAACCGAAGTTGACTTTTGCAAAATTCAGCGTGACGTTTTCCGTCAGGCGATCTTCACCGCCGCTGCCGCCCGTCGACACGGAAGTCACCAGCACTTCTTCCATCGTGATTTGAATGTAGGTATGCTGACCTTCGCCGGCCTTGCGCACCAGCAGATCGCACTTCGGGATATGCGTCCCCTTGGCGAGCGCGACCATCAGCGCATTGGAAGCACTGTCGACATATTTTGTGAACGACAGATCCTGAAAATTGGCCTTGCCTGCACCGCCGCCACCGCCCATATGCGTGGTGCCGGATTGGGACATGCCCCAGCTCCAAGCCAGCACATCGATGTCTTTCTTTTTGCTCTGCACGCTGTCGCGTGTTTCGCCTGGAATTGTTGCTCCCATGTTCATGAACATGTCTAATGCCATTTTATTCTCCCGTGTTTGTCGCAATAATATTGCAGACAAAATATTAAAAAACACAACAAAAAAAGCGGTCACGAAATGATCGGATCCGCTGCTCTCCAAACGGACAATTAACCTTTTGCCGAAGGCAATTTCGACACCAACCGCAAGGAGACGGTCAGTCCTTCAAGCTGATAGTGCGGGCGCAGGAAAAATTTTGACGTGTAATAGCCGGGGTTGCCCTCAACTTCCTCGATCACCACCTCGGCTGCGGCCAGCGGCTTTTGTGCCTTGGTCGACTCGCTCGAATTGACCGGATCGCCGTCGACGTATTGCATGATCCATTTGGCAAGCCAGCGCTGCATTTCGGCGCGTTCCTTGAACGAGCCGATCTTGTCGCGCACAATGCATTTCAGGTAATGCGCGAAGCGGCAGGTGGCGAAAAGATACGGCAGGCGCGCCGCCAGATTGGCATTCGCGGTGGCGTCGGGATCGTCGTATTCGGCCGGCTTGTGCAGCGATTGGGCGCCGAGGAAGGCGGCGAAATCGGTGTTTTTCTTGTGCACCAGCGGCATGAAGCCGTTGGCCGCCAGTTCCGCTTCGCGCCGGTCGCTGATCGCGATTTCGGTCGGGCATTGCATCGCCACGCCGCCATCGTCGGTCGGGAACGAGTGCACCGGCAAGCCTTCGACGGCGCCGCCGGACTCGATGCCGCGGATGCGCGAACACCAGCCATATTCCTTGAACGAGCGGTTGATGTTGACGGCCATCGCGTAAGCCGCGTTGCACCACGCGTAATTGGCGCTGCCCGGCGCCGACGTGTCTTCCTCGAAGTCGAATTGTTCGACCGGATCGGTCTTCGCGCCGTACGGTTGGCGCGCCAGGAAGCGCGGCATCGCCAGGCCGACATAGCGCGAATCTTCCGATTCCCGGAACGAGCGCCATGCCGCATGCTCGGGGGTCTGGAAGATCTTGGTCAGGTCGCGCGGGTTCGACAGTTCTTGCCACGACTCCATCAGCATCACCGATGGCGCCGCGGCCGCGATGAACGGCGCATGCGCGGCGGCGGCAATCTTCGCCATGCCGGTCAGCAATTCGACATCCGGCGGACTGTTATCGAAATAGTAATCTGCAACGATGGACCCGAACGGCTCGCCGCCGAACTGGCCGAACTCTTCTTCATACATGCGCTTGAAGATCGGGCTCTGATCCCAGGCCGTGCCCTTGAATTTCTTCAGTGTCTTGGCCAGATCGTTCTTCGAGATGTTCATCACGCGGATCTTCAGCGTTTCATCGGTCTCGGTATTGTTGACCAGATGATGCAAGCCGCGCCATGCGCCTTCGAGTTTCTGGAATTCCTCGGTGTGCAAAATCAGGTTGATTTGCTCGGTCAGCTTCAAGTCGAGCTGCGCGATCATGCCTTCGATCGTTGCCAGCACGTCGCCCGATATCAGATTGGTGCCGGCCAGCGCTTGCTCGGCCAGCGTGCGCACCGCGTTTTCAACGGCTTCCTTGGCCTTGTTTGATTGCGGCTTGAATTCCTTGTTCAGCAAGCTGCTGAAGTCGCTCATGTCGAGCGTGGCACCAGTTTTTTGCTCTTCCAACATGCTTTGTTCCATGGTCATTCCTTGAAATGGTCGCGGGGAGTGTCGCAATGAGTGTGGCAATTACGCTTGCGGCTCGGCTGCCAGCTTCGGCGCCGATGTCAACGCCTGCATCAGCGCCGGCTCGGTCAGCAGCCTGGCGATCAAGTCTTCGGCTCCGGTCTTGCCATCCATGTACGTCATCAAATTCGACAATTGCTGGCGCGCTTCGAGCAACTTGGAGAGCGATGTGACCTTGCGCGCGATCGCCGCCGGCGTGAAGTCATCCATGCTTTCAAACGTCATGTCGATGCTCATGTTGCCTTCGCCTGTCAGCGTATTGGGCACTTGCACGGCGACACGTGGCTTCATCGATTTGAGCCGTTCGTCGAAATTGTCGACATCGATTTCAAGGAATTTTCGGTCCGCGACCGGCGCCATCGGGTCCGCCGGCTGGCCCGACAAGTCGGCTAGCACGCCCATGACGAAGGGCAACTGGATCTTTTTTTCTGCGCCGTAGACTTCGACGTCGTATTCGATCTGCACGCGCGGCGCCCGGTTGCGGGCGATGAATTTCTGACTGCTTGCTGTGGCCACGATTTACTCCTCCTTGATGAACAACACAATGCCCGGTTACTCTTGTCACTCGTCCTGCGTCCTGTTTCCCTTGATCACCATCAGTTGCGCCATGCCATCCGGCGCCAGGTCTTCCAGCGCTTCCAAAAAACTCATCGGAGCGAGCCATTTGGCCCGCTCCAGCAGCAACGGCACCGGGCTCGACGGTTCATGCTCCCGGTAGTATTTGATCAGCTTGTCGAGCATCGTCAGCACGTCGGCCCGATTGGCGATGTCGCCGCTGATGGCAGCTGGGCGCGCAGTAGCGCTTGCGCTGCCCTGGACGTTGGCATCGGCGAGTTCCTGCTGAAATTGCTCGTGCGGCTCGGCGCCGCCACGCCCAGCCATCTGCGCATTCAGGAAATCGCGGCCGCGCTTCAACGCCCGCGTCAAACCATCCAGGTTCAGCGCCTGCGCGCTGCCAACCTGGCGCACCAGGATCGCTTCGATATGGAGCGCGCTATCGAAGGCACGCCCGAGCATGCCGGCAGCAAGGCGCAAGCCATCATCGTCGACGTCGCGAAATGCAGCTTCGATGGAAGATGTGGCGATTTTTTCCTGCCCCGGCGGCGGCCCCAGTTCGCCGCTGGCAATGTCCAGCATGCGCAGGCTGAGCGGCCCCAGTCCGGGCAGCACAATCAGCGCGATTTCCTTCAAATCCCTGAGTACCGTCGTGCTGTCGGCCAGCGTCGCGAGCGAATTGATGCGCAGCGTGGCGTCCGTGGGATCGTCCTCATCGAGCGACGGATGGACGCTGTCCCAGCGCTCTTCCAGCAAGCGCTCGATCAGCGCCGTGCTGTCGGCCAGGCCTTCAATCCCATGCAGCGCCAGGTTGGCGCGCAGCAAATGCATGGCCAGGCGCAAATCCCGGCTGCGCCCGAGCAAGCCTGACGCCTGCTTCCTGACCACCTTCCAATCGGGTGGCACGGCTGGCGTGATGGTGTCGCCATACTGGACTTCCGGCTTGCCCAGGACCGCTTGCTCAAGCGCCAGAAAATCCGGATCGTATTCCAGATCCGGCCCGCACGGCGCCGCAGCGTCCACCTCTTGCAGCAGCGCCTCGATGGCGACAATACTCATGCCTTGATTCTCCTTATTCGCAGCCGGGGGAAGATGGATTACCCGCGTCGCATGGCGGCATTTTCAATTTCAGCACGCCCGCGTGCGGATAAACGCCCCGCTCGCTCAAGTCATCCGGAATGCCGCGCTCGATCGCGCCGGATTTGCTGTCGGCCTTTTTCTGGGTCGCCTGCAGCATCTGCACGACCGCGGTCTGGCTGGACGTGATACCGGAGCGCTTGATGGTGTCGTTGATCTGTATGCCGTTCAGGAACAGCCTGATCGTCGAATCGACGTACAGGTTTTGCGTCGCGTTATCGGCGAACGCGAAGGTTGGCAACAGCGCGTTGTTGCCGTTGGCGCTGAAGAAGGAAGCATCCTTCAACGTCACCGACAGCGCGCCGGCCTTCAGCGTGACCACCGAATCGGACTGCACATTGAAGTAATTGATCGCGTTGCCGACCGCTTCGCCGGTTTCCTGCCCGAGGAAGAGGTTGATGGCTTTGGCCTGGATTTCACCGTTGGCGGCGACCTGCAGTTGGTTGCGCGCATTCAGGTTCGCGACCGTCGCCTTGACCGTCGACAGAGTCAGGGTATTGCTGTCGTTGAGCGTGACTTCAAGGCCGGTGGCGCCGACCGGTCCGATGAAATCGTTGCCGGCATTGTTCAGTACGACATCGCCGGCGCCTGCGTTCAAGGTCGAACTGCCGGCCACCGTCAGCGTCGACGCAGCGCTCTGGCTGATTCCGCCCGCAAGGATGTTCAGGTTGCCCCCGATGGAGCTGCTGGCGAGATTCAATGCATTCTTGTCCGTCAAGGTGACGTCGACGGCATTGTTGACGGCGATGGTGGCAAAATCATTGCCGGCGTTGGCCAGCGTGACATTGGCGCCGTTCGTGTTCAGGGACGTCTCTCCCGCCACGGTCAGGGTGGCGCCGGCCGCCTGGGTCAGGGCGCCGGAATCGATGTTCAAATTACCGTTGATAACGCTGCGTCCGAGGTTCAACGCATTAGCATCTTGCAAGGCCACGTCGTTCGCCTTGTTGATCGCGACCGTGCCGAAGTCATTGCCGGCATTGGCCAGCGTCACATTGGCGCCATTGGCATTTAGTGCGGTGACTCCCGCCACGATCAGGGTTGAGCCAGCGCTCTGGGTCAACGCGCCGGAATCGATGGTCAGATTTCCGCCGATGACGCTGCCGCCGATGACCAGCGCGTTGACATCCGCCAAGGTGGTATTGTTGACATTGTTGAGCGATACCGTGCCGAAGTTATTGCCCGCATTGGCGAACGTCACATTGGCGCCGTTCGCGTTCAAGGTCGTCGTTCCCGCCACCGCCAGCGTGGCGCCGGCCGCCTGGCTGAGAGTGCCCGAATCGATGTTCAAGTTGCCATTGATGACGCTGCCGCCGAGGTTCAACGCATTGGCGTCACGCAAGGTGACTTCAGCAACGTGGTTCAGCGCGACCGTGCCGAAATCATTGCCTGCATTAGCGAGCGTCACATTGGCGCCGTTCGCATTCAATGTCGTCGTTCCCGCTACCGTCAGCGTGGCGCCGGCGCTCTGGGTCAACGCGCTTGACGCGATGTTCAGATTGCCGTTGATCGTGCTGCCGCCCAGGATCAAGGCATTGGCATCTTGCAAGGTGACGTTGTTGGCATTGCTGACGGCAACCGTGGCGAAGTCATTGCCGGCATTGCCGAGATTCACATTGGCGCCGTTGGCATTCAATGTCGTCGTTCCGGCCACCGCCAGCGTAGCCCCGGAAAGCTGGTTCAGCGCGCCAGAATCAATGATCAGGTTGCCGTTGATGACGCTGCCGCCGAGGTTCAACGCATTCACGTCGAACAAGGTGACATTGTTCGCGCTGCTGATGGCGACCGAGCCGAAATCGTTGCCGGAATTGTCCAGCGTGACATTGGCGCCGTTCGCGTTCAATGTCGTCGTTCCAGCCACCGCCAGCACCGAGCCGGCAAGCTGGGTCAACGCGCCGGAATCGATGGTCAAGCTGCCGTTAATCGTGCTGCCGCCGAGCTTCAACGCATTCACGTCAAGCAAGGTGACATTGTTCGCGCTGCTGATGGCGACCCAGGCGAAATCGTTGCCGGCATTGCCGAGAGTCACATTGGCGCCGTTCGCGTTCAAGGTTGTCGTTCCAGCCATCGTCAACGCCGAGCCTGCGCTCTGGGTCAACGCGCCGGAATCGATGGTCAGATTGCCGTGGACGACACTGCTGCCGAGGTTCAACGCATTGACATCTTGCAAGGTGGCGCTGTTGACATTATTGAGCGCGACCGTGCCGAAGTCATTGCCGGCATTGCCGAGAGCGACATTGGCGCCATTCGCGTTCAAGGTCGTCGTTTCGGCCACCGCGAGCGCCGAACCGGCAAGCTGTGTCAACGCGCCGGAGGCGATGGTCAGATTGCCGCTGATGACGCTGCTGCCGAGGTTCAAGGCGTTCGCGTCGCGCAAAATCACATCGTTCGCACTCGTGACGGCGACCGTGGCAAAATCATTGCCTGCGTTGCCCAAGGTGACATTGGCGCCATGGGCGTTCAAAATTGCAATGCCGGCCACGGCCAGGGTCGAGCCTGCGCTCTGGGTCAACGCGCCGGAATCGATGTTCAGCTTGCCGCTGATCGCGCTGCTGCCGAGAATCAGCTCATTCACGTCAAGCAAGGTAACGTTGTTCGCATTGCCGATGACGACCGTGCCGAAATCATTGCCCGCATTGCCCAGAGCGACATCGCCACTGCCTGTGTCCAGCGTCGTCGTACCCGCTGTCGCCAGCGCCGTACCTGTCGCTTGGGTCACGCCGCCGGCGCTGGTCACGGTTAGATCGTGCGCATGGATATTGCCCAGTTCGGCTACGCCCACGGCTTGCGCGATGTCGACCAGGCCGGTCACGTTTAAACTGCCGCCGGTTTGCTTAAAGTTGTTCGCAGCAACCAGATTCGCCGCACTGACCAGGCCGCCGGACTGCGCATAACTGCCGGTCGCCAGCATGCCGGACACGGCCAGCGAACCGCTGTTGACGTTCAAGCCGCCGGCGCTGCTGATCGAATCAAGCTGGACCGCACCATTCAGCATGCCGATGCTAAAATCGAAATTGACGGTAGAACCACTGGGGATGATCACGCGCGCCACGTTGGCGAAGTCGGGGATCGCGCCGCCGGCCCAGTTGCTCGCCAGCGACCAGTCGCCCGACGGGCCGCCGATCCAGCTTACCGAAGCGAGGCGGGTGATGTTCGCCGTTGTCGCAGCGGCGCTATTAAACGTATAGTTGCCGGCATCAGTACCTCCTAGGTTCAGGCCCGTCACGCCAACCACCTTGGCATTGCCGACATTCTTGTCGCCATAGCTGGCGACATAGGTCGTTGTCAATGCATCGCCGGCGATCCGGTCGTCCGACAACGTCACCGTGGCACTGCTGGCGCCGTCATAGACCTTGTTGATGCCGGCGGCGGCGATCGTCAACGCTTTGGCCGTGATGTTGGCACTGGTTGCCGCTGCCGTAT